>Ga0233425_10008587_pt1 | contig 13465 bp, 14 predicted proteins | sample Watercolumn_Towu_2_FD_181712 | JGI IMG/M metagenome (GOLD analysis project Ga0233425, IMG submission 181712) | Freshwater microbial communities from Lake Towuti, South Sulawesi, Indonesia - Watercolumn_Towuti2014_140_MG | ecosystem: Environmental > Aquatic > Freshwater > Lake | place...
TGGACCGGCGAAGAGCACGAAACCGAGCTCCTCCACCCGACGCCCGGGGTGCTCATCTCGCTGCGCGGCGCCGAGCTCGACGCCGAGCTCATCGAGCTCGGTGAGCCGCTCGTGCTCGACGAGCCCGCTCTCGAGGACGACGACTCAGTGGGCGAGCCCGAACCCTGACTCGACTGCGCGTGCTCGCCTCACTCGCAGCGCATGGACCCGTAGGCCATCACGCTCGATGCTGCACGGCCCCGCTACTGCTTGGACTCGAACTCGCGGAAGCGCCGCTCGAGCTCCCACTGTGCGGTCGCCTTGGCGCTCGACGCGAGCTCGGCCTGACACGCCACCGGCGCCGGAGTGTCACCGAAGTAGCCGGTCGCCGTGGGCGCGCACGCCGCGATGGCCTGGAGGGTGCCGAGCGAGGTCCACAGGCTCGCGCCGGGCAAGAACGACTTCTCCAGGCTGGTGCGCGCCATCAGCTTCAGGGTCTTGTAGTCGAGCTTCTGGTCCTCGACCGCGCGCGCGTACTCGCCCGCCATGCTGGAGCGCGACACGCCCTGGTCGTCGGTCGCGAGCGCCACGGGCACCCCGCTTTGGAGGTAGGCCGCCAGCGGGTGCGCCGTCCCGCTGACCTCGAGGATCTGGATGTTGCTGCTGAGCCCGATCTCGATCATCACGCCGAGCTGCTTCAGCTCGGCCAGGAGCGCGCTGGGGTTCGACTCGTTCAGCACGTCCACGCCGTGCCCGATGCGCTCCGCCTTCGCCACCTGCACGGCCTTGCGGATGTGATCGATGTTCGAGATCACGTAGCCCGACGGCAAGTACTTCTGCGTGATCTCGCCGGCGTGCAGCGTCACGTGGAGCGGGCTCTTGCCGGCGTACGCCGTGTGCAGGTAGCCGAGCATCTCCATGCTGCGGTCGTAGCTGCTGAGCGCCGTCGAGCCGTCCTCCGGTCCGACCAGGTTCAGCGCGACCAGGCGCGGCTCGGTCTTGGCCGCCTCGAAGGCCGCCACCATCTGCGCGAAGATGCCGGGACCGCTGCCGCTGCGCGAGATGTAGACCATGTAGCGCGCCCCGACGCGGCACGCGCTGTCCGGGCTCGCGCTCTTGCAACCCAAGATGGACTGCGCGCCGGAGTCGGTGTTCTGGATGTCGGTGAGGATGGCCTGCACCGCGGCGCCGTAGCCGCTCGAGGCGAGCAGCGCGGCGTGGAAGGTGGGCAGCGCGGCGGTGGTCAGCGTGCCACCTGTCCACACGGCCGACCCCCAGTTGCTCGCGTTCGAGTTCGAGAACAGCATCGGCTCGACGTAGAGCGCGTTCTCGCTGTCGGCGCGCTTCATCACGTCCGCGAGGCCCTTGGCGTGGTGCGCGGGTCCCGAGATGGCGCCGAACTTGCCGAAGGTCGCGAAGAAGTGATCGTGCCCCGTCTCGGCGCCCGCCACGAAGTCCTGCATCGACCACGCGCGGACCACCTGCATGAAGAGCGCGTCGGCCGGGACCGGCACCGGAGAGGTGGTCGAGGTGTTGCTGCACGACGTGGAGAGCGAGAGCGAGCTGTTGGTGATGCAGTACCCGCCCTCGGTCTTGGCCCAGTCGAGGTAGGTCTCCGCGTACACCGCGCCGGAGAGGTGGTTGTGCAGATCTCCGCCCTTCGGCACGGCCGCCAGGAACTTCCGGAGCTCCACCGGGTCGCCCTTCACGAGGTCGAGCTGGTCCGATGCCGCTTGCTCGTCCTCGAGCGCACACTCGGCCGGGGACTTGGTGCAAGGGCTGCCTGCGTCCGCCGTCGCGTCGGGTGTCGCGTCCGGGTTCGTGGAGCCGTCGTCGGGTGCCCCGTCGTCCGGCGTCGAGTCGGCGCCAGCGTCACTCGCATCCGAAGTGGACGCGTCCGGCAAGCCCGCGTCGGGCAGCGATTGCCCCGACCCACCCGAGTCATCCCCGCCGCAGCCCGCGGCGAGGCAGAGCGCCAGGAACCCGACGGACAATGAAGCGAGACGCAGAGCCACGACGTCAGACTACGGGTGAACGGAGCGTGGGTCGAGGGAAGCTCGCGTATGAGCCTCAGTTCAGCAGCGAGCTCAGCTTGGCGGAGATCGCTCTCCACCCGAAGGCTACCTCCATCGGAGCTCGCAACGAGTCTCCGTCTCCGCAGCGCACACGACCTCCGAGCTCACGTCCCGGGCTCCCGCCGCGACCGAAGCTGCGCGAAAGGCGGCGCACATCCCGAGCTGGGCCGTCGGATCCAGCAGGTGAGGCGGGTGGCGGATGGCCACTACCGCGCGACCTCCCGAACGCTCGATGACCGAGAGAGACGTCCCGCGCCTGAAGGCGCTCCAGCGCTTCTCGACGCCGGAGATCAGGCGCTCTGGGCTCAGGAGCAGAAACAGCGCTCGATAGAGGGGTCGCTGCAGGAGCCGGCGGTTGCGGTTGAACACCCACTCCTCGTAGGCGCGGAGGCCCGCTTCGTCCTGCGAGAAGTGGCAGTCCCGGACTGCGATCAGAATCGACAGCGAGCGCACCTCGGGCACCCAAGCCGTCACCGGGAGCGGTTGTTCGATCAGCTCGCGCAAGGGCCCCGGGATCACGCCGACCACTTCGTCGAGCGAGCGCGACTCCAGGGAGTCGCGATACACCGAAGCCTTGACCATGACCTCGGGATACGAGTCGATCCCACGCGGTAAGCGCGCGATGTAGCGCTGCAAGGTGGGTAGCCGAGGCTGCACGGGGAATCGGTAGAACAGTTCTCGACTGGGTGCCACTCGGCAGCTTGCTCGCCAGCTGCGTGGCCCTGCGCTAGCCTAGGCCGCGTCCGCGAAAGGAAGGGGTTCATGAAGGTCTTCGGAACGTGCTTGGCAATGGCTCTGGCGCTCGCTGCGTGCTCGAAGAGCCCGGCGCCCGATGCCGAGAAGCCCACGACCAGCAACGTCGAAACGCCCAAAGCCGAGAGCGACAATGCCGGCGCGCCGCCTGCCGCTGCAGACAACGCCGGCGCGGCCAAGACCGCCGAGCCGACCGCGGGCGGTGGCGACAAGGAGAAAGCGCAGGGCGAGATCTCCAAGGACGGCGTCAAGACGGGCGGTGCGACGGTGAACAAGGACGGAGCGAGCACCTCGGGCGGCGTGAAGGTCGGCTCCAAGGGCGCGACCACAGGTGGCACCGGTGTCACGACGGACGGCAAGACGACCACCGTCGGCGGCGGCACGGGCACGGGCGTCAAGGTCGACCCCAAGAAGGTCAACATCGGCGGGCTCGAAGTCGGGCGGAACTAGGCCTGGCGGTCCCGCCGTCGTCTACTCCGCTCACTCCATCCCGAGCGGCCCCGCCGTGAGCCGAGTTTGCGCTCGTCCCTCGGAACGACCTGGTGCACCATCGCGCGCGTGTTGCCTTTGCGTCGTTCGACTTGCCGGCTCGAAGCGTGGTCGGCTCTGGTGTTCTTGCTCGCGGCAGGGTGCGCGGCCAATCCCGAGCGCGCCACTGGCGTCGCGCAGTCGTCCCCCGCCGTCAGCTCCACTCCGTCCCAGCCCGAAGTGAACGCCGAGTCCGAAGCCCGGCTCGACGCCAGCGCGTCGCTCGCGGCGGACGCGGGCTCGGCTCCGGCGCCCGATGCTTCGGCACCGCCGAGTGACGCAGGGTCCGACGCCGCGACGGATGCCCGTGCGCCGAGCGCGCCGCAGAAGCCGCTCGTGCTGAAGGGCGTCCGGAAGTGCACGACCGAGGAGAACCAAGACCAGGTTTGCTACGAGGGCACACGCACCGGGATGTGTCTCGACGACTACTGCGTCACGTTCGACGTCTGCCCGCGCTATTGCGCCGCGAGCGTCAAGCGCGATTTCGAGGACTGCAAGCTCGACGTGAAGGAGTGCCAGGGCATCCCGGAGTGCGTCAAGGCCCTGCGTCAGACGCAGACGGAGTGCGAGAACCTCGGCAAGCGCATGACGCAGGACTGCGTGAGCACCGTCTGCCCGAACATCCGCGCGCTTCCTCCGAAGCCTCCCGCCAACTGACGCCGCGTCAGGGCTTGGATCGCTCGGCGCAGGTTTCGAGCTCGGACGCCAGGAAGAGCAGCTGCGCGCCCTCGACCATGCGCAGCCACGGCACGTCCGGGAGCGTGACGGCAACGAAGCGCGACCTCAGTGCCTTCGCGCGCGGAGACGCCTCCGGATCCGGCAGGCTCTCGCCGGCTTTGAGCACGAAGCTCGAGCCGCTCTTCAGCACGCCGACCTTCGCCGACTCTTCGCCGACCCGTGCGACCAACGTCAGGTCTCGCGCGCACCCCTTGCCGCCGAGCTTCGAGCCCCAGCCCACGCCGGGGGGGCCGGTGCCGGCGCTGCCGCTGATGGCAGGGGCGTGCTTGACCAGATCGCTCGAGGCGACCCAACCAAAGACCACGAACGCGTGATCGTCGATCATGACTTTGGTGTGGGCGCCCTTGACTTGGACCACCTCGACGACGCCGTTGCCTTCGAGCCGCGCGAGCGCCGCGCCACCCGGCGAGTCCGACAGGTCCGCTCCCCCGGGGACCACGTCCTTCTCCGGCAGCTTCTTCTTGGGTGTGACGGCCGCGCGCGCCGCGTAGTCGGAGGGGTTTGCCCCGATGGTGTCGCAGGCGACGTCGTCGCTGACCGGATCCGGTGAGCTCAGCACGCCTTGGGTCGAGACGCCCAGGACCAGTGAGCCGCTCTTGCCGCCGGTCCAGTCGAGCGAGGTCTGAGCCTTCGGGATCACGAAGCGGCGCAGGGCGGTCGGTGCGCGGAGATACAGACGGACGTCCCTCGGCACGATCGCCCGCAACACCACCTGCGCGTCTTCGAACACAGCCATGGGCGCCCGCGGCTCACCCGATGGCAAGAGCAGAGTCGTCGGTGCTGCGATCACTTTCGCGTACACCGGACCTCCGTCGCGCAGCCGGAGCGCGTCGGTGCTCCAGGCGAGCTCCTTCACCCTGCACGCGACGTCGGCCGGCTCGCCGAGCTCCGCCATCGCGGGTGGGGCCGGCGCCGCTACTGGCGCTTCCGTCGCCGCTGCCGACGGAGACCTCTCGATCTCGAGCTTCGCAGGCGCCCTGGGCGGTGGCGCGGCCGTGGGCTCGGGCGCACAGCCGAGCGTCACCAGCGCGACCAGCAGCCTGGAGCCTGCCATGCCTGGCTCGTCTAGCAGAGACCGCCCCCGGATGACATCGGGCTCGATTCGCACCACCCACCGTCGCGACCGGCTCAGCGCACGACGATCTCGAGCGTTCGTCCCGGGGCGGGCCCCTCCAGGGTCACGACGCACTTCAGCGCTCCGAAGTAGCCGCCCGTGCAGCGGGGCTCTTCGCGGGAACCTGTTGGACCGGCGGCGCTCGGCTCGACTTGCCGGATTTCCACGGGTCGGCACCCAACGACGCGCTGGTCCGCCGGCGCGACGCACTTCACGGCGGTCGTGCCGCAGTTGGCCAGCTCCTTGTCCACACCCCGCATCACGCTGACGCGGACCACGCCGCAATGCGTGAGCTCGTGCACGGGCACGCCCAGGGCAAGGCCCATCGAGCCCTCGTCATCCCACTGCCTGTGGCGCGCTCCCGACTTGGCGTCGATCAAGCTCGCCGCGAGCGCTTCGCCGACAGCGAGCTTGGCGCCGCGCTCGCGCAGCGGGCCGAGCCCGCTCACGCCCGCGACGACGAGGATCCCCAGCCCCAACACCAAGAGAACGTGCGCGCGTCTCATGAATCTTCAGGCATCGCGCCGAGCGAGGTCACCACGAACGCGACCTGCCTACTCACCTCTCCGCTGGCGGTCAAATCGTGGTCGAGTGCTTGGCACTTCATCGCGCCGGAACCAGCGGGCTCCGCGAACGAGAAGGGAATGGCGGCTCTACTCCGCGCACCCCATCCCGAGCGGCCCCGCCGTCAGCAGGTACTTCGGACTGGGACACGACTTCACGCACACGGGCAGGTTGCAGCCCGCGCTGCCCTTCGGCACCACGTAGGTGCAACCGCCGGGGCCGCAGTTGTGTCGCACGCCGGTCGCGGCGTCTTGGCCGAAGCCGGACTTCGGAGCGGTCACGCAGAAGCCGAAGATGTTCACCTTGCCGGGAGGGCACTGGCTCTGGTTCTGCGCGACGGGGCAGGTGTTGAAGTGACGCGGGCTGCCGTCGGGGCAGGGCGGCATGCAGATGGGGATGCCGCTGTCGGGCACGAGACCGGGCGGGCAGTCGCCGGGGCTCGGCGTCGGCGGCGTGGGCTCGCCGGGCTTGTTCGGCTTGTCACCGCCGCTCGGCGTGCTCACGTCGACGAGGTACGCGTAGCGCAGGTTCGTCGACAGCGTCTTCTCGTGGATCCAGGCGTAGCCGCCGTCGCCCCACTTCGTGCCCCAGCTGTTGTGGATCAGGAAGTAGGTGCCGTTGCTCTGCACCTTGTAGCCCGCGAGCACCATGGCGTGCCCGGAGCCGGAGTAGCGGAAGTCGCCGTCGGGGATGACCGCGGGCGAGCCCTTCACCGCCTGGAAGGCGTCGTCGACCCACATCGCGAACCAGATGTCTTGACCCTTGGCGAGCGCGCCCTTGAACTCGGCGAGGTCGCCGTCCGGCAGGCGCGTGATGTTGGTGACTTTCGCGGTGGGCGCGCCGTCGAGTTGACCGAGCTTCGCGCTGTCCACGGGCTGCTTGCACGACACGTTGAGCAGCGAGCCGCAGTCGCAGCCGGGGCCCGACCAGTACTTGCAGGCCTCGACCTTGTCGTAGGGCCACGAGCTCTCCACGCCGAGGGACTTGCCCTTGTTGGCGGAGGCCGCGTCCTGCATGGTCGGGTAGTGATAGCGCGCCCACACCTGCATCACGCTCACGTTGCCGGCCTTGCCCGAGGTGGTGGCGAGCGCGTGATCGATGGCAGTAGCGAGTGAGAAGCCCGTGCACGCGCCGACCGGCCCCTGGTTGCGCACCGGGCCCTCGGTGCCCGCGGCGCGGTGATCGACGACGGCGGGCAGAGGGTCCGCGCCCTCGTGCGCAGGGCTCGCGTTGAAGGCCTGGCGGCGGACGACGTAGAAGCTCGCCTCGTTGACGTTCGCGTAGGTCGGCGTCATGCAGTCGAGCAAGAACTGCTCGCCGCCCACGTTGGCGACGCCGCAGCCCTTGATGCCCTTCGCGGCGGGCGGCGGCGTGCTCGGCTGGCCGCTGGGCGCGGGCGTGGGCTGACCGGGCAGACCCGGGATGGGCGGGATCGGGATGCCGCCCAGGTTGCCCCAGCCGGCGGGCGGAGGCGGGAGCTTGAACGCCGACGCGGGCGGCGGCGGCGGCAGCGGCGGCAGCTGGATGCCGAAGAAGGTCGGCTGCTGCTGCACCGGGGGCGGCGGCGCCTGGGGTGGGGGAGGGTTCTGCGCGACGGCGTAGCCGCCCGGGTACTGGGCAGGCTGATAGGTGGGACGGTGGCTCGAGCTCGCGCAGCCGTAGGCGAACGCGAGCGCGACGAGCCCGAGCGAGAGGGCACGATGTGGGCGGAGTAGGCGGCGAGGGCGGGTCACTGGGGTTCGTAGAGTCATACGCGAGCCGTTCCTCTCGGCTTCCGCACTATGGACGGTCGAAGGCGCAGGACCACAGCAATCTTTTCAGTGACCTTGTGTGCCCATGTGGGCCGTGGTTGATCCACGAGCCCATGACCCAGGACGAAGCCAAGCGCCAAGCGGCCCGCGCGGCGCTGGAGCTCCTCCCCGAAGCGGGCGTCATCGGTCTCGGCTCCGGCTCCACCGCGAAGCTGTTCATCGACGCGGTCGGCGAGCTGGTGCAGTCCGGGCGGAAGCTGGTCGGCGTGGCGACCAGCGACGCGAGCCGCACCCAGGCAGCCGCGCTCGGCATCCCGCTGCTCTCCGACGAGGGCCCCTGGGACATCGCCCTGTGCGTGGATGGCGCCGACGAGGTCAGCGCGCGCCTGGACTTGATCAAGGGCGGCGGCGGCTGCCACGCGCGCGAGAAGATCGTGAACTACTCGTCGCGCGTGAACGTGATCATCGTCGACGAGAGCAAGCTCAGCGAGCGGCTCGGCGAGAAGTGGCCGGTCCCCGTCGAGGTGCTCGGCTTCGGTCATGGCGCGACGGTGCGCGCGCTGGAGCGCTTCGGCCGCGTCGAGCTCCGGCGTCGCGAAGGCCGCGCTTGGCTGACCGACGCGGGCAACTTCATCTACGACGTCCACGTCGGCCCCATCGACGATCCCTCGGACCTCGACCGCCGTCTCCGCGCGCTCGCCGGCGTGGTGGAAACGGGCCTGTTCGTCGGTCGAGCGGACCGGGTGCTGGTCGCGGGCGCTAGCGGCGTCCGTGCTATGCTCCCGCCGTGAAAGCTCGACCCCTCCTTCGAGCCACGGTCATGGGACTGGCGCTCTCTGCCACGTCCGGCGGCGCGCTCGCGCAGGCCACCCCGCCTTCGCCGTTTGCTCCGCCCCGAGAGCCGCCGGCGCCCAGCGCGCCCGTCGCCGTGGATCCGTCCTTGCCACCGCCCTTCCTGCCGAGCGAGCCGCTCCCGAAGGCCGACCCCAACGAGACCGCGGAGCAGCGCGCGCGCCGGCAAGTGGTCGCGCTCTTGCGCGCCGGGAAGCCCATTGGCGTGGGCGCCATCTTGGCCGGCGATGGACGCATCATCACCGCGCTCTCCGTGCTCGGTCACGGCAACGACGTCGACGCGCGCTTCGCCGACGGCAAGGTCACGCGCGTACGGCTCGTGCAGAGCGATCGCGGTTGGGATCTCGCGCTCGTCGCTCCGGCAACGCGTCGCCTCGACACGGGCCTGCGCGCCTCGCGTAACAGCGCGCTCGGCAAGGATGCGAAGCTCATGGCGTTCAGCCCGGGCGCGAAGGATCTCTCCAGCCTGAAGGTGCGCGTCAAGGAAGCGCACACGCTCGTGGGCGGTGACAACGCGCGCCTCGACGGCGCCCTGGTGCTGGAGACGAAGCACAAGGCGAACGAGCTCGGCTCGCCGGTGATCGACGAGCGCGGCGACGTGGTGGCGGTGCTCGCTCAGGCCTGCGCGCCGAAGGACGAGAAGACCTGCACGCTGGCGCCCTATGCGGCGCCGGTCGCAGCCATCAAGGACTTCCTCCGCACCGTGACCACGGGCGGCGGGCAGCCGCAGCCGCCCTTCGGCATCCGCGGCGTCGCGCACGACACCGGCTCGGCGAAGGGGGTCCACGTCCTCGCCGTCACGCCGCGGAGCCCCGCGGCCCGGAGCGGCTTGCGTGCCGGCGCCGACACCATCGTGGCAGTCAACGGCTCGCCGGTCACCACGCCGGAGGAGCTCGCCGACGCGCTGCGGGCCCGCCGGGGTCGCGACGTGGAGCTCCTGGTGTTCGGCGGGGGGCGCTACCGGTTGGTCGACGTCGGGCTGCGCGCCCCGGAGCGGCGCGGGTTCCGGCGCGTCGACCCGCTCAAGAGGCCACCGAGATGGCCTCGCAGGCCGCGGCCTGAGACCGGCTACTGAGCTTTCGCCGCGGAAAGATCGCGCTTTTCGTCGAGCCCCCGCCGTAGGCGCTTCACCCCTAGGCTCCGCCCGGGCAGGCTGGTAAAAGGATTTGGCGGAAACCGGGAAGCGTTCCGCAGAATTACCGTGAGTCGGCCCCTGCGAATCGAGGTTGCTGGCCAGACCGATGTCGGTCGGAAGCGCAACCACAACGAGGACAACTTCGCGATCTTCGCGGAGTACGGCCTCTACGTCGTGGCCGACGGCATGGGCGGGCACGCCTCCGGCGAGGTCGCGTCGAAGATGGCCGTCGACACGCTGCAGGAGTTCTTTGCAGCGACAGCGGACGATCCCGAACGCACCTGGCCCTACAAGATGGACCGCACCAAGGGCTACGAAGAGAACCGCCTGGTGACCGGCATCAAGCTCTGCAACCTGCGCATCTACGAGCAGGCGCAGCGCAACGCCAAGCAACGCGGCATGGGCACCACGCTGGTCGCGCTGTTCGCCGTCGAGGACGGCATCTACATCGCGCACGTCGGTGACAGCCGCATCTACCGCGTGCGCGACGAGAAGATCGAAGCGCTCACCGAGGATCACTCGCTGCTCAACGACTACAAGAAGATGAAGCGGCTGACCGAGGAAGAGATCGCGAACTTCCCGCACAAGAACGTGATCGTCCGCGCCCTCGGCATGAAGGACACCGTCAAGGTGGACACGCGCTTCGAGGCGCCGCGCGCCGGCGACACGGTGCTGCTCTGCACGGACGGGCTCTCCGGCCCGGTCACCGACGACAAGATCCGGGAGATCGTGCTGAATGCGCCGGATCTCCCCACGGCCACCAGCCGCCTGATCGAGGCCGCCAACGAGAACGGCGGCCCCGACAACGTGACCTGCATCCTCGCGCGCTGGATCGACTAGTCAGCGTTTCTTCGGCTCCACGGCACCAAGCCCGAGCGTGACCGAGAGGCCCGCGGCCGTGTATGTCTTGGCCGAGATCTGCTCGCCGTACTCGACGCGCGGCATGCGGCCCACCGCTCCGTGCAGCGCGATGCGCCCGCCGTGCAGGACGCCGTGCAGGTGCCGCGCGAGATCGAGGGCGATGGCGCCCGCGGCGCTCGGGTAGAAGCCCGAGGCTTCGGCGTGCGTGCGCAGTCCCGTGTCCGGTGGCTTGGGGCAGTCCACGCCCCAGCGTCCGTTGGCGTCGAGGCAGTAGTCGCCGTTGGCGTCCAGGCCGGTGAAGCCCAGGCTGCCCGCGATGTGCACCTCCGCCCAGCTGCTCTTGGGCGTCGCGCGCACGTCGAAGCCGAGCTCGGCGCCGCCGCGTGTGACCTCGTAGCTCGCCTCCCGGTCCTTGCCGTGCCCGTAGCCACCGTACACCACGCCACCGAGCGCGAAGACCTCGTGCGAGCCGACGTACGTGCGGTAGCGCAGCATGGGTTCGGGATAACCACCGTTCTCGGCGTCGCCGACGAAGCGCCCCCCGATGGAGAAACCGGGCGCCTCGACGAGCTCGCCCGGCTCGACCATCACCGCGCCCTGCATGACGGCGATGCCCTTCGCTTCCTGGTCCTCCTGAACCGACTGGGACAGGTAGTAGCCGGGGACGGCGGCGACCTGCGCCTCGACGCCGGGGCGGGCGGCGGGCACCACGTTCTGAGCGGTGATGGCCGGCATGGGCCCGAGGGTGGTGCAGCCGGTGCTGGCGAGCATCGCGATCAAAGCCAACTTCTTCGTCATTGCCGCAGAAGTTAGCAGCCCCCATGCCAGCCGGAAGCCCGCGAAATCTCGAGGCCGACGCCGGCGGGGCGTGCAGCCGCCGACTCAGGTGTGCGGCGCTGGTGACAGCGCGAAGCGCGGTGCTCAGGGGAACTGGTGGGCGACCGCGAGCCCGTAGTGGTCGCGGCGGTTGTAGTACATGAAGTCCTGCCAGCTGCGCTGCCACTCCGCGCGCAGCATCAGGCCGTCGTACACCCGAACGCTCAGGCCGACGGGCAGCCCGCCGTACAGCTCCACGCCCCATGTGCCGAAGCGCGGCGCGGTGTAGAGCCAGGTCTGATCGAAGAGCCTGACCGACACGGGCACGGACAGCGCGAACCACGCGTAGCCGAGCTCTTGCTCGATGCCGGCGGCGAAGCGGTCGTAGAGCAGCGGGGTCACGCGTGCGGCGAGACCCGCTGCGACCGCGTCGTCGTCGAAGACGGCGATGCCCGTCAGTGCGAGGCGCGGCGCCACGTTGCCGCTGAGCCAAGCTTGACCCGCGTTCGACGAGGACTCCTCGACGTAGGGTCGCTTCGACACCAGCACCGTACCGAGGCCCGCCTCCAGGCGCCGCTCGGGCATCAGTCCCGCCGCCGGGCGGAACGAAGCCACGGGGCTACAGCTCGCGAGGGCGAGCCCGAAGAGCAGCGTGGTGCGCGCGCGGGTCACATTGCCGTGCAGATACAAGCGGCGTGCCCGCTCTCAGCGCACGCGCAGGCATCGAACGGCGTCAGGCCTGCGCTGGCCCCGAGCGACAGCGCAGGGGTTGCGGGCTCAACGGCTCCTTGGAAAGACGATCTGTACCGGTGCTGGCTCGTTCTTCACGGCGTCCGCCTCGCCGACCAGCGAGTACAGCGTCGCAGCGACCACGACGACGATGGCGAGCATGAGCACGCTCGTCCAGAGATACGTGTACGTCGGCGGGTGCTTCGCCGTGCTCCAGCCGTCGGCGTAGAACTTCCCGCCGCTGCGGTCGCGCAGGCGCTTCTGCACGCCACGCAGGAACTGGCTGTCCGGCGGCGGCTCCTCCTTCTTCGGGTCGAGCGCACCCTTGAGCAAGTCGCGCATCTTGCCCAGAGCGGCGTCGTCGAGCTCCGCGCTCGCATCGGGCGCGGGTTCTTCGCGCGGTTCGTCGCTCATCGAATCTTCTCCCCCAAGGCGCGCTCCACCTTGGTCTTCAGCATGGCCCGAGCGCGATGGATGCGGCTCTTCACCGTTCCGTCGGCCAGGCCGGTGATCTCTGCGATCTCCTGGTACGACAAGTCTTCCACGTCGGCCAGGATGAGCACCTCGCGGAAGTCTGGGTCGAGCTCGGCGATGCAGGCGTGCACGATCTGCTCGACCTGAAAGCCCTCGACCATGTGATCCGGACGGGCCACGTCCCCGAAGGTGACGCCCTTGGCCTCGCTGAGCGGCGCGCGCTCGGCCACGGGCTCCAGCTCCTGCTGGGTGCCGTCGTGTCGGCGCGACAGGTACTTGATGCGGTTCTTGCAGAGGTTCACCGCGATTCGGTAGACCCACGTGCTGAGCTTGCTGTCGCCGCGGAAGGTCCCGATGGCCTTGAAGACCTGGACGAAGACCTCTTGCGCCATGTCCTCTGCCTCGTCGCGGCGGCCGAGCATGCGGAAGACGAGGCGGAAGACGCGCTGCTCGTAGGTCTCGACGAGCTCGTTGAACGCGCGCTCGTCGTGCCGGCGCAGGCGCTCGATGAACTTGAGCTCACTCTCTTCGACCGTGTCCGACACTTCCCACCAGGAGTCGCGCTCACGGTAGCCGGAAAGGCCCCCTTCGTCGTCCTCCGAAGCAGGCCCCAGCAGAATTGCCGGGTCGCTCGGCAACCGGAGCCGGGAGGTGGCCACGCCGGAGCGACACCGGACCAGGTCCCGAGTTCCGCTTCACGCAGGTGCACGAACGCCGAGGAACTTCCGCCCATGCACAATGTCGGACGCCGAGCGGACTCCCCCGACTTTTGCTACCCTCCCGCCGCTCCTCCGGCGTCGTCTAAAGGCAGGACAAGGGACTTTGAATCCCTGAATCATGGTTCGAATCCATGCGCCGGAACCCTTGGCGCGCCGCGAGGCCGGAGGCCGAGCCCTGCCACGAGCTCATCCGTCTTGGCAGGATCAGATCACGATCTGCCACTGAGGCGGGAGTGAGAATGCCGGCCGGGGCCGGCGCCGGCTCCTTTTTCGGTTCGCCTCGGACGCAGGGCGCTGCAGTCGGCAGCGGCAGCGAGAAGTCCACTTTGAATCCCTGAATCATGGTTCGAATCCATGCGCCGGAACCCTTGGCGCGC
>Ga0233425_10008588_pt1 | contig 13461 bp, 11 predicted proteins | sample Watercolumn_Towu_2_FD_181712 | JGI IMG/M metagenome (GOLD analysis project Ga0233425, IMG submission 181712) | Freshwater microbial communities from Lake Towuti, South Sulawesi, Indonesia - Watercolumn_Towuti2014_140_MG | ecosystem: Environmental > Aquatic > Freshwater > Lake | place...
TTGGCTAGCAATCTGTTCAATATTTCTCGTCCAATCCCCCTACCTTGGCAAACGGGATATACTATCATCTCGTATATCATAGCGTGCAAAATCCCATCAGACATCATCCGTCCAAATCCTATCAACTTTTCTCCGTCGTAGGCCGATATACAATAGTAACTTTTGTCGAGAGTAGTTGAGAGTTCTTCCTTTGTTAATTTGTATTCTTCATTCCATCCGGTCGATTCAAAAAGCGAGAAATAATCTTCGATGTTGGGTATATGTTGCTTGTACGTAATGGTCATAGTTCAATCCCCGCGGGCTGCAGAAACTTGCCGTCAATGATCAGCAATCGAACACCCGTTTCGGTTGATGATCTGTGTGTACTTCTGTCATCGGAAACAATATATGTCATTCCTTGTTTTAGCACTTGCTTATCGCCATTCTGTTGTTCGCTTACAAGTTCACCTTCCAGGCAATGCACGAGATGTCCTTTTTGACACCAATGATCCGCTCTATATCCTTTTGAATACTCAACAATCCTCACCCGTACATTGGCGAAATGAAGCGTTTGCCAGTGAGCCACACCGGTTTGGCCTGGATGTTCTGTCCTTTGAATCTTGTTCCAATCGATTACCTGATATTCGATATTCTTACTCATAGTTTCTGATCTTCCTTCCAATCACAAAGATCCTTTCATTTTGAATTTCAGAGTCATATGGCTTTCGCCTTTCGATGAATTCAATCGCAAATCCACTATTAGTAAAGTATCGTACTAGTTCCTCCTCGTTGAAGAGAGAAGAATAGATTTCTGTTTCTACACCAATCAACTCTCTGATATAACCTTCCTCTACTCCCGCCTTCACGACAACAAGCAGCCGTCCCCCAGCTTTGGTTACTCTGTTGAATTCATTGAAAATCCCATCAATCATGCTTTTGGGGGTATTGATTATGGAATAATATGAGATCATTCCATCAAAACAATCATTTGTGAAACTCAGCGCCGCAAAATCTTCACGGCGAAAATCCATGCCAGGATTAGTCTGAGAGGCAATCTCAATACATCTGTCGGAGATATCTACTCCTACAACATCCATTCCCCTGTCTGATAGATATTTTCCGATATGTGCCGAAGGACCACAACCTGCATCGCAAATCTTGGCTCCAGGATTGAAAAGATGAACAAAGCAATCCAAGAGCTTTCTATCGTACTCTTTCGTATCGAGTTCGTTATGAAAAAGGGTGTGATACTTTTCGGCTACTAAGTTGTAACTCTCTCTTGTTTTTGAATGAACGAATGCCAGGGTGTCCATCTCTACATTTTCCTTGGACTTGAACTAGTCTTGATTCACCTTGACTACGGTCTTTGCACGTCCACTGGAATCGGTCAGTGACCATGAGCATCCCTTCACCAATGACCTCCCCATTATCAGCATATAGAAGAGCCGTAGGTTTTTGTTGAAACGGAAAGCCTATTCTTCGACTGCTATTGTACCATTGATGACTACTACTGCATGACCACCTATATAGATATCATTCTCATCGTAAACAACCTGCACTACTCCACTTCGTCCCATCGCTGATCCCTGATACGCTGTATATTGCTGACCAACTGTTTCTGCCTTACCGGATATTTTCATATGAGCAGCAACAGCAGCATGTCCGCTGCCACAGACCGGATCTTCTTGAATACCAAGGATGGGAGCAAACGTACGGAGGTGAACTGCTCTTTTCTCGTCGATACAATAGATATTGAGACCAGAAACTCCTACTTGCCGGGATAGTATCCGTGTCTTGTCGACGTCGATGCATATGTTGTTCAAGAGATGTACATCGGCAACAGAAAAAGTAAGCCATATCGGTCCCGTATCAACAGCAATTGGCCGGCTGGTTATTGGGCAGCCAATTGCTTCCTCAAGTTTAGTACAATCAACTTCGCTATCGAGGGGGGTGATTCCGGGTACCTTTGCATAGATGGTATCATGATGATTTTTTATTTTCACAAGACCTGCTTTGCATTCCTGAACAAATTCCTTCTTCTCAACATTGAGCCTACCTGAGTCAAGCAAAGCAAAAGCACTCCCCACAGTTGGGTGACCTGCAAATTTCAGTTCGTTTTTTGGAGTGAATATTCTGAGTTTGTAATCTCCAACAGTCGACGATTGAACAAACGTTGTCTCGGAGAGATTCGTCCAGTTGGCAATTTGCTGCATAACTGATGGTGTCAGCTCGTCTGCGTCAAAACAAACTCCCACAGGATTCCCTTTGTACGGGACAGATGTAAAGACATCGACTTGATTATACTTCAGTTCCATCTTGTTCTCCGTTCAAGAAGTTACAGATTCACTCAGCCTGCGGATGAGGTCCAAACCGCTTGAGGCCGTCGCTATCATAGAGGTCATGAGCCGGTCCGCAAAGCAACTACAGGGCTCTATCAGTCGTCGTGGGTCTGAATCGACATGGTCAGAAAGAGGTTTTGTGCCTCGTGGAATGGTATCGTGAAAGTGCCGACTCCTTGCGCGATTTGCTGCGGGACTTGAGCTGACGCGGCTTGCGGTGGATCGGCATGATGATAGCAGATTCACCATCAATGCTCTGTCACATCTTGGAACGCCCAAAGGGCGGAAGGTCAACTGAGTTCTTGTTCTGGGAAACCATTTGGAGCCTTGTTATTTCTTAAGGCTCTTTAGTATTCCTTTCACTTTCTCATTGTGAGGATCTCTTTCCAACGCTTTTTCATATTGTTGAATCGCAAACGGAATATTGTTCTGCTTCACGTACGCGTCAGCAAGATCAACGTAGACTTCGGACGAACCGGGATATTCCTGCACGTTGAGTTTGAACAATTCAATCGCTTCTGCTAGTCTGTTTTTGTTCAGATACTCCAAGGCAGCGTTCCTGATAATCCACTCCTGGAAGAGATACCTGCTATAGGTTCGTTTACGGTCCTTGAGTCCCTGGAAGGCCTGGATGCCCTCCTTGATTCCTCTTTCATCAATAATTCTTTGTAAAGCAACATCCCCCAACTGGCGCCCGACATCCTTGTGAATATCGCTACTGTAGGGGTGGACTTGAAACAGATCCGGTATTGAATAACTCCTTTCCCCTTTTGCCAGTTCCTTCTTTAGATCGAACACGACAACCTCTTCGTAATTGTGAAAGTGATAGAGGTATACCTTATTATTGACCAGGTCGCATATTGTTGAGTAGAGCGTTGTGGTGAAATCAAACTGTGCACACGTTGCCGAAAGCACACGACGCATTAGATCCACGGAGGGAGTCGTCTGATTGCGCAGTATATTGTCGGCAATGACCCACCGTCTATCGGAATGGCTGAACGGGATACCCGTCGGAGCGAGCAAATCATTTGTACAGATTTGATAGCTCTGCTCCTTCTGGATTATCTGAAGCTGGCCGTTCGCCCACTCGAAAATCACCGACTTCCCCTTGGCATCGGCGATGGTAATCATGATATAGTTCAGATCGATGTTGTACTTTTCAAAGAAGTCGATTGCTTCATCGACCGTGGCAATATTTTTCACAATGTATTCTATTAGATCCATGTCCGTGTTCAGATCTGCTTTCTTCGGATCAGCCTTCCAACCGGAAGGGATGGTAAGAGCGTTCAGATCGACGAACAGGCCTCGATCGTTCACTCCTCCCTGGTACGGATAGATCGCCCGGTCAAATCCCCAGATCATGCATCCATGAGCTCCCTTCTCTGCCGCGAGAAACCAAATCTTGGTCCGGAGTTCTAGAAAATCTTCGTTATAACCAACCAAGACAATCTTCTTGTTTGCCATGCTAACGAATGTACAGGCCTGAGCGGAATTGTGTATCGCGAGGCAAGTGAAGAGAATTGCCAGACAAGAACAGAGCATCCTCTGAAACAGCGTGCACTGTAGGCGGGACATAAGCCACTCCTGAATTGGATTTGTGGATTGGTTACAGAAGCGTGTTCTGGATTATTCCCTTCGAGCTGCATTTGCGGACGGGAAATGCTCAATGAAGCGAATCTGCCTCTGCAATTCGCTTGAATCAATCTCCACTCCCCATTTCTTCCATGCATGCAGAGCATGGTCGAAATGTCGCATTGAGGAATATTCTTCCAATTGATCGGTAATATCCCCCGCAAGTCGTTCATTGATGTTCACCATTCTTACGGGGGATTCGCATGAGAAATCGACTTTCTGAAATCGGATTTCCCGCATGACAGCATGCACAATAGTCTTGAAATAGATGCAGAAGTTCTTGGTGTCGAAGACGATGCTCCAGCGTGTGGGAGAGCCATGAGTATTCTGCCCACTGATCTCCTCCAGAATATCGAATGCTGTATCGACAGCCTCTCGAGAAGTCGTCGAGACGAATGCCGAGACACGATTGGCCGCTCGAATAAATCGGCGTACCGATGAGGCCTGCAGAGAAAGAGATTCTCCCCGTTTCTTCTGCTGGAGCGTCTTCTTCCATTCAGCGACAGATCCTTCATAGGTATTGTTGGAAAGGACCTTCGCAGGCAGGTCCCGACCGGTATGGACAATCATTTGTCCCTTTAGGAATTCTATTGTAGCGCAATGACCAAATCGATCGCTGACCAAGTAGTGGTCTACATAGTCGACGATTCGTATGGATGAATCGCTTGCAATGACCTCTTCTACAGTTGAGAAATTGTCGAGTACGTACTGGACCCAGTAATTTGAAAAGATCCACGGCCTTTTGTCTGGTTCAGGACTCTGACTCCCGTCGAGCTGCATGGTGCTAATGACAAGCCCTGCTTCATTCATTCCCGCCCATGAGAGTTGACTCATGCAAAGGTTGAAACTCACGCTTCCAAAGCGTGATGTCCAGCGTGCATGTGGGAACAGCGAATCGGATTGCCAGTACGATTTCGTAATATTCCTCTTATTGACAAATACCAGTCCTTCAGACACGTCTTTCCCATAATCGTAGTTCGTACCAAACACAGCATAGCCGTTATTGTCGAGGACGAAAGAAGTGCATTGACGCTTCAACGGTCCTTCCCTTGCACATGCATCACCGATTGATATCATCCGTGGCAAGGAAAGCAGGAGAAACATCGTGAGCACTGATCGTCCGACAAACATCATGATTTCCTTTTTGTGTTTACGGAGGATGGAACATGGACACACTTTTATCGTCTTATCTCCGGCTTTGTGAAGGACCAATGAGAGTGAACGATGCACCAATCGCCCTTGGCGCGATGATACACTTCTGTGACATTCCAATTGCTCTTTTGTTCAACACCTTCGGCATTCGTCGCATAGTCGATCAGGTTGTACGTAAGAATCGCGATATCGCCATACACCTGAACGTTCGGATCAATCATAGTATACTTCACGATGCTAAACTTGTATTCAATTGGCTTCAGCAGAGCCGTGAATTCAACCTTTCCATTCAACCGTTTCTGCAACGAAGGGTCGAAGTAGGTTATTTCATCTGCACTGTTCTCGGGGAAAACCATCGTGCGGCCTTTCCCCCACTCATCGAGAATTGTCTCTTCCTTTCCGAGAATGATCTTCGCGATATCAGCAGTATCATCCGTCCGGCAGGACCAACCTACCATTATCGTGCAACCGAAGAGCAGGAGTAAAAAAGGTTTCAAGGTTGTTCTCCCTCTCTCATTATTGATGGAGTATGGATAGGAGAGCCTGTTCAGTACACGGAAAGTGTGGTGGAAATGATGCACAGAAGACAGCGAAAACCTCCCGGTGCCAACCATAACCTCCCGGCGCCGTCTCAGGAGGCCTTCTTTCTGAAACTGCGAATAACGACTGGGCATATAGTCTCCCCGACTTCACAATTCGCAGATCGTTGAGTTTTGCCCTGACGCTGTGACTATCGGCTCGATGATTATCTTCCGCGTCTCGAACCGCAAGACCGGAGGGTTGTTTCTTGAAAGGTCATCCCAAAGAAAGACTCTGATGTCACGAGGAGCCGAGGGACTATTGTTTGTCCATGATCTTCATTATTTTGCAGGCGTCCCTTAACCAGGGCGTCTCGAAGTGCTCTCTACTACGGGGAGTGCCAAGTCGCGATATGAGTGGTGCGTGGAGGGATATTGTTCCTGATCCATTCGATACCTGCCGTCTGATGGACCACCTCATGCTGATAAAGCGAGATTCGGTGTTTTTGCTCTCTACTATCCTCATGCTCACGCTTCTGAGGGCCGAAGCCCGGTGCCAAAGTGTCGAGGTCGTCTTCTCTCACGATTCCAGCAGCCAGGTCTACCTTGCCAGATGGAAGTTTCATGAAGGCGACAGCCTCGAATGGAGTCGCGAACGTCGCGATGATTCGCGCTGGATTACGAAGAGCATACTCAACAACAATCCGGGCCCAACCGGCAGGGGGTGGCTAAGAACCAGCGTGATAATCGACGGCATTCCGCGAGACGATGATCGTCTTGTGATTAGAGTGCAACACCTTCATGCCGCCTATGAGATCTTCTGGGATGGCGAGCGCATCGGAACGAATGGACTGGTGGGAGCAGATAGGGAGTCGGAACAGCGGGGGTTGTCCCTCAGGACATTCATGGTGAGCAGAAACGCTGCATCTCAGGGCAGACATCTTCTCGCCATTAGATACTCCCAATTTCATGATGCCTTCATGTTATATGAAAGCCAGGTAGTACTCGGGCGCGAAACACACCTGGAGTCACAATTCCTTTCCCAGTATCGGAACAGGCTTTTTTTCCTCGGCGGCTGCTTCTTTGGTGCTTTGTTTTGCTTCATGCTCTACATCGGAAGTGAGAGGAATCGATTGTACCTTCTCTTGTTCTTCATCTATTCTTTTCGGACCATTTTGCTCTACATAGAACTTCTGCATCTGACGACCCCTATTCCGTTGGCGGCCTATGACTACGTCGCACTAGGCACCGAATCTCTCGTTCTGCTTGCAATACTGATAGATGTAGTATTCTTCCTCCACCTACTCGAATTTTCCAAGAAGCAGTTGATCACCTTCCTCTTCTGCTTGCTTCTTCTTGCGTCTGAAGTGTTGAAGTATATCTACCCGGAAGTATTTGTTCTCGTTTTCGACTTTGTTGAGCTAATCACCTTGGTTGTACTTTCTTCGATAGCGGTAAAGAGGAGAAAGCTCGGTGCCAAGATCATGCTCAGCATATCTCTGTTCGGGCTTCTCTGCAGTCTATACTACGCGCTCCTCGCTATGTCAATCATCACCTTCTACATCGACGGTGCTATTCTCATTCCTGTCTACGCTCTGGTGCTGAATCTGGGGCTTGTTCTGGCGGTCGGCCTGAAGCTCCGCGAAGAGACAAGAAAATTGCATGGCTATGAGCTACGCTCGAAGCAGCTGGAAATCGAGATGCTGAAGAAGACCATTCAGCCTCATTTCATAATCAATACTTTGACGTCGATCAAATCTCTGATTTTGAAGAAACCTCGTGATGCCGGACAATTGATCGACGCCCTCGCTGGTGAGTTTTGGCTCATCGGAAAATACTCTGCCGAGAAAGAAATCCCGCTGTCCACAGAAGTCGAACTCTGTGAACATCATCTGGAAGTGATGGGACACCGTCGAAAAGCAGAATACACACTTGTGAAACAAGATCTGGACTACTCTCTCACCGTGCCGCCGCTGATTTTCCATACACTCATCGAAAATGGAATCACTCACGCATTTGAACCCAAAGAGGACGGAACGTTCTGGTTGTCGTATCGACAGGAAGGTGGCTGCCAGCAGTACACGCTCCAAAACAACGGTTCGCTACTGAAGACAGCTATCGCCTCGGGCTTCGACGCAATGGCAGAGGGAACCGGATTGAAATACGTGAAAACCCGGCTGGAGGAACGATATCCGGGGAAGTGGAAGCTGGAGTACCGCATGAAGGAGACGCTCTGGACAGTGACGATTACAATCACCCGGAACGGAACATGAACATATTGATTCTCGAGGATGAGCCTCCAATCGCAGAGTATATCAGGGATCTCACCTCTTCGCTCATAGGCTCAAGAGTCGACCGCATTGACATCGCGCACACGCTGAAAGACGCAGAGGTGCACCTTGCGGCAAGGCCAATCGACCTGTGTTTGCTTGATCTCAACCTTTCGCAGGCGAGTGGTTTTGAATTGTTGAAGCATACCGTTGCGCATTCCTTCCACACTGTGATAATCTCGGCGCACACTGATCAGGCGTTTGAAGCATTCCAATACGGTGTTCTCGATTTCGTACCCAAGCCAATCGACCGTCATCGACTCAATAACGCGTTCCAAAGATTCTTTGGAACTGCAGGCGGCGTTGCGACAAGCCTGAAGTACTTGGTGGTTCGGAAGAAGAATGCATTACATCTCATCTCGGTCGACGAGGTCCTTTATTTTGAAGCGCAGCGGTATCTTGTGTGCATTCACCTCCAAGACGGCAGGACTGAGTTAATAGAGAAGCCGCTGAACCGGCTTATACAGATTCTCCCGAAGCACTTTCTTCGTGTGCATCGATCATTTGTGGTCGATATGAGATTCATCGAAATTTACCGGCACAAGGGAGGAGGAACATACGAACTCAAGCTAAAGAACCAGAAGTTTCTCCCCCTCAGTGCGCAGGCATACAGGTTCCTCAACAAGCTCGCTGACCAATAGCATCAGAGAGGCATCTTCCGCCTCCCATCAAGCCTCAATCCCCCCGGAATCTGACACTCCAAGACGGATACGCGGGTATTCGCAGCCCTATCTTGAGTTTGGGAGGTTGGCGATATCATTTGGGAAATACTCTTGTTATCTCTCATCAAACCTCTTCGCCACTTTATTCCGGGCCGCCCGGTGCCCATTCAAAGATCAGAACAACAGCAGAAGGATGTCGTCAATATCATTGGCCAATTGACTCTCAACTGGCTTGAAGGACATTTGGAGTGTACATGCGCATTCTTAGATGATTTTCTCGTCGCTTACATTCCCTGGGCTGATGAGCGCATTGAAGGAAGAGAAGACTTTGTGCGAGTGTTCACCGAGGTTCGCGCGACGCTTGACATTTCACGATATGACCTCTTAGGATTCAGTGTCAGGGTCTATGGTGATCTCGCGATTGCTCACTGTGGTCTGAACATCGAATACAGAAGCGACCTTGGGCGTCAAAGGCAATGCGGAACTGACCTCCTTGTGTTCGTGCTGCGCAAAGGAACCTGGCGCCTCGTGCGTCGATCCATCGTGCTTGAGACACATCGACAATGCACACAGGTACATCGGGCATTTGAAACAGCGGGAGGCAAGACTGCTCCCCGAGATGAAGCTGCTGGCGAATGATTCCTGGCCGATCAACAAACGAAAGAAGAAAAGTGAATACCCGAATTCTCATTAACTTCTCAACGACAGCGTTGATCCAGATCGGAGCGATCTGCTTGTTCTGCACTTCAAATGCGAGCAGGGTGACAGCCTCAGCTGAATTGCCGGGAACCGGGCGAGACAAGGGAAAGACGGTTGTTTACCGAGATACGTGGGGTGTGCCTCATATCTATGCTCCGACCACGGAAGAAGGCCTCTTTGCGATGGGATGGGCGCAGGCAGAGGACCGCCCGGAGGAACTTCTCAAGAATATGCTGCGTGGTATGGGTGAACTGGCCTCTGTGGAGGGACCCACTGCCCTCGACAACGACAAGATTGCATTGATGTGGGATCTCTACAAAGGATCGAAAGCGCTCGCGGACAGAGTAACGAGAGAAGTGCGTGTTCACGTTCAAGCTTTCGTCCGAGGAATCAATTCCTACTACGAGAATCATCCCCGCGATATTCCTTCCTGGTGGACAGGCCGTCGCGTCGACGAGTTCATGGTGATGGCCTATAGCCGCCTCTTCCTACAATCGTATTCGTTTGACCAGGGCCTCCGCGATCTTCAGAGGGGTGGGATTGATCCCGGTATACAGCCCGTATCTCGCGGATCCAATCAATTCGTCATTGCACCGAATCGCACGGCTCTCGCCGCTCCGATTCTGCTTGGCGATATGCATCTCCCCTATGACGGGCCGTTTCGGTTCTGGGAGTTACGTATTCATGCCGGAGGCCTTCACGGAAGCGGCTTCACCTTGCCGGGGATTCCGTACATCGGAATCGGACACAACGGATATGTAGCCTGGGCAATGACAACCGGAGGACCCGACGCCGCGGATGTCTACGAGCTTCGGCTTGATAAAGATGGGCCAAATCCCGATCGCTACCTCTATGACGGTCAATGGAAGAAGTTGAGGCGGAGAGAGTACGTGGTCAATATTAAAGGGATTGGCAAAAAGCTCATCAGGTTTTACGATTCACATTATGGTCCATTGGCTGGTTTGCGCAACCGAAAAGGCTATGCAATCAGATCATCATATGCCGACGCTGTGGACGTGCTAGCGCCATTGTATGAATTCAACTTGGCCAAGAGCTACAAGGACCTCGACAAAGGGCTAGCGCTACAGCAGCTTTTCCCGCATAACTTCATGGCGGCAGACAATTCCGGCAACATCTATTACCAACGCACTGGTCGCGTTCCCAAGCGTCCCGATGGATATGACTGGTCAAAGCCAGTGGATGGTTCCACTTCAAGAACTGAATGGTTGGGCATTCATCCCACTTCTGATCTTCTGCAGGCTACTAATCCTTCGCAGGGCTACATGCAGAACTGCAATGTTCCGCCGGATGCCATGATGGAAAACAGTCCTTTCGTTCTTCGCAGGACACGGCCCTACATATTCGCAGATGCTAGTCAACAGAGTTTTTGGGGATATGGGACGCGGGATGGGTGGACCAACTCTAGAGGAGCACGAGTAGTGGAGCTTCTGAGTGCTGATAGTCAGATCACAGTACAAAAGGTGATTGACACTGCAAATGACATCAGGCCGTTCGGAGCGCGCGACTTCGTCGAGGCTCTTCTGGCAGCGCATGATGTTTTCGGGACGCCTCATCTGACCAATCCGGACTATGTTCAAGGTATACAGGAGTTGCGAGCTTGGAACTTTGAGCTCTCTGCTATCTCCACGGCAGCCTTGAAGTATTCATTCTGGCGGCGTCAACTCATTGTAGACATTGGCGGCGAGCACATGAAGAATCTCTCCCGCCGGATTGAATTGCCCCACGAAGAAACAAGGCAGGTTAAAACATCAATTTCACTCAACCGAAATGAACAGGTCCAACTGATCGAATCCTTCAAGAAGGGCATGGCGAAGATGAGATTGAAATATGGGACTTTGGACAGGACCTACGGCGATGTGTTTCGAGTTGGCAGGGGTGAATCCTCATGGCCCTGCGACGGAGGTATGTCTGAGTCCTTGGGTCTTACGACCGTCCGGAGCGTCCAATACGGACCTGAACATCCTGACCTGACTTGTTGGGCTCGGGCAGGTCAGACATCGACCACCATAGCGGTTCTCACAATGCCGATTCAAAGCTGGTCATGCGTGCCGATGGGACAGAGTGACAGACCGAACTCTCCCCATTTTTGTGATCAAGCCGAAAAGCTATTTAGTCGGCGACAAATGAAACGGACTTGGTGGACTCCGGGTGAATTGGTTGAGCACATTGAATCACGTGAATTGATTGTGGTACATTGACATCTGACTGAGATGGAACAATCGGGAGGGCCCTTCAGGAAATCGACTTCTTCGTGGAAAGTACGAGAAGAAAGTGCAATATCCTCTGTGTTAGCGTAGATGACATGTCCAAATGCGAGATGACTTGACTGCGATTGAACTATCATCAGAGACAAAGGGGTGTACTGCGATAGCGTCCATTCCGGTCCGTCAAAAAAAAGGGAAGGATGGTCGCCAGAATATGCATAAAATGCCAAGATGCGAGACGTGCCCTTTTCATGCTCGACCCTTCAATCCAGGTCTAGGCTGATAATCAAGCATGAATTTTCAGGGTGCAGGAATATCCCTTTAGGGCTACAAGCTGCACCCTGAAAAAATCTCCCCTCTTTTCAGCAAGAGAATCATCCCCCCTTTTTGAACAGGGCTACTGCCTGCACCCGGTAGATTCGAGTCCTCCGTTGAGGCCCCGCGACTGATCCTCTTCCATATTCTGATTGCACTCCTCCAAACTGTTCACAGGATTGTCCCCGATCGGGTAAAAGGCACGGTGCAGGTCTATGTCAAAAAGAACTACGGGACTTGAACATCAGCTGTTGGATGCGCGACCATGTACGGATTTCTGGATCGTAGCGCAGGCTTCTCCAGAACGCAAGGCGAGCAACCGATAGCTCGTCGCGGTCTTTGTCAGGTGAACAACATACTAGACTCCCCATCTAGTGTCAGACTAGCAGAAACAACCGGTGGATGCACGGTCTTGCGGTTCAGGCGGAGCAAAGATAACCAGGTGAAAAGATGCGATCGGGATTCTAAGATATTTGCGATGGAAACATCAGCAGAGTACGCTGACTCTACAGAGTCTTCTCATCCACACCGGATCAGCGCGCAATGGGGTCGACTCCACGACGTAGGTGAGCTAGTAGTAATTGTTCTCCGGCTGCTCCTTGTACGTCAACGCCATGTGCGTGTGCGCGTCGACGAGGCCAGGGAGCACTGTGAGCTTCAAAAGACCAGCACTGTTGCGCCGGCTGGAATGGCAAGCTTCGCGCCGACCCCCACTATCTTCTCCCCCTCGATGATGATCACCTGGTTAGTGGCCACCGTCCCGGTCTCCGGATTAGTGAGCCGGCCGGCCTTGATTGCCGCAATCGGCGCAGGCTGCGCTTGTGGCGCCGCCTCAACCGCCAGTGACAGCACAAGGAGCAAGCAGAACATCGCTCTAGGTATTTTCATGGTTTCCTCCTCGAACTTTGACAGTCTTCTATGAGCTGTTCAGGTTGTTCCTTTGACGCTACGTCTGTGCGCGCCGCTCTGCCGGGTAGACTGGCAAAATGAGTCTCAGAGTAAGACCGCCCCCCGTCGTGTTACCAAATTCTAGCTTGCCCCCGTGGATCTCCGTCAGTCCTTTTACAATCGCAAGCCCCAGCCCGGCGCCTTGCTGCTCATAGAACTTCCTCCCGAACTGCATATATGCACCTACGTCAGCCAGTTGCTGGGCCGTCATTCCGCGGCCGTGATCCGTGATTGTCAGCTCAAAGTGCTCATTCGTGATCGACGTGGACAGCCGGACCTCAGAACCGAGCACGGAGAACTTGAAGGCGTTGTCGACAAGTTCCTCGACAATCTTCACAAAGTGCTCCTCAGAAACAGCAACGGGACTGTAGACCAGGTCTGTTTTGAGGTCGACGAGCCGGTTCCACAGGCCTGCTCTCCGCTGTGCTGTTGAGGAAATGAGTTCTCTGCTGTGCAGAATTCCCGCAATCCTGAGAGCCGACAATTGCTTCGGCTCCTGCATGGCTACCTGAATCCTGGTGTAAATCAAAAAGTTCTCGAGCAGTCGCTGCAGCCTCGTGCCGGCTTTTTGAATCACCCTGGCCGCCTGGGCAATTTCTTCCAATGTCAGGCTGTTTGGATCATCGCTCAGTACCTGTGCGAACCCCAGGATGCTGGCTAAC
>Ga0233425_10008589_pt1 | contig 13457 bp, 13 predicted proteins | sample Watercolumn_Towu_2_FD_181712 | JGI IMG/M metagenome (GOLD analysis project Ga0233425, IMG submission 181712) | Freshwater microbial communities from Lake Towuti, South Sulawesi, Indonesia - Watercolumn_Towuti2014_140_MG | ecosystem: Environmental > Aquatic > Freshwater > Lake | place...
GTAGTCCATCCCCATTTTTTATACGCAGTCGCCCAAATGAAAGAACATACAAAAGGAAAAGCAACATGCTGCGAAGGAAAAGCGTTTTTCGGAGTATCAATAAACCACACTTTCAAAAGCGCAGCATCAAAAAAACCATTAGCGCTGATCTCCGGCCTTGGCATTGCAGTCGGCACAATAACAAAAAAACAAAAAGTCACAACAGCTGCAATTATAAAAGCATAAAGACCTTTTTTTAAAACTTCCAAATCCTTAACAAGAATAAAAGTAAAAAAAACAAACGGCATATACAAAGCGTACACAATCAACGCGGGCGGCCACAAAGGGATATGATTATCAATCCAAAAAGGGAGAAGATAGGCAGTCCTGGATTCAACAAAAAAAGTCGCAGTGCTATACGGCACCACCCAAAAAAACATAAAAATAAGAAAAATTTTTGAATGAGTCAACTTCATGATTCACCAAAAAATTTATTAACAAAATCTCCAATGTAATGAGTCATCACAATCACAACAAAAGTAATCAAAACATGCTCAGCAACAACATGCCACGGCCTGCTGCCTTGCTGTTTTGCCAAAACATAACTAAAAATACTAATTAAAATCAGTCCACCAATAACACTAGCAATCATCGCGGTTTCAAGCGGCAAAAGCAAAACCGGAATAACAAAAAGCAGGGCAGTAAAAAATTTAAAAAACCAAGTTGAAACGGTAGCGCCCCAAACCTCTTTGTGTTTGTGTTCACCGCCATCATGAACAGACTCCTCCGAAACATGCATTCCCATCGCGTCGGAAAAAGCATCGCATACAGCAATCACAAAAATCCCACCAAGAACCGCAAGCCTTGAATGCGTCCCCGAATGCAGCCCTATCATCATTCCAAGAGTCGTAATAATCCCGGACGTCAGTCCAAAACCAAAACCTTTCAAATACGATTTTTCCATTTTTTATTAGTTACATTACTTTATAAACGTTGCCGTTATTCTTTGGCTCCGCAAAAACCTTCAGTCCTATCGAATCACCGCTATAAGCGGTAACAACATTCTCATGATTTATCTGCATTGAATCAACCGTCTGCTCAAAAAGCCCATATTCACTTTCAAAAATTAATTTATCGCCAGCTCTAATCGAAGAGCTGACTTCAACAATCGCAACTTCAATTTTATTCAAATAACCGCTAACTTTCCCGCAAAGCCGCATCTCGCGAAAAGCCGGCCCACTCGACGAAGAATGACTTGGCTCCTCACGATAACTCGGCTCATTATAAGAATCTGCACCAAGAAGCGGCTGTGAAAAAGTATCTTGCCGTTCATAACTTGGACTTTCATAACTCGGCCTCTCATAAGAAACCGGCTCATCGTAATCATAAGAAGATCTTGCCACCCTCCTCCTCCTCGTAACTTTCTTCTTAACAAAAGGCACCCCCGCCTTCATCCTCTCCAATGCTGTCACAGGCTTACAAACCCTTCTCGCTTTCGCCGAAAGACTTCTTTTTCTCTGAAAAGCTGGAACTTTGTACGTATCTAACGAAGAAGCCTTTGGCATAAGGCAATATTACAATTTTTTTATCTTTTTAATCAACTCATTCAATCCCAAATTCCCCGCACCACCACGATGCTTTGACTGTTTAAGCATCCCAACAATCGACCCCTTATCAACAGTCAACTCCTTCAAATGATTCCCAATTTCAAAATATGCGTCGCGGAAAGGCATTCCTTTTTTCACAAGTTCGAAAGCCTTATGCGTCGCGAATAATTCCGGTGTCATCGCTTCATATAAATTCTTTTCGACCGGCGTAACATTCTCGGCAATTATAGAAGCAACCTCAAGCGAATCCTGAGTGAATTGCAAACCTTGAAACAAAGGCCTTTTCAATTCCTGCCCGTCTCTATGATAGCCAGAAATTTTGTTCATATAATTCATCAAAATTTCAGAACGGCACGCAACAACCGTAGCTCCGCGGGCACGCAGCAACTCACCAACATCCAAATTCTTTTTCTGCGGCATAATGGAAGACCCTGTAGCTATATTGTCGCCAAATTCAAAAAATCTATATTGCCCGGAACTGAACAAAACAATATCGGTCGCAAATTTATTCAAAGTCATCATCAAATGAACACACGCGTCCAACACCATTGAGTGATTTTTCGCACGAGAATTATGGCAGTAAATTGAATTGCTCTGCGTATTCTCAAAACCCATGAGTTTGCTCAAATAATCCCTGTCAAAACCAAACGGCGTCCCATATCCCGCGCCCGTCCCAAGAGGATTTTGATTGTTAATTTTCGCGACAGTATCAAGAAATCTAATGTCATCAACCAACCCCTCAGCAAAGCTCCCTAGCCACATACCAACAGAAGACGGCATCGCCTTTTGCGTATGCGTATACCCAGGCATCGGAACAAATTCATATTTTTTTGCGGTAGTTGCAAATTCTTTCGCAGCTTTAACGGCAAGTTCACGAATTTTCCCTAATTTATCTCTAATAAAAAGCCTTTCGGTAACCAAAACCTGGTCATTTCGCGAACGCGCGGTGTGAATCTTTTTTCCAACATCTCCATAATGAGCGACAAGATATTTCTCAATCGCAGTATGGCAATCCTCATCCTCAAGGGTAACAATAAACCTACCGGCCTTATGCAGCCCTGCAATTTCACCCAAACCTTTTTCCAAATCAGCCAACTCTTTTGCATTCAAAATCCCATATTTATGCAGCATCTTCGCGTAAGCAATTGACCCAACAACATCATAAGGAACAAGCTGCTGATCATATTGAATATCTTTCCCAGCGTTATATTCCTCAACAGTATGATTCATCTCGACTATATCCTTTTTGTGCCAAAGCTTTCGCCTAACAACAGGTTTTGCCATATATTTATTGATTAAATTTTAAAAGTTTTATATCCATTAATTGTAGCAATTTCCGCCAATTCCCGGGGCTTATAATACCTGCACGCACTTGATAGCATTTTCATCTCCTCCCAAACATCACCGGAAATTTCCGGCTGGTAAACGTCGCTGATATTATCAAACCCAAATGCAACATTAACTCCAGCTTCAATCATTTCAACAACCGGCGCGATAGAATTGTGAACCGGCGACATTTTGTCATCATGCTGTTTCATCGCGATCGCAGCCGTCGGGCAGACAATCACATTCGCGCCGACATCTTTCAACCCGGCAATTATCGAAGCCCGAACTTTTTTCTCCTGCGCCGCCACCGAAATACAATGCAAAAAATTCACATGCCCCTCATACTTATGTTCACGAACTTTCGCAATCAATTTTTCAGTATCCCTCTCAAGAGGATTATTTTCCTGATCAATATGCACATCCAAATCTTTTTTTAAATTTTTCGCGACCCCAAAAACAATATCCATATGCTTCAAATCGCCATTCCCGCCAGCCGCCCGCCTATCCGCCGAAGGCAACCCCCCAACCCCATCCGCAATCTCGCAAGCCATCTCGAAAATCTTAATTTTTTCAGGAGTATCAAGCCCCTGGCAGGGATGCGCCGAAAACCTAAAAACAAGCCGACCCTTGTACTCCTCACGAAGATCCGCCATCGCCTCAACAACTTTTAATCCTGTATTCAAATCCGCATCAGCATGAGTATGAAAAACAGCAACCCCCTGCGAAATCATCATATCCAAAACCCCACGCATCCGTGCCTTTAAACTCGAAGGATCCGCAGCGTTCTTTTTCCTAATTTCATTAACCAAAGTCCATTTTTCCTCCATAAGAGCCATCGACTGCTCCCAAATATCCTCACTCAAAGTAAAAGCCCTGTCCAAATGCGCGTGCGCACTCACAATCCCTTTCACACGCCCTCCAGATTCAGCCTTAATTTTCTCAACTTCCTTAAAAAAAAGTTCTTTAAAGAGAAATAGCGGCCGAGCCCCGTATGAAGAGGCTTCCGTTTTGGTAGCTTTTTTCGGCATATATTTAAAAATTACTTTTCTTTCCGCAAAATCCTACCACAAATCACGAAGCCCCGTAAAGTTTAACTAAAAGCATAAACACAACTCCAACAACAAACAAAGCAAACGCACACAATGCCTTGCTTAATTTTTCTTCCCTATGTAACTCCGGGATCAAATCGGACGCCGCGATATAAATAAACCCGCCGGCCGCGAAAGGAAGAAGCGCCTCAGAAAACACAGTAACACCGCCGTCGCTGACCAAATACCCCACAACAACCCCGGCTATCGCCATCAAAGCACTTACAAAATTATAAAAAAGAGCCTTCCATTTACTGATACCCGCATAAACAATCACCCCAAAATCCCCTATTTCCTGAGGGATTTCATGAAGGATAATTGTAAGAGTTGTAACAATTCCAAGTTTCACGTCAACCAAAAAAGCCGCCACAATCACCAATCCATCAATAAAATTATGCACCCCATCACCAATCAAATTCATATAAGCGAATGAGTGCACATGGCAATGCCCGCTGTGACAGTGCCTCCATTTTATAAATCTTTCGAGAAGGAAAAACACGGAAAATCCAATAACTATCCACACAAAAATCATTAAAATATCTCCCCACATCCCCGAAAGAAGCATCTGTAAATCATTAACCAAATCCCCTTCCCCAAACGAAATCCCCATACTCCCAGTAAAGAAATATTCATTCACAAACTCCTCCACCGCTTCAGGAATCAAATGAAAAAACGCCCCTCCAATCATCGCCCCTGCGGAAAACCCAACCAAAGCAAACAAAATCTTATTCAAAATTTTATCCGTCAAAGCCATCGTCAAAATCCCGGCAAACGCCATAAGACTCACAATTCCCGCCGCCCCAAGCGCATAATAAAAATTTTCCATAGCGGAAAACTAAATAACACATCATCCCAAAAAAATCAATCTGCAACACAAGCTACAAAAACCCTTGACACGCACCACGCGAAATAGTTTAATTATCACCTTGGACACACAAGAACACACAAAAAACACTAAACATGTCACCAGAAACCAACAACAGAGTTGCATTATCCCCAGAAATCGAAGCTATCTTCAAAGGTCTCACAGAGAGAATAGAAACACTAGACGCTGAAAGCTCAAAAGGAAGCGTTGTCGCCAACGAATCATTGGCAGTAATTGGAGAACAAACAAAGGCCCTTTCACAATTAGCCCTAAAAGGAAGAACTGACGGACTGCAAGCCGTGGATAAAATGCGAAGAACACTACAGGACATAATATCCACAATGAAAACAGGTCAAAACAACGAACCAATTACATTAACAGACGAACAAGGTCTAACAATCAAAAGATACATAGAAGGTATTGGAGAAGAGCCTTCAGGCAGCAGAATTACCGATGATACATCAGAGAAAAAGGAACTTAGAATAGATTTACCAGGAAAAGGAGTAATATCACTAACAGTGTTCTTAAGCGGACCAACCGTCCTCGCATGGAAATTGGACAGACGCAAAACCGAAAAAGAACTGGAAAGACTCAATCACTGGTTAGACAGACTACTGGATCAAAGATCCCAGGAAATAAGACTGAACCTAACAGAATCAGCAGAATTTTTAAAAACATTCAAGATAGAAGACGAGGACGGTCGACGCACAACAAACGACACACGAAACATACCCGCTCCACGCACATTCGCAAACGTAGTATTATCAGATGGCAGAAAAGTCAGCGTCACCTTTTCATCAATAAGATCATGCGATAAATACATAGCTGCATGGAAAGAAGGCAAAAAACCTTAAAATAAGATTGACAAGTTATCCATTTTGTGCCAGAATTCCCCCCTTAATCGTGTTGACACGAAAATATGGATATAAAAAAGGGGTTGTTAGTAATTCCACCAGAGAAGGAAGTAGTTAATATAACTCAAGGAAGACGTCCTAGTGCAAGAAATTTTGCAGCCACAGGACGTGAATATCCTCGAATAATAATTCCCACACGCGAGATGATAGACAGAGTAACTCGCGAAACCGGCACAAAAATGGATCTCGCAACAGAAATAACCCCTCAATACACCACAGACATATCAAAAAAAGAAGTTAATTTATACGAATACAAAGAACACCGCGTAGCGTCCTCGCCAACAGGACTAGTCGGAAGACTTCAAAAACGGCCACCCAAACAAGGACCAGCCAATGTCGTATTTTTAACATCCATAAGAGATACAGGAAGATATGATCTTAACGGACAAGACATAGCAGGAATAATAGAAACAGCTAACACCGCCATTAATGAAGAATTTTTAAACTTAGGAGATTCCATACGCATAAGAGGAATTATAACCGACGACCTGCCTCTAACAGACAATCTTGGAGCCTACCCTTGCACACCTACTAGAGAAAAACCGTGGATACATCCGCTAAGCGCAAAAAACGATAGAGGAGAATTTTTAGTAGATATAACAGAACACATACCATCGGACTCTAGAGTAATACCAAAAGACGATAAAGATTTAAGAAGACAAAAACGCATAGAATTTGAAGAAAAGGTATTTAAAACAAGTATGCAAATGGGTGCAGACATCCTTGTAGTAGACCACCTTATGTTCAGATTGATAGACCTCATAAATGAAACCAGATTTGGCATTGGAAGAATACTAAACATCCATCCTGGAATTGCAGACACTAGAAACCCAAATAGACTTCCAGGATCAACCCCAACACTAGACGCCATCAGTAGAGCAAACTGGGGAGCCGTTTTCAATAAAAAAAAGGGGTTATATCTACCACCAGAAAACCCTAGCACAACAGGCAGATTTAAAACTGGCGCAACTCTTCACATAGTCGACAAGAGATTAGATACCGGACCAGTTATCGCAGACGCCGAAACAACCTTTGTTAGAGGAGAAGACCGTCCACAAGAACTAAGAAGAAGAAACTACCCCGTAAAACGTGCGGTTTTCATCCTCGGCATAATACACTACGTAAGAACAATGTTAGATCGAATAGATAGAATAAATTTCGACAGCAATGAACGAACAAAAACGGTTACGAGAATTTGAAGCAAACAAAAACTCTGCTACAATAACAGCAAATGAGCCAACAAATACAGGCCAGGCTTACAAAACTAGAGTTACTAAGTCACCTTTATGAGTCCTTATCCGAGCACGGAAACAGTCTCAAAGATACTTTTGTTGTAATAAGCGACATTATCCAAAACTATCTCGAATCGCACTACATTGATTTCGTAGTGCTAGACAAAAACAATCCGTCAAAAGCAAACATATACAGCATTTCAAGAAAAGGAGTTTACAACGAATATTACACGGACATCGTCGGCATCTCGAAACACTCAATTCAATCAAAGAAAGCAACCGTAGAAGAAGATGTAACAAAAAATCCGCATTACACAGAATGGCGCAAAAACATAAAATCAGAGATATGTCTCCCGATTTTTCATAAAAGAAAAGTTATCGGCTGCATAAATCTGGAGTTCACGACAACACAAAAATTCGACAAAGATACGGTAACTACACTAGAAATCATCAGCAAGGCCGTAGGAACAACAATATACACAACCGTACTCAACGAAGATATAAAAGCATCCGAAAACAAATTTAGAAAAATAGTAGAAAACATGAACGAAGGGCTGTGGCTTGGCGATAAAAAACATAACACGGTATACGTAAACCCAACTTTCGAAAAAATGACAGGCCTTTCGTATGAGGAATGCATGAAGAGAAATTGTTTTGGATTTTATGACGAAGAAAGCGTGGAAAGGATACACGAACACCATAAACTCCGCGAAGTAAAACAATGCTCACAGTATGAATTAAATATAGTAAGATCGGACGGCAAAAAACTCCCGGTTCTCTGTTCAGGCTCACCAATTGCAGACGGAACATTGGGCATGTTTACAGACTTAAGCATAATAAAAGAGCTTACAAAATCAGAAAAACTTCTGGCTCACATCTCCGACAACTCCATCGACGCAATCATAAGTCTCGACCGTAATTTAGTCATAAAAACTTGGAACAAAGGAGCTATTAAAATGTTCGGCTACGAAAAGGACGAGATGGTAGGCAAAAACATAAAAACAATCATTCCACAGGAGAAAATTAAACGAGAAGAGCTTGAAGAGATTATAAAAATAACATTAGAAAAAGGCTTTGTAAGAAACTTTGAAACAGTACGAGTGGCAAAAAACGGAAAAGAAATAAATGTGTCAATCTCGATAACAAAACTCACAGACGAAAAAGACAGATTCATCGGCTTTGGCGTAATCTATCGTGACATCACGTACCAAAAGAAAGCGGAAAAAGACCTCCAGACAAGATTCGAATCAATGCAAAACGCATACATGGAGCTTGGCAGACAGCGCAGAGAGCTCGATTACCTCCTAGAAACATTAAACATAGCCATCGGCGACGAGCAATTCCCAGACATCGAAAACTACATCGTCAACGCAGCGATAATGCTGACAAAAGCAAATGCGGCAACACTTCGCCTATACGGCGAAAAGGACGGATTTTTGCATCTCAAAGCGGCCAGCGGAGTAAAACCGGAATGGTGGGGCAAAGCAAGATCACAATTTGTAGGAACCCTCGCGGAAAAAGCCTACCACATGCACAAGCCATTATTCGTAGATGAACTTCAAAATAATCCGCATTACACAGGCCAAAAATTGGCTCAGGAACACGGATTCGTCTGCTCACTGATAGTTCCCCTATACGTAAAAACAAAATACATCGGCAACCTCTCAATTTACTCAAACAACAAAAACAAGCTTCACTTAATAGACAACTCATTTATAGCAAACTTCGGCAAACAAGCGTCCCTCGCGCTCTTCACTAAATCAGTGTAAGAACAGCAAACCCCGAAGCAATCATCAGCCCAAACACAACCAATACTTTCACGGCCACCTTTTTTGAACCAAAAATCGCGAAAATTAAACCTTTAAAAAAGGTGTTTGAAATCATAGCTAAAGTCAAAGCCTGAATAGAAGCGTCAGTAACAGGAAGCCTTGAAATAGAAACAGTTATTGCGTCAACATCAACAAGTCCGGAAACAAGGCTAACCAAATAAAGCCCTTTGTCACCAAGATAAATCTGCCCAAACTTTGCAACAAACAAAACTAAAGCAAAGAAAAATCCAAACTTAAGCGCCGGAAAAATCCTGAAAGGATTTTTCAATTTATAAGCACTCCCAACCGTTTCCCTGGAAACTTTTTCTTCCCCTTTTTCCTTTTTCAAAATTAAAAACAAAGCTCCAACAATTCCAAAAACAGCCATCAAAACAACAGGCAAAACAACATGCGACAAAAGATCCCTGTTCAAAACAGAAACCTCCAGCAAAACCCTAAAAAACATAGCAGTACTCGCAACAATTACCGCAAAAGCATAAGGATTTACAATCGATTTATTTTCACGGCTCTCCTTTGAAAAACTCATTGTTAAAGCCGTGCTGGAAATAAGCCCGGCCAAAAATCCTGTAAGCCCAATCCCCTTTTTCGGCCCAAGAACCCTTATCAAAATATAACTTGCGAAAGAAATCCCGGAGATAAAAACAACCATCAGCCAAATAATATAAGGATTAAAAATTTCATAAGGCCCATATCCTTGGTTCGGCAACAACGGCAAAATCACAAACGCGATAATCATAAATTTAATAGTCGCAAGAAACTCACTGTCTTTAATATTCTTCGCCCAAGTATGCAAAGGGGTTTTGAAATACAAAACTGCCAAAGTAAGCAGAGCCAAAGAAACCGCAAAAACATACTTCTCAGAAACACAAAGCCCTCCTATCAAAAAAGTTATAATGGCCGCGATTTCCGTAGTAACTCCTATTCTTCCAAGCTTCAAAGCAGTCACAACATAAGAAGCAACTATAATCGCAAAAGTCGTCCCGGCTATTAAAGAAAAAAGCAGAATCGAAGTGTCAACCAGATAAAATGCGAGCGCTCCAAGAAGCCCAATTAAAGAAAAAGTCCTCACTCCGGCAAAAGAAGCATTGTTATGCACTTTTTTATGCTGCTCGCGCTCAAGTCCAAGAAGCACAGAAAGCGCAATAGCCGTCCCAAATTGTTGAACAATACTCAAATCCATCAATACATTATATCACAAAACTTGCAAAAAATCACAGATGTCAGTATGATAACAAATGACAAAAATTCATCCTCTAACCCAATTCCTATGTTTATCACACCTTCCCTTCTGTTAATCGCCTTTTCTATCCTAATGGCAATCATGCTAATCCCGGCAATTCTCTTCACAAAGGAATTCCAAAAAGCCACGAAAAAAATGATGGGAGATGAAAATATGGTGAGAATGGGCGGCTTAATCAGCCTTGTCCTTGCATTTCTATTCTTGAGCGTTCATTGGAAATTCACCGGAGAATGGTTCGTCATCATCCCGATAATCGGATGGCTTGCATTTATAAAAGGAGTGATCCACATATGGGCTCCAAAATTTGTCAAAAAAGCAACAGACAAATTCATGAAATCAGAAGCAGTAGTCGGACTTATGGCATTCGTAGGACTACTCGTAGCCATCGGCTTAACGTACGTAGCATTGTACATCTATTAAAACTGCAAACCCGAGCCTGCTCGAGAACTGCAAACCCGAACCTGTTCGAGTTTGCAGAATGAGCCCGCAGCCCTTGAGCTATTTCATCTTCCTCTGAATCGTCCTCAATCCCTTAGCGGAAATCACCATCGTTTCAAATTTTCCGGTTTTTGGATTAAAAACCTTTTTCTTCATTAGATTTGGAGAAAACTTCCTAAGAGTTCTCCTGTGAGAGTGGCTGACACTCCTCCCCACTGAAGGTTTTTTGCCTGTTATTTTGCAAATTCGTGACATAGTTTATTCTTAAATTGCCTGCATATTCTAACGATACCGATCCAAAAAGCAAGCTCAAAAGTGAAAACATGTCGTTGTCCTGTTTTCACTGCTACACCAACGGCGGTGTAAACTTCTCTTCACCAGGCATCACCTGTTTTTCATCAGCATACTCTTCCCCACCCTTATCCATAACTTCAATCATTCTTTCAACTTCAGTACGCGCCATGCCATACTTTTCTCTGGAGAATTTTATAATTTTATCGCTCAAATCATGAGCTGGCTTTGGAATAGTCAAAGTAAATCCTGAGAAAGGATCGCGAAGCTTTCCATCAATGGTCATCTTTACATAAAATTCACGCACACCAAGATTGATAATATCATTAGCCTTAAAGACCGGCACAAATTCCCTCTCAAGATTAAACGCATCTTCAGCACCAACACGAAATGCAATCATTGAACCAATATTCCCGAACACCATTGATTTTGTATAACCATCAAGCTGTCCAAGATGCTGATGCGAAACAGTCAAATTCAAACGGTACTTCCTCGCCTCCGACAAAATTTCACCAAAAGTATGTGTCGCAAAGTTTTGAAACTCATCCACATAGAAATAAAAATCCTTACGTTTTTCCTCAGGCATCGCAGCCCTTTTCATAGCGCTTCTATAAAGAGAAGTAATAATCATAGAACCAATAAGTCCGCTTATTTCCTCAGACAAATTTCCTTTTGAAACATTCATAAGCAAAATCCTTTGATTATTCATAATATCATCCATATCCATCCTGTTTTTCGGCTGTCCGACGATATTGCGCACAAGCGCAGTAGAAACGAACTGCCCAACCTTATTCAAAACCGGCACAATCGCCTCATTATCAAATTTTTCGCTCCACGCCGCAAACTCATTCACCCAGAAATTTTTAACAACCGTATCTTGTACATGAGCCACAACTTTCTGGCGATAATTTTTATCCGTCAGCATTTTCAAAATCCCAAACACAGTTGAATTCGGGTAATCAAACAAAGCAAGAACCGTATACCTAAGCACGTGTTCAAGACGGAACGTCCAGTTGTCTCCAAACATTTTCTTAAAAATTTCAATGAAGCCCATCGCGACGTGCTGACGATACTCCGGTTCAACAGATTCAATCGGGTTGAACCCAATCGGAAATTCCATGTCCGCCGGATTGAACAAAACAACATCTTTAATCCTATGCTCCGGAATATATTTCATCACGTTATCAATCAAATCCCCATGCGGATCCATAACCCCAACTCCCTCCCCATTCAAAATATCAGAAATGATCAAAAGCTCGAGAAGTTTCGATTTTCCAACTCCGGATTTCCCAACAACATAAAGATGTCTTCGTCTATCCTCTCTTTTAATTCCAAATTTCAAATACTGATTGTGAAAGTTCGTCATCGCAAAAAAACTGACATCCTTTGGATTTACATTCCCTTCTTTTGGAAGATCCATAGGAGGTTCCGCCTTTTTTGAAACCGTACAAACCAAATTCGGAACCGTGTGTTTAGCACCCTTTGGAAGATGGTAAATCGTCGCAAGCTCTTTTGTATTTAAAATAAACTTATTTGAAGTAAATTTTCTCGCCTTATAATCAGCCAAAAACTTTGGATTCGTGGTCGGATTAAACGATCTAAACCCATTCAAGTCCGGTTCATCAAAAATCGAGAACGTACTTACAAGCGCATGCAGTTTGCTTTTCGCGACTTTTTCATCGGGAGAAAAATAAGCGACACGCATTGAAACATTGAAAGTATCTTTCTCGAATTTCTCAATCGCAGATTCACGCTCTTTTGTCAAAATCGCAGCCCTGGATTTTGTATGGAAAAATTTACTTAGATCAAATTTATTCAAAAAACTCTTAAACTTTAATTTCATCTTCTTTGAAAAACTAAACTCTCCTTCTTCAAAAGCCGAATTCAAAACAACCTGCATCCAAACCTGCTCACTTTCATGTGTCTTGGTCAAAAACGAAAAAATCGCCGCCATACTCGACCCCTCAAAATGATCATGAGTTTTAAAAGTATAAAGATCACTTCTTTTTAACCCCATCTCGGCCCCAGCAAACTTCAAATTCGTAGCATTAAAATCAATCTCCGAATAATCTTTCAAAAATTCAATCTCAGCGTGAGGATATTCAGCATAAAGCTGTCCCTGAATTGTCGGAACATCATGTCTTTTGCACCACACAAAAAGATAAATATGCTGATGAAGTGAAACTATTTCAAAAGAGTACCTCGAACCATGGACAACTCCATGAAGAGTATCAAGAAGCTGCTCAAAAATCGCCTCTCCTTTGTCGTTATCATGAGCAACTTTTATGAGCATCAAAACACCTTCTGATAGATCTGTACCCATAGCTAAATTATACCAGAAATAATATGATTTTACAATACGTCAAGATAGAGGTTATCCCACGTACTGCCAGAAACACTCCTGACAATAAACGATATACTTACTGTCTGGCGGATAAGTGCTGATAATGTCTTTCTTGCACTTATCACACGTTCTCTTATAAAGCTTTCTCTCGTTGCGAAGGCTAAGTCTCCTTTTTTGCCTGCATTCAGGACAATTTTCAGGCCACGGAAGATCCTTTTTCTTATAGAACTTCTGTTCCTGCTCGATAATAAGGAAGTCTTTCCCGCATTTTTTGCACGTTTTTTTCTCGTCTGCCATATAAGTT
>Ga0233425_10008590_pt1 | contig 13456 bp, 13 predicted proteins | sample Watercolumn_Towu_2_FD_181712 | JGI IMG/M metagenome (GOLD analysis project Ga0233425, IMG submission 181712) | Freshwater microbial communities from Lake Towuti, South Sulawesi, Indonesia - Watercolumn_Towuti2014_140_MG | ecosystem: Environmental > Aquatic > Freshwater > Lake | place...
GTCTCGCCTGCCGTCCCGTCGCGGAGGTCTTCGGCCTGATGGAGCGCTACCGGCCGTTCGTTTGAACCGCGCCGGAGTCAGGGCCGCACTCCGGGGATAGCGATCGCGCTAGCGGTCAGTCCAGAAAATCTTCCAGGGTGGCGTCGGACCGGTCCGGGCCGTGAAGATCCGGATCGGAGTAACCGAGGTCGTCCAGTTCGAGGTCGTCGAAGGGGGCGCTCCAGTCTTCCGGAGCTTCGATCGGGAAGAACAGGGATTCCTCCCAGGACGCGAAATCATAGCCACCGATGTCGCCGTTCATGAACTGGACTTCGATGGAGTCGTTCTCCTCGTCCACCGCCACCACGCGAAAACTGCGGGAGGTGGCTTCATCCTGGTACCAGTTTCCGAGTATGGGGTCTGCAATGCTCATGATCTTATGCTCCCAGTCGGCTTTGTGGAAAGGACGGGCGCCGCAACGCCGCGGGGCCTGTGGCCGGCAAGCTGCGAGCAAGCATAGCACGAGCCCTGTTTCAGTTGTCTCCCACCCATTCGATCAGGGTTTCCCGCAACCGGTCCTGGGCGTTGGGGTCGTCGATGGGGGCGTCGTCGCCGCCGGTGATGTAGAAGATGTCCTCGGCACGGCTGCCGATGGTGGAGATCTTGGCGTTGTTGAGGCGGATGCCGGCCTGGCGGAAGGCCTGGCCCACCTTCGACAGCAGCCCCGGGCGGTCGGTCGCCAGCAACTCCAGCACGGTGTGGCGGTGCTGCGGGTCGGCGTGAAAAAACACCTGGGTCGGCACCGTGAAATGCTTGATCTCGCGCGGCTCGCGCCGCTGCACCAGGCCCGGATGGCTACCGGGACTGCGCAGGCATTCGCGCAGGCGGGAGCAGATCTGGATCTGCCGCATGTGGTCCTTGATGGGACCGCCGCTGGATTCCAGCACGTGGTAGCTGTTCAGCACATAGCCGTTGGAGGCGGTGATGATCTTGGCGTCGAAGATGGTGAGCCCGAGCTGATCGAGAACCGCGGTGCTGTGGGCGAAGATGAAGTCCTGGTCGTGGGCGTAGACGAACACCTCGGCGCTGCCGCGCTGGCTGATGGGACGGATCAGCACCAGCGGCAGCTTGGCCGCGGGGGTGGCGTCGATGGCGATGGTGTGCCAGGCGATCTCTTCCGGCAGGTAGCGCAGGAAGTAATCGTCGGGGAGGTTTTCCCACACCCGGTTGATGCAGCCTTCCGGCAAGCCAAGCCGCTGCAGCAGCTGCAGGGTTTCCTCCCGCACGTTGCGGATGCGCTGCTCCAGGTCGAGGGGCTTCTCCAGACCGCGCCGGAAGGCGGAACGGGTAGCCGCAAACAATTCCCGCAGCAGGGCACCCTTCCAGGAGTTCCACAGATTTGGGTTGGTCGCGCGAATGTCGGCGACCGTGAGCAGATAGAGGTGATTGAGGGTTTCAGGATCGCCCACCTGCATGGCGAATTCGTGGATCACCTGGGGATCCCCGATGTCCTTGCGCTGGGCGGTCATCGACATCAGCAGATGGAAACGCACCAGCCAGCACACCAGACGGCGGTCGTGACCGGTGATGGCGTGACGGCGGCAGAACTCCTCGGCGATCTGCTCGCCCACCACCGAGTGATCGCCACCGCTGCCCTTGGCGATGTCGTGCAGCAGGCCGGCGATATACAGCAGCTCCGGCTTGTCCGTCAGCCGGAAGATCTCGTTGCAGTGGGGATGGTCGGCGCTGTGCTTGTCCAGGGCGAAGCGGCGCAGGTTGCGGATCACGAACAGGGTGTGCTCGTCCACCGTGTAGACGTGGAACAGGTCGTACTGCATGCGTCCCACCACCTTGCCGAAGGCGGGCAGATAGGCGGCCAGCACGCCATAACGGTTCATGCGCCGCAGCTGATGGGTGATGCCGGTCGGATTGCGCAGGATGTCCATGAAGATCCGGGCCGCCCGCGGGTCGTTGCGGAAATGGTCGTCGATCAGGTAGAGGTGCTGGCGGATCAGGCGGATGGTGGAGGCGCGGATCCCCTGCAGGCCGGGATTCTGCTGCATCACCAGGAACACCTCCAGCAAGGCCTGGGGATTGCGCTGGAACACTCTGGGGTGGATCGCCTCCAGGTAGTTGTTGACCACCTGGAAACTGTCCGTCAGCGGCAGAAGGATGCTGTCGTCGTCGCCCCGCAGCACCGCCTCGTTGAACAGCTGCAGCACCATCTCGTTGAGCCGCTCCAGTCCCATCACGGCGCGGAAGTAGCGCTGCATGAACTGCTCCACCGCCTCGTTGGGATCTTCGCCGCGGTAGCCGAACTGGTGGGCCAGTTCCCGCTGGTAATCGAACAGCAGCCGGTCCTCGCCGCGGCCGGTCAAGGCATGGAGAGCGAAGCGCACCCGCCACAGGAAGCTGCGGGTTTCGGTCAGCTCGGCGAATTCCGCTTCGGTCAGCCAGCCGTAGATGATGAGGTCGCGCAGATCCGGCGATCCGTAGTGGCGCTTGATGATCCAGCCGATGATCTGGATGTCGCGCAGCCCCCCGGGCCCCTCCTTGACGTTCGGCTCCAGGGTGTAGGCGGTATCGTGATACTTGGCGTGGCGCGCCGCCTGCTCCGCCATCTTGGCGGCGAAGAAGGAGCGGGAACTCCACACCTGGTCCGGCGCCAGCCGCTTCAGCAGGCTATCGAACAAGGCCCTGGGTCCGAACAGCAGCCGCGCCTCCAGCAGGGTGGTCATCACGGTCTGGTCGGCGCGCGCCAGCTCCACCGTCTCGTCGACGGTACGGGTGCTCTGCCCCGGCTTGAGGCCGATGTCCCAGAGAAAGCTGAGGAAGGACGACAAGGCCGCGCCGAACGCCTCCGCATCGGCGTCCTCGGCATCGACCGCCAGCAGGATCAGGATGTCGACGTCGGAATGCAGATGCAGTTCGCGCCGGCCGTAGCCGCCCACCGCCACCAGCGCCACCCGGTCGGCGATGGGCGCGGTCAGGGTGCGCCAGGTTCCGATCAGGAGTTCGTCCATGAAATCGGAACGGGCGCGAATGATCTGGGAGATGGGAATCTCGTCGCGGAACTGGCGGATCAGCTCGGCGCTGTTGGACTGGATGCGGGCCCGGCAAAAGGCCAGCCGTTCCGCCAGCCACTGCGCGGACGCCGGCTCAGCGGCGGAAATCGATGCAGCGGGGATCAAACGCTTCCTCCTGGCGCAGGGTGAGAACTTCGTAGCCGGTTTCGGTGACCAGGACGGTATGCTCCCACTGGGCCGACAGGCTGTGATCCTTGGTCACGGCGGTCCAGCCATCCGGCAGCACGCGGATGTGGCGCTTGCCGAGATTCACCATCGGCTCGATGGTGAAGGTCATCCCGGCCTTCAGCTCCAGGCCTTCGCCCCGCTTGCCGTAATGCAGGACCTGCGGCTCCTCGTGAAACCCCCGGCCGATGCCGTGACCGCAGAACTCCTGGACGATGGTGTAGCCGGCAGCCTCCGCATGGGTCTGGATGGCGTTGCCGACGTCGCCCAGGCGCGCGCCCGGCCGCACCTGCATGATGCCCAGGTAGAGCGCCTCCTGGGTCACCTTTACCAGACGCCGCGCCTTGATGGGCGGCTCGCCGACGAAGAACATCTTGCTGGTATCGCCGTGGTAGCCATCCTTGATGACGGTGATGTCGATGTTGACGATGTCTCCGGCCTTCAGCTTCTTGGGACCCGGGATGCCGTGGCAGACCTGATGATTCACCGAGGTGCAGATGGACTTGGGAAAGCCCTTGTAGTTGAGGGGGGCCGGAATCGCCTTCTGCACGTCGACGATGTAGTCGTGGCAGAGGCGATCGAGCTCCTCGGTGGTGACCCCGGGGTTGACGTGGGGTTCGATCACCTCCAGGACCTCGGCGGAAAGCCGCCCGGCGATGCGCATTTTCTCGATCTCCGCAGGCGCTTTTAGGATGATGCTCATGATAGGGCTGGACGGATGTTGGTCTGGGCGTGCCTGCGGCAGGCCCTTCGGAGCAACGGCTCGCCATGGGCTGCACAGGGGAGGGCACAGCGTCGACGGGGAGCTCGGATTGTTCGGCAATGGGGCGGTATGGTATAAATGCATGCTTGATTAAGCAATGACACACACATGTCGTCACATCCGTCGGGGTGCCGGTCGCCGAGACGGTCGCCGGATGGGATATGTGGAGGCCCAACCCAACGGGGAGCCGATCGGCCCCTTTTTTTGTTTTCAGGAGTATTCATGTCCACGGTTAGTATGCGTCAGATGCTGGAAGCCGGCGTGCATTTCGGTCATCAGACCCGGTATTGGAATCCGAAGATGGCTCCGTACATCTTCGGCGCACGCAGCAACATCCACATCATCAATCTGGAAAAGACCCTGCCCCTGCTCAACGATGCGATGAAGTATCTGGAGCAGGTCGCCGCCAACCGCGGCAAGATTTTGTTCGTGGGGACCAAGCGCACCACCCGCAAGGTCGTCGAGGACGAAGCCCGGCGTTGCGGTATGCCTTATGTGAATTACCGGTGGCTCGGCGGGATGCTGACCAACTTCAAGACCATCAAGCAGTCGGTGAACCGCATGAAGGACCTCGAGGCCATGCGCGACGACGGTCGCCTGAACCGGTTCAGCAAGAAGGAAGGCCTCGGCATGATGCGGGAGCTGGAAAAGCTGTCGCAAAGCCTGGGCGGCATCCGCGACATGGACCGGCTGCCGGAGGTCATGTTCGTGCTGGATGTCGGCTACGAAAAGAACGCGGTGAGCGAGGCCAAGAAGCTGGGCATCCCGGTGGTCGGCGTGGTCGACACCAACAACAGCCCGGTGGGCATCGACTACATCATCCCCGGCAACGACGACTCCATCCGCGCCGTCCAGCTCTACGTCCAGTGCGCGGCGACCGCGATCCTCCAGGGCAAGGCCAGCGGTGTCAGTTTCGCCCAAGGCGCCACCGAGGACGAGTTCGTGGAGATGGATGGGGGGCCGGTCGCGGCGGGCGACGAGGAAGCCTTCGGCGGCTACGCGGAATAAGCTCCGCGCCGGCATCGCGGACCGACGGCGGTGCATCCACACTGCGCGGCAAACGCCGAACGGATTCGCCACTCTCCGGGGACGTGACTGCCGGCTCCCGCCCGCCGGAGCTCCCTACCTGACGAAAGCGCCTCCGTTCGGGGGCGTTTTCATAAAGACCAGTTTGTTTGATCAAGAGGTTGTAACGAATGACTATTTCTGCCGCAATGGTGAAGGAGCTGCGGGAGCGGACCGGTTCCGGCATGATGGAATGCAAGAAGGCACTGGTGGAAGCGGCCGGCGACCTCGAGGCCGCCGTCGAGATCATGCGCAAGGCCGGGCTTGCCAAGGCCGACAAGAAGTCCAGCCGCGTCGCCTCGGAAGGCCGGGTGTGCGTCAAGCTAAGCGCCGACTGCAAGCGCGGCGCCGTGGCCGAGATCAATTGCGAGACCGACTTCGTCGCCAAGGCCGATGACTTCGTCGAGTTCGCCGACGGGGTGGTCCAGGCCATCATCGATGCCGCCGCCGACAGCGTCGAGGCGCTGCTGGGGGCAAAGCTGGCCAGCGGCGTCACCATCGACGAGCGCCGCCGCGAACTGGTGGCCAAGCTCGGCGAGAACATCAACGTGCGCCGCTTCGAAAGGTTCGACGCCGCCACCGGCATCAACGTCAGCTATCTGCACGGCACCCGCATCGGCGTGCTGGTGGAGCTGAACAGCGCCGACCAGACCCTGGGCAAGGACATCGCCATGCACATCGCCGCCAGCAAGCCCATCTGCGTCGACGAATCCGGTGTTCCGGCGGAGACCATCGCCAAGGAAAAGGAGATCTTCACCGCCCAGGCGGAAGCCAGCGGCAAGCCCGCCAACATCATCGAAAAGATGGTGGATGGCCGGGTCAAGAAGTTCCTGGGGGAAGTGACCCTGGTCGGCCAGCCCTTCGTCAAGGATCCGGACCAGACCGTCGGCGCCCTGCTCAAGGCGAAGGGGGCCGCGGTTGCCCGCTTCGTGCGTTTCGAGGTGGGTGAAGGCATCGAAAAGGAAGAGAGCAACTTCGCCGAGGAAGTGATGGCGCAGGTGCGCGGCAGCTAAGCGTCCGCACCCGGAACGGCCACCAGCGGCAGTTCCGGGTTGGCGGCATCGCCACACCCCAATCAGGATCAGCGGACATGAGTGCACCCAGGTACAAGAGAATACTGCTGAAGCTGAGCGGCGAGGCTCTGATGGGAGACCAGGCCGGCGGCATCGATCCCAACACCATTCGGCGCCTGGCCGGAGAAGTGGTCGACCTGGTCCGGGACGGGGTGGAGGTCGGGCTGGTCATCGGCGGCGGCAACATCGTCCGCGGCGCCTCGACCGCGGGCGAAGGCCTGGAGCGCGTCACCGGCGACCACATGGGGATGCTGGCCACGGTGATCAATGCCCTGGCGATGCAGGACGCCATCGAGCACCTGGGGCAGCCGGTCCGGGTCATGTCCGCCCTCAAGATCAATCAGGTGTGCGAGGATTACATCCGCCGCCGCGCCGTGCGTCACCTGGAAAAGAGCCGGGTGGTGATCTTCGCCGCCGGCACCGGCAATCCCTTCTTCACCACGGATTCCGCTGCCAGCCTGCGGGCTGCGGAGATCGATGCCGATCTGCTGATCAAGGCCACCAAGGTGGACGGCGTCTATTCCGCCGACCCCAAGAAGGTGGCCGATGCCGAGTTCTATCCCTCCCTCACCTACGACCAGGCCCTCGATCAGCGCCTCAACGTGATGGACGCGACCGCCCTGGTGCTGTGCCGCGACCACCGGATACCGCTGCGGGTCATGAACGTCTTCCAGCCGGGTGCGATCAAGCGGGTCGTCCTCGGCGAGAACATTGGTTCCTTAATCGTTACCGGGTAAACGCAATGATCGACGAATTGAAGAAAGGAACCGCGGAGCGGATGAAGAAGAGCATCGAAGCGCTCAAGCAGGAGTTCGCCAAGATCCGCACCGGCCGGGCTCACCCGAGCCTGCTCGAGCACGTCAGCGTCAGCTACTACGGAAATCCGGTGCCACTATCCCAGACCGCCAACATCACCGTCGAAGATGCCCGCACCCTGGCCATCACCCCGTGGGAGCGAAACATGATCGGACCGATCGAAAAGGCCATCATGACCTCCGACCTGGGCCTCAACCCGACCACCAACGGCCCGGTCATCCGGGTCCCGCTGCCGGCCCTGACCGAACAGCGCCGCAAGGACTTGATCAAGGTGGTGCGGGCAGAGGCCGAAAACGGCCGGGTGGCGATCCGCAACATCCGCCGGGATGCCAACACCGAGCTGAAGAACGCGCAGAAGGACAAGCTGATCTCGGAAGATGAGGTGAAGCGCGGCGAAGAGCAGATCCAGAAGACCACCGACCTGTACATCAAGGAGGTGGAAACGCTGCTCGAGGCCAAGGAAGCGGACCTGATGTCGATCTGACGCTCACCCCGGTTCACCCCATGAATGCTGTGCTTGGGCAGGCCCCGGTGGTGGACGCGGTCCGGCTGCCGCGCCACGTCGCCATCATCATGGACGGCAACGGTCGCTGGGCCAAACAGCGCCACCTGCCGCGCACCGCCGGACACCACGCCGGGGTCAACGCGGTCCGCAAGACGGTGGAGTACTGCGCCCGCAGCGGCATCGCCGCGCTCACCCTGTTCGCCTTCAGCAGCGAGAACTGGCGGCGCCCCCACGAAGAGGTCTCGGTCCTGATGGGGCTGTTTCTGTCGACCCTGGAAAAGGAAACCCAGAAGCTGCACCAGAACAACGTGCGGCTGCGCATCGTCGGCGACCGCTCCGCCTTCTCCCCCGAACTGCAGGCGCGGATGGCGGCGGCGGAGCGGATGACCGCCGCTAACAGCGGACTCAATCTCGCCATCGCCGCCAACTACGGCGGCCGCTGGGACATCACCCAAGCGGCCCGCCAGCTGGCCCAACGGGTTGCCGCGGGGACCCTGGCGGCTGAGGATCTGACCGAACAGAAGCTGGAAGAACTCCTGTGCCTGGCCGATCAGCCGGAACCCGATCTGTTCATCCGCACCGGCGGCGAGCAGCGCATCAGCAATTTCCTGCTGTGGCAGCTGGCCTACACCGAGCTCTACTTCACGCCGGTACTGTGGCCCGACTTCGACGAGCAGGTCCTGGCCGAAGCCTTCGCCGATTACGCCGGCCGCGAACGCCGCTTCGGCTATACCGGGGAACAGGTGGTAGAAATCTCCGAGGGCCGGGCCTAGGCCCCGCCCCTTCCGCAATCCAACAAGAACAAACTGCCATGCTCAAGAATCGTGTCGTTACGGCGGTCATACTGGCGCCCCTCATCGTAGTTGCCATCCTCCTGTTGCCCCTGGACTGGTACCGGGCAGTATGGGGTGCGGTCTTCGCGGTGATGGCGTGGGAATGGAGCGGCCTCTCGGGACTGGAGAAATGGCCGGCCCGGCTCGGCTTCGTGGCCGCCCTGGGCGGCATCATGGCGACGGCATCGCTGTGGGCGGACTTCGTGTTCGGATGGTTCACCTGGCTGGTGGTGGCCTGGTGGTTCGCGCTGAGCATCCTGCTGCGGCAGGCCCCGGCCAAGCTGCTGAGCTGGAACTACCCGCTGGCGGCGAAGCTCCTGGTCGGCGCCTTCATCCTGGTAGCGGGCTGGGCCCACCTCTGCTGGCTGCGCTCCAACTTCGACGAGCCGCCGCTGCAAGTGCTCTATCTACTGTTGCTGATCTGGCTGGCGGACATCTCCGCCTATTTCGTCGGCAAGAACTGGGGGTTCACCAAGCTGGCGCCGGAGGTCAGCCCCGGCAAGACGGTGGAGGGCATCTACGGGGCCCTGTTCGGTGCAGGATTGTTCGCGCTGGCGGTGGGATTCTACAAGGGCTTCCCGGTCCTGCAGATGGTCGATTTCGCCATCCTGTCGATCGTCACCGTAGGCCTCTCGGTGGTCGGGGACTTGTTCGAAAGCCTGGTGAAGCGGATCCGCGGCGTCAAGGACAGCGGGTCGGTCCTGCCCGGCCACGGTGGCTTGCTGGACCGCCTCGACAGCCTCCTCGCCGCCGCCCCGGTGTTCTTCCTGGGATCGATGGAACTGGGGATCTTCCTGTGAAGAACATCTGCATCCTGGGCTCCACCGGTTCCATCGGGGTCAACACGCTGGACGTGGTGGGCCGCCACCCGGACCGCTACCGGGTGGTGGCCCTGACCGCCAACAACAACCTGGAGCGGCTGCTGGAACAGTGCAAGGCCTATCGCCCCGCCTACACGGTGCTGCTGGAGGAGGGCAAGGCGGCGGCCTTCCGCGCCCAACTGGCGGCGGCGGGCCTGAAGGACGTCGAAGTCCTGTGCGGCGCCGCCGCACTCGAGGAAGTCGCCTCGCTGCCGCAGGTGGACACGGTGATGGCGGCCATCGTCGGCGCCGCCGGCCTGCTCCCCACCCTGGCCGCGGCCCGCGCCGGCAAGACCGTGCTGCTGGCCAACAAGGAAGCGCTGGTGATGTCCGGCCAGCTATTCATGGCGGAAGTGGTGCGTTCCGGAGCCGACCTGCTGCCCATCGACAGCGAGCACAATGCCATCTATCAGTGCATGCCGGCCAATTACCACGCCGGCCGCCATGCCGCCGAAGTGCGCCGCATCCTCCTCACCGCCTCCGGCGGCCCCTTCCTGAACACACCGCTGAGCGAGCTGCACGACGTCACGCCAGACCAGGCCTGCGCCCACCCCAAGTGGGTCATGGGCCGCAAGATCTCGGTGGATTCCGCCACCATGATGAACAAGGGGCTGGAGGTGATCGAAGCCTGCCTGCTGTTCAACGTGCCGCCGGAGGAAGTGGATGTGGTAATCCATCCGCAGAGTGTAATTCACTCCCTGGTGGACTACGTCGACGGCACCGTTCTGGCGCAGATGGGCAACCCCGACATGCGCATCCCCATCGCCTACGCCCTGGCCTGGCCCAACCGCTTCGACTCCGGCGCGGAACCTTTGGATTTGTTCGCAGTCCGACAACTCAATTTCGATCGTCCCGACTTCGAGCGCTTTCCCAGTCTGCGCCTGGCCTACGAAGCGGCGCGCGCCGGCGGCACCCTCCCGGCGGTGCTCAACGCAGCCAACGAAGTGGCGGTGGCGTCCTTCCTTTACACAAAGATCCGGTTCACGGCGATTCCATCCATCATCGAACATTGCATGAGCGCCGTGCCGGCGGCCACGGCAGCCTCCATCGAGGCAGTCTTGGAAGCCGACCGCGAGGCGCGCCGGGTCGCCGCAGAGTTCGTGCGCAAGCTGGCCTGATATTGTCCATGCCGTCCCTTCCCTACACCTTGTTTTATTTCCTGGTCGCACTGGTGGTGCTGATCACCTTCCATGAGTTCGGGCACTTCTGGGTAGCTCGGCGCCTGGGGGTAAAAGTGTTGCGTTTCTCCGTCGGTTTCGGACCGCGCTTGTGGAGCCTGCAGCGGCAACCCGGCGCCACGGAATTCGTGATCGGCGCCATTCCCTTGGGCGGCTATGTCAAGATGGTGGACGAGCGGGAAGGCGAAGTGGCTCCGGCGGACTTGCCGTTCGCCTTCAACCGCCAGCAGGTATGGAAGCGCAGCCTGATCGTGGCGGCCGGACCCGTCTTCAACCTGGTGCTGGCGGTGTTGCTGTACTGGGCGGTCTTCATGCTGGGCGAAACCGGCCTCAAGCCGGTGCTGGGCGCCGTACCGGCGGAATCGCTGAGCGGCCGGGCGGGATTCCAGGAGGGCGACGAGATCCTCGCGGTCGGAGGAGAGCCCACCCCCACCTGGGGCCTGGCCTTGACCGAGTTGATCGAGCAGGCGCTAGTGGACGAGCGGGTGACGTTCACGGTGCGGCAGGGCACGGCCGAGGAGCGCAGCCTGCATCTCACGGTGCCCAGGGAATTGGTGGAAAAACCCAACAATCTGCGGGAAAAACTGGGCTTTCAGCCGTGGCAGCCGGATCTGCCGCCGGTGATCGGCCGGGTCGAGCCCGACAGCCCGGCGGAGAAGGCCGGACTGAAGGCGGGGGACACCCTGGTGTCCATGGACGGCCGGCCCCTGGGCAAGTGGCAGCAGTGGGTCGAGTATGTACGCTCCAAGCCCCTGCTCCCCATCCAGCTAGTTTTCGAGCGTGACGGAGTCCGCTCCCAGGCGGAGGTGACACCGGCCGCCGTCGACAGCGAGAGCGGCAAGGTCGGGCGCATCGGTGCGGCAGCCCAGATGCCGGACGACTTGTTCGAGTCGATGACGGTGCATTACCAGTTGGCGCCCGCGCCGGCACTGGCAGCGGCCTGGCGCAAGACCCTCGACTATTCGTTGCTGACCCTCAGGGTGATGGGCCGCATGCTGGTGGGCCAGGCTTCGGTGGACAACCTGTCCGGCCCCATCAGCATCGCCCAGTATGCGGGCCAGTCCGCCAAGCTCGGCCTGGTCCAGTTCCTCGGTTTCCTGGCCGGCGTCAGCGTCGGTCTGGCGGTGCTGAATCTGCTGCCAATTCCGGTGCTGGACGGCGGCCACCTGCTGTTCTACCTGGTGGAGAGCATCAAGGGCAGCCCCTTGTCGGAAGCGACCCAGGCGTTCTGCCAGCAGGCCGGGCTGTTCGTACTGATGATGTTGATCGTGCTCGCTTTTTATCTAGACATCGAGCGTCTGCTGACGTAACCGCCGCGCTCGACGAACTTATTCCCCACCCCGGTGGCCGGCGGCCGCCCCATCTCATAAGGAAGCACCCATGTCGACCCGATTCCTACGCGTTTTCCTGGCTTTCGCCGGCCTTCTGGTCTGCCAGGCGGGGGCGGCCGACGAGGCCACCCAGGCCATCACGGAGGCACTGCGGCGGGCGATGCCGACGCTCAAGCCGGATTCGGTCACGGCCTCGAAGATGCCCGGCCTCTACGAGGTGATCGTCGGACCGAAGCTGTTCTACACCTCGGCCGACGGGAAGTACGTGATCCAGGGGTCGCTGATCGACGTGGCGGCGCAGGAGGACCTGACCGAACCGCGGTTGATGGGCGCCCGCGTCGGCTCGCTGAAAAAGGTGGGCGACGCCAAGATGATTTTGTTCAAACCCAAGACCCCGAAATACGGTCTGTACGTGTTTACCGACATCGACTGCGGGTACTGCCGCAAGCTGCACTCGGAGATCAACCAGTACCTTGACCAGGGGATCGAGGTCCACTACCTGTTCTTCCCCCGCGCCGGCGAAGGCTCGCCGTCGTGGGACAAGGCGGTCTCGGTGTGGTGCGCCAAGGACCGGCAGAGCGCCCTGACCAAGGCCAAGAAGGGCGAAAACATCGAGACCAAGCAGTGCGACAATCCGGTCAAGGAGCACATGGAACTGGGCAACGCCCTGGGCGCCCAGGGGACGCCGATGCTGGTGACGGAGAAAGGCACCGTGCTGCCCGGCTACGTTCCCGCCGCGCAGCTGGCCAAGGTCCTGGCCCAGGAAGCCGCGGGAGCGGCGACGGCCAAGAAATAGCGGGATCCGCCGCCTATTCCGGCACCAGCCAGGACTGGCGGTAGTCGCCGCCAGCGCCGGCGGACAGGACCTGCCACAGCCATGGTCCGAAGCTCGCCAGTTGGGCGTCCAGCTGCCAAGGCGGATTGATGAGCAGCATGCCGCTGCCGTTGAGGCGCTTGGGCAAATCCTCGTCGTACAGACGCAACTCCGATACGAAGATCCGGCCGATGCCACTGCGGGCGAATTGACGGTGGAACCAGTCCCGTTCCGGCCGCGCCTGGATCGGATACCACACGGCGTAGTGGCCGGTGGCCCAGCGCCGCCAGGCGGCGGCCACCGCGTCCACCACCTGCTGGCGTTCCTGCTTGCGCTCGTAGGGCGGGTCGAGCACCACCAGGCCGCGCCGCTCCGGCGGCGGCAACTGGCTCTTCAGCGCCTGATAGCCGTCGTCCTGGTACACCCGTATGCGGCGGTCCCCCGCGAACTCCCCTTTCAAATGGCCGGCGTCGGTGGCGTGCAACTCGCATAGCACCATGCGGTCCTGCTCCCGCAGGAAATGCCGGAGAAAGCCTGGGGAGCCGGGATAGAAACGCAGCCGCGAGCCGTGATTGGCGGCGTGCACCGCGGCGAGGAAAGACTCCAGGGCCGGCGGCGGTGCCTCGGCGTTCCACAGCCGGCCGATGCCTCCGGCGAACTCCCGGTTCTTCCCGGCCATGGCGGAATTCAGGTCGTAGCGGCCGGCACCGGCGTGGGTTTCCAGGTAAAACAGAGGCTTGTCCTTTTTGGACAGGGCCTGCGCGATCAGGCACAGTAGCGCGTGCTTGAAGACATCGGCAAAGTTGCCGGCATGGAAACCGTGGCGGTAGCTGAGCATGGGTGGCGGCAGGCGGCGGAGGGACCGGCAATCTACCGGAATGCGGCGGCAAAAACCATGGCCGCGCGGCAGCGCCCGGTTCCGGCCTGCCGGGGCCACGCGCAAGGAGAACGGTGCCGAAGACCTACGAATAACAACCCGGAATTGGCC
>Ga0233425_10008591_pt1 | contig 13453 bp, 8 predicted proteins | sample Watercolumn_Towu_2_FD_181712 | JGI IMG/M metagenome (GOLD analysis project Ga0233425, IMG submission 181712) | Freshwater microbial communities from Lake Towuti, South Sulawesi, Indonesia - Watercolumn_Towuti2014_140_MG | ecosystem: Environmental > Aquatic > Freshwater > Lake | place: Indonesia...
GTGCTTCGGACTTCCGGCTCCTGCCGCCACCCGGAGGCGCGCGGCACGGTCAGTCGCCACTCATCGCCCAGGTAGACGACTTGCTCCCCTCCGGTCTCTGTCCTGACCGGCAGAGCCAGGGCGGCATCGGCGCGGCTCCCCGGCTCGACCTCGGGGGCTGGCCCGGGGCCTGCCGGCGGTGACGCCGCCGGCCGGCAGCCGCACACCACACCGAGCAGCAACGCTCCGGCCATCCAGACCCGACAGTTCACGGGGTCAGCCCTCCCCGTCGGCGAAGGGTCGCACACCCAATGTCTGCATCGCTTCGCCGACGACGTGGAACGATCCGGTCACACAGACCACATCGCGGTCTCCCGCAACCTGCACTGCGTGGCGCACGGCCTCAGGCACAGTCGGAACGCACACGGTTGGGAGCCCACACGCCAGCGCGGCGGCCTCGATCGCCGCAGGCTCGGCGGCGCGTGGTGAACCCGCCCGGGTGCAGATCATCTGCGCCGCCACGGGCGCTAGAGCCTCGACAAACCCCGGGACATCCTTGTCCTTCGCAATCCCCACCACCAGCAGCGCCTTCCGGCCCGGTCCGGCCGCCAGCAGGTCACGCAGGCCTTCGCGGAGGACCTCCGCCGAGACGCGATTGTGCGCGACATCGAGCACCGCCGTGGGCCGACCGGGGAGCAGCTGGAAGCGGCCCGGCCAGGTGACAGCCGCGAGCCCAGTGCGGACCGCCGTCTCGGGTATCTCATGCCCCAGATCGGCCAGCATCTCGGCCAGAGCCACGGCCACCGCGGCGTTCTCGCGCTGATGCCGCCCGGCCAAGGGCAGCCGGAGGCCCCGGTAGACCCCCGCCGCGCGGATGTCGAAGGAGCCATCCCCCTGGTCCCGTACGCGCGGAAGCTCCCTCACCGGGGCGCCGACGGCGGCAGCCTGACTGAGCAGCACCTCCGCCGCCTCGGGGGGTTGGGGAGCGAAGACGCAGGGCACCGCGGGTTTGAGGATGCCGGCCTTCTCCCTGGCGATGTCCTCGAGCCGTTCGCCCAGGATGTCGGTGTGATCGTAGTCGATCCGCGTGATGGCAGTGGCGACCGGGGTGAGAGCGTTGGTCGCGTCCAAGCGGCCGCCGAGACCCGTCTCCATGAGGGCGATCTCGACGCCTACAGCCGCGAACGCCACCAGCGCGGCTGCGAGATGGGCCTCGTAGAAGGTGACCGCCTCCCCGCCAGGCTCGGCGTTCAGCCCATCGACGACCGGCCTGGCGCGGGCGATCGCCTCGGCGAACTCCGCCCGGGTCAGCATTCGACCGAAGACGCGTGTCCGCTCGCGCATGTCCACCAGGTGCGGCTGCGTGAACAGCCCCACGCGCCGGCCCGCAGCGCGCAGGATGGCGTCCAGCATCGCCGCGGTCGAGCCCTTGCCCTTGGTCCCGGCGATGTGGACGATCTGCAGCCCCGCCTGGGGATCACCCAGCTCCGCCAGCAGACGCCGCACCGTCGACAGTTGGAAGCGGTCGCGCCCGAAATACGTGGCGCCAAGCTTCTCGAAGTCCACCAGTGAGTTGAGATACGTGAGGGCCTCAGCGTAGCCCGCGTCCATGCGCAGACATCCACGGGACGGAATCGACGCGTCGACCCTCGCGCTTCGCCCGGCGAGGCCCTGTCTCCTCTGTGCATGGTCTGGGGTGGGGCTAGGGGTATGGCGCCGGGTAACTCGTGAACCGGTACTGTCACGCAGGAACCGCGATCACGGATCGACTTCTATCGACTATGCGTACGGAGGCGTGTGCGTCCAGCCCCTTCACCGGCGACCACTCGGGGAGCCTGCCCGAAGGAGCGACCGACCTCATGCGCCCATGCGAGACAGCGCGCCTAGTCCCAGCGGCTCTTTGCGGCCAGCGGGCGCGTCTCGGAGAGGATCCCGGCGAACCGTTCCTGCCAGCGGGACTCGCTCAGGACCTCCAGCCGGTCGTCGCGTCCGACAAGCACGACGCCCTCGGAGAGGTCTGCGAGCTCCATGAGATCGCGAGTCAACGCCACCCGGCGGGCGGCGCCCTGGACTCGCTCCCGACGGTACAGGGAGGTGTAGAGGCGGAGGAATGGGCCGGCCTCCGCATCGCCGTCGGCCTTCGCCTTACGAAGCCGCCTTACGAGCCGGGACCACGCTACAACGGGGAAGACATACAGCGACTCACCGCCCGGGGCGGGGCCGATCACGACCTCTGCCGCGCCCTCGAAGGCCGCCGCGTAGTCGCTGGGAAGGACAATCCGGCCGCGCTCATCGCAGACGACGCGCGCCTCGCCCATCAAGGGCAGGGGGGGAAGCGACGAGGAGGGTGTCGGCGGCTCCACAGCGTCAGGCCCCGGGGGCTAGGGCAGGAAGGGTGCGGTAGGCTGCGGCGTGGCTGCGAGTAACTGCGGGTTCCTGCCCTAGCATGTACTTCTGTGCCCGAATGCGCCCGAACATGCCCAAGCATACCACGGGCGACGCCCGCTGTCAAGCCTGAGCGGCCACTTCTACCGCACCAGGTCGATGGTAGCCCAGGTCGAGGGGTCGTGGCCGAAGGGGAGATGTGGGGGGACCGGCCAGAGGTCAGGGGAGCGGGCGCAGTGGGAGACCATGTAGGCGAGGCCCAAGCGGGGGAACTCGGATGGATCGAACCCGTTGAGTGCGGACGCCGCGATGGCGAGCTCGAGGGAGTAACCGTAGGCTCGCACGTCGCAAGCGGTCTGAATCTCGGACGGGCGGCACATGGGGGCCTGCTCGCGGGCCCGGGGGATGGGGGCCTGCCACGCGGCCTCGGGCTTCCTCAACCGTTGTCCGCCGAGGGGCAGAGCCACGAAGTGGTGGCAGAAGCGCCCGGCCCGCTGCGCGTCGCGTACGTCGCGCGTGTCGATCCACAGGAAGAGGGCATCGCCCCTGTGCGGCCGCTTGGGGTCCACCTGCACCCGCCGCTGGTCCCGCACCTCGACCGCGAAGTAGAGCCCACGCTCGTCCCAGGCCATCAGCACCGAGGCGCCCCCGGGGACGCCACCGATGGCTGCGAGGTCGGGCAGGTGGCAGCCTTCGGGCCAGTCGCTCAGGTCCCCGTCAACGGTCAAACGTCGCGCTCGCCTCCGGACGGGCACGCAGAAGTCGAACAGAGCCAGCGCGGGGAGGTCAGCGGTCAGATCTGTCGTCGGAGCGGCACCTTGCCTGTCAGGGCGCATCGGAACCTCCCGGCGTGCGCGCCAGGGCCTCGGCCAGGAACGGCGCGGTGCTCGATCCCGGAGTCCGAGCGATCTGCTCCGGCGGACCCTCGGCGACGAGGCGCCCGCCCGCTTCGCCGCCTCCCGGGCCGAGATCGATCACCCAGTCGGCGCACTTGATGACCTCGACGTTGTGCTCGATCACGACCACCGTGTTGCCGCCGTCGACGAGGCGGTCGAGGACCCGCATGAGCTTCTGCACGTCCGCGACGTGCAGGCCGGTCGTCGGCTCGTCCAGCAGGTAGATCGTGCGGCCGGTGCCGGGGCGAGCCAGCTCTCGCGCGAGCTTCACGCGCTGGGCTTCGCCGCCCGAGAGCGTGGGCGCCGGCTGGCCCAGCGCCATGTAGCCCAGCCCCACCTCTGCGAGCGTCCGCAGCCGGCGCGCAATGGCGGGCTGGCTGTCGAAGAGCGCGAGAGCCTCCTCGATGGATAGCTCAAGGATGTCGGCGATCGACTTGCCGCGGAACCGGACCTCGAGGGTCTCCGGGTTGTAGCGCTTGCCCTCGCAGGCCTCGCACGGCACCCAGACATCGGGGAGGAAGTGCATCTCGACGCAGCGACTGCCGACGCCGCTGCAGACGCTGCAGCGCCCGGAGCGAGCATTGAAGCTGAACCGGCGGGCCGTGTAGCCCCGCACGCGCGCCTCGGGCAGCTGCGCGAACCAGCGGCGTACCTCGTCGAGGGCCCCGCTGTAGGTCGCCGGGTTCGAGCGTGGCGAGACGCCGAGGGGGCTCTGGTCGATCTGGATGGCCTTGTCGAGGTTCTCGACGCCGAGGATGACATCGTGGGCTTCCGCCGGCGTCCGTCCGCCATGCAGGACCTGGGCCAGGTGGTTGTGCAGTGTGTCGTGGACCAGGGAGGACTTGCCCGAGCCCGACGGCCCCGAGACGCAAGTGAGCCGTCCCAGCGGGATGCGCACCGTGAGGTCCCGCAGGTTGTTGTGCCGGGCGCCGACGACGGTCAGCCAGCCTTCGGGCCGGGCCGGGTCGGGCGGCTCACGGCCGGGTGACGGTGGCCACAACCCCAGGTCGCCCCGCAGGTAGCGCCCGGTGAGGGACTGCCGCCGCTTCATCACCTCGGCGCGAGTCCCGGATGCGACGATCCGACCGCCCTGGGGGCCGGCGCCCGGCCCGAAGTCCAGGATGTGATCGGCCGCGTTCAGCGTGTCCCGGTCATGCTCGACGAGCACCACCGTGTTCCCCAGGTCGCGCAGTCCCTTCAGCGCCGCGATCAGGCGGGCGTTGTCCCGCGGGTGGAGGCCGACGGTCGGCTCATCCAGCACGTAGAGCACCCCGGTCAGCCCCGATCCGATCTGCCCGGCCAGCTGGATGCGCTGAGACTCTCCCCCGGATAACGTCCGACTCGACCGGTTGAGGGTCACGTACTCGAGTCCGACATCTACCAGGAAGCGCAGCCGTCGCCGGATCTCGTCCACCACCTCACCTGCCATCTCCCGCTCGCGCGCGCTCAGGTCCAGCGTCTCGAAGAACTCGTGCGCCGCCTCCAGGGAGAGCTCGCAGACCTCCACGATGGACTTGGCGCCCACCTGGACAGCCGCCGGCTCGGCCTGCAGCCGGCCGCCGCCACAGTCACGGCACGGAACGTCCCGGATGAGGCGCCCCAGCCGCTGGCGGTAGTGGCTGGACCGGCGGCTGAGGCGCTCCATCCCGGTCAGCAGCCCGGCAAACCGGAAGCGGAAGCCCTCCCCCTCGATCCAGCGATCCCCGGCGCCGTGGAGGATCGTCCCCCGCTGTGCGTCCGTGAGTTCACGCCAGGGCGCGTCGAGCGGGACTCCCGTGGCATCACAGAGCGCCCGCACGACCCGGCCGAGTGGCGTCGCGGGGTCGACTGCGCCCCAGCACGCGACCGCGCCGTCCGCGAGGCTCCTGGAGCGATCCGGTACGAGGGCTCGCTCGTCGGCCCCGCGTTCGGTGCCCAGACCCTCGCAGCGCAGGCACCAGCCGCGAGGGTGGTTGAAGCTGAACGCCTTCGGGTCCAGGGGCTCAAACGTCTTGCCGCAGTCGGGGCATGAGGCGCGTTGGCTGTAGCGGCGCTCGGACTGCCCCTCCTCCAGCACGATCAGCAGCCCGCCGGAGCGGTCCAGCCCCTGCTCGATCGAGTCCGCGAGTCGTCCGCGCGCCCGGGTGGAGACGGTGAGGCGGTCGAGGACGATCTCCAGCCGGTGCTTCCGCCGCCGGTCGATGCCGAAGTCCTCGCCGAGTCGTCGCACCTCTCCGTCCAGCCGCACGCGCTGGTAGCCGTCGCGCTGAGCCCGCGCCAGCACATCGCGGTAGTCCTCGCCAGCCTTCGGCTCGACGGGCGCGAGCAAGAGCACCGGCCTTCCGGAGAAGTCGGTGCCGACCTGCTCGATGATCTGCGACGCCGTTCGGGCGACGACGGGCCGTCGGCACTGCGGGCAGTAGGGCCGGCCGATGCGCGAATACAGCGCCCGCAGGTAGTCATGGACCTCGGTGACGGTGCCGACCGTTGAGCGAGGGCTGCCGCCGCGCTGCTTCTGCTCGATGCAGATGGCGGGGCTCAGGCCGGTCACCTGATCGACCTTCGGCTTGGGCATCTGGCCCACGAACTGCCGTGCATAGGCGCTCAGGCTCTCCACATACCGGCGCTGCCCCTCCGCGTAGATCGTGTCCAACGCGAGCGAGGACTTGCCGGAGCCCGACACCCCCGAGAAGACCGTCATCCGGTTGCGCGGGATCGCCGCGCTCACGTTCTTGAGGTTGTGCTCCCTGGCCCCGCGCACGGTGATCTCGCGCGTGTTCCCCAGCTCGGCGTCGGGTGCAGGACGCGTGCCCTTTCCGGCAGGCCGAGGCACCCGGCGCTGGGCGGCCGCGAAGCGCTTAAGCGCACGCCCCGTGTGGGAGTCCGCGGCCCGAGTGATCTCCTCGGGGGTGCCGGTGGCGACCACATGCCCGCCCTCCTCGCCACCTTCCGGGCCCAGGTCGATCACGTAATCGGCGGTCTTGATGACCTCGAGGTTGTGCTCGACGACCAGCACGGAGTTCCCCTCATCGACGAGGCGATGGAGGATGCTCAGCAGGTTGCGGATGTCCGCGAAGTGCAGCCCCGTGGTAGGCTCGTCGAGGAGGTACAGCGTCCGCCCCGTCGAGCGGCGACACAGCTCCTTGGACAGCTTCACCCGCTGGGCCTCGCCGCCGGAGAGCGTGGGCGCCGGCTGGCCCAGGTGCACGTAGTCCATCCCCACGTCGTGCAAGGTCTCCAGATGCCGGCGGATCGGCGGCACGTTCTCGAAGTGCGCCAGGGCCTCGGCGACGTCGAGGGCGAGGACGTCGGCGATGCTCTTGCCCTTGTACTGCACCTCCAAGGTCTCGCGGCCGAAGCGCGCACCCCCGCAGACTTCGCACTCCACCCACACGTCCGCCAGGAAGTCCATCTCCAGCTTCACGGCCCCATGCCCCTCGCACGCCTCGCAGCGGCCGCCGCGCACGTTGAAGCTGAAGCGCCCAGGGCGGTAGCCGCGGGCCCGCGCCTCCGGTAGCTGGGCGAACAGCGCCCGGATGTGGTCGAACAGGCCCACGTAGGTGGCCGGATTCGACCGGGGCGTCCGCCCGATGGGGGACTGGTCGATGTCGATGACCTTGTCCAGGTGCTCCAGGCCCTCGATGGCGTCGTGGGCCCCGGGAGTGGCTCGCGCCCCATTGAGGTCCCGGGCCAGCGCCTCCCGGACGATGTCGGCGACCAAGGAGGACTTGCCCGATCCGGACACGCCTGTCACGCAGGTGAAGACCCCGAGGGGCAGCCCCACGTCGATCGCCTTTAGGTTGTTCTGACGCGCCCCGCGTACGGTCAGCCAGGCGCCGTTCCCCGCACGGCGGCGCTCCGGTACGGGTATCTGGAGCTCGCGGCGGAGGTAGCGGCCGGTCAGCGAAGTCGGGTGCCGGGCCACCTCCTCCGGCGGTGCGGCGACGACGATTCGGCCGCCGCGCACCCCGGCCCCCGGCCCGAAGTCGACCAGCTGGTCGGCCGCAAGCATCGTGTCCTCGTCATGCTCGACCACCACCACCGTGTTGCCCATGTCCCGCAGGCGCTGCAGCGTCGCCAGCAAGCGGGCGTTGTCGCGGTTGTGCAGGCCGATGGACGGCTCATCGAGTATGTACAGCACTCCCACGAGCCCGCTGCCGATCTGGCTGGCCAGCCGAATCCGCTGCGCCTCGCCGCCCGCGAGCGTCGGGGCGGTGCGGTCCAGAGTCAGGTAGTGCAGCCCGACGTCGAGCAGGAACCCCAGGCGGGCGCGAATCTCCTTGAGTGCATCTTCGGCGATGAGCTCCTGCTGAGGGGACAGGTCGATGTGGTCGAAGAACGACCGCAATTCCCCTACCGGCAGCGCCGAGAGCTCGGCGATGGACCGTCCGCCGAGGCGGACCGCCAAGCTCTCGCGCCGCAGGCGCTGGCCTTGGCAGGTGTCGCAGGGGGTCTCCGACAGAAAGCCCTCGAACCGTCGGCGGATGGCCGCCGACTTGGCCTCGCGGAACCGCCGGGTCTGGTCGGCGAGGACGCCCGTCCACGTCCCCTCGTGGCGGTACTCCCAGTGGTGCTTCGGGTGGCGGAAGTGATACTCGATCCTCTCGTCGCCGGAGCCGTGCAGGACCGCCTGCTGCTGCTTGGGGGTCAGCTCGCGCCAGGGCGTCTGCAGCGTGAAACCGTAGTGCTTTGCCACGCCCTCATGGTAGTGGCGCCGCCACGCGTTCTGCAGCCCGCCGAGCGTCGGGATCGCGCCCTCGTCGAGGGACTTCAAGGGGTCTGCCACCAGCAACGTGGGGCTGATGTCGACGCGAGTCCCCAGTCCATGGCAGGTGGGGCACATGCCCACCGGGACGTTGAAGGAGAAGCTCGCGTGGCTCAGGGGCGGAAGACTCAGCCCGCACTTCGGACATGCGTGCTTGCTGGACAGCCGGACTTCCCCGTGTTGACCGTCCTGCTCCCATGCGGCGACAACCACTCCTTCGCTCAGCTCCAGCGCCTGATCCACCGCCTCCGCGGTCCGCGTGCGTGAGCCGGCGGCGAACCCCGCCTGCCCGATCACGCCCCGGTCGGTGACGATGTCCACGTCGTGGCGCCGGTACCGATCGAGCTCCAGCGTCTCCGCCAGACTCACGTACTCACCATCGACCCGGGCGCGGATGAAGCCCAGTCGCCGCATGTCGTCTAGCAGGTCGCGAAACTCCCCCTTGCGCTTCACCGCCACCGGCGCCAGGATCTGTACGCGCGCTCCGCGCGGGAGCGAGAGGATGCGCCCGATGATCTCCTCCCGGCTCTGAGCGCCGATGGGACGGTCGCAGTCAGGGCAGTACTGCTGCCCAATGGCGGCGTAGAGCACCCGCAGGTAGTCGTAGACCTCGGTGATGGTCCCGACGGTCGAGCGCGGGTTGCGGCCCGCTCCCTTCTGCTCGATGGAGATCGCCGGGGCCAACCCTTCAATGAGGTCGACATCCGGCTTGCGCATCTGCCCCAGGAACTGGCGCGCGTACGAGGAGAGCGACTCGACGTACCGTCGCTGTCCCTCGGAGTAGATCGTGTCGAAGGCCAGCGATGACTTCCCGGACCCCGACACGCCGGTGAAGCAGATCAGCCGGTTCTTCGGCAGAGCGAGGTTGACGCCGACCAGGTTGTGCTCGCGCGCGCCGCGCACGCGCAGGATGGGGAGGGCCAAGGTGGTCTCTTTCGTGTCTCAGCAGGGCTGTGACGATCCGATCTCGAACAAACGTTCTGCATGGTACCACGCGCGGAGAGCCTGTGTCAATGGCCACTTCGCTCATTCCCCAGGGCAGCCGGGAACCCAGTGGATGCTGGGTTGTCCAAACCCGTTGACTGCCGTGCCCGCGTGCAGTTACCCTGAGCAGTAACGATGTCCGCGCACTGCAAGACTCCCTGCGGCCCGGTCGATCTGCTGAGCCGTCGTGACTTGGTGTGTCCATGCACTGGTTCAATGCAGAGCGTTGGCGCGGCTTCCACGTGGCCTTCGCTCGGCTGCGCGTCCTGATCGTCATCTTGGGGCTGGCGCCCTACCTGTATTTCGCCACGGGCGCGCCGCTGTGGCCGGCGGCGCTCGTGGTCGCGGCCGGGGAGCTTCTGCAGCTCTGGGCCGCGGCGAACCTCCACAAGAACGAAGACCTCGCACGCCGCGGGCCGTATGCCTGGGTGCGCAACCCCATGTACGTGGGTCGCTTCATCGTGGGAATCGGGCTCTCGCTGGCCCTCGACCTCTGGTGGATCGCCCTGCCGGTGTTCGCCATCATCTACGTCGTTTACGTGCGCGCTCGGGTGCTGCGGGAGGAGGAGCGGCTGGTCGAGTACCTCGGCGAACCGTACGTCGAGTTCTGCCGCCAGGTCGGCCGCTGGTTTCCGCGCCGCATCCCGGCGTTCAGCGAGTTCGCCTCCTGGTCCTGGGAGGGTGTTCGCCGGAACCGCCAGTGGCGGATCACCCTTGCACTCATCGCCGTGTTCGGGCTCATCGTCCTGCGTCGGCACTACCTGTAGGCCACAAGGTGGCGCCGTGAACCTCGGCGAAGGGCGCACCGTCCGCTCCCGGAGGTGCGCCATGGACGTCGTCACGGTTCCGCCCCTACCCATCGAACCCCCCATTGTTCAGGTCGCCATCGACGTGCTGACCCTCGATGCCGCCCTTCGCTTGGGCGAGGCCGCGTGCCTCGCTGAGGCGGACTGGATCGAGGCCGGCACCCCTCTCATCACGTTCGAGGGGGTGCAGGCCATCGGCGCTCTCGCGCGGGCGTTCCCCGAGAAGCCTATTCTGGCCGACTTCAAGATGATGGACGGGGTCGCGAAGTACGTGCTGGAGACCGCGCGACAGGGCGGCCGCATAGCGACCATCTGCTCCGTTGCGGCCGATGCGAGCATCCGGGCGGCCGTCGCCGCGGGCCGGCAGTGCGGCGTGCGGGTCATCAGCGACCTGTACGCAGCCCTCGACGGTCCGCGGCGCGCGCGCGAGGTCATGGGACTGGGCGTCGATTCGGCGTACATCCACTACGGGGCCGATCAGCGCAACGAGGACCCCAGCCGCGACCCGATGCTCTTCCTGAGCGAGTGCGCTGACCTACCCGCCCCGCTGGGGGTCGGCACGTTCTCGGTGCAGGACGGCGTCCGCGCGATGCAGGGGGGAGCGGACATCGTCGCCATCGGCGTGCCGTTGATCCTGGCCGACGACCCGGCCGCCGAGCTTCGCGAGTACGTCCTCCGCGCGAAGGAAGCGTGGCACACGCGGCGCGGGTGAGCTCCGGGGAACCTTGCGGTGGTCTGCGCGATTGTACCCGCAAGCGCCGCGAGCCTCCGCGGCGCAGCCTGAATCACGGGGGTGCCGTATGTCGCGCGCACACTGCGGGGCCATTGTGGCCCTGTGCCTCGTCGTGATTACTGCGGAGGCCCAGCTTGGGAGGCCTCGCTTCTTCTTCGAGGGCGGCGAGGCTCCGGCGGGTGGCGACGCCGTGGGCCCGCTGTTCGGCTTTGAGCAAGACGGCGACCTTGCGGCGTGGACAGGCCTGGACGCGCAGGCGGTCATCGACCGCTGCATGGACGCCGGCGCGGCCTACGAGGGCGAGGGCTGTCTGCGGGTCACCTATCAGCCGCGCGATGCCGCCTTCGAGCAGTTCTCAGCCCAGCCGCTAACGGTCGCTACGGCGGCGGGTCTGTCCTTCGCCATTCGGACCGATCTCCCCACCAACCTCAGCTTCGGTGTGGTCGAGCGCGGCGGCGCCTTCTACCAGCAGTTCGCCGCGATTCCGGCGGACGAATGGACCGTGGTCAGCCTGCCGCTCAGCGCGTTGGTGCTGGCCCAGGACAGCCAGGACCTGACCCCCGGGCTGCAACCCGACAGCATCGTCGAGATCCGCATGGCCGACCTGGCCAATCTGCCGGGGGCCCTCGGCGACGCCCTCGGCCGCAAGGTCGGCGTGCACCAGCTCTTCCTGGACAACGTGACCTTCTCCGCCGAAGCGCCCGTCTCGGCCGCCGGCGCCGGCGATCCGCGTCTCTTCGTGGACGGGTTCGAGGCGGACACGGTCCATGCGCTCGCGATCGGCGAGGCGCTGCTGAGCCGCGTCCCGGACGGGGAAGGCCATGCACTGCAGGTGCTGGCGGAGGAGCGCGGCGCCCGCTGGAAGGGCTTCGTGGTGGCGATCGGGCAGCTCGACCTCCGCCCCGCGCAGGCGCTATCGCTGCGCTTGAGGGCCGCAGATGAGCTGATCCTCAACGTGACCCTGGAGGAACGGGACGGGTCCAAGTACAGCCAGCGCCTGGGTCTGGAAGCTGGGGAAGCGTGGATCGGTCGGGAGATCCCCGTCGACGCCCTCGTCCTCGAGACCGATTCTGACGACGAGAACGGGCGCCTCGATCGGGACCAGCTGCGGGTGCTGGTCATCAACGCCGACATGGCGCGCGCCGCCCGCTTTCCGGCCAGCTTCCAGGTGGACGACCTGCAGTTCCGTTGAGAGGATGGACGCCCGGCATCTAGACCCAGTGAGTGCCCGTCACCTCCCGTCCGTCTCCTACGGAGCCGACTCCCGGAGGGCGGCGGCGCCCTCGCGGGCCTTCTTTGATAGCGTCGTGTTGCGGGTGTGGATGACGACCTCCTCCAGCGCTGCGCCCAGGCGGCGGGCTGTGGCGGGCCTGTCCTCAGGCGGCGTGGCCCACCAGCCGTTGGCCCAAGTTCCCCCTCCCCCGGTGTCCCCGCCTCCCAAAGCCTCGGCCACCACGCCCAGAACCGAGTACGCCAGCGTCGGGTCGCCTGGCGCTTGCAGCAGCCGCGCGGCGAGGGCTTCGTAGGCCTGCGGGGTACCGATCTTCCCAAGTGCCACGCACGCGGACAGGGGCCGGAATTGGGGTTCCGGTTGCCCGTCCAATATCGTCGCGAGAGTGTCCACGGTGTCGTCGAGGCGCAGTTCGCCCACCCCATACACCCCGGCATGTCGCCGTCCCACGTCGGGTGAGTCGAGCAGCGACCGGAACAGCGAGGCCGCTGCTTCCCGGTCCAGAGCCACCAGGGCGGCGACCGCGTTGCGTAGAGGAGGGAATGCGCGCCACTTCGTGCGGCCCTCCTGGTCTGGGGCGGAGACCACCGTCTCCAGCGCGGCCCAGAGCAGTGCCGGGTCGGTACCCTCCCGGAAGGTCAGCAGGCGGGCCAAGGCTTCCTGTGTCGAGGTCGCCAGGATGGCCTCCGCGAGTCTGCGTGCCCGCTCTGCCGGGTCTGCGCCCAGGGAAGCCTCCACGACGTCGCGTGCTGCGGCCCGCCGGAGATCATCGGCGGCTTCGGCCGCCGTCAGCGCCTCCTCGAGCAGCCGCCAGTCGGTCGATCCGTGCAGCCGCGGTTCGACGACCGCCCAACTGCCTTCGCTGCCCTCGCGGATCAGCGCAAGGAGTGCCGTCCGGCGCGCGGCAGGCGAGGCCTGCTCTGCCTGGGCGACCTCCGCCGCGTGCTCCCAGGCGGTCGGCAGGTCGAGGCGCCCTGCCGTCGCAGCGGAATCGTCGATCAGCTGCCAGTCGGGCGGGCCTTCGTCGGCACCAGTCTCCGTCTGCAGGAACGCGTCGAGCGAATCGAGCGTACGGCCGGGTGGCCGCGTCAGGGGCAGGTGGGGACAGACGTGCTCGAAGTTCCGGTAGATACGGCCCCGCCGGTCGATGCCCAGGACGACCTGCGGGTCCCCGTCATGGGACCAGAACGACTCCAGGTACACCCAGTCCTCACGCCCGAGCCAGAGGATGCCGCGCGGCCATCCGTGGACCAGTAGCAGCCCGTCGTCGCACTCCTCTGTCCATAGAACCGGCGCGGCAGCCTCCGGGCGGAAGGCCTGCAGTCGCTCGATGGCCTCCGCTTGCCACTGGCGCGTGACCGGCGTCAGGAGACCGTCGAGGCTGTCTTCATCTGCAATCGGTTGAGCACAGACCGCTGGCGTACCAAGGGGGAGCGTAGAGACAACGAGGCACCACATTCCGCAGACCGGCGTCATAGGAGACCCTCCCTCCGTCGCTGTCGCCTCCGGCGTGACTTGCCGGTACCGACGCACAGCCATGCCATGGGGTTGCGTCTACCTTGGCGAGGACGACGAGTCGCGCCCCTGGCCGGCCAGCGCCTCGATCAGCCGACACGTCTCCGCGACGGGCTCGCCATCGCCCATTCGACGAGCGAGCTCTGCGCACCGTTCCGCCACCTCCCGTGACTCCAGCAG
>Ga0233425_10008592_pt1 | contig 13450 bp, 8 predicted proteins | sample Watercolumn_Towu_2_FD_181712 | JGI IMG/M metagenome (GOLD analysis project Ga0233425, IMG submission 181712) | Freshwater microbial communities from Lake Towuti, South Sulawesi, Indonesia - Watercolumn_Towuti2014_140_MG | ecosystem: Environmental > Aquatic > Freshwater > Lake | place: Indonesia...
GGAGGTGGCGCGCCTCGAGGTCGGCGCGCGCACGGTGGAGACACTGCTCCAGAGGATTCACTACGGGGTGCTCGCCTGATGGCGCGGCTGACGCTTTGGCGGGTCGAGAAGGGGGTTTTCGTGCCCACGGCGCGCACGGGCGAAGGCGCGCGGCTCGCGGGCGGACGGTGGAATTCACCGGGGCTGCCGGCGATCTACTGCGCCGACTCGCTCGCGCTGGCCGTGTTGGAAATACTCGTGCACGCGGTGAGCGTCGAGGAACGGGCGGACCCGCGCGTGTGGTTCCAACTCGCGCTGCCGCCGTCCGCGTGCCGCGCGATTGCGCCGACGCGGCTCGTCCGTGGGTGGAACGACCCCGGCGGGCATCCGCAAACGGTCGCGATCGGGGATGAGTGGTTGCGCGAAAGAAGATCGGTTGCGCTCCGAGTGCCTTCGGCCGTGATTCCGGGCGCGTGGAATGTGATTCTCAATCCGCAGCACCCGCACTTTCGAAAAGCGGTGCGGTGGGCAAAGCCGCTGCCGCTCCGCCTCGACCCACGCCTCGTCGAAGGCGCGCCCGGGTTGCCGTGACCAGGCGCGTCCGCCCCGTTGCCGACGCTCGCAACCCCTCCGTCTCCGGTCCACGGAGCGGCCTCGACCTGCAGCTCTCTCGCGCCGCCATTTACCGGCGCGAAGCCAGCCCGCGGCGGCGCGGGCCTCCACCCGCCGATCGCGCGCTCCGCCCATTCGCGGCTTGCCATCGGGCCCGGCGCCGGCAACGGAGTCGCACACTCCCATGAAAACCGCCGCCCCGCTCCTGGTCTCGGGTCTCGCCTGTCTGCTGCCCCTCTTCGCCCGCGCCGCCGACGTTCCCCAATGGCGGGATCTCTTCAACGGCCGGGATCTCGCCGGCTGGGTCAACGTGAACACCGCGCCCGACACCTGGTCGGTTCGCGACGGCCTGCTCGTCTGCACCGGCAAACCGATCGGCGTCATGCGCACCGACCGCCAGTACGAAAACTTCATCCTGCACGTCGAGTGGATGCACCTCGAGGCGGGGGGCAACTCAGGCGTGTTCGTCTGGAGCGATCCCGCGCCCGCCCCGGGCAAAGCGCTGCCCAAAGGCATGGAGGTGCAGATGCTCGAGCTCGAATGGCCGAAATTGCATCCCGGCAAGGACGGCAAACCCAACCACCCGGGCTACGTTTCTGGCGAACTGTTCGGCGCCAACGGCGTCACGACCACGCCCGACAACCCCCGCGGCTCGCGCAGCATGTCGTTCGAGATGCGCTGCCGGGGCAAGGGCGAGTGGAACACCTACCTCGTCGTCTGCGTCGACGGCACGATCAAGCTCTCGATCAACGGCAAATTCGTGAACGGCATCGCGCACGCCTCGCAACGCAAGGGTTACCTCTGCCTCGAGTCGGAGGGCGCGCCGATTCACTTCCGCAACATCAGGATTCTGGAGCTCCCCGGCGGCCGCGCCACCCCGGAGCAGACCGCCCCGCTGGCCAAGCCATAGCATTACCAAGTTACGCCGTCCTTTCCTCCTCTGATTTCCCCTGAGGGTGCGGCGCCCCGCCGCGCGAGTCATGGGCCACATACCGACCGGCGCGGAGTGGGGGCACCCCGCCTTCAGAGACGTAACAAAGTAAAATCGAACTTCCGGCGCGCCGGGAGTTCTGTCAGCGTTATCGCGATGAAACCTTCCGCCTCCGCCCTCGTACTCGCCCTTAGCCTCGCCGCCGCCGTCGGTGTGTCCGCCGCCGAGCCGAAATTCACGCCGCTTTTCAACGGCAAGGACCTCACGAACTTCAAGGCCGAGGAATCGAAGGCATTCTGGCGGGTCGAGAACGGCATCCTCGTCGGCGAAAACGACGCCGCCATGACGGGCAACAATCTCTGGACGCAGAAGGAGTATCGCGACTTCATCCTCGAATTCGACGTGCGCTGGAAATCCACCACCCCGCGCGGCGTCGACACCGGCGTGGAGATGCGCAAGCCCCGCATCCAATTGCAGCTCGGCGTCTCCGGCAGCCTCAAGGTCGACATGTCGGGTTCGTTCTACACCGGCGGCAAACCCGCCTACCCCGAAGCCGGCCAGGCCAAGGACGCGAAGACCCTCATGAAGCCCGAGGGCGAATGGAACCGCATCCGGATCCAGGCCAAAGGCGACACCTTCACCTGCTGGATCAATGGCAAGAAGGCGTCGGAGTACACCGACGCGAAGTTCTCCGGCGCAGCCCCGCTCGGGCTGCAGATCCACGGCAAGGTGGAGATGAAGTGCGAGTATCGGAACATGCGGATCGCAGAGCTGTGAGGCATCGCCGCAGCGACTCACCGCGGAAGCCCGCAACCGGATGAGTCGCCGCCCGGCTCGAGCCGGACCAGCCGCGCGGCCGCGGTCGCAGGGGCGGATTGACGAAGCCGGATCTCCGCGGGCGGCCGCGGCGCTTCGCCCTGCTCAAGCAGCCGTGAACATCGACCGGCTGGCTGGCTGGCCGCTCGCGGCTTCACTCTGCCCCGCCACCGTTCCTGCCCAAACCCTCCGCGCTGCGCTGCAGGGCGCGCATGTTCTCCGCCGACGTCCCCGGCGTGATCTCGCAACCCGCGGAAACAACGCAGCGCCCCCCGGCTTCGCGCCAGCCCTGCCGCACCGCCGCGGCGATCTCCGCGGGGCCGCCGTTCTGCACCACCGCCACCGGATCGGCTTTTCCTGAAAACACCTGGTGTGGCGACAGCATCCCCGCCACCGGCGCCATCGAACCCACCAGGTGATCCACGTCGACGATGTCCGCCCCCGTCGCAATCATGTCGGGCAGGATCGCCGTCGTGTTGCCGCAGATGTGCAGCTTCGCCTTCGCGCCCAGGCCGTGGATGTGATCGACCAGCGCTTTCTCCCGCCGTCCGGCCAGCTCGCGAAACAGCGCCGGACCGATCTGCGAGCAAAACGCATCGCCAATCCCGATACAATCGGCGCCGGCCTCGACCTGCCGCGTGATGAACCGCTTCGCCGCCTCGACGATCATGTCCATCACCGCGCTGACCCTTGCCGGTTCATCCATGAAATCGAGCGCCGCCTCGGTGAGCCCGCGCAAATCGGCATACTCGGCCACGGGACCCTCCACCCAGCCGACGACGAAGTAACGGTCTCCGGCCAGCTCGCGGTATCGGCGAATCTCCTCGATCCGCCCGGCCAGCCGCGGGTGAGCATCGATCTCGTACGGCCGCAGGGCGCCGAGCGCCTCCAGGCTCCCGAAGTGCCCGCGGTCGAGCGGCAAATCATCCTCCGGGTACTCGACCTCGATCCCAAACGCCGAGGCCTCGGCGTAGGGGTCGGACATCACCGTCACCCAATCGTGGCCGAAGTCTTCGGCCGCCCGGAGCATCGCGCGGCATTTGCTCGCCGGATCGAGGCAGAAGTCGCGGTACTTCACTCCCGCATGCCGCGCCGCCCAGCGCATCACGATCGGATGCAACGGCGGCCGGTCCGTGGGCCGGCCCGCCAGGAAATCGAGTGTGCGCTGGCGCCCGGTCATGGCCGAGGTAAATTCCGAGTTCGTCATGAGCGCCGCGCTCTCGGCCTCGCCGCACCGGCCCGCCGCTGACCAGCACACCAACCTCCGCACTCGAGCCCCGCCCATCTGCCTGCCCTTGCGTTCATGGCGTGCATCTTCTCGCACGACCCCACCGGTACGCAAGCGCAGCGTCGGATTTTCCAGTTAACCCAGCGCAACGCCCGCTCAACCAGCCCGCCGGCGAGAACAACCGCTTGTCTCCAACTCGCCTGCCCAGAGTGCCTCTAACCCGAAGATTTCACACTCACTCGTGTGAAATCTTCGCCCTGTCGGGGGAGGGCGGGCGGAAATTTCTCTGGAAGATCTCTTGGAGGGCATGAAATTTCCGGGCTAGGACTCGTTGTGCCAATCTCCAGCTGCACCGTTTGGTTTGCCTCAGGTTGAGGCGCGGGGAAGAGCGTTTTCCTATTCACACCGCCTACCTCGCCAAACGGTGCCCTCCTTATCCACGACTGAATGAGTCCGGCTCAGGTCAGGCCCGGGTCCGCCGGCAGGCGCAGGTGCCGCTGGCCGTCCGGCGCGCGCGAAATCCGGTCCTCCAGGCTCCTCCGGCCTCCCTCGTAGTTGAATTCCAGCAGCGGGCACAACTCGGCCGGTTGGGACGCCACGCAATGCGGCGCCGCCAGCCAGGGGCTCGTGATGTGCGGCACGACCTTGACGCCGGGATACTGTCGCACCAGCGCGCACACCCGCAGCCACTCGGAGATCCCGCCGCACCACACCGGGTCGGACTGCACGTAGTCCACGCACCGGTGCTCGAGAAACATCCTCACCGGCCATCGGGTGTACCAATGCTCGCCGCCGGCGATGGTGACCCCGGTGTGTTCCTTGATCTTGCGGTAGCCGTCGAGGTGCTCGGGGCAGATCGGCTCCTCGATCCAAAACGGACGGTACGGCGCCACCGCACGGCAAAGCCGCACCGAATACTCCACCTCGTCGAAATAGCGGATGCTGTGGTTGTCGAACATCAGGTGGGCCTCGGGCAGCTCCTCGCGGAGCACGCGCACCAGCTCGATGTTCTCCTTCAGGCCCGCCTCGCCGTCCTTCGCGCTCTTCGTGAAATACCATTTTTGATACCGATAACCTCGGTCGTAGGCGTCCCGCGCCCGCCGGCGGGCGTCGTCGAGCCCCTTGTCCGCCTCGCCTGGCCGCCAATACACCGGCACGCGGTCCCGACCGGCCGGGCCGATGATCCGGTAGGCCGGCTCGCCCCGGAGCCGCGCCCGCAGGTCCCAGAGCGCGATGTCCACCGTGCTGAACGCCATGAAGACCTGGCCCGTCGGGGTCTGGCGCCCACCGCGGGCCCGGTTGAGGATCAGCTCTCCGGTCAGCGGATCGCGGCCTTCCGCGTAGCGACGCGCCTTGCCCGGGTGGATCGCTTCCCACAGCAACTCCCCTTCGAGCGCACGGTCATTGGGATCCTTCCCTACCAGCAGCTCGCGGAGCTTCGGCAGCTCGCGCTCGAGCGATTTGAGGTCCTGCGAGCCGCTGCCTGCAAAACTGCCCACGGTGCCGTCCGTGGCCTCGATCACAACGCCCTTGGAAATCCTCACCTGCGCGATCCGCACGCCTCCCCGCGCGCGTGCTCCGGCCGCGGCCCGGCCGATGGGCCAGAGTGTGCCGGCGGTCAGGGCGGCGGCGGCGTGGACAAAGCGCCGTCGAGGCAGCAGGGCGGAGCAAGGCGGAGTCGAGTTCATCGGCAAGTTGGATAAAAAGGATCGGGCCCGCACAGGCGACCGCCGCGATGCTCGCCGTCCGCGCCGCTGCCGGCGAGCCCTTTCCTTCTGCGTGTCCTCGAGCCGCGCGGGGCGCACTCCGCTGCGGAATCAGGAGCCGGACACTGAGGTCAGACCGGGATTCGAGGTAGCCCTGCGCGGCGGCTCGGTCGATCCGTCAGCGCGATCAACCGGCGCACCAATGCGGCGACCCGGCTTTACTCGCCTTCCCTGATGCAGTTTCCAGCGTTGTTCCCGACCGCGCGGTGCGAAGCGGCAAAGCAAAGCACAGCGAGGTTGCGCCGGCGCGCTACGGCTGCGCCGGGGCGTAGCAGCGCACCGCCAACAAGGCGGCGGGCACCTGCGTCGCGGGCGCCGTGAGCTCGATGCGCAACGCGCGCGTGGTGGCCGGTGGCGCGAGCACGATGACGTTGCGCGCGTGGTGATTGTCGGCGCAGATCGCGAGCACCTGGCCGGCATCGTCGAGCACGCGATAGCGCTCCACGCAGAAGGGCATCCGGCGTTCCGGGTGCCCCATCAACACCGATTCCATCGGGTGATCGTAGTCCACGTCAAACATGAGCTCAAGGCGTGCGATGGTCTGCGGCGCCGGCCAACGCAGCGTGAGCGCGGGGGCGGGATCGGCGAAGTCGGCGACCCAGGCGTTGGGCCGGCACGTCGGCCGGTCGATGCCGTTGGTAACGTTGGCCGGACCGAAACCCGCGAGCGGGGTGGCGAGGCGCAGCGCGAGGTTCTGCCCGGCCGGGCGGCGCAGCGGCGTCCAGAATTCAAAGGTCTCCACGCCGATGCCGGCGGGCGGACTCTGGGTGGCGGACTTGGCGACCGCGAGGTTTGCGCGATGGCACAGCGAGAGCACGCCGGTCAGACGCTGCCCGCTCGTGCGCAGGCGGATCGCCGCGCCGCCGAAAAAGCAAACGAAGGCATACCGCGGGCCGCTGAAGACGTGGGCAAACGTGATGCGCACCTCCCGAGCGGCGCCGGCGGGCAAGGGCATGGCCTGTTGTTCGAGGGTGACATCCGGCGTGTGGTTGTCGGCGCGGCTGCTCTGGCGCAGCTCGACCCGCAGCTCCGCGGCGGCCTCGACGTCGGCCTGCACGGTGAGATCAAGGCGCGTGCCGGCCTCGACCGGCAGCATCATCGCCCAGCCATCGTCCAGGGCGACGGAGGTCCCGTCGGGGGCGAGGGCGGCGAGGCGCAGTTCGCTCGAGGCGGTGATGACGGCGCGCGGGGCGAGATCGGCGGCCTCGGCCAAGGCGATTCCGGGGATGAACTGGCCGTGGCGCAGCAGCCACCGCTGCAACTCCGCGAGGCGGGCGGGTTCGCTGAGCGCGCGCGGGCGCAGGCCGTCGCGCCGGCACAACACCGCCGCGGCGCCGACCGCCTGACCACCGTGGGCGCACGTCGCCATCACGCGCGTGGAGCCGAACGCCACGTGCGAGGCGCTGATGATGCGGCCGGCGAGAAAGAGATTGGTGATGTTGCGGCTGTAGAGGCAGCGATACGGAATCTGGTAAACCCCCTTGGCGTGCCACTGCGTGCAGCCGGGCAGCGCAGAGAACACGCCTTCCGGCGGATGCAGATCGATCGCCCAGCCGCCGAAGGCGACCGCGTCGGGCTGGTCGCGCTGCTCGACGATATCCTGCTGGCGGAGGATGTAGTCGCCCTCGAAGCGGCGGCTCTCGCGTTTGCCCGGGATGTGCCCGATCCACTCGAGCGTGAGGTTCACCGCCTCGGGAAACTGGCCGCTGTTCTTGATGTGATGCCAGACACCGTAGACGACCTGCCAGAGCTCCCACTTGATGCGCTCGGTGTCGTGCACGGTGTCGAGCAGGCCGCCGTGTTCGATCCACCAGAGTTTGCAGCCGTGCTCCTTCGCGTTGAACTGCCGCCAGCGCGGGATCTTCGTGATATCCGCCAGCGCGAAGCTCGGCGGCGTGAATTGCACGGGGCGACCGGTGTCCTTCGCGTAGAAGTAGAGCGAGTGGCCGAGCAGCTCGTGGGTGGCGCACGCGGGGGCAAACCCCTCGCCGAACTCGTCGCGCGACTCCGCGCCCACGCGAAACGCCGCGCCCGCCATGAAGCCGACGATCCCGTCGCCGGAGGCGTCGCAGAAGAGCGGCGCGTGGAGATCGTAGCGCGTCGAGTTCTGCGGGCAAAACGCCCGCACGCTCTCGATCGTGTCGGCGTCGCGCTTGGCGAGATCGTGGACGACAGTGTTGAGCAGCAGCGTGAGGTTTTTCTCGGCGACGACCTTCTCGAGCAGGAGGGCGTCGACCAGCAGCGGATTGCCCTCGGGGTTGCGAAAGGTGTTCTCGACGAGGATCTCATCGATGACGCCGCCCTCGCGCGCCCAGCGGTTGTTGTTCCCCATGTGGGAGGTGGCGCCGAGGATCCAGAGGCGCACCTCGCTGGAGGCGTTGCCGCCGAGCACGGGGCGGTCCTGCACGAGCACGACCTTGAGGCCGGCGCGGGCCGCGGTGATGGCGCAGCAGGCGCCGGCGAGGCCGCCGCCGATGACGACCAGATCCGCGTCGTGGCGGACCGTGCGCAGTTTGCGATGCGGGACGGGAGGATCGAGATGCATTCGAGAGGGAGGGAGGGAAAGGGTGAGCGTGAGGGTGAGGGTAAGAGGGCGGGTTTCGGTCTCTTGGTCTTTGGTCGGTGGGTCTTTCAGGCCCTTGGTCCCTTCCGGCGCAGCGGCCAGAGCAGGAGCCAGGCGAGCGGGTGGAGGACGGCCATGATGAGGAACCACTGGGCGTAGCCTTGGCCCTGCACGAGTTCGAGCAGGCCGCCGGCGATGGACTTGATGGCCTGGTCGAGGAAGCCGGCGGGTTTGGTCGAGGGGCCGGAGACCATGGTGGCGACGATCATGTTCATGATGATGCCGCCGACCGTGCTGCCGGTGGCGACCACGCTGAAGACCGTGCCGAGCGAGTGCTTCGGCACGATGTCGACGACAATCGAGCTGAGGTTGATGAGCCACGCCAAGGCGGCGATGACGGTGCACACGGTGAGGGCGATCGCCAGGTTCAGGCCGGCGGCCTTGGCGATGAGAGGCGACAAGGGCATGATCGCGGCGCAGCCCAGCATGACCCACAGGCGGCTGGCGGCGGGCGCCGTGCCGCGCTTGATCAGCTGGCCGGAAAGCCAGCCGCCGAGCAGGCTGCCCACGCCAGCCGCGGCGTAAACGATCCACGTGATCTTCAGCTGGTCCTGCGAGAGATGGCGGTCGGCGCTCAGGTATTTGGGGAACCAGAACTGATAAAAATACCACACGGGGTCCGTGATGAGCCGGCCCACCAGCAGCAGCCACGTGCCGCGAAACGTGAAGACCTGCAGCCAGGTCCATGGTTTCTCGCTGCTACCGGCGGGGCTTTCAGCGGCCGATGATTTTTCGAGCATTTCCCGCTCGCTCGGGGTGATGAGCTTGCTGTCACGCGGCGCGCGAAACATCCCGAGCCACGGGATCAGCCACAGCAGGCCGGCGGCGCCGGTAATGATAAAGGCAATGCGCCAGCCTGCGCCCTGGCCGAGGAACGACGCGACCCCGGGCAACGTTTGCCCCCAGGCATGCGTTGCCAGGGGAATGACGATATAGGGCGCGAGGGTGGCGCCGAGCGTCGCTCCCATCGTGTACAGGCCGATGGCGAGAGCGCGCTCCTTGGCCGGGAACCACTCGGAGACTGCCTTGGAGGCGGCGGGCCAGACCCCGGCCTCGCCGAGGCCGAGGAGGAAACGGAAAACGCCCATGGACTGCACGCCCTGAGCGGCGGCCGTTAGCATGTTGGCGACCGACCACCAGACGACGAAGAGCACCATGCTGGCGCGCGTGCCCATGAGATCGGCGATGCGGCCCGAGACGAGGTAGGCGATGGTGTAGGCGACGAGGAAAAGGTTGACGACGTTGGCGTACGCGCGGTCGTCCATCTGCAAATCGGCCTGAATCGTCGGCGCGAGGGCCGAGAGCGTCTGGCGATCCACATAGTTGAGCACGGCGGCACCCACGAGGAGCGTCGCGATCCACCAGCGGAGATAAGGGATGCGGGGCATGAAAACTCAGATTGGGTCGAGAACGAAGGGCGGGGATTGCCGGCGATCATCGGCGGGCGATGGGCGCCGGGCAACGCGCGGGTTGGTGAAGCCGTTCACCGGGGTCGGATGGATCCGGTTCATCGCCGCAGAACGGCGGGACCGGACGAGAGTGCTTCGCCGGCTGGTGTCAGCGCGCGCAGCTCGAATTCGAAGGCGGATGCTCCGGCCGGCACGGGCACGGTGAACTCATACGGGTACGCCTGGTCGGTGACCGTGGCGCGGCGGCCCGCGACGGTGTAGGTGAGCGTGACTTCCTTGAACTTCGATTCATCGGCCTGGAGATAGACGTAGGCGGTCGTGGCGGCGGGGCCGAAGTTGAGGATCAGGGCGTGCGTGCCGCCAAACGGCAGCTCGGCGTGATCCTGGCGCCAGGCGTCGTCGGCGCGCGCGCCGACGAGACGGTCCTGGAACTTCGGGGTGACGACGAGACCCTCGATCTCGATCGCGACCAAACCCATGGCGGGAACGGTGACGGTGAGGCGGCCGTCGCGGAGTGTGCCCGGGGCCGAGTCCGTCGCCGGCGACAGCAGCCTCACCGCATGGGTTTTGCCCGACACCGCAGGCAAGACCTGGCGGTTGAGCACGACCTCGGTCGTCACCGGCTCGGTGGCTTGATTCGTGAAGGCGAGGTAGAGGCCCTTCTGACCGCGGGCCACGAGCGTGTTGACTTCGACCGAGCCGCTTTGGATCAGGCGCCGTGGCAGCCAGAGCACGGCGTCGTCGCGCCCGAAGAATTTCCCGGGACGGTCTCCGTAGAACTTGCTCTGCAGGTAGGCGTAGCCCTCGATGAAATGCGCGGGAAAATCAATCTTCCCGCCGGAGCGGGCGAAGGCATTCGTGACGAGAAAGTCCACGAGGATGCTCATGTGCGGCCAGATGTGGTTGTAGTGAAAGGAATTCACGCTGAGCTCCTTGTGCTCACGCAGCGGGTAGTCGGCGCGCTCGTAGATCGTGGTGCGCGCCGTGTTGATGTGGTAGCCGGGGAAATTGCGGTAGCGGCCAACGACGGCGGAGCGCGCCACATCGTGGAGGAAGGAGTCGCCGGTGAGGGCGGCGATGCGGAGCATCCACGGCGCGTAGTTGGCCATGAAGATGCCCCGGTGTCCGGACATGGTGCCCGATGACTCGGGGGTGAGTCCGATCTCGGAAAGGCGCCACGCCGGCACCTTTTCCTCGGGCGCCATCATCGGCGAATGGCCCTTGCTCTGGAGGTACCAGTACACGGGAGCCTGGCCGCCGGGATTCACGGTGATGTCCCCGGCGGGAATGCGCGGGGCCATCCAGGTGAACTGCGTGTACTGGCGCGCCCCCTGGCGGGCGGCGGCGAGGTAGCGCGCCTCCCCGGTTGCCTCGTAAAGTCGGAAGAGGTCGATCCATTTTGGGGCAAAACCGATCCAGAAGAACATGCCACCGTCGTCGAAGCCGGTGGCCGGCTGGTCGACACGCTTCGCCAAATAGGCGTCGGCGCCGCGGCGCGCGGCCGCGAGGAGCGCAGCGTCGCCGGTGGCGAGCGCAACGCCGAGCTGGTTCTGCCAGCTGCCGCCCTCGGCGACGTCGTCGAGGTTGAGGGTGCGGTTCCGGCCCAGCATCTGTTTGGCCAGTCGTCCCAATACCGGCGAGGCACCGTGAGTGATCCCGTAGAGCGTCGCGAGTTCGCTCACCGGGGCGCAGGGGCCAAGCAGCAGGCGCGAGGGACTTTGGATCTTCTGCTTCGGGTCGAGGCAGAAGAGGAATTTCTCCCGCGAGAGCATGTACTCGACGATCGGGTACGCGCGCTTTTGGAAAATCTCCTCGTCGTCGGTCACGAGGGCGAGGTTGAGGGGATTGAGAGAACTCACGTTTTTCACCGCGCCGGGGACGTCGGTCGAGTAGGCGCAGCCCTTGAGTTCGTCGACGAACCAGCTGTAGCGGCTCATCCCGTAGTCGATCATGTTGTCCAGCGTCTCGTTGAGCGAGGCGATGGCGTTGCGCCGGTGGTCGCGGAAGCCGTAGAGGCGGCGGGCGATGGCTTCGTAGGCTTGGGAGATGTCGCCGGCGCCGGCGAAAAGCCGGAGTTTGAAGGTGAAAGGCTGGCCGGGTGCGCGCCTCGATTCGACGCCGCCGAGCATCGGCGCGAAGACCATGGGCTGCGCTTCGCCGGCCGCGTTGCGCAGGGCGACGCCAAAGCGGCTGTTGTCGAGCAGCGGCAGGGGCTGGAACGGAAACTCGCCGGCGTCGGCCACCACGCCGAGGGTTGCGTTGCCCTTGCGCACGAACGTGGCCGGCAGCGAGCACTCGAACGCCGGGGTGAGAAACGACTGCGTCGGGAAGCGTTTCTCCTGCCAGATGAACGGCTGCCAGATTTCGGCCAGAGCGTCGAGGGAGTGGGCGGGCGCACCGCAGTATCCGACGGAAAACCACGCGTTGATGCGGGGCGTCAGGGTGAAGATGAGCACCGGCTCCGCGTCGCCGGGCGGCAGGGTCAGCCGGGCAGCCAGAGTGAACTGGTCGTGCGGAGGCAGGAGAAACTCGAGGGCATCGCCGCGCCGCGTCACGGCGGAGGCGCGGACCGACACGGTGGGAGCGGCGGCAAACACGTCGGCCGTGCGCTGGCGGGTGTCGCCCTGAAGGATGCGCTCATCGAAGCCGTCGCCCCCCTGGGCGGCCGAACGCTTGGCCGCCTTGAGCGCCGCCCCGGCCGGAGCCGTGGCCGTCTCCCAGGTCAGGAGATTCTTCGACACGCGCGGGATATTCCCCGGACGCATCGCGGGTTTCGGATCGGCGGTGGCGACGAGGACGGTGAAGTCGCCGCGGAAGGTCCACGCGCCGGCATCCTTTGCCGAAACCTGCACGGCGCCGTCAGGCGCGGGCTCGATCGTGTACCGGTCGTTGGCCAGCGGCTGCGCGGCGAGCGGGCTCGTCGCGAGGACCAGACAGAGAAACGGCAGGAGGCGCACGGTCATGACGGGGAGCGATGTTTCGGGCCGGCCGGGATGAGTGGGTGCCGCGCGTGGTGCGGAGGACGGATCAGGGTTTGGCGTAGTAGCGGACGTAGTCGAACACGGCGTGGACGGGCAGGCGGCTTTCGTCGACGGCGTCGGTCTTGCCGAGGGGCGAGGCGATCGTGGTCAGCCAGATGCTCATGTCGCCGTGGTCGGGGACCAGGCGGGCGTCGACGGTGTTCACGATGCGGCCTTCGAAGTAATAGGTGATTTTCTCGGGGGTGAACTCGCAGCCCCACACGTGGAAATCCGCCGATTCGTCCGGCGTGCGCACGGTGCGATGGCCGTGGCCCTTGTGCTCGGGCGACCAGATGTGGAGGTTGGCGCCGTAGCGCGTGAGCTGGGAGGAGTCGTTTTCGCAGACGTCGATTTCCTGGCGGGAGCCGATGTGGGCACGCGGATCGGCGTCCTTGTGGTGCATCATCCAGAACGACGTATGCCAGCCCTTGGTCGGCGGGACCTTGAAGCGCGCCTCGTAGTAGCCGTAGCGGAAGACGCGGCGCGAGATCACGCCACCCGCGGTGTAATCGCAGTTGCCACTCTTCTCCTTTTTGCCCGCGAGCCAGAGAAAACCGTCGCGGACCGCCACGTTGGCGGGCAGCTGCGTGCTCCAGTAGCGCTCGCCGGTGCGGTAGAGCCAGCGCGTTTCGTCGAGCCGGTCGCCGTCGAATTCATCCGCCCAGACGAGTTCATAGCCCGGTGGCGGAGTGGGCGAGCGCGGCAGATCGAGCGCCGTCGCCGGGGTTGTGCTCTCCGGCCGGGGCGGCTTGGTGCCGATCGGTTCTCCGACCACCAGAAATCCACCGAGGTACAGCCCGTGCGCCGCGTAGGGCTTCGGGTCGGTGATCGGAGTGCCGGCCTTCCGCATGATCGCGGCCTTGTCGAGTTTCGCGGGAAGCAACTCGAGGCGCACGCGGTGTTCCGCGTCGGGCAGCGCGCGGGAGAAGAACCAGGTCTTCAGGAAGTAGCGGCCGGGCGTGGAATAGCTGTCGAAGAGCGTGCCAGTCTCGGGCGGCAGGTCGTCGACCGTCACGCGAAACTCGCCGTTGTCGGGTCCCTTGAGTCCCACCAGGCCGAGCACGGT
>Ga0233425_10008593_pt1 | contig 13448 bp, 11 predicted proteins | sample Watercolumn_Towu_2_FD_181712 | JGI IMG/M metagenome (GOLD analysis project Ga0233425, IMG submission 181712) | Freshwater microbial communities from Lake Towuti, South Sulawesi, Indonesia - Watercolumn_Towuti2014_140_MG | ecosystem: Environmental > Aquatic > Freshwater > Lake | place...
AAATCGCCGACGATCAAAATTTTCTTGTGTTCGCCAAGTCGAATCGAAAAAGACATTTTTGGAATTTGGGATTTCAGATTACGGTTTCTTACTGCCCGCGTATTTATCGCGGCGTAGCGCGTTCGCTAACAACGCGACGCCGAGTTTCAAGAGCATCACGACATAGTAAAACCAGTTGAACAGAAAAAAATATCGCCGCGCGAGATTTTTGCGATAGTATAAAAAGTACGACTTGTGCCACTCGATAATCGAACGATACGGCTCGACGCGCGAGCCGCCTTGCCCGCCGTAATGAATGATCTGCGCGCCGGGATAATAGTACACCTGCCAGCCGGCTTGATGCGCGCGAAAACAAAAGTCCGCGTCCTCTTGGTACGCAAAAAAAATTTCGTCGAGCAAACCGATTTGATCGAGCACCGCGCGGCGAATGAGCATACACGAACCAGAGACCGCGTCGACCGGGTAGGTCGTGTCGCCATCCAGATATGTCAGCAGATAACGCCCGAACAAGCGGCTGTGCGGGAACGCGTTCATCAAACCGGAAAAATAACAGAACAAATCCCAGGGCGTTGCAAAACTGCGCCGACATTGTTTTTGCAATGTTCCATCGCGATTCAACACCTTGGGGCTGACAATCCCGGCATCGGGATGCGCGTCCGCAAATTCAACGAGCCGGTCGAGTGCGTCGGGTAAGACGAGCGTATCGTTGTTGAGCAGAACGACGTAGCGTCCGACGCTCGCGCGGATCGCTTGATTGCTCGCGCGCGTGAACCCGGCATTGTGATCGTTCGCGATCACGCGCACGCGCGGAAATTCATCGCGCAACATTTCGAGCGTGCCATCGCGCGAGTCGTTATCCACGACGATAATTTCATAGCGCGCGCGTCGGGTCTGCTCGGCAATCGAGCGCAAACAATCGCGCAATAATGTTTTGGCTTGGCGCGTGAGAATGCACAGGGAGAGGTCAACGCTCATCGCGGTTTACCCGGCGCGCCGCGTTTCCTCAAACGGCTTGACGAACAAGCGGCGTTTGATCGCCGAGTGCGCGCGCGGAAAGGTGAGCAGGAGCAAAAATTTGAGCAGAGAAAATGGAATCAACAAAATCAATTGAAGCAAATTGATTTTATGCGCGCGCCACAAGCGCCAGTAATTGTCAATGTCGCCATTCCGCATTTGCACAAGATTTTGGCTGAGGTGCCGCGTGCCGGGTTCTTTGAACACGCGGGTTAGCGGCGCGTCGAGCAACGCGACCTGGTTTCCATCCAAACAAATTTGCATCCACAATAAATAATCTTCGGTGTACCGGCGCGCGGGTTCGAAACGGTGCGGCAGATTGCGCCGAAGCATTACCGAGGACGGCACAAAGGGATTGGAGAGTAAAATTTCTTTGGGCGAAATTTGAAAAGCCGTGAGCGGGCGCGGCGGCTGGGCAAACGTATCGGCGCGTGATTCCCCGGTGAGATGCGTGTGTCCGCATAACGCGATCTGCGGATGCTGTTGCATCCATTCGGATTGAAGCGCGATTTTTTGTGGATGCCACGCGTCATCCGCATCGAGAAACGCGATGTAATCGCCGCGCGCGATGTCCCAACCGCGATTGCGCGCGTGGCTGGGCCCACTGTTGCGTTCCAGATCAATCGTTTGCACGCGCAACTCCGGCGTCGCGTTTTCGAATTGTTCGATCACGCGCGCGGTGGCGTCGGTGCTTGCATCGTTGACGCAAATAATTTCGTGCACCGCGCGCGTTTGCGCGCGCACGGATTCGAGCGCGCGCAACAGCGTGTTTGCCGCGTTATAGCAGGGAACGACAACCGATACGGACGCGGGGGTCATTGTGGTCTCACTATCTTCTCGAAAAAATAATTGGATGTGAGACCTGACAGGTTTCCACGCAAGCGACCTGTCAGGTCTCGCTAGTTGTGCGCGCGATACAACGCGCTGAGCGAGCGGTACCAGCGCGATGGGATCATTCGCCGCACCAGCCAACCGATGGCTTCATCTTGCGCGATTGCCCAAGCCGATGCCGGATGCGCGCGCACCGCGCGCGCGATGTACGCGAGCGATTCACCGAAATGATCGCCCATATAAAAATGTTTGCTCGCGCGGCGATAAAATAGACACCGCAATTGATTCTCGCTCAACGCGCGCCACGCCGGATAATTCGCGCGATTCGCCAGCACGCGCGCGAGGAGTGTGAGCATCTCGAGCGCAAATTCAACTTCGGCGGTGTTCGTTTTCGTGTTGCCTTGAATTCTAAACGAGGCGAGCGCGACCGGCAAAAAAATGAACGCGGCTTGCGTCATCGCCTTGAGCAAAAGATCGGCGTCCATCACGTAATGCAAACCAACATCCAACGCCCCCACTCTGTTTAGAACAGATTGGCGAAAAAAGCAAGTTTGTTGAAATGGCAGCGCGAGCTCGTTCAACATTCGCTCTGGCGCAACCGGGTACGTGATGATATGCGCGGCGTGATCGAGCACGAGTTCGAGATTGCCGTACACGAGTCCGGCGTTCGGGTGTTGCGCGAACGCGGCGGCAATCGCGGCGAAGGCGTTCGGCAAGTAACGATCATCGCTGTTGATCCACGCGACGATCTCGCCGGTCGCGCGCACAAATCCTTTGTTGAGCGCGTCGCTTTGCCCGCGATCTTTTTCGCTGACCCAACTCGTCAGGAACGGCGCGTACTTGCGAATGATTTCAACACTGCCATCCGCGCTTCCGCCATCAATGACAATATACTCCAAGTTGGGATAACTTTGCAACAAGACCGAGCGGATTGTTTCTTCGAGTGTGCGCGCTTGGTTGAACGACGGCGTGATGATGCTGAGGCGCGGCACATCCGCGCGCGCGGGTTCGCTCGCGATGTTCCAGGGCCAACCGGTTTTGCCGGGCGGCGGCGGTGGCAAATCGTTGAGCGAAATCATTTCTGCGCCTGTTCCAACAACGCGTGATCGTCTGCGGATAATTCTTGTCCGGCGATTTTTCGATAGAGCGCGCGATACGCGCGCGCGGTGCGTTCCCAGGTGAATGATTGCACGCGCGCGTGCCCGCGTTCGCGCAAGTCGGCGCGCAACGCCGCGTCACTGGTCATTCGCTTCGCCGCGTCCGCGATGCTTTCGACGGATGTGGAATCAAAGTACAGCGCGGCATCGCCGGCGTACTCCGGGAGCGAGGTGGTGTTCGCGCACGCGACCGGCGCGCCTTCATTGAACGCTTCGAGAATCGGCAAGCCGCCGCCTTCAAACAAACTGGGATGAATCACGAATTGCGCGAGATGGTACAGCGCGCGCAATTCCGCCGGTTCGACAAAACCTAAAAAGCGCACTTGGGTTTCGAGTTGTAATTCGCGCACGCGTTGCGCGACGACGCGATAAAATTCGTTTTGCGCGCCGGTGCAAATCAAATTTACGATCAGATTATCGCGCGCGCGCAACAACGCGATGGCTTCGATCAGCCGCAAATGATTTTTGTGTTGCCAGGTTTGCGCCGGGTAAAATGCAAAGGTGGATGGCAAATCGAATTTCTGACGAACAGCCGAGAGATCAATCAGCGCGCCGTACAATGTGGTCGGCGCGCCCATCGGAATCGCGAAAATTTTTTCGGATGGAACAGCGTAGCGTTTTGCAACATCGTGCCTGACCCACACACAATCCGTCACGATTGCCGCCGCATCGCGACACGCGGGGCGCCACGACGCTTCGCGCGCCGCGATGTCTTCGGAGCGAAAAAACTGGGGATGATGTAAATGTTGAAGATCGTGCGGATTGTAAATGTACGGCACATCCGTCGGCGTATAAAGTTGAAATGGAAAATGCACGACATTCGCGCCGAGCGATTCGTAAAATCCATCCGATGGCGCGCGCGCTGAATCGTTCACATCGGTTTGTCGGTTTAGCGCATAACGCAACCAGCGCAACATTTTCCCGGCGGGCGCGCGCAATGGTCCGAGCCATTCTTTTTTCGGCGCGAGCAAGCCCGGTCGCGGCGCGCACTTTAAGGTTTGATTCGTTCCCAGGTACGGCGCGAGCCAGTCTGTGTTTTCGGCGGGACCGACGATGATGTATTCTTCAGCGCCATCACGCAATTGTCCCAAGCCATACACCAATCCCAGGACGAATTGTTCGACGCCGCCCCAGTGTCCCGAAGTGATGAGTTGGGCGTTAATCGCGACGCGCATTGTCGCGCCCCTGTTCGCGTTGATGCCAAATATTCCAACGAATCCCGGTATAACCAAAACCCCACGGTAATTTTTCGATGGCTTGATGTTGCGCGTACTTGCGCCAATAGTACACCGTCAACACGCGCGCGCGGTAAGCGATCACGCGAATCAATTCCGGCGCGATGGACAACGAATCGCGCAAGCCAGCAATCGAATGGGCGATGACTTGACGGATGCTGTGCGGCATCGTGTCGAAATGTATGCCGACCGCGAGCAAGTGCAAGCGCGCGGCGAGTGCGCGACGTTCGCGCGCGGAAAATCGTGCGCCAATCGCGCTGGAAAAAATTTTTTGAATCACGCGTTCTAACTCGGCAAGAACGCGCAAACGTTGGGTGAAACTTTTCGCGGAGGTGTGCCAGCGTGTCGTCCCCAGTGTTTGCGGAATACATTGCATCGCGCCCAACTGAACGACGCGCGTCCAGAGTTCGAAATCGAATACGACTTGGAAGCTCGAATCGAGTCCGCCCGCGCGGAGAAAGGTTTCGCGTCGTAGAAAAATCGAAGGTTGCGGAACGAATTTGAAATGGAGCAAATCATCCAATGTCGCCGATTGAACAAAACGTTCTGCGATCACAATGCCCTGTGCGTTAATCAATAATTCGCCGCCGCAAATCGCGACGGCGGCAGGATACGTTGTCAACGCGTTCACCGCGTTCGCAATCGCGTTCGGCAAGTACGTGTCATCCGAATTGAGGTACGCGAGAATCGCGCCGGAACTGCGCGCCCATCCTTTCGCAATCGCGTCCACTTGCCCGCGATCCGGTTCGCTGACCCAGGATGCCAACCAGGGCGCGTAGCGTCGAATGATTTCAACACTTTGATCCGCGCTTCCGCCATCCATCACGATATATTCCAAATTCGGATACCCTTGCAACAGCACCGAGCGAAGCGTCTCTTCGAGATATGCGCCTTGATTGAACGAGGGCGTTACGATACTCACGCGCGGCAAACCTGGATCGTTCAACCGCGGACATTCTTCCGTCCAGGGGAAACCGGTTTTGCCTGGCGGCGGAGGTGGGAGATCGGCAAGCGTAGGAATTGGCATAGCGACAGGTCTCAACGCATTTGAATTTGACACAAGAGCAACCATTCCACACAAGCCAGCGCAAGTTCGTGGTTCATTTTTCGGCCGTGCCGGATGCAATTCAATCACGATGGCTTTTCAGCGACAAAACTGTATATTCGACCGGGAGTGGTTGTTAAAGCAGAGAGCCGCGCGGATAAATGTCGAAGTAAAGCGCGTCCCACAAAATGTTTTGGGCTGGCGAGTAGGATCGCTGGTCTGCGTCCGATGCGTTGAACGAGAGATTCGATACAGCGTCTTCGCCATTCGTTGTAGTGCATTGGATAGTAATTGATAACACTGTCGAATGGTCCGAGGATTTTCACGATGCGAAGACCACTTTGTTCAATAGCCGAAACGTATTCATCTAGCATAAAAGCGTTCTCACCGCCATGAAATTTTTGAAGTGGATGGCTCAATAAAAATTCATCCAAATCCTCCGATTTACTGATCACATGTTCGCGCACAGCAATGAAGCGACCGCGGGGACGAAGGACACGGGCGACCTCTTGACAAAATTGGGTGAGAATTTTTGAATGGTGCAAGACCTGACGCGCATAGACCAAATCGAATGTATTTTCCTTCAATGCAATGGATTCACCCCAAGCTTGGATAACGGAGATTTTCAAGCCGGGTCTGTTTGCGAAAGTATGAATTGCTTCTGCTCCGACTATGTGACTTGGATCCGGCTCCAAAGCCACAACTTGCCATCCATCTTGCGCTAGGGCATAGCTACTTACGCCACGACCGGCTCCTACATCAAGCGCATGACCGCTCGAACGCGATAAAAACTGGCGCACTGATTTCCATTCTTCACTATGGGTAAATCGTTCAGCCGCTTCAATCAATGGATCGTCAAGGTAACACAATCGTACGAAATCGGCTTGATCGGGTTGTTGTCGAATCCATTGAACTGTTTGCTCCCAAGTTAGAGGATAGCTATGCTGAACCTGATTCATTACCAAACCTCATTCATCTTGCCTTGCAGATTTTACTTCAAACAGAAGCAAAAGGCAGTCGGCTCTGAAGTTTAAATCGATGAATAATAAATTGGGCGTTCCGCTGGATTCTATCAAAAAAGGAAATGGACAATCTCTTGGTAGATTACGCTATAGGTACTTTTGAACAATGTGTGTCAATTCCTGCATGCGCTGATAGTAGGTGTACTCGTTTAAAGTTCTTTGTTGTCCCGCTTGTGTGATTGATTCACGTTCCTTCTCATGTTCCAAATAGTATTTAACCAGTTCTGCACATTCTTCTGTCGTGCGATAAACGACCACTTCTTTGCCGGGTTCAAACAGATTGGGTAGGTTTACTTTCCAATCGGTGATCAACAGCGTGCCTACTCCGGTGGCTTCATACAGTCGGCAGTTGTTGGCGTATGGACCAGCCCATCTACCGTGGTGGTTCAGTGTTATCTTTGATCTTTGCAAAATCCGATACATATCATAACCCCACGCTTGACCTTTGTACCATCTACGCAGATGCAAGTGAGTTGGTACATCCTGGATTGCTGTCCCCCAAATTTGCAGATCAACATGACGGCAAAGTTGCTCAAGCAGGTTTACTCTTTCTTCATGAATCCGCGATAGCCCGCCAACAAACGAGACCGGGATAGATTTATCGTTTGGTTTACCCAATCGCTCAAGCACTTTTGGATCAAAGCCGAGATGGAGTCGTTCACTGGGAATACCTTGCTTGCGGAAATATTCCACAAAATTATCTAGTGAAGAGATAATGAGGTCGTAACAATTATAATCTTGGTTTGGGGACAGGGGGGCGGCAACTTGCCCGATTAACAATCGAATATGAGGTTTGATCTCCTGAAGGAATTGACTACTGACACTTTCCATTGCCTGGTTCAAGAGAATATCAGGCTTGAAGAATTTAATTTGTGCGGTTAAGATTTCATAGAGCCATTGTTGGTTCTTGATTCGCTTAGTCCAAGGTACGATACCACGCCGGAGCACAAAGTGCCACGAGTGTATTGGAGATACCGGCATGCCTCGTTCTTTTGCCCACATTCGTTGAATAGACTCATTATTGACGCGAATATCCCATGCCTCATGACCGAGTTTTTGCAAGTTGCTGGAATAAAAATCTGCCGCGCCAAAGAGACTCTCTGCCCGTGCGTGAATCTGTGCCGCATAAGGTTGCTTCTCCAGACCCGGGTATTGGGCATAGAACCAACGCAAGAATTCGGTGTAGTCGGCATTGAGGATGAGAAACTTCATAAGTTAGTTAATCGTTCTACTATCTCGCGACGCTTTTTTGCTATTAATGTGGGATCACTTTGAAGTATCTTGTGATCGCGCCAACGTGGATCAAAGTTAAGCATCGCAATTGGAAAGTAACGAAGAAGAGAGCCGACCACTATGGCAACAATTGCAGGCGAAGCATCAAGAGGCAAAAATTTGTGTTGATACAATGTTGTCCGATTGTCCTCTTCAACCCGGAGGATGTCTTGGATCAAGTTGTCCCAGCGATCCAACGGGACCAACTCTACCACAGCCCCGGCATGTGCTGATGGCAAAAGCATATTTGACCCGTGAACTCCAATGACGATGTGACTGTTTGCATATCGCTCACACCAAGCTTGTTCAACCTGCTGATCAATTTCCAATCTTCTCAAATCATTTATCCAATCTGGCAATCCGCCAGGACAGCCCAAACCAACAACCGCAAAGTCGAGATTGAGAAAATCTTGACGCAAAGATTGGGAGAGCATTATCACCTGTTGTTGTTGTTTATTAATGTGAGTGTCAATCAAACCCAATCGTCGTATTATCGGTTGCACCAGCTTTTGAAAACATCTATGCTGTCTCGTATTTTTCCAAATTCTATCTTCGCGCCAAATGAAGGTGATAGCCGGTTTTTCCAAACGCTTTTCCCATTCCGTCACCGGGAATGGATGTACTCGTGTAAATCGCTCGATATTATAATCTGCCGGGTGCGGATGCGATAATGCCACACTCAACCAGCACTTGTCCAAAGGTTCAATCTGTCGTTTTATTTCACCCGCGAGCCAATCATTCCATTCCGAGCCGCGCTTGAGTGGTAAATCCACCATCCAAATACCGGCTACACCCTCCGGAACCATCCAACGTAAAAAACGCGGGATCAGTACGACTAGATCAAGATTCGGGTGGTGGTCAAGATAGTACTGCGCGTTCAATAATTTCAACAAGCAATGACCATACATTGCATCCAGACAATTTAAGAGAACGACGCGACACAATGGGCGAAAATTTTCCGCGGAAAATCCGATGGGAGAATTGATCCGGCGGGCATAAGAATCACCAAGCGCGTCAGCAAACCAATCAACGTGATACGCATTGTGGACGATACCGGTACTCCGTTCCAGTAACATAGGGTAATGAAGCCCATGACCGACAGGTAAATCGCCGTAGAATTCTAATCCACATTGCGGGCACTGGAGCTCTGCCAAGTTACGGACACCGGGAATATACCAGCCATTGACCTGTAATAGGATTTGGCAGTATGGACACCGGTGGAATGGATCCGGGCGTGGATGAAGAGAAATCACGGTTTTGGGTTTCCTACGCGCGATATGTTTTGTAGTCTCTGACTCATTCCAGATAACACAATTCGGGCACCTCCGACTATTTGTTTCATTCCGCGTTGCATATACGACTGCTGCGCGTGTTTGAGGTGCTCTCCGTACTGTTGCCAAGCGATTGTCGTGACTTTTTGATAATAATTCGCTACAATCGCTTTGGCTTCAAGCGGCACTGCGATAATCACATCTTCACAGATTACGATATAGTATTTTTTGTCGCTGGATTGCAATGTCTGTAGAACAATGTCAATCGAGGGCCAAGCATCAATCCGATGAGGTAGAGGTGGCGGCGCGAGAAATAGACGTGCATCATCAATCAACAGGAAATGCGGCAAGGGTGATTGAAGGATTGCATGCAATTCTTTAATCAGGGGGCATTGATCAGTTTCACCATAGGATTGTTGACCGCACCAATGTCCATCTAACCAAAAGAGTGCAGGGGTTTCCAGTTGGGGCACCAGAGTTTGGAGGACACTGCGCGAGTCGCCGTAGATAAAATTAATGTTCGCAATGTCACTATAGCGTGCCTTTGTATCTTCATAAATGCTCTTTGAATATTCTATCGTGAAAACTTTGTCGAAATGTGTTGCCGCCCAAACTGTTGTGCCGCCAAGGTATGTTCCGGTTTCGACGAATATGTTCAAGTCATATTCGCGTTTTAGGAGCAGTACGAGATCCTCCGGCGGGCCCATTCGTATTATTCCCATCGGTTGCTTACCTTGTAATGTCCTGCGGAGTAATTTTGGGAGTTGCCACGTGCATAGAAAATCGGGCAGACTGAGCGTCTGCGCGCCCCGGGAAAATCGGGTTGTTCTTAACCACATTTCGAATGTGGTATCCCAATTGTGTCAAATAATTTTCAATTTCATTCGGATCATTTCCCATATCAAATGTAGTTTGTCCGAATTCGAATATACAACAGCCGATTCGCTTTTCTTGTAACATTCTCCGTGCACCGATTAGGACTTGGTACTCGGCACCCTCGACATCAATTTTGAGCAGATCAATGTTGTCAATGCCGTGTTTTTGACAGTAACTGTCTATGGTGGTTGCGATGATTTTTTCTGTTCCTTCTATCTGCACATTGATTCCATATTTATGCAAGGGACGTTCGGTCAAAGAACTCCAGGACAAGTATGGATGGCCATAAATGTATAGGTCTCTGACCCCTTCCGCTTCAGCCAACGCCATGTGGTTAAGAATCATATTCCGATGTCCGGCAATCTGACAGACCGATTTCAATCGTTCAAAAGCGACACTACCCGCCTCAAACGCGTGAACCTGACCGCCATCGCCTACCAGTTTGGAGAACAAAAGCGTTATGAATCCAACATTTGCACCGACATCGAATGCGATCATATCTCGTTGCAGATATGTGAGGTAAGTGGCAAGTTCTGCCTTTTCAACTTCAGCGGGTGAAGCAAGATGATGTCGCTGACCCACCTGTCCCAGGAACCTTAACCAAGTGTTTCGTAGTACCGCAATGCCGGTTTTAATTTTCAATGACATCCCACTCATGATCCACAACAACGCCTCCGTATCCTTTGGGTGGTAGCTTGCCTGTTCCGAAATAATCTCCTTCTACGACATAAAGACGAGTGGCGTCAATTACCCAATCTGCGAGAATACCGTTTACAGTGGAATACAGATTAACAACGTAGGTTCCCGGGAGTAATGGAAATTTTTTAAAGCGGCTGACCAATGATCCGGCTGCCGGTAAGTTGTCAAATCTTTTTCCAGTCAGATCATTGCTTAGATATATTATCCCGTCACCGAGGAGCGTGTAAAGCCCAATCGCCACATGCACATTCCGAAGGGGTGCGGTGCCTTGATATTTGATCACAAATGATGTTGGTTCTCCGCAAACTACTGTGGCATTGGCATAAGTCGGGCTTTGGACAGAAAATTCTACAAACCTTAGTCTGCCATCGCCTTGTCTATCTTTCTTAGCCAATAGTGCAACGTTCTTGTCGCCCTCTTGCGCGTCACTTGAGGCTTGCAGATACTGACCAACTATATGACTCACATTCCCAGACGCAGCGACCCTTCCATGATCAATTAAATAGGCAACATTGCATAGATTTTGCACCGCCGCCATATTGTGACTTACAAACAATACGGTCCGACCTTCGCGTGCCACATTGCTCATTCTGCCCAAACACTTTTTCTGGAATACCGCATCGCCCACTGCCAGCACTTCATCTACTAAAAGGATCTCCGGTTCGAGATGGGCCGCTACCGCGAAAGCAAGGCGAACATACATCCCGCTCGAATAATGTTTGACCGGCGTATCCAAAAATTTCTCGATTTCGGCAAATGCGACAATTTCATCGAACCGACGCGCGATCTCCAGTTTTTTCATGCCGAGGATCGCTCCATTCAGATAGATATTTTCACGTCCGGTCAATTCGGGATGGAAGCCCGTGCCAATTTCCAACAACGATGCAACACGTCCCTGGATTTTGGCACATCCTTCTGTTGGCTCAGTGATATGCGAAAGAATTTTCAAGAGTGTGCTTTTACCCGCACCATTGCGCCCGATGATTCCAATCACTTCGCCGCGCTTGACTTCAAACGATACATCTTTGAGTGCCCAGATAAAATTGGCAGAGTGTTGACCATAATCTCCTGAATGCAATCGCGAAATCGCGCGCAATGGTGCAGTCATTGTGTCGATCAGAGTATCGCGCAAGGTTTTGTAACGTTCGCGAGACCCCAGCCGATACAGTTTACTCAGATGTTCAACTCGTATAGCAATATCACTCATGGCACAAGTGATTTTACCATAGGTATCAACATTGTCAATTTGCAATAGATTTGATTGTCTTCTCGCAAAGAATCTGAAAGAAAACGAGCCAGTTGGCATTGGACCAACTGGCTCGTTCACTCATTGGAATCGGCTACACTTACTGGGTAATTCCCTTGTATGAACCGTATGCATCCCCCTGCGCGGAAGCATCGCTGGTGACATTGACCTTGAAAAGTATGCGGGCGGGAGCTGTAATTACTGCCGCACCAATTGAACCTGAAGGGAGTGGGGCTCCACGTTGATCGAACCTAAAGATATTGTCAGCTCCAACGTTGTATGTGGCGGAATAATGTTGTCCATTGGACAAATAGTAGTCTATCTGGACTGTGCCTGTTCCAGCCATTCTACCTTCGATTGCAGTTCCCCACGATAGATTGGTGCCTGAATCAAAATACGCGTTCATAATCAGTGGTGCGTATCCCTTGGTCGTTCCGCCTGTGCTTGGAAAGGTTGGGATGGTAGTTGATCGAATCCCATTGGTTGTGTTGCCGGTAATCGAATTGACCAAAGCAACGAGTGGACTTGTACCAACGATGGTCACCTGACCAAAAAATTGTGTGTTCGAATCCACTGGTGGAGTACAACCCGCGGGCCAACCTCCCAGACGAAAATCTATGCGGAAGATGCTATCGTTGGGTAAATTGCAGGTCTTTGATTGCTGACCTGCTGGCAGTAATAGATTGGTGTATGTAACTTGATAACTCGATGAAGTGCCATTGGTTGTCATTCCCTCAATGGCTGTACCCCATTGCAATGATCCGAAATTGGTCAATGCCTGGGTAACGTACACCGTCGTTCCTGCATCCGCACTGGTGAATCCATTATAGGTTACAAGAATACCTGCCTTATTCCGGTTGACAACCACCGCTATATTCTGATCGGAGGAAATGTTGGCAGGCCCAAAGAAACTGGCGAGTGACGGCATTTCATTCGCCATATCAATCATTGCGGATGCTCCGGGCGGAATCACAATACCACTGTGGACAAGTGTCCCTACTGGGTTCGACAAGATGTTTGTATATGTGATTGTGACATTGGCGTTAACGCTGGAGCTGGTATTTTGGATTGCAATTGTCGAATTCCAGGACACGAAATTTTTCACAACCTGCGGTAGCAAGAACATGGTTGCCGCCGCAGTGCTGGAGCTACCCGTATAGCTATCCATCCTGAAATCTTGGCCCGAAGCGGCTGAACCACCATACTCGTTGACAATCGCCGCGAGTTGTGTTGTAGAACTCACAACTACTGAGCCGACAAAACCACTTGCAAGACCGGCTTGGCTACGTTGATCAACGACAACACCGTTATTGGCAGGAATCGTACTTACAACGGTCGCTACTACTGTGCCGGACACATTGTAAAAGGTCGAGTTGATATTTGCCGTTGTCGTCGTGTCCATATTCTGCAATACGAACGCGGTCGAGAGACTAGTTACAGTTCCCGCGCGTGGCGCGCGCGCGGCAGGTCGCGTCGGAGTTTTGGTGGGTGTGCGCGTTGTCGTCACAGTTGCCGCCGGTTTGGTGGCGGTTGCCGTCGCGGTTACAACTTTTGTCGCGGTCGGCGGTACGGCGGTCGCGACTTTGGTCGCGGTTGGCGGCACTGCCGTCGCGGTAACAACTTTTGTCGCGGTCGGTGGTACGGCGGTCGCGACTTTGGTCGCAGTCGGCGGCACTGCCGTCGCAGTGGCAACTTTGGTCGCGGTGGGAGTCGTCGTCGTTGCCTGGATTGCCGCCGAGACCGGAGTCAAGCCCGCAACCGCGAGCAATCCGACCGCGAC
>Ga0233425_10008595_pt1 | contig 13446 bp, 10 predicted proteins | sample Watercolumn_Towu_2_FD_181712 | JGI IMG/M metagenome (GOLD analysis project Ga0233425, IMG submission 181712) | Freshwater microbial communities from Lake Towuti, South Sulawesi, Indonesia - Watercolumn_Towuti2014_140_MG | ecosystem: Environmental > Aquatic > Freshwater > Lake | place...
CCCGGCATAGGCATCTGGTGGGATCTCGGTAACCGCTTTGCTTTGCAAGGCTTTTTAGGCCTTGATATTCCGGTGGGTGGGAAAAGCGAGGAGGATTTTGACACGGAGGTTTTGTACGGAGTTGCTTTGACAAAGACGGTTACCTCGAAGGAAACCCCTTATTGGGGAAATCTTACCTTTTTTACCGAACTAAACGGTACTTCAGAGATGGGCGCAAAAGATGATAAAACTGTGGTGAGCGTACTTCCCGGCGTCAGATGGAAAATCGGACACGAGGTGTGGTTCATGTCAGGCATCGAATTTCCCGTTATCGAAAGAGACGACTTTGACAGCAGGGCATGGATTAGCATATTAAAAGATTTTTGAAAAAACGAGAAGCAAACAGTTTTGGGATAAAAACCGGGAAAAAGTCAATATTTCGACACATTCATTTCTTCGATCTTTCCGGTGACCATATATACGACCCTTTCGGCAATGTTCGTCACCCTGTCTGCGATACGTTCCAGATTGTGAGACACCCAGATAAGATAGGTAGCCATGCGGATTATTTTGGGATTTTCCACCATCATAAGCAGAAGTTCGTGATATATCCGGTCGTGAAGCGCATCAACAGAGTCGTCTTCATTGCAGATGCGTCTGGCCATTTCAGTGTCTCTGTCTACAAATGCCTTAAGGCATCTCTCAAGCATAGAAAGGGCGATAGCTGACATTTTTGGAATATCGATTAACGGTTTTACCAACGGCTCCTGCCCCATCAAAATGTTTATCTTTGCGATCCCCTCTGCGTGGTCTCCCATGCGTTCCATATCCGTTATAATACTTAATATGGCTGTTAATGTTCTCAGATCAACCGCCATGGGCTGTTGTGTGGCAATGAGGAAAATACATTTTTCTTCTATGTCAAATCGTTTCTTATTAATAAATTTGTCATTCCTTATTATCTCTTCTGATGCCTTTATGTCCCTCTTCTGGAGGGTTTCGACAGATTCCTTTATAGCCTTTGTCACCATTTCTCCCATCTTCAGGACTTCATCCTGAAGCGATTGCAAGGCATTGTGATATGCGTTGCGCGTCATAAACTTCTCCTCATAAATACAGGTTTGGATATGTTTTTGTGCATTTTTGTCATATAGCTGTTGAGAGAGCGCCTGTAACTTCGCGTAAACTTTTTATCCGAATCTTCCTGTTATATAGTCTTCTGTTTGTTTTTCCCGGGGGTTTGTGAACAATTCGGTAGTAACATTAAACTCGATCAATTCCCCTTGCATAAAAAAAGCCGTATGGTCTGATATCCTGGCAGCCTGCTGCATATTATGCGTTACGATGATGACTGTATAATCCTGCTTCAATTCTACCAGCATATCTTCTATCTTTGCAGTGGCAATAGGGTCAAGGGCGGAACACGGTTCGTCTAAAAGCACGATTTCCGGCTCCATAGCAATAGCCCTCGCAATGCAAATCCGCTGCTGCTGGCCGCCGGAAAGATCGAGTGCATTTCCATGCAGCCTGTCCTTCACTTCGTTCCAGAGCGCAGCTTTTTTGAGAGCCTTTTCACAGATTTCGTCCAAAATGCTTCTTTTATTGATGCCTAATATCCGCATCCCGTAAACCACGTTCTCATAAATTGTCTTCGGGAACGGATTGGGCTTCTGGAAAACCATGCCGACTCTTTTTCTGAGTTCTGTAACATCAACGGAAGGTTCATAAATGTCTCGGCCGTCTATTCTGATGCACCCCTCGATCTTTACCCCTTCGATAAGATCATTCATGCGATTCAGACATCTGATCAATGTAGACTTGCCGCATCCTGACGGCCCGATAAAAGCGGTTATCTTTTTCTTCGAGACGTCCATTGTGATTCTTTTCAGCGCCATAACCCTGCCATAATACAGGACCAGGTCTGCAATATTTACTATCGGTTCCGGGACATGCATTTTTTTCCCCGCCTTTTATAACGATGCCTTGTTATACCATTTTTTTAATTTATTCCTGACCACTATTGCGGTAAGGTTTAAAACAAGCACGGTGCATACTAATGCCATGGTTGTTGTATAAACCATAGGGATGGCGGCTTCCACGTTGGGAGACTGGAAACCAACATCGTAAATATGAAATCCGAGGTGCATAAACTTTCTCTCAAGATGAAGAAAGGGAAAATGGCTGTCTATCGGAAGGGTTGGCGCCAGCTTTACCACGCCGGTAATCATCAGCGGCGCGACCTCCCCTGCCGCTCTTGCCATTGCCAGGATTGCACCTGTAAGTATACCGGGGGTTGCCTGGGGGATCACAACCCGCCACAACGTTTCAAACTTTGTGGCGCCCAGCGCATAGGAGCCTTCCCGTATCGATTTGGGCACTGCGGATAACCCTTCTTCCGTTGCCACAACAACAACGGGCACCGTTAAAAGAGCCAGAGTAAGCGATGCCCAGAGGATGCCGCCGGTTCCAAAAGTAGGAGACGGAAGGGCTTCCCGGAAGAACAGTTTATCCACATTTCCGCCTATAAAATAAATAAAAAACCCCAGTCCGAAAACTCCGAACACAATCGAAGGAACGCCCGCCAGGTTGCTTACCGATATTCTCACCAGGCGGGAAATAAGAGTGTCTCCGGCATATTCTTTGAGATAGACTGCCGTTAGAACTCCCAGAGGGACAACCACGACGCTCATTATCAGCACCATCATCACCGTTCCGAAGATTGCAGGGAAAATACCTCCCTCCGTATTTGCTTCCCGTGGGTCGCTTGAGATAAATTCCCAGAGCTTTTTGACATAAAAACCAAACTTCTGAAACGAGGTCATTGCATTGGGAGAGTAAATGCGAACGATCTGAAAAACCGGGAGTATCTTTTCCTCACCGCCCGCAAGTCTTATCACAATCTCCTTCTCCTTTGCCTTGTTGTAGAGCCCGGCAAGGATTTCTTCTTTTTCTTTATACAGTTTCTCAAGGTTGTCAATCCTGGTTTTTACCGCTGCAACCTTTTCCTGAACGCTTGCAGAAGGCGAAAGCGTCTGTAACCGTTTTAATTCAAGGCGGGACTTCTCGATTCGGTAGTTAATATCTCCAATTTCTCTCTTTTCAAGAGTTCCCATTTTTTTGCTGAGTTTCGTGCTTTCATCCAGCAGGGAGGGCAGGTCATTCAGAGCCAGAGGCTTCGTTTCGTCCCCCTGCTTCATCCCCTTTAAAAAACCGTACATATTGCCCCACTCACGTCTCTCAATAACCAGCACATCGCGGGGATATTTCCCGGACTTTACCTGTGCATTTTCTATCCACTGAAAGTCCAGGCCATAGACGTCCCGGTTGCCGACTTTTAGTTTTGTCCGGCGGGCATTTTTTTTGTGGGGTATGGATTCTTTTTTTACAATCTCTCCCAGCACAACGGAGCCGTCCTTAAAAGTAAGCCTTATGACCTTGTGAGGCCAAAAGACCCCAAATCCTTTTATCATAATGAGCGCCACCAGTCCGCTGATCATCAGCAGGCTCACTGTCAGAGTGCCGGCGGTCAGCCAGATATACGGATGTCCTGTTTTGAAAAGCTGCTTCATAGTTTGCTGTATTTCCGTCTCATCCTCTGCCTGACTGTTTCAGCAAAGGTGTTGATAATGAAAGTAGTTGCAAAAAGAAGTAATGCCGCCAGAAACAGTACACGGTAAAGCGTTCCTCCGAATGGCGCCTCCGGTATTTCTACCGCAATGTTTGCAGCAAGCGCCCTGAAGCCGTTAAATACATTCCAGTCCATAACAGGGGTATTTCCCGTTGCCATAAGAACGATCATGGTTTCGCCCACCGCCCTCCCAAATCCGATCATAACAGCCGAAAAAATTCCGGGACTTGCAGTCGGAAGCACCACCCGTACCGCCGTTTGCCACTGGGTCGCCCCAAGCGCGAGCGACGCCGATATGAGACTGTTGGGAACGTTGCTTATTGCGTCTTCCGAAATGGTAAACACCAGAGGAATGACGGCAAACCCCATGGCAAAGCCGACAACGACAGCATTTCTCTGGTCGTATTTCAACCCAAGAACGTTTAAAAGCCACTGGCTGTAATCTCCGCCAAAGATGAGCTGCTCCGCAGTTCCGTTGAGGAGAACAGATGACACTACGGCTCCGATAATAAAGGGAATCAGGAATAGCGCTTCCGCACCATATCTGTACCTTCCCTTTAACCGGGATGGAATATACTTCCATACATAAAAAGCCAGAGCAATAGAGAACAGCATGAAAAACGGCATGATAATTATAGCGGGGAAAATCCTTTCCATCAGCGGGGCAAGCCACAATCCGGCAAGAAAACCCAGTATGACGCTGGGGAGCGCCGCCATTATTTCAATAACAGGTTTTATTATTTTCAGGGTTTTATTCAAAAACTGAGATGTATAAAGCGCCGCAAATACACCGATAGGCACCGCAATGAGCATGGCGTATATCGTACCCTTGACGGTTCCAAAGATCAACGGCACAAGGCTCAGCTTCGGTTCAAAATCGTCCGTTCCTCCTGTGGATTGCCACACAAATTCCGGATTTTCGTACCCCTCGTACCACACCCGGCCAAACAGGGTTTTCAGGGTAATCTCAGGATGCGGGTTTGAGATATGCCAATGGTACAATTTGCCGTCAGAATCAACGGCCAGAATGCTATTTGCTTTTGGCGAAAAGGCGATTGCCGCCGGGGAAGATGTCATCTGGAGCGACAGTCTTGTTTGTTCCGAAGTCGAATGGTTGAGGCGGATCGTTCCGTCAGCCGCCGCTGTCACAAATCCCTTGTCTCTCAGAGACGACGTAACTGCAAGGACAGGGGCATTGTGAGGCATAAGGGTATGCACTTTCCTGAAAAACCAGCCTGTCGGCGAAGCTTCATCTCTTGTCTGCATCCAGACAGTGACATTGCCGCCTTCATCGCCAATTACGAGAGAAACGTCTCCCAGCAAAAAACCCAAAGCGGTTATCGCTTTTTCAGACGCCTTTATTTTATTAACGAGAAAAGGATTTTCCTTGTCCTGCACATTGATATGAAATATCTCGCCCGCAGATGTTGCGACGTAGAGGTTTTCCATAAAATGATCAAGCGCCAGAGAAGTTACTTCAAATGCATTTCTTTGTTCCGTCAGGATTGCCGGATTATATGCCGTACCGGTATTGGATTTCCCTGCCTTTCCCCGTACAGGGGGAGAAGCGGGTGGGATACTCCGGTTTAGGCCATGCGGGGTGATGAGATTGGCAATGTCTTTTCTGATCTCCTTTTTTTCTCCTGCGCCAAAAAGAGACTCTTTCGTTTCGGACGATACCAGCAGCAGCCTGCCGTCTTCCGAATGCGCTATAAACACCCTGGCGCTGTCGTTTTCCCTGAAGGCAAGATGTTTAAGCGCCTTTCTTTCGTTGGTAATCTGAATAGTCTCCCCTTCCGATATTTCCGGCAAAACATTCATTTCCCCGTCCAAAAACGATTCTGGGAAGTTGATGGAAATCTCTACAATTCTTCCGTCATTCGTTCCCAGTGCGTAGGAATTACCCTCCTTTGCAGTTGACGTTATAAGAGCCTGGTTGAATCCTGACAGGGTATGTCTCTTTGTTATGCCACCGCGTGACAGAGAAAGGAACTCTACGGCGCCTTCTTCATAGATGGCGTAAGAAGTAGTTTGCTGCTCATCTATTCCCAGCGCAACCGCTGTGCCTTTGAACAGATAATTGTTTGTTTTTAAAACCCGGGCATGCCTGAGAAGCGGGTACACTTCATAAAAAATAAACAAAAACAAGATAAGCATAACAAAAATAGTAGCCGCGCCACCGAGTGAAATTACCCAGTGGGCGGCTTTATCGGTACATTGTCTTCTTTTTAAGCTTCGCATGTATTATTCTATTTTCTTCAACTCCTCGTTAACAATAGCTGCGGGTATCGGCAAATATCCGTCTTTGATAACTACTTCCTGTCCCTCTTTGCTTAGGACATATTTTATAAACTCTTTGACCAGCGGGTCAAGCGGCTGGCCTGCCTTTTTGTTGATATACACATAGAGAAACCTCGCCAGCGGATAAGAACCGTTCATTACATTTTCCATTTCAGCTTCTTTGTAAGGCTCTTTTTCTTTAAACGATAGCGGCAGAGTACGAACGCCGGAAGTCTTATAACCAATACCGCTGTACCCTATGGCATACCGGTCTTCTGTCACTCCTTGCACCACAGAGGCGGAACCGGGCTGTTCTTTAACCTCATTCTTAAAATCGCCTTTATAAAGGGCATGTTCTTTAAAGTACCCATACGTGCCCGATGCAGAATTGCGACCATAAAGGCTTATCGGTCTCTTTGCCCAATCTCCTGTCAAGCCGAGTTGCCCCCAGTCCTTAATATCCCCCTTCCATCCGCCTTTGCGGGTTTTTGAAAAGATTGCGTCTATCTGGGGTAAACTTAAACCCTTTATCGGGTTATCCTTGTTCACATAGACTGCAAGCGCATCCAGTGACGTCTTTATTGCGGTAGGTTTATAGCCGTATTTGTTTTCAAAGGCATCGATTTCCGTAGGCTTCATCGCCCTGCTCATCGGGCCTATCTGGGCAGTTCCGGAAATCAGGGCAGGCGGTGCGGTTGTGGAACCCTTGCCTTCTATTTGTATCTTTACGTTTGGATATAGCTTGTTAAAACCCTCAGCCCAGTATGTCATGAGGTTGTTCATGGTGTCAGATCCAATACTATTCAGACTTCCGGAAACTCCACCCACTTTGACATAGGATTGTATATTCGCATCAACCTTGACCGCTTCGCCGGCAATGGTCACGCCAGTCAGACCCATGCTAAAAATTGCCATTAACAGCCATGCTTTCTTTACCATACTATTTTCCTCCTTTATTTTTATCCACTACGAACACTATATTACTCAAATTAATTATGGAAATCGACTTATTTTTTGCAATGACGTTTATCATAAAATTTAAATTCTAAACATTAAAACACAATCTGATACTGTACCCTTATCCGGTTATCCTCCTGATCCTGATCTTCGCCCTTTTCAGTCGTATAGTGGCCGTAATCCGCCTGAATTTTGGAGCGATGCGTTCCGGGACGGAAATAGTAGTTTACGCCGGCTGTGTATTCCCTTCCTATGTCATTGTTACTATCGTTGTCAGGATCGAGCATGGAATATCGTGTTGCAAGTTCCAGCTTTTTAGGAATCACGAAATAGCCGACCTGACTGAAGAAACCATCGGAGTCAATTGAATCGCCGTTTGTTTCGGGGTCTTCCGTCATTACAAAATACTCATTATGCCATGAGAACCCTCTGTATTTCATGCTGAGTTCGGCTACGCCTGCAATCGTGTCCGTATCCTCAAGTTTTTCATCCTTCCTCTTTGCATTAAAAACCACGGAGCCTGCAACCGACATCTTAAATTTTTCTGTGTACTTTGCGTCCGTTTCATCAACCGTGTCATACTTCCCAAACGGATTATACCGCAGATTGAGCACATACATAAGTTCATTATCAAGATTATCGTCCGCTCTTCCTTTACTCAATGCCTTCACCTGCTCTTCCCTTTCCGCCGGGTCCTCACCGGCCCCCTGAAATACCGCTGCGTGGTATTCCATATATCCATCAAAAGGTTTTCCATAGATGTCTACGCCATAGTCTCTATCCTGATCAAATGCTTCGCTGGCAATCGACCTGTCCTGGAACAGAAGCTTTGCGGAAGTAGTCATCCTCTGTTGATTGAATGGAACCTTAAAATATCCCATCTTCACATTTGCCTCTTCAAGAGGCGTCCAATACACATAAAAGTCCCTGATGCCGACGTCAAAACTGTCGCCATCCAGTTCTACATAGTAATGCACCAATTTGCTATAGACATTGCCGCCCAAACAAAGCCTTGCCCTGCGAACATCTATGTTGTTCGTATCCCTGTACCCAAAATCCCCATCGTTGTCCTTATACTCATATCGGAATTGCAGTCTTCCCCCGATGCCCAATGAATAGCTATCATCAGGAGACCTCATTACCAGCGAGTATTTCTCCTCGTCCGGGGTAAAGGCTGACGTAAGGGTCGGCAAGCCGAGCATCATCTTTTTCCGCGCCTCATCGGAGGCCAGATAGTCTTCAACCTCGTGTTTAATCTCTTCCTTTGTAACCACCGGTTTCTCAACGCTTAATGCCTCCATTCGATTTTTTAATGACTGTATCTGCTCTTGCTGCCTTTGCATGGACTCCTCCATCTGCTTCAACTGCCATTGTAAATAATCCCTATCGCTTCCGGATATCTCCTTAGTTTCTTCAGCCTGCTGTGCAAAGACATTATTAAACAAGCCTTGTGGACATAGACTGCCTGCTGTAACCGCTACTAACAAAACATACTTATACCATTTGCTATACACGTAAAAACCTCCTTTTTAAAAGTGACTCCAAAATAAACGTCCAAAACGATTTGAAATCACAGTATAATATCTTTATTAAGAAATTATTAAGGAATTGTTAAGATTGTGTTAATTTTTGTTATAGCGGGTGTTTTTATAAACGGGCTATCGGATCTTGCCGAAGCAGGGAGCTAAAGAAACTCGCTTCTTATTCCTCCGGTCAGCGCCGTGTTTTGACGATACGTTCGACCTGTTCGAGGTAGCGAGCGACGTCGTCGTGCGGTTTGATTTCCTGTGCGCGGCGGAGCAGCGGGACGGCTTCATTGTACCTGCCTAAGCCCACCAGTACCTGTGCGTGGCGGATCCTGGCGTTGGCCTCGAAGGCATCAAGGCTTGCGGCGCGTTCGTAATAGAAAATGGCGCGGTCGGGTTCGTTTTGCCGGGAATAGTGCTGGCCGAGCAGCATCAACGCCTCGCCGTCAAGCGGGTCGAGTTTCACGATTTCTTCCAGCACGCGGACAGTCTCAATACTGCTGTCGCCATCAACCATGCTGAGGCGCGCCTCAAGTTTGAGAAGTTTCCGGCGGTCGGCATCCCCCATCTGCTTCTCCCATGTTTCACGGATATGTGCCGCGACCTGTCTGGCCTGAGTAATAGCGCCGCGAGCGGCCAATAACTCCGCTGACTGCAGCGACCGGGCAACCGGTTGTTGTGCGTCCGCGTTAATTGCCCGCCGGTAGGCGTTTGCAGCAAGGTCTATTAAGTTTTCGGCGACATAGATGTTGCCGAGCGTGTAAAGACTGTCCACGGTAGCCTTGCCGAGGCGGTCCACGGCTTCAAGGTTTACGGCAGCCTTGAGCGGTTGTTTCATCCCGAGATATGCCTGTGCCTGCAACAGCCAGAAATCTGCCTTCTCCGGGTAACGCCCGATAAGTGTCTCCAGCAAAGTGACGGCATCCTCGAACTTCTGCTGTTTGAAAACGCAACGGGTAACACCAAGCCTCCACTCGGTATTTTCTGGCTGGAGCAGCAGGGCGTTGCGGTACGCAGCTTCGGATGCCTGATAATCCTGTTTGGTGGCGTAGGCGAATCCGAGCAGTCCGTACGAATAAGCATCGCCGCCGCCGAGCTCAATCATCCGGGTAAACGCGCCGATGGCGTCGTCTTGCCTGCCGTTTCGGACGTAGATCAGTCCCAGATTGCGCCAGGCACGGCGAAAACCGGGAAATTTCGCCACAGCCTTGCGGTAGCTGTCCAACGCCTCAATCATCTTGTTCTGTTGGAATTGGATGCCTCCCAGGGTAAAATCCAGGATTGCAGAACACTCCGGTTTCATTTGTTTTTTGAGCATAACCTCGGCCCTGGACAGATCATTCACCATCAACGGCCGTATCTTATCGAGGATAGTGACTTCATCAGGTGTGACGCGAGGCTCGATTTCCGAATTGATGCCGTAGCCGGCAATGAATTGTTTCTTAAAGACGGGATCGTTCCAGATATCCGCTTCAGGTTGGCTCATCAGGGGTTCGCGGCAAGGTTCGGTTGCCGCCGCGGCAGTTTGCGTTAAGACACGAGTGGTTATTCCAAAAATGAGGAGGAAGAGGATAAAGAAAAGAAGCCCGACATACGGATTATTTAATCTTAGTGTCTTCATAGTTACTGTCCTTTCGAAAGGCTTATGGGTATGCGGATACGGGAGCGGGCATTTTTCCCCTTCACTGGTTGGCCGGGGCGAGTGCCATGGATGGCCGATGTCGCCGTACTTGCCGGTGGATGCGTCAGCAATTCCAATTGCGTTGCCGCCGATTCGATTTCGAGGCGCGCCTTTTCCATCCGGGTATTGATGAGGTTGAACGGAATCAACGCCGTGATTGCGATACCCAATCCGAACGCCGTGGCAATAAGAGCCTCGGCGATGCCGCCCGTGATCGCGCCGGGGGTGCTGAGTTCGCCGCCAATGAGCGAAAACGATCCCATCATGCCGGTAACCGTGCCAAGCAATCCGAGCAGCGGCGCGAGCGTGATTACCATGTCCAGCATTGGAATACCGCGCCGAAAGCGTTTCAATTCCTGTTCTTGCGCGTACAAGAGGGCGCCGGCCGGCGATTTCCCCCGGTGCGTCAGCGCGTAGCCCAGCACGCGCACGACGTAGAACTTCGATTCGTCGCTGATTCGGACCGCGCGCTCAGTTTCACCCCGGCCAACCGCTTCAAAAAACACCTTCATCACTTTCGGATCACGTTTGTGCTGTTCGCCAAGCAGAAATACTGCGCGCTCAATGACTGTACCCATCGCCAGAACCGAGGCGAAGAGCAGCGGCCACATAATTGGCCCGCCCTTCTGAAAGATATGGATCAGGCTGGTTTTCTGTAAGAGCGTTTTAAACTTACCACTGATTTTTTCGTGCGTCGTGACGCCCGCGGATGGGAAGCTGGATTCTGTTTCATTACTGGAGTCGTCTCCGTCAATGAACTGTTTCTGGAATATTAAATTATTTTCAATGGCGGTAACGTCTCTCTGACTGTCAGCGCGATGGACGCGCGCGAAAGAAAAAACCAGGAGGCAGGAAAGCAAGGTTACCGCCACTGCCAATCGCAACCCCATCCAGAACCGGCGGAGAGGGGTTCCCGCAGCGGAGAAAGTCAAAACAAGTTTCAAATATTTTCTAATCATACTTATTCCCTCGGTTGAAAACGGATCGGTACGCGCATTTTACATGACACGCGTTGACCGGCCTTGATTGCCGGCTCGAATTTCCACTGTTTTATGGCGTCGAGCGCCGGTTTTTCGAATGCGGGATGCGTGGATTTTTCGACGCGCGGATTTGTGACCTTACCGGTCGTGTCCACGACAAAGACGACACTGACAACGACTTCGGAAGCGCGCTTCCCTGCGGGATAGACCGGTGCTGCCTGGTAGATAGGGCGCGGTTTCTGGTCGATCTCGGCCAGACTGAACGCCTTTTCGAGACCGTCATCCAGTACACCAGCTTTGCCCATGCCGCCAATGCGTCCACCGGACGAGAAGTTGAGCGCCTCGGCAAAATCGCCTCCGCCGGCTTGTCCGCCGAGCGCCGCCTCGATTGCGCTGAGGCTGGCGGCTTCCAGTTCTGGCGCAGCTGCGGCTGCTGACAGTTCGATGTTTCGGATAATTTCGGCGTCAGGAGGCTGTTCGGTTTCGGTGTCCATCTCCTCGCTCTTCTCTATCTCCGGCTCCTTTGGTTTTTCCTTCTCGGCAGCGATATCATCCTCGCACAACAACTCCACCTGTTGCAGCGTACTGTGGTCATTCCTGTGACCGGTGAACAGCAGTCCGCCGAACAGGATAAAACCGGCGTGCAGCGCCACAGCGCAGGCAATACCGAGGGATAGATTTATTTTCATTTTTTGTCCGTATTTATTCCGACCTTACTGATGCCGATCTTGCGAACCTCGTCGAGGACGGCGACCACGTGTTTGAAATCGGCACTGCCGTCGCTGTTGATAATGACCTTCGGATCCCTGGCGGTAGACTTGAGTGCCTGGAGTTTCATCGGCAACTGCACAATGGTGATTTTCTCCTTGTTGTAAAACAGATCACCTTTAGCGGTGACGCTGAGCGTAACGACCTTTTCCATTTCTTTTTGGTCGCCAAGCGAGGCGGCGCTGCCGGCAGTCGGCAACGACACCTGCACGCCCTGGTTTTTCGTCATGGAAAGCGACACCATGATGAACGTCGCTAAAAGGAAAAAAATGATGTCAATGAGCGGGATGATTTCAATCCGTGCCCGTTTTTTGCCGTAGCCGCCAGACGAACCGTGCATAATTACTCCTCTGTGAAAAATCAACTGATGTTTAAAAAAATTGTCCCGTTTAGACAAAAGCCTAAATGGCATTATACATGCGAACGATATTCTTTGGGTATCATGCCAAGCCCTCCGTAAGGGATTGGTCCTGATGGATGGACTGGGCGACTTCTTCCACCTGGCTCTCCTGGGGATGCATCATCAGCTCCAATTGCGTGGCCGCCAATTCGATCTCAAGACGGGCCTCCTCCATCTTGGTGTTGAGGTAGTTGAATGGAATCAGCGACGTGATAGCGATGCCTAACCCGAATGCCGTGGCAATAAGCGCCTCGGCGATACCGCCCGTGATTGCGCCGGGCGCGCTGAGTTCTCCGCCGATGAGTGAAAATGATCCCATCATGCCGGTGACCGTGCCGAGCAGTCCGAGCAGCGGCGCAAGGGTAATTACCGTGTCCAAAATCGGAATGCCGCGCCGGAACCGTTTCAATTCCTGCTCCTGCGCGTACATGAGTGCATTTTCAAGCGACTTTTCTTTGTGCGTCAGGGCGTAACCCAACGTGCGCACAACGTAGTATTTTGACGCGTTGCCGACACGTATTGCCTGCTCCGCATCGCCTTGCCCCACTGCGGCGAAGAATGCCTCCACCTCCTGCGGGTCTCGCTTGCGCTGCTCGTTGATGAGGAAGAACATGCGCTCCAGCACCGTGCCAAATGCCAGGATCGCCGCGAATAACAACGGCCACATAATCGGCCCGCCCTTCTGAAAGATGTGGAACAGGCTGGTCTTCTGCACGAGCGCCTTGAGCGCGCCGCCGCGCGTCGGGTCGAGCGGCATCATTCCCTCGCCGTTCTCCACCAAGGCGGCGATGCCGCTCTGCAAAGAGCCTTCCAACGGACGAATCATCGGATTGGTCGAGCCGGACTGTGGGATGGACAGGCCGGACACAGCGACGTTCTTTGCGCTGAATAAGGCTACTGGACCAATAATGACGTACCCGCCCAACACCATTTCTCCCCGCATATCCACACCGACGCCGGAAAAACGTATCCCTCGAATAGCATCAAACAACCGCTTCAGCGTGACGTTGACTAAGGCGATCTGCCGCGTGAATTTTTCCGGCATGGCGAGAGTGGTATTTTCTGCCGCCTGTTTGGCGGTTTCAATGGCCTTGCCGCAATACTGCAGTTCGCTGACGTTGACCTTCGATTCGAAGGTGCGGGCATACTCGTCGAGCAAGTTGCCGATATAGGCAAGCTCATCCTGCCGCGCCTTCATCTCGGCCTTGATGGTGGTAATCTCGAGGTTGCCGGCGTCTACGAGGCGC
>Ga0233425_10008596_pt1 | contig 13441 bp, 14 predicted proteins | sample Watercolumn_Towu_2_FD_181712 | JGI IMG/M metagenome (GOLD analysis project Ga0233425, IMG submission 181712) | Freshwater microbial communities from Lake Towuti, South Sulawesi, Indonesia - Watercolumn_Towuti2014_140_MG | ecosystem: Environmental > Aquatic > Freshwater > Lake | place...
TGCATCCATTCAGGTTTTGAGTCGATATTTGATGAACCGTCCGACCCGCAAAATTTTCCCCTCCCCGCCCCCTCACCCTGCAAGATCCAAAAGTCCGACAGACTCCTAGGCGCGGCTGAAGAGGTTCCAACGGCAAAGTCATCGGGAGACGTCACGGATAGCCCTACGATTCATACCAATGAACCTAATGCCCATGAACGGAAAGGCTGAGATTGGCCGCGACGACTTGTCCCGGTTTTTCGATGAACTGCTGGAACCGCAGCGGTTCGCCGATTACGGCCCCAACGGTCTTCAGGTCGAGGGGGTGGAGACCGTCGGCCGGGTTGCGTTCGCGGTTTCGGCGACGCGGGATTCGGTGTTACGGGCCGCGGCCGACGGCGCCCACGCGCTGGTGGTGCACCACGGCCTGTTCTGGAAGTTTCACGGCGCCCGCCCGCTGACCGGGCCGTTCGGGCGCCGGGTGTTGCCGCTGGTGGTGCACCGGGTCAACCTGTTCGCCTACCACCTGCCGCTGGACGCTCACCCGCGGCTGGGCAACGCCGCCACCCTCGGCCGCGGCGTCGGCCTCACCGAGCTGCAACCCTTCGGCGACCACCAGGGCATGCCCACCGGCTGCAAGGGCCTGCTGCCAGACCCGGTGGCGGCGGAGGAATTGCAACGGCGGCTGGCGGAAGTGCTGCAACGCCCGGTGTTGCGATCACTGCCGGGAGAAGGGCGGCCGATCCGCAGCGTCGGCATCATCACCGGCGCGGCCAGCGGCGAGTGGGTCCAGGCGGAGCGGGACGGTCTCGACGCCTTCGTGACCGGGGAGTTGCGGGAGCACGACTGGCACGAGGCGGCAGAGGCGGGCATCCACCTGTTCGCCGGCGGCCATCACGCCACCGAGCGCCTGGGTGTACGCGCCTTGATGGCGGAGGTGGAGGCACGGCTCGGCCTGGAGTGCCGCTTCCTCGACAGCGACAATCCGGCATGAGGTGAATGTGATCTGGGATCTCTCGCCGGTCGCCTTCGAGCTGGGTTTCGGCGGCCACCGCTGGCCCATCTACTGGTACGGGCTGTTCTTCGCCAGCACCTTCCTCTACGGCACGCTGGCATTCCGCTATTTGTACCGGCTGGCGGGCAAGCCGGAGGACCACGTCTACGACCTGGTGGTGACGGTGATCGCCGGAACCGTACTGGGCGCTCGGCTCGGTCATGTGCTGCTGTACAACCCGCTCTACTACCTGAGCCACCCGTGGAAGATCCTGATGGTGTGGGAAGGGGGGCTGGCCAGTCATGGGGCGGTGATCGGGATTCTGCTGGCGGTCTATCTGTACTCGCGCTGCCGCCCGGACCAGTCGTTCCTGTGGGTGTGTGACCGCATCGGCCTTTTGGTACCGTTTTCAGGCTTCCTGATCCGCACCGGGAACTTCTTCAATTCCGAGATCCTGGGCACCCCCACCGACCTGCCGTGGGCGGTGGTGTTCGCCCGCGTCGACTGGGTGCCGCGGCATCCCGTCCAACTCTACGAGGCCGGCTGTTATCTGCTGGCATTCGTCCTGCAGCTGAGCTATTTCCGCGCCCACCGCGACCATTTGTCCCCGGGCAATCTGTTCGGGCGCTTCTTCGTGCTGATCTTCGGTTCCCGCTTCTTCATGGAATTCTTCAAGGAAGGCCAGGCCGCCTACGAATCCGGCTGGGCCATCACCCTCGGGCAATGGCTCAGCATTCCGGCGATGCTGGTGGGGGTGGTGCTGATTCGCCGCTCGTTGCGGGTGCCGCCGGCGGGTGGTTAGCCGGCCCGGGCGAAGCTGCGGCGCCGATGCCGCGAGTCAGTCGCCAACCGCTACCAGATCGTCGTACAGCCCGCTGCGCCCGTCGGCGGAGCGGGCGTCGATCTGGACGCCCGAGGTGGCTGCCGCCGCCGGGGCTTTGGGCACCCGTACCCGCCAGACCAGTTCTGCCGAGGCGCCCGCGGCCAGTTGGGGGAATGGCTGTTCGGCCGCACCGGCCAGCTCGATGCCCTTGCCCGGAAGGAGCGATGTGGTACCCGCCGCGACCACATCGTCACCGGGATTCTGCACGGTGTAGCGCAGTTCGAAGTCGGCGCCGGCCTGGATGGCTGTCGAGTCGGGAAGCGTCGCCGGGGTGATCCAGAGCGTTCCGGGAACCGTCAAACCTTCGAGCGCGGTCAGCGCCGCCGCCCCGCTGCTGTCCAGCCGGCTGACGTACTCGGCGGTTTGTCGCAGCAGCGGCACCAGGACACGTCCCAGATCGCGCGGGCCGTCGAGGGCGCGCCAGGCATCGATTTGCGCCAGGGTGATACTGAAACTCTGGACCGCCTCCTCCATGGAGCCGACGAAGCGCAACAGGTCGGCCGCCGGTTCGACGGCGGCCGTCGCGATGCCCGAAGAGGCACGGCCATAGGCCGTTTCCAGGGGGCCGAAGAAACCGTCATAGGCACTCTCCAGTTCCGGCAACAGTCCATCATAGGCTGCGGTATCGCCGCGGCGAACGGCGCCGGCCAGGTCGTCCAGCCGCTCCAGCAGGGCCTGCAGCGGGACGGAGGCGGCGGCCGCCAGCGGAGCGCGCGCTTCCGCTGCCGGCTCAGGCGAAAGCGGCTGCCGTCGGACGGATTGCGGAGCGGCGCCGGAGTCGCCGGTACCGGCGAGGCGCGCCAGCAGCGCCACGTCACCCCAGCGCAGGACGCCCTCGTCCACGATGGTGCCGACGATGGCCGTCACCGCCACCGTGATCCAGTTGTTGAGGCGGTACAGGCCCAGCTTGCCGGCCGGCCCGGCGACCGTGCCGTCCTTCGGGACCGAAAATTTCTTGTCTTCCATGAAGGTCCGCGTCTTCCGGCCGAGGCCCTTGAGAGCGGCGACGAGCCGGTTGTCGCCGTCCGCGGCGGCCAGCTTGCCGGCGACGCTGAGGGTATCGGTTACCCCGTCCGCCCCGCGGATCAGGGAAATGCCGAGCATGGCGCGGGTCCACCAGGTGTGGATGGTGCGAGTCCGCTCGGCGATGCGCCCGCCTTCCCGCTCGAGTCCGGCCAGCGCCTGCCGGGTATCGCCGCCGTAGGCCCCCAGTTGCAGGCTGGTGAGCTGGTCGAGGTTGCTCTGGGTCTGGTCGATGTAGAGGGCCACGTGGGCGGTGAGGACGCCGATACGGATCGCCACGAACATGACTTCGAAGGCGAGGTCTTCCAGCAGGTCGTCCGGCAGATAGCCCTGGCGGAAGCCGTAGGCGTCGATGCCGTAGCGGGTGGCCTTCGCCACGGTTTCGATGACCTTGGCCTTGGTCGGGCCGCTCACCCCCATCAGATCGAGCATGACGGGAAGACCGACGCCGATGCCCCAGGCCATGCTGCCGATCTTCTTGGATTTCAGGGTGAGCTTGTCGGCCAGGGCCGGCGTCGGCGTATTCGGCAGCCGAAACCGCAGCTTCTTCGGCACATTGGGCAGGACGTTGGCGATATAGTGGGCGGTGACCGCGACCGCCAGGGTCTTGGCCATGTCATCGCCCAGCTTGATGGATTCGTCGAGCCGCTCCCGCATGGTGGTCAACAGGAAGGACAGACGGATCAGGGCATTCCAGCCGTCGTGCGCGTCGCCCTCCTGGTACAGGCGCTGGAAGTGGGCCTTGTGGCCGGCATCGGAACCGCCGGTCTGGATGAAGTCCAGGTTGGTGACCTTGTCCACCAAGGCCAGTGCCTGGGAAACGTCGTATTGGGCAAAGGCCTCCATTAGCGGCGACAAATCGATTTCCACCGGGAACACGAACAGGTACTTGTAATCGTAATCCGCCAGCGCATGGATCAGTTCGGCCACCTGATGCATCAGGCTCACCCCGAGGCTGACGTCGAGGCGGAAGCGGTTGCCCTGTTCGGCTTCCGGTTCGTGGTTATCCAGCACGATGCTGCCGTCCTCCTTGACGAACAGGGCGAAGCGGTCGCGGGCGTAGCGCACCTTGCTGTCGACGGTCTGGGTCGACGGCGAGTACAGGTCGGCGAGGCTGCGGAACTCCAGGGTGTAGCTGCCCGCCTCATCGATCTGCAACGAATAGCGGCCGTCGTTTGCCGTCGTCACCGATTTCACTTCGGTGTCGCCCTGCAGAAGCCTCACCTCGGCACCGCCCAGGCCCGGCGTCGCCACCACCCGGCCGCGGGGAAACCGGAACCGGCCGCCCGCTCCCTTGATGTCGCGCAGCGCGATGTCATGGACTGTGCCGGCGATCTCGGTGATGACCAAGACCGGGGTCGCCGCCTTGGCGGCATCCCGCAGGCTGCGCTTCTTGACCTTGGCGACCCCGCTGACGGCGGCGGTGATCTGCTGCCGCGCCCTGGGCAGGTCCTTGTCCACGGTGACCCGGAATTCCACTAGGGCCGAGGCGGTGTCGGGGAAGCGCCAGGACAGCCGCCGGCCAGCCACCTTGGCGCCGCTCTCGCTGCCGGGCACCAGGGTTGTGCTTTCGGGGAGGGTCGCCACCAGGTCGATTTGCTTGGCGGTTTCGGTGCTGATTGCGGCGATCCGGTAGCGGATCTCCTCTTCCCGCCGCACCCCCTCCGGACGCGGCGCCGCCGCACCGAAGGTCACCCGGAACGGCCCCTTGGCGGACTTGCCGGGACGGACACCGACGTAGGACCAGGCGTTGGTGTAGGTGTCGAGGCAGGGATTGGCGGCCTGGCAGCGGTCCCCATAACTGGGCGGCAGGATGAACACCCGGCCCGGGCCGCTGACGTGGAATTCGTGCCAGGCCCATTCCGCCGGCGGATCGTCAGCTTCCCCGATGCGGGTGGTGCAGCTCGTGTCGGTGGTTCCGCAGCCGGAGACTGCCGTGCCCGGATAGCTCCAGGTCATCCCGCCGCGGGTCGCGACCAGTCCGGGGATCCGGCCGTCGTCGGGAATGGCGGTGACCGTCACCGTGTCGCCGGAGTCGATCACCTGGGACGGGCTGGCCTGCAGCAGTCCCCAGCGGGCATGGCAGTACGGCGCCGCCAGCCATTGGCAGGAAACCGTCGACCAGTAATAGCCGTTGGTGGCCCCGGTCTCGTTGTAGGGGGCGTCGGAAGCGCTGCAGACTTGCGGGATGTGGCCGGGCTGCAGCAGGCGCGCCCCGTTCGGCGGCGAACCCACCGGTGGGCAGGCGGCCAGCAGTTCCCGGCTCAGCAGCAGGAACACCAGCAGGAGGAAAGGTGTGGCGGCGGCGGGACGCCGGCGGAGCTGCGGCTCGACGGCTGGGCCGCTGTCGGGCGTTCTCGTCATCATGTTCACTCCCGAGTCTCGGAATCGAGTCATTCCATACCGGTCACGCTCCCGCCGTCCTCCGGGCACAGAAAATGGGAGCAATTCTCGTACCGGAAAAGCAGGATGCCCGGGAAAGGCTTCATGTACCAGTGAACGTCATTTTAAATCAATCAGTTATGAGAACAATTGGGCTTGTCCACGGCGGCGCTGCCGAGACGGTCAGCCGCGGCCGTGTAAAACGGGCTTTACACCGCCGTGTGCCGTGTGCCGTCTGCCGTTTAGCCCTTCCGCAGCGGCACACGGGAGAGCGGCAGGCAGCCGGCGGAACCGGTGGAGGCCGCGCAAGTCGCTGTAGGTTCAGGAGTTGTCCGTGATTCGGTGTGTAAATGCGGCTTTACAGACGAAGGGAGACGGGAACGGCCGGCGAAGTTTCCGACCGGCGCCTGGCCGCTCCACCCACAGGAAGGCGGTGGAACGGTGTGGCGGCTTCAGGAGAGATAGACGGCCAGCCATTGACCGTCGATCTCGACGTGCAGATGGCGGTACAGATAACGCAGTTCCAGCCCGCATTCCTGGGCCGCTTCGGCGGTGGCGAACACCGCCGCGATCAGTTCGTCCGAGTCATAGCTAATGCCGCCGAAGGAATGGATGAAGTTCTCGATCACCGGTTTTCCCGGATTCGGATCGAGGGTTCCGCAGCCGTGGTCGGACGGGATTGCGGATAGACAGAGGGCGGACATGGCGTCACCTTCGTAGAGAGTCGGTTGCGTGGTCCGGTCCGCGGCCAGCGAATCCGGAAAGGGTGGAACTACCGAGGATGATGCAGATGCCGTGCCTAACGTCGGCAGGCCCCGAAAACCGCCACCCGTCGCGGTCGGACCGGTGCCCTTCTCGGAAGGATTGGTGGCTGATCCGGCGGGGGCTGTCAGCTTTGCTGACAACCCTGTCATGACAGGGCGAGCGGAAAGGGCGAAGGCTATGCCGCGGGATTTCGGGGGCTGGCCGCGGCGATACCGGTTACAGCCGCCGCGGCAGCGACTACTATAACGCCTCCCCCTCTCGACTAGCGGAGACCGCAGCCATGCAAACAGCCAGAATCGTGATTGAGATCATCATCGGCATCGGCGTGGCCATCATCGTCTGGCAGGTGTTCTTCCGCCGGCGCTGATGCGACGAAGCGGCCGGCTTCAGGCCAGCAGCTCGGCGATGAGGTGCTGCAGCCGCGACTGCTGGCGCGCCAGCGCCAGGCGGCTGGCCGTTATCACACAGCCCAGTTGCGCCAGGGCGGTTTCGAAATCGTCGTTGACGATCAGGTAGTCGAATTCCCCGTAATGGGTCATCTCGGAAATGGCGTCCCGCATGCGGCGGGCGATGACCTCCTCGCCGTCCTGACCCCGACCCCGCAGCCGCTGTTCCAGGGTCGCCCGTGTCGGCGGCAGGATGAAAAGCGTCCGGCATTCCGGCATCAGCGTCTTGACCTGGCGCGCTCCCTGCCAGTCGATCTCCAGCAGCACGTCGCTTCCGCTGGCGAGGCACCCCTCCACGGTGGCGCGGGCGGTACCGTAATGGTTGTCGAATACCTGCGCGTGTTCCAGAAAGGCATCGTCGGCCACCATTCGCCGGAACTCCTCCGGTTCGGTGAAGAAATACTCGCGGCCGTGCTGTTCGCCGGGCCGTTTGGGACGGGTCGTGTGGGAAACGGAGACGGTGATGCCCGCGGTGCGCGCGCGCAATTCCCTGACCAGACTGGTCTTGCCGGCGCCGGAGGGGGCGGATACGACGAACAGGGTTCCGGATGTCATGGGTCGTGGCGTCGGGTCAGTGGACTCAATCGGGGCCGGCGGCGGCCGTGAGGGATTCGCCGCCTTCGGCGTAGTGGTGGACGATGCCGACCAGCAGCACCCCGGTCAGGATCAGGGCGAGCTGCTGCAGCGCGGCACGGGCGTGGGTGCGCTTGTGCAGGGTCGGGATGAGGTCGGCGACCGCCACGTAGATGAAGCTGGAGGCCGCCAGCGCCAGGAACTGGGGCAGCAGCCGGTGCAGGTCCAGCAGGCTGAAGTAGGCGAGGATGCCGCCCAGCACGGTGCCGAGACTGGACAGGACGTTGTAGAGCAGCGCCTGTCCCCGGGAATAGCCGCTTTGCAGCAGGATGGCGAAATCGCCGACTTCCTGTGGGATCTCATGGGCGGCCACCGCCAGGCTGGTGACGACGCCCAGGTGCAGGTCGGTCAGGAAGGCGGCGGCGATCAGCACGCCGTCCACGAAGTTGTGGATGCCGTCCCCCAGCACGATGAGGGTACCGGCCGGCTGGTGGCCATGGCCCTCCCGGGCACGGTGGGCCTCGCAGTCGGTGGTGTGACAATGCCGCCACAGCAGCAGCTTTTCCAGCAGGAAGAAACCGAGTATTCCGGCCAGCACCGTGGCGAAGACAGCGGTGACCTGCTCCGTGCCGGCCTGCTCCACCGCATGGGGCAGCAGATCGAGGAAGGCGACGCTGAGCAGCGCGCCCAGGGCGAAGCTGACGCCGTGGGGCAGAATCCGCGGATGGTGGTGGTCGGGCAGAAGCAGGAACAGGCTCGCGGCGAGGACGCTGAGGACCCCGCCCAGAAGCGTGAACAAAATGATCCAGGTGAGTACGGACATGAGGATTCGGTGGCGGTCAGCTGCGCCAGATCAGGGTGGCCATGCGTCCGCAGCAGCCGTCGCGGCGATGGGAAAAGAAGTGCTGCGGGTCGCCGTGGGTGCACAGCCCGCCGCCATAGATGCGGCCGATACCACGCCCTTCCAGGATCAGCCGCGCCAGCAGATAGAGGTCGGCATGCCAGCGGTCGCCGCGGCCGCGGCGGAAGGCGGAGGCATAGGAGCTGTGGCGGCTGACGAACCGTTCCCGCAGCTCGCCGCCGACCTCGAAAGCCTCCGGGCCGATCGCCGGTCCCAGCCAAGCCATCAGCTCCGCCGGCTGCAGCGCCGCCACCGCGTTCTCGATGACGCCGGCGGCGAGGCCGCGCCAGCCGGCGTGCACCGCCGCCACCTTGCTGCCGGTCAGATCGCACAGCAGCAGCGGCAGGCAATCGGCGGTCAGCACCGCACACACCACCCCCGGGCTCCGGGTCCAGGCCGCATCCGCCTCCGGCGCCCCACCTGCGGCGGCTTCGACCACCTTGGTGCCGTGAGTCTGCTGCAGCCACACCGGAGCAGCGGGCAGGTGCAAGCCCGCCAGCAGGCGCCGCCGATTTTCTTCCACCCGCGCCGTCTCGTCGCCGACATGGGCGGCCAGATTGAGACCCCGGAAGGGCCCTTCGCTGACGCCGCCGGAGCGGAAGCTGGAAAACGCCGCCACGTTCGGTGGCGCCGGCCATTCCGGCCGCAAGCCCTCCGGCCTCATGCGGCGCGCCTCAGCGCGTCCAGCAGTTGCGCCAGGTCCACCGGGATCGCGCTGCGCCACTCCTGCCAGGCGCCGCTGCGCGGGTGTTCCAGCCCGAGGGATTCCGCGTGCAGGGCCTGGCGGCGAAAGCGGCGCAAGGTTTCGGCCAGTTCCGGAGCGGCGCCGGCCGGCAGCCGCAGCCGCCCGCCGTAGATGGGGTCGCCCACCAGGGGATGGCGGATGTGTGCCATGTGCACCCGGATCTGGTGGGTACGGCCGGTCTCCAGCTTGACCCGCAGCAGAGTGTGGCCGGGGAAGCGCTCGGCGATGCGGTAATGGGTCACCGACGGCTTGCCGCCGTCGCGGACCGCGAAGCGCTTGCGGTCGCCGGGATGGCGCCCGATCGGTTGGTCCAGGGTACCGCCGGCGGTCACGTAACCCTGCACCAGCGCCAGGTATTGGCGCTGGATGCTGCGCTCCTGCAGCTGCCGCACCAGGGAGGTGTGGGCCTGCAGGGTGCGCGCCACCACCAGCAGGCCGCTGGTGTCCTTGTCGATGCGGTGGATCAGCCCGGCGCGCGGCAGCGCCGCCAGTTCCGGCGCATGGTGCAGCAGCGCGTTCTGCAGGGTGCCGTCACCGTGGCCGGCGGCCGGGTGCACCACCAGACCGGCGGGCTTGTCCACCACCAGCAGGTCCCTATCCTCGTACACCAGCGCCAGGGGCAGGTCCTGACCGGCACAGGCGGTCTCCGCCTCGAGTTCGGCCCGCAGTTCCACACGTTCGCCGCCGCAGACCCTGTGCTTGGGTGGCAGCGCGGTGCCGTCGACGCGCGCATGACCTTCCTTGATCCAGGCTTGCAGCTTGTTCCGGGAAAACTCCGGAAACAAACCGGCCAGGGCCTGGTCCAGACGCAGGCCGGCGGCGGCGGCAGGAATCTCGGCGGTATAGGTCTGAACGGCGGTCACGGAATGGTCGGCAGTGCGCCCGAAATAGGTGGATTTGCCCGATGTTCCATGGTCCTATGGGCATGGCGGGATTCTGGGGTATACTCGGCCCCTGTCGCGCCATAACCCTTGGACTTGCATGCCTTCTCCGTTCACCCAGCGCACTGCCCGGCTGCTCCGGGCCGGCTCGATCGCGGCGCTCGTCCTACTGGTCTCGGGCTGTGCCCTGTTCGAAAGCAAGGACTCCGACAAGGACGAATATGCCAACTGGTCGGCGGAGCAGCTGATGCAGGAGGCCAAGCACGCGCTGACGGAGAAGAGTTACGACAAGGCCATCAAATTATACGAGAAACTCGAGTCGCGGTATCCATTCGGGAAGCAGGCCACCCAAGCGCAACTGGACATCGCCTTCGCCTATTACAAGAACGGCGAGCCGGATTCCGCCATCGCCGCGGCGGACCGCTTCATCAAGGTGAATCCGACCCACGCCAGCGTGGACTATGCCCATTATCTGCGGGGACTGGTCAATTATAACCGCGGCATCAGCTTCCTCGACCGCTTCCTCCCCACCGACTCCTCCCAACGCGACCCGGGCGCGGCGCGCGACGCCCTGCGCGACTTCAACGAGCTGATCAGCAAGTTCCCCCACAGCAAGTACGTGGAGGACAGCCGCCAGCGCATCGGTGCCCTGCGCAACAACCTGGCCATGTACGAGGTCCATGTGGCGGATTTCTACATGCGGCGGGGCGGCTATCTGGCGGCGGCCCGGCGCTGTTCCGAAGTGCTGGAGAAATACCAGCGCACCCAGGCGGTACCGAAGGCCCTGCAGATCATGGAGGAGTCCTATCGCAAGCTGGGAATGAACGACCTCGCCGAGGATGCGGCCCGGGTCTATGCCGCCAATTATGGTGCCGGCCGCAATCAGGTGGCCAGCCAGATCCACGAATTGTCCCCTGCCGAGAGAGTCTGGGACTTCCTCGGTTTCGACCGCTAGTCCGGCCGCTTCCCAGCAGGACCATGGCATTTCTTCACGCGCATGCTGGTCCTGACGCTTCCCGCCGCTGGGACGTGCTCTGCGTGGGGCACGCCTCCTACGACCTGGTCTTTTGCGTCCCTTATCACCCGGCCGCCGACGAGAAGATCTTCGCCGACCAGTTAATCTCCTGCGGTGGCGGTCCCGCCGCCAACGCCGCGGTGACGGTGGCCCGGCTCGGCGGCTGCGCAGCCTTCGCCGGCTACCTCGGCAGCGATTTGTATGGCGACGCCCACCTGCGGGAACTGCAAGAGGCCGGTATCGACACCGAACAGGTGGTCCGCGGGCCCTATCCCACTCCCCTGTCGGCCGTTCTGGTGAAGCCCGACGGAAGCCGGGCTCTGGTCAACCACAAGGGTTCCACGCCTCCCCTCAGGCCCGCTCAGCTCACCGCCTCCCCGGCCGACAGCCGGACCGTTCTCCTCGACGGCCACGAGCCCCTGGCCTCGGTTCCGCTGGCCGTGGCGGCGCGCCGCCACGGCGTCCCGGTGGTGCTCGATGCCGGCTCGCTGCACGCCGGCACCAGCGCGCTGCTGGACCAGGTGGACTACCTCGCCTGTTCCGAGAAGTTCGCTGGCCAGTACCTGGGCGCCAAGGACGAGCAGCGGGCGCTGCAGGCCCTGGCCCAACTGGCGCCGGTGGTGATCATCACCCTCGGCGAGGCGGGCCTGATCTGGCGGCGCGGAGCCGAAGCGGGGATGCTGCCGGCGTTCGCGGTGAATTCCGTCGACAGCACCGGCGCCGGCGATGCCTTTCACGGGGCGCTGGCGCTGGCCGTCGCCTATGGCCTGCCTTGGCCGGAGACCCTGCGTTTCGCCAGCGCCGCCGGCGCCTTGTGCTGCACCCGCATGGGTGCCCGCACGGGGATTCCTGCGGCCTGGGAAGTCGACCGATTGTTGCATCCGGGGGTGGCGGCATGAGCCTGAGATCCGCCCGCCTCCTGTTTGTCGCCGCCTCTCCCTCACCGGAGAGGAATTTCCATCGCGTCCGGTTGGCCGGGCGGATCGTCTGCTCTCGATTGTCGTGCCATTGATCGAGCGATTGATGTGAACATGCAATGGCACGCAGTCGAGTGGGTCTTGAGATGAATATCTATGTGGGGAACTTAGCTTATCAGGTGACCAGCGAAGAGCTGCGCAAAGCCTTCGAGCAATTCGGCGAAGTCAGCTCCGCCAGCGTGGTCACCGACAAATTCACCGGCCAGTCCAAGGGCTTCGGCTTCGTCGAAATGCCCGACAAGGCCAAGGGGGAGGAAGCCATCAAGCAGTTGGATGGATCGGCGCTGAAGGGCCGCAACATCCGGGTCAACGAGGCGCGTCCCCGGCAGGATGGTGGCGGTGGCGGTGGCGGAGCGCGCCGCAGCGGTGGTCCCCGCCGATCTTGAACAATGGCCGAAGACCTGGCTGCGGTCGGGTCTTCGGCAACCCGACGCCTATCCCGTTCCTCCCCGCTGCCGGAGGCCGGGCGCCGTCATGGCCGCGCTGTTCAGCCGGGGTCGCCGGTCTTGAGCAGGTAGGCCAGCAGCGGATTGCGGAACAGGATGATGAGCACCACCACTAGGACGTAGATGGCCAGGGACTCGATCATGGCGAGGCCGATGAACAGCGTCCGCAGGATGGTCTTCTCCGCCTCCGGCTGGCGCGCCAGGGCGTCCAGGGCGGCGGCGATGGCCTTGCCCATGGCGTAGGCGGGCAGGGCGGCACCGATGGCGATGGCCAAGGCCGCCACGGCGGTCGATCCCAGGGTGAACCAGCCCAACTCATTCATTGCGCTCGCGCCTCTGCTGTTGAATCTGCTGCAGGCCGCCGGCGACGAAGATCAGCGCCAGCATGCCGAATATATAGGCCTGAACCAGGGCCTCGACAACGTGCAGCAGCAGGATCGGAATGGGCGCCAGGAAGCCTGCCACCAGCAGCACCATGAGGGCGGCCATCTCCAGACTCATCACGTTGCCGAACAAACGCAGGGCCAAGGCGATGGTGCGCGACACTTCCCCCATCAGGTGGAACGGAAGCAGGATCGGGCTCGGACTCATGTAGTGGCGGAGATAGGCCGCGACACCCTGGTCGCGGATGCCGAACCAGTGGGTCGAGAGAAACACCAGGATGGCGAGGGCGAAGGTCGCGGACAAATCGCCGCTGGGGGAGTGCAGGCCCGGAATCAGTCCCAGCAGATTGGCCACCGTCAGATATATCCACAGGCTGCCGATGAAAGGCAGGAGGCTGGCGGCGTGTGCCGGCGCCACCGCGGCGATGGCTTCCTCGATGGCGGCGACGATGCCTTCCGCGCAGGTTTGCAGCAGTCCTGGCCGTTCCACCCGCAGCTTGCGGGTCGCCAGCCAGGCCAGCAGTCCCAGCGCGGCCGTGATCCCCCAGGTGGTGAGGACGGTGGTGCCGATCAAGACCTCGGATTCCATCGCTACTCCCGGATGTACAGATAGACGTTGACGGCGCCGACCACCACCCCGGCCAGCAGCAGGCCGAGGGTCCAGCCGAAGGAATATCCCGCCGCGCGCCGGTCCAGCCACAGGCCGAGGTAGGCGCCGCCCACCACCGGCAGCGCGAACAGCAGACCCAGAGCGGCGATGAAGCGGGTCTGTGCCAGCAGGGTGGCGCGCTCCGACTCCGCCTGCCGCAGCCGCCGCCCCTGGCGTTCCACGCGGCGCCGCAGGTCGGCTTCGTCCTTGGACTGATTCCGGCCGATGCCAGCTGCACGTTTGTGGTGGTTACTTTCAGCCATGGGGTCGATCAAGGCGCTATGCGGAAGAATCCCGTCTGGGTGTCCGTCGCAATGGTCTTGCCCCCCGAGTCGGTCAGGATCAGTCGCAGCTTGCATTTTCCCGCTCGTTTTTTCAACGCCGGCACCGTCCAAGTAT
>Ga0233425_10008597_pt1 | contig 13440 bp, 10 predicted proteins | sample Watercolumn_Towu_2_FD_181712 | JGI IMG/M metagenome (GOLD analysis project Ga0233425, IMG submission 181712) | Freshwater microbial communities from Lake Towuti, South Sulawesi, Indonesia - Watercolumn_Towuti2014_140_MG | ecosystem: Environmental > Aquatic > Freshwater > Lake | place...
GGGAAACCTTAGTTAAACGACTGCAAAAACGCCGGATGAACGTCTTCGGGGCCGAAAGCGGACAAAAAGCCCTTGACATCATGAACAAGCTCATCTTCGATGTGGTGGTCTTGGACGTTAAGATGCCGGGCATGGACGGCATCGAAACCCTTAGGGAAATCAAAAAGAAAAACCCCTTAGTGGAAGTTATTCTCCTGACCGGCCATGCTTCCATGGAATCCGGGGTGGAAGGGATGAATTTGGGGGCCTTCGACTATATCATGAAACCGGTCAATATCGATGATCTCCTGGAGATGATTCGCCGGGCCTTTGAGCGCAAAGTAGTCCAGGAGGAATACAAGCAATAGCCGGTTGAGCTTTCGATTCATCTGGAAGCCTTTCGGCAGGCGGTTCTTCTCATATTAATTCCCATGCCCTGCCAAGGGCATGGCACAACCAAAGATGAAAATAGAGCAGAGCCCCCGGGAGATCTCGGATTCTATTTTCGTACTAATCCGTCATGCCACGCCAGTGGCGTGACACCACGAAAGATGAAAATATCGGAGGGCCTTGATTGGCCTCAAACTCTATTTTCTAACTAATTCCCATGCCCCGCCTTTGGGGGCGTAGCACCACGAGAGCTGAAAACAGGCACGGAAGACTTTCAAGCCTATTTTCATTTTAATCACCGGCCCTCCGCCCTGCGGCGGGGACCTAAAAAATGAAAATGCGCTATAGGGAAAACTAAACAGCTAACGGTTAGGCCTCCCGTCCTCTGCCTAGATTAAGGAAAAGCAAGATGAAACTTTCTTTGTTTTTTCTTTTTTTTTCTCTCCTAATAGCCCCCTTCTCTGTCTGGGGAATCACCAGTAGTCCGGATGCTTCATTGCCCCAGGAAAAGGCCGAACAAGCGGATATCCCTGTCGGTACCAATCTCCCGACAACTTCTCCTCTTTTAAAAGAAGGGCCTCAAGAAAAAAAAATGGAGGGAAAGGCAGAAACCGACAAACAGCCTCCATTCAGGCGATGGTTATTAAGTGCCGGTATTCGAGCGGCCTTCTCCAATAGCGACATGATCGGAAGTGTGGCCCGTGAAGGATTTCGGGAATGCGGCGCGGCGGCGAACTTTCGACTGCCTTGGGAGTCGTATTCCCGGTCGAACTGGGGGATTGGCCTAAGACTAATGACTAGTCTGGGGGTTCTTTACACCGATAAGGATACCGCTTTGGTCGCAACGCTTATTCCGTTAGTGGCCTTTGGCAGTAAAGATGGGAGGTTTACCTTGGATATGGGAGCCGGCGGCGCTTTACTCAGCCGGCGTGACTTTGGAAGGCAAGACTACGGAGGATATATCCAATTTGCCCTGACCGCCGGTATTGGAGTTCCTCTTTATAAACGGCTCGGAGCCGGTTACCGTTTTCAGCACTATTCCGATGCCGGAATCTACGGCCCTCATACCGTAGGGGCCGATTTGCATATGTTCGAGCTGACCTACCGGTTTTGAAGAAGACGGTTCGTTTTGGAGGATAGCTTCACCCCTCGAAGCGGATGGAGCGAACACCCATCCTCCAGAGTTCTTCGATCAGGACCTTCAGGGTGTCGGCCCTTTCATTTAGAAAACCTTGAGGACCACTCAGCAAATCGAACGGACAACATCCCCTCTTTCTTGTTGACTCAGCACTTTTCTTTTTTTATACTTTACACCTCCAACCGATAGGCAGAGGGGTTATTCCGTCAACCTTTTACCTGGATCTTTTATTGCTGAGTCAATCATGGTTTGTCTGGGAATTCCTTCTACAAAACTCACCTTTCTTCTACTGGTGATCCTCTGTCTGGTCTTTCCCGGTACAGCCCGTACAGGAGAGAAGTCGCCCCGGGGATACTTCTACAAAGATTTGGATTACGGATCGGAATCCCAATTCAACCCCCTCTCGTCCATGATCAACTGGACCTTCGACACCCTCCAGGTCCCGGCAAGTTTTTCGGACAACCAACTGCAGGAACGCTGGAACACAGTCTGGAAAAACCTGACCAATCCGGGACAGGCCGTGGAATCGACCGGAGGATGGCTGGCCTTTATCAATCGTCAAGTCTTTCCTTACAAGATGTCGGAAATGGACTGGATCCCAAACTATACCCTGCACCTTTTCGGAGGAGGTCTAGTCTATCGTAAGAATGCCGAATGGCTTGAGGCCAAGGGGGCACCCTTTCCGCGCCTCTCGGCAGCGGTACTATGCATGATGGCTGAAGTCGCTCAGGAAGTCGTTGAAAAAGGGACCACCCGGCCTGATGACGAAGTGGCCGATGTATTCATCTTCCGGCCTTTAGGAATTCTCTTGTTTAGCTTCGACTCTGTTGCCCGGTACAGCGCCAATACCTTACACTTTGCGGAATGGCCTTTTCAGCCCATGTATGACCCCAGTGCCCTGAACTCCAGTGGGGCCCGGGGAAAATTCACCAATGTAGGAGAGAATTTCGTTCTCCGGCCGAATTACTTCGGCCTGAAAGAGCACCGTCCCTTTATTTTTTTTGGCATGACCGTACTTGCAGGCCTTTCCCACAAAATAAGTATGAGCGACTCCCTTTCCTGGGGCGTAGGCGCGGCCATCGTTCAAACCCAAGATCCCCGGAAAACCCGGATGAGTGGAGGACTGTTTTGGGACCGCAACGATTCCCTATTGGCCTCAGTTATTTTCAATGGTACGGACAATCTGGCGGTGCGGCTTAACATATATCCGGGAATCGTCGGACCTCGGAAGTGGTGGTCTCCAGGTCTTTATGTGGGGATTGGGGACCGGGGGGAGTTCAACGTAGGATTGACGATTCGCCTTCTGCCGGTCGGTCTGGCGAAGATAGGAAACAGCTGAGGATTTCTAAAAAGAAAATGCTCGGAGAATCTACCGGAGGAAGGGCTGTCAAGCCTAATTGTCTGTCTATCTTGACGGCCGACGAACAGGGAAACTATCTGCCATGCCGTCCCTTCTCTGTAATTCCCAACGGAAACCTTAGTGATTTATAGTCCTCAGAGATTTAAAGGGACCGCGGTCCATCAAAAAATTTATAAAAAAAACCCTCTCTCTCCAAGGCATTTATTCTTTGTTAACAGTCTGTGATCCTGGCCTCATTTTTCAAAAAGCTAAAATGATACGGTTTTTCAAATTTTCAGAAAATAAACCCCCATCTTTTTAAAAAACGTGGGGGATGTCCCAAAGTTACGTAATAAAGGGCTCATATTTCCGGCGGTCTTGACAATAAATCGGCCATCCGGGTGACCGGGCCTGTCCAGTCACCCGGCGTCTCTTGTCGAAAGAGACGAAGGTTGGGGTACCAGATGGTCTTGTCACCTTCAATTCCCCAACGCCAGTCACTATTGATCTTCGGGAGCAAGACCCAGGTCGGCCTTCCGAGGGCCCCGCTTAGATGAACGGCCGCCGTATCGACCGAGATAATCAGATCGAGTTGTTCCATCAAGGCCGCCGTGTCCGAGAAGTCGCTCAGGCGTGGCGATAAATCGTAAACCCGCCCGGCCCAGGGCCTTGCCCTCAGTTCGGCAGGATCTCGCCCCACCTGCAGGCTGAACCATTCGATATGGGGCAAACGAAGCAGGGCATTCAGGTGGTGGAGGTCCAGGCTTCGATTGTGGTCATTGGGATGATCAGGATTGCCCGCCCAGACCAGACCGACCCTTCGAGAGCCGGGCCCATTCCCCGAAGGCCCGGAAGGGAGGCCTTCCCGGCTGGGAGGAACGGAAAGATAAATACCGGGCCACAATTCCTCCGGACCAAGGGCCAGAATCTTCGGCAATCGGCACATCGGCAGATGGGCATCGATCTCCCTGGGGGGATCTGAAGGGCAAAAGGCCGCCTCGACGCCTGGTGCTGTGACGGCCAGTGATTTTAATTTATCCTGAACAAAAACAAAGACCCGATATCCTTGATCAGCCAGACGTTTGGTGAAACGCAGGAATTGAATCCCGTCGCCCAGTCCTTGATCATTCCACAAAAGGACCCGGCTGCCCTCCGGCAGATCGGCCCTCCACTCCGCCGCCGGCCATGGGGGTCCGGGAGCGCCCGGCAATTTTAATCGCCATTCGTATTCGGCGAACCCTTCCTTCCACCGTCCCTGGACCAAGAGTAAATTAGCCAGATTAAAGTGGGCCAGGGCCAGATCAGCAGGGTTGTTCAGGCGGAGGCATTGTCGATAGCAGTTTTCCGCTTGTTCATATAAACCGGCCGCTTTTAAAGTCATCCCGGCATTATTCCATCCGGCGGCAAAGTCCGGATAGTGTTTTATCAGGGTGCTCTGGGCCGACAAGGCCTCTTCCAGATCATTTTGACGATAACAATTATTGCCGTAATTGTAGAGAAGCTGCCGGTCGGTCGGATGGAGGCGCAGGGCTTGGCGATAGAGGTTCCCGGCAGCCTCGAGGCCCTCTGTTTCGGCTACCGCCAGGCATAAATTTCGCCACCCATCCAAATGACCCGGTATCCACTGAACGGTCTGTCGCCAAACCTTTACCGCTTCAGCCAATCGCCCAACGCCTCGCCAGGCCACGCCCAAGTTATAAGCGACATCCCCTCGATTGGGCATCTGCCGAAAAGCGGCCTGTAATAACTCCAGCGCTTCGAGGTGCTTTCCCTGGGCGGCCCGGAGGACGCCTTTCAGATATTTTCCCTCGGCCAAACTGACAAGTCTGATTAATTTTTGGCAGGCGGCTTCGGCCGACGGGAAATCTCGCCGATCGAGGCCTTCAGTCATCTCTCGCTTTAGCTTTTGAACTTGTTGGTTCAAAGGAGAAAAGGTCATCTTCGGCATCCCTGGCATTGACCGGTAATAAAAATAATCATGAGCGAAAGTCGGGGGACCTAACGAAACGGTTGTCCTGTCTTGACCGGGTGAATTTTCTCGGCTGTCCGGAAGCGTTCATTGAGTACCCTCAAACATTATCCGCCTCCCTCCATCACCTTAATTGGAATTATTGTATCATTTTAGCTTTTTGAAAAATGAGGCCAGGATCACAGACTATTAACAAAGAATGAATGCCTTGGAGAGCGGGGGTCTTGTTTTTGGTGCCGGTCGACTATGTCGACCTTTGAAAGAGGCTTCCATCCGGAAGCCGAATGTCCACTATTTACTCCTCAGCTTCTTTGCCGGGCCAATGTCCGTACTGGGTTCAAAAGCAGGCCACCACCCAAGCGGGAAATCGGCCGGTCGGCTTTGCCGACCTAAAGGAGGCTTCCATTCGGAAGCCGGGCTGTATGCCCTGCACCTAATTAAATTGGCTATTCTGGCCGGATCATCCCGTTGGGTAACCTTTGGACAACTCCAAAAACAAGACCCCCGCTCTCCTCCTCTTGGGCTATCCTTAATCCATTTTTCAAAAAGCTAAAATAGTACGAATTATTTTTAAACAGGAGGGGTGACTTTTGGGATATGGTACCAAATTGGGATTGCAAGTCAAGCACATTAACCCGAACGAATTTTCCTTGTCTTTACTTTTAAAATCGGCTATTTTTCGGCCGAGGGTCAAGAGTCGACATGACAAAAGACCAGACCATTCCGGAAGAAGAAAAGAAGGGACAGGAGATGACCAATGAATGACCATACCCAGCTCTCCGCAGACTCGATCAGGAATTTGATCCGCGATTTCCTCGCGGCTTCGCCCCGGAACACCCTGGGAGACCAAACCGGCGAACCGGCCTGGGAGGAGGCCCTGGTGGGCTTTGCCGCCGGCGCCGACCCCATCTGGCAGCAATACAAGGAATATGTCGGCCCCTTTCACTGGACACCCTGGGAAGTCTTCAATCAGCATACTCCGGGGGAGCCGGCCGGTGCCGGAGAATTAACGGTCATTTCCTGGATCCTGCCTCAACGAAAGGCCGTCCGCCAGGCGAACCGCCGGTCCAAGAAATACCCGGCCGAGGCCTGGGCCAGGGTCAGAGTTTATGGTGAGGAGTGTAATGCCGCCCTGCGCCGTCATGTGGCCGATTCATTGACCCGGATGGGCAAACCCGCCGTGGCTCCCATGCTGGTTCCGAACTGGACCATCATCCAATCGGCCCGGTTTTCTTATGCCTCTTCCTGGTCCGAACGCCATGCCGCCCATGCCGCCGGTCTGGGGACCTTCGGATTGTGTGACGGATTAATCACCGCCAAAGGGAAGGCCGTTCGCCTCGGATCCGTGGTGGCCAAGATCACTCTGGCCCCGACGCCGCGCCCCTATGCCGACCACCGGGCCTACTGTCTTTTTTATGCCAAAGGAACTTGCGGTCATTGTATCGATCGCTGCCCCGCCCGGGCCATCACCGAAAGGGGACATGATAAAGAAAAATGCCGTCAGCACCTGGTGCGGTCCCGTGAGCATGTCAAAAAGACCTACCGTTTTGAAGGGTATGGCTGCGGATTGTGCCAGGTGGGTGTGCCCTGTGAGGCCGGGATCCCGGTCAAGGCCGCCCGGGAGGCCCTGGAGCGGGGGGAACTGCCGCCTCCTCCGCCGCCGTTGGCCTGAGCCGTCTATCAAAAAAGAAAGTCCTTCTCTGATTCCTTGGATAAGGGATTGAAGCCCTTTTATGTCTCCGGATCCATTGCCTGCCGAAAACCCTTATCCCTCTCTCAAGATCGCCTCTATCTGATCCCGGTAGGCCTGGCTTTTTTCATCGGCGGCCCTTAAGTCAATGTCTTCCGAAGAGGAAGCCCCCAGGCCCAATTCCACAGCTCTTCTGATCTGTTCCTGATCAAAGATCCGGGAGTTCATGACGGCCGGTGTGCTGCCCAACTTTTTCAACACCGCCAGGCCAACGGCATCGATGGCCACCCGATCGGTCGAAGCCAGGAAGACATCGCCTCTGGCCCGTGTCCCGAACATGGGTCCGCCGTCGACAAAGGCCTCCAGACCGTCCAGAAGGACCAAAGCCGGTTGGAACGGCTGGTTGATTTCAGCGATCATTTTCCGCTGATGGAGTGAACTGTGCAGTTCGCTCATATAACCGTATCCCTGGCGCACCGTGGGCACCACCCCCACATGGAGTTTCAGCGCAAGGGTAAAAACGCCCCCGTATTGATGGGTCTTCAGACAGCAGGTGGAGACCAGACATTCCGCCTCCAGAACCGGCCGGGCGATCCGAAACCCCTGCTTCCAGTGGCTCTCTTTGGATTCGATTAACACCCAATCCTTTTTCTCCAGGTCATCAAAGCTGATCACCCGCACATTTAAGTCCTCCAGCAGGGGCAGGACCCCTTTTTGTTCCATGACCTCCCGGGTTGGAGGATAGCTTCGTTCCCCCAGACTGATGGAGCGGGCCCCCATACTCCAGAGTTCTTCGATCAGGGCCTTCAGGGTCTCATTATGGGTCGAGCCTGGGCATTGGTCGGCCGTGTTAAAATTCGGTTTGACCAAGACCGCTTTGCCCTTTACCGGGTTGAGGCCTAAGGCCCGAAGGGAGGTCTGCACACCTTCCCGACGGTCGAGGGTGTGCATGAGAGTCACTGGACGCATGCTTTTTCCTCCTTCATTTTCTCAGACATGTAATTCAATAATATCTTTATCGGTCAAAAGATAGTCCCGGGAAATCATCTGGCCCGGATAGGAGTGCCTGCCCCAGACCCGTCCATAGGTCAGTTTTTTAACGAAATCCTGATGGATCTCCGCGGCCAGGTCCAGCAGAGTGCCCCCTTTTTTCAGGATAAAGGGTTTCGCCAAATCCGGCTCTTTCCCCGGTGTTTTGGTGTAGATCCGCACCAGATCAAGCTTTTTAAAAATCTCTCCTCTCAAATCCTCCAGATTCATTTCTTCCTTGGCCGATAAACCGATGATCGGAAAACCATGGGGCTGGAGCTCCCGATAGATATCCAGGGTATCCAGGGTCCCGGCCTGATCCAGTTTGTTGCCGGCCAGGAGGACCGGTCGCTGGACCCAGCCGGGATGGGGGCAGAGATCCGAAGGGCCTTCCGGCAGGAAGAGTTTAAAACGGGCCAGGATGGTCTTGGCCTTTTTCAGTTGATCCAGGGGATCATCCTCCAGGTCCAGGACCATCAGCCAGAGGTCCCCCTGACGCAGGATTTCCGGATACCAGGATTCCATGAAATCGGCGGAAAGAGGCGGAAGGTCGATCAGTTGGAATTGAATATCCTCAAAGGTCATCATGCCCGGCAAGGAAAAACGGGTCGTATAAGGATAAGAGGCGATCTCCGGATTGGCTTTGGTCAAGGCCTTGAGCAGAGAAGATTTCCCGCTGTTGGGCAGGCCGATCAGGGGGACCTGACCGGCCCCTTCCCGTTCGATCTGCCAGAATTCTCCGCCGGATTTTCCTTTGGCCTTTTTCTGGGTCTGTTCCTCCCGGAGCTTGGCCAGACGTCTTTTATAATCCCCTCGAAGGTGTTCGGTTCCTTTATGTTTGGGGATAATAGTCAGTAATTCTTCAATGACCTCAATTTTCTCGCGGGGGGTTCGGGCCTCCCGGAGCCTCTTTTCCACTTCATAAAATTGCGGAGGTAGATTGGCAGGCATAGCGCTCTCCCACACTTTCCTTGCGAGAACCTATCATCAGGTCATCAGCGGGATGGTTCTCCCGGGCCGGGGTAAGTGAACTCCGGGTAGATCTTGGTCAGGCATTCGGGACAAAAATTCTGACTGAATTCGGCTGCGGAATAATTGCGAATGTATTGATCCAATTTACCCCTGTAGTCCTGATCATTTCGTATCCGTTTGCAGTAGGCACAAAATGGCAACATCCCGCTCAGTTCCTTTACCTTGGCCAGGGCCTTTTCCAGACGGATATCGGCCAGGGCCAATTCCTCTCTATTTTTTAATACCTCCTCCAGGATTCGCAAATAAAAGAAGAGGATCGGTCCCAGGACCAAGAGGGGGAAGAGGACGGCTAACACCAGGCCTAGCGGTCCAAGGGGTTCTCCGGAGAGAAAGGCCACGAGCAGGGTGATGAGCACCGAGAGAATAATAGTAGGCAGGGTAATATAAAGGGCGGTGATTCTGGCCCCGTATCGTTTCAGGGTCTTGGCGAGCATCTTTCAGGCAGATCTCCTCATTTCATGGTTGAACAGATCAATCCAGGGGCCGGCCCTAAGGGCCGGCCGTTTACCGGCGGACGGTTTTTCTTCCCCGGCCTTCCTCTGAGTCGGGTCCCAGGCCAACAACGCCCCAGGAGTATTGGGGACCACTACCGGGGCTACTATTACAGACATTAATCAAAGAAGCAAGCCTAATTCCCGGGTCATCTCCCCAAAGGTGTTTTGACAAAAAATCACCTTCACTCAATCGGAAGAGTCTTTCCAGAGATTTGCCGGTCACCCTTTCCCGGGACAGGGGAAACACTTCCCGGATCGGCCCCTGCCTGGGGATTCCAACGGCCGGCTGTTCTCCGCTGATCAGGGGGGGGTGCCTCACAAGTACAATAAAGTGGATTGCAGGGATTACAGGCGATGCTCAGAGACTACGGCCCCGCTCCGGGAAAAAGCAGATCTCTCCGGTGTTCAGAGCTAAACATTGACGACCCCATGAATACTTGTTATTATTCTGCGGCCCTGTCAAGCCGGAGAAGGCCAGAAACAGAACATGACCCTTTTCATGCCTGATTGTGGATCGCCTGAAAAAGAACCGGACCGAGTGGTCATAAGGAGATTTTATGAAATTCGAATCCATTAAAAAAGAAACCGTTTTATTAAATCCCCAGGCAGAGATGGCCGAGAAGCGCATCCCCAGTGAAATCCGTTTCGATCCCCTCACCGGACGGAGCGCTCGAATCTGCCACTTCATGAAACTGAAATGGAAAAAGCCTGATTTTGAGGCCCTGATCACCGGGACCGAGTCCTGGTGCCCCTTTTGTGCGGACAAGGTCCTGCAGGTGACGCCCTCTTTTCCCCCGGACCTCATTCCTGAAGGCCGTCTGCAAAAAAAGGATCTGGTTATCTTTCCCAATATCGCCCCTTACGACTGCCTCGGAGCCGTGGCCACCTTCGGCTCCCGTCACTATATCCCTCTGACCGGTTTCGAGGCGGGCCACCTGGCGGAGGTCTTCGGCTTTGCCTTGGATTTTTTTCGGAGGGTTGAAGCGGCCGGCCACCCGGAGGCGGTCTACCACCTGATCAATTGGAATTATATGCCCCCGGCCGGAAGCACCCTGATCCATCCCCATTTGCAGGTCTTCTCCACCTCCTCCGCCCCCAATCTGCTGCGGTGGGAGCTGGAGGCCTCCGGGTCATATGGGGAACGGGAGGGCTCCAACTATTGGGATGATCTGGTGGCGGCCGAGCGCGAATCAGGGGAACGTTACCTGGGAGCCATCGGACGGACTCATTGGCTGACGGCCTATGCCCCTATGGGTGTGGCCGGCGATGTGCTGGCCGTCGTCGAAAAGACCCGCTGCACATTAGATCTGACCGACGGCGACCTCCTCGACCTGGCCTCCGGTCTCATTAAGGTCATGAGGGAATATGATAAGATGGGGATCTACAGCTTCAACCTGAATTTTTTTACAGGGCGGAAAACAGACGATCATACCCGGCTCCATCTCCTTTTCTCTCCCCGTACCTTTTTCAGTCAGAAACTGGGCACGCCGGACATCGGCGCCCTGCGCAACCTGTTCAATGAGACCTTGTGCATGGCCTATCCGGAAGAGATTAATGGTCTGTTGAAGAAGGGGTTTTAGAAAACCAATGATTCGGGCCGGAGCCTCGCCCTCGATTCGAAGAAAGCCTGAGGAATGAGACGGGCATGAAAGGATATTGCCGTGACGAGGGATGAGGGCATCGTCGTAAATGGATTTTTTTCCGCAACCGCTTAACTAAAAGCCGCCACAGTCAACAAGTCGATTCAGAACGACCGTTACCCCAACAAAAAAAGATCTGCGGCCGTTGCCTCGCCGTAAAACCACTCAGGCTTATCCAGGCAAACGAAAAGCCCGGACCGCCAAAGTGGCATTGTGCCCTCCAAAGCCGAAGGAGTTGGAGAGGGCGACGCGGACATCCGCCCGGCGGGCCTGGTTGGGGACATAGTCCAGATCACAAGAGGGATCAGGCGAGTGAAGGTTAATGGTCGGCGGGATAAGCCCGGTACGCAAGGCTTGGACGCAGACAGCCGCTTCCAGCGCCCCGGCCCCCCCCAACAGATGGCCGGTCATGGATTTGGTAGAGCTGACCGGGATGTGCGCGGCCTGTGGGCCGAAGACCCGTTTGATGGATACGGTTTCGCTTGGATCCCCCGCCGGCGTTCCGGTGCCATGGGCGTTGATATAGGAGACATCGGTTGGAGCCAATCCGGCCCGTTTAAGTACCGAGGCCATACATTCGGCAGCGCCCGTGCCCTTGGCGTCGGGTGCGGTGATGTGGAAGGCGTCGCAGTTGGCCGCATAGCCGATGATTTCGGCCAGCGGTTCCGCGCCCCGCTTGAGGGCAAAATCGAGTTCCTCCAAAATGAGAACGGCGCCCCCTTCAGCGACTACAAACCCGTCGCGGTCCCCGTCGAAAGGACGGCTGGCGCCGGAGGGATCGTCGTTGCGGCGGGATAGGGCACGCATCCGGTCAAAGGAGGCCATACCGATAAGGGTAACGGCCGCTTCAACGCCGCCGGTGACCATAGCCTGGGCGTGCCCTAAAAGAATCGTTTCGTAGGCCTGACCGATGGCATCGGCCCCCGTGGCGCAGGCTGAAGCCACTCCGTGATTCGGTCCCCTCGCCCCAGTGCTAAGGGCAACCTGCACGGACGCCGAATCGACGGTGATCATGGGAATGAGAAGCGGACTGACCCGCCCAGGCCCCTTTTCATGCAATACCTCGAACTCGTGGCTATAGGTCAGGATGCCTCCGGCCGCCGACCCTATGATGACCCCGATGTCTCCGGCGTTGTCTTCGTTGATTTCCAGCCCCGATTGAGCCAAGGCTTGGCCGAGGGCGGCGATGGCAAATTGGGTGAAACGATCAGCCCGGCGGGCATCTTTGGCTGTCATATAGTTCAACGGATCGAATCCGTGGGCCTCGCCCGCGATGTGCACCTCGAGACGGTTGGCGTCAAAAAGGGTGATCGGCCTGATGCCCGATCGCCCGGCGACGAGATTCTGCCACATCGTCGGTATATCCAGACCTACCGGGGAGATGCAGCCCATACCCGTCACGACCACACGCTTCTTATTCATTTTCAACCCCTTTCCCTTACTAAGCCCTCATGCCCGCCCAAGACGGGCTCCACGAAGGATGAAAATGTTGCATCAAGTCGTCATTCCGGCCGCTCGGCTTCGCCGAGCAATAAAGATTTCCAAAGGAAATCGGACCGGAATCCAGGTTAAAGAAAGCACCTAAAGCCCTGGATGCCCCCGTATCGAGTACGGGGCAGGCTTATCAAGTCCGGCATGACGGAGAATAAGCTACGTTAAGTCTTGGGGTCGGAGTTATTTTCGGATTAATCCGTCATGCCACGCTAGTGGCGTGACACTACCAAAGATGAAAATGGCTTTGATTGACTCCACAGCCTATTTTCGGATTAAGCCGTCATGCCACGCTAGTGGCGTGACACTACCAAAGATGAAAATAGAGCGGGATCAACGAGCTACTTCGAACTCTATTTTCGAACTAATCCGCCATGCCCCGCTAGTGGCGTGACACCACCAAAGATGAAAATAGAGCGGGATCAACGAGCTACTTCGAACTCTATTTTCGAACTAATCCGCCATGCCCCGCCCTTTGGGGCATGGCACCACGAAGCATGAAAACAGGGTGAGTACGGCTTTGAACCCTATTTACGTAGTAATCCGCCATGCTCCACCTTTTGGGACGTGGCCCCTCGAAATCGGACAAAAAGGATGACCTCTCCAAAATCGAGTTTTTATTTGTAAAAAAATATATATAGGGCCTTTGGTAAATGTCAAGAAATTTAAAAAAATTTAAAAAGCCTGTTAAGATGTCCGATCATGTCGGTCCCCTTAATAATTAACACCGGGCCCCCTTGGATAAATGATGATGGGGCATTCACGAATTCCAAAATTTATAATGGTTCTGGGCCTAAAGGAGGGAAAATTGTAAAATTTAGAAAACAGGGAAAGGTGACACTAAACCCTTAAACAATAACAATCTGAAATCATTATTAAAAAAAATTTGGCACAAATTGTGCTTTTCTATGAAGTCAAGACAATGTTTCAACCAGCCCTCAAGGCCGTTTTTGAAAATGAGATGGAAGGAGGTGACCATTAATGAAAAAGCTGATCGTTTGGACCATGGCTCTGGTTTTCGCTATGACCGTTTCTTTGGCCGTCGCTGCCGACGCCCCTAAAGCCGACAAGGCTGCCGCCCCTGCGGCTGCCCCTGCCAAGGCTGAAGAAAAGGCCCCAGCTGAAAAGAAAGAGAAAAAGGAAAAACCGAAGAAGGTAAAGAAAGAAAAGAAAGAGGAAAAGAAAGAAGAGAAAAAAGAAGAAAAGAAAGAAAAGAAAGAAGAAAAGAAGTAATTCCTCTCTTCCTCCA
>Ga0233425_10008598_pt1 | contig 13438 bp, 12 predicted proteins | sample Watercolumn_Towu_2_FD_181712 | JGI IMG/M metagenome (GOLD analysis project Ga0233425, IMG submission 181712) | Freshwater microbial communities from Lake Towuti, South Sulawesi, Indonesia - Watercolumn_Towuti2014_140_MG | ecosystem: Environmental > Aquatic > Freshwater > Lake | place...
AATTGATCGTCCTTAAGAAATAAGATACTTCTCTTTGTTTTTCTTGCCACTATCTCTCCTTTCGAAGTTTTTGGCAAGAATTATAACAAATACGTTTATTATTGTCTAGATTTTAATGAAACGCTATGCTAGTCCAGGGTAATTGCCTCTGCCCCCTTGGGTATTGCAAGCGTAAACACCTTCGGGTCGAGTTCACCATTCACAACGATGTTAGAAAAGGCGATGTTAAAGGTGGTGTCGTATGCAGGCCAGCGAACGTCGATCCTTTGCGGTATCCTGCATTCCTTATAAGTTGCATAATTGGTAAACACCGCCTGCAACCGTATAGAGCCATCCGCATTAAACAATTCACAGCGAAATACCTCACCGTTGACCCGGTCAACCAACAGATTTCCCTTTAGATGCACGTCCTCCTTATCCATTTCCAGCATATGAATCAGCCAATAGGCAGGCCAGGTTTCTAAGGTGGGTTTTTCTCCTTCTAAAATTTCTTTGTAGTTGAATAAACTCGCCATATCCCCCGGAAAGATGTTGATGCCAAGCGCATCTATCTTGTGAAAGGTGTTGCATGTGCCCGAGTAAACCTTATTTTCTAAAGGAACATAGAGCCGGAATTTATCCCCATCAGAAGATATATCAAATACGGTCGTGGCAAGTTTAGAGCCTATCGCCCGCAAACTCTTCGGGTTTTGGTATAGTATCAATCCGGTACAGCGGACGGGGCCTTTGAGGTCTGGGGCAGTAAGTGTCATTGATATGTTTGCGCGAAAGGTGGCAAGCCTGGAACCGTTAGAAATGATAGCGTCACGTATTTGCTGTAAGGAGAGGCTTTGGGGTTTCCCCTGGATATTCCTTAAAATAGCCGAGGTGTCTTCCCAGATCAATTTCTGCGAAACCGGGGTCTTATAGGTCGCACAACCGGAGGCGAGAATGATGAACAAAAAAATACTATTAACTATAGTATTACTTTGCAAAAATTTCTTTTTTATGCACGTTTTTTTAATTTTTATATGGTCATTTTGCATTTTAATTTTTTACTTTTGCATTTATTTTATATTGTCCATTCCCCTGTAAATACCTCAGTCGCCGGGCCTGTCATGTAAACATTGCCGTCTTCTGACCATTCTAGTTCCAAGTCACCTCCCGGCAGGTGAGCGAGGATTTTTCGTTCGGTCTTTTTGTTGAGGACGCCCGCAACGCATACCGCCGATGCGCCCGTCCCGCATGCCAGGGTTATCCCCGAACCGCGTTCCCACGTCCTCATAGTAACCTCTTTAGGACTATGTACCTTGACAAAGTGGACGTTTGTACTTTCCGGGAATGAATGATGTCGCTCAATTTCAGCGCCATAGTGAGGCAGGTCGATCTTATCAAAATTGTCAACAAAGATAACACAATGCGGATTCCCCATAGAGACACAGGTAATCCTAAATGAAATTTCTTCGCTAATAGGTAAAAGTTCACCCCCTCCCCTAACCCCTCCCACCAGGGGCGGGGAATACTCATTGTTCCCTTGTATTCCTCCCCCTTGACGGGGGAGGTTGAGGTGGGGGTGATCTGTTACGCTAATAGTCAATATTTCATCAATTACCTGAGTTTCTTTGCCGAACATGGGAATTTCTGAACGCATGAGCCTGGGTTTTCCCATGTTGACTCTTGCACTGGATACTTTCCCATTCGTCGCAAAAAGCTGGACTGTCTTTACACCTCCCAGGGTTTCTACGGTGAGTGGATTCTTTTGGGTAATTTTGTGGTCGTAGACATACTTTGCCACACATCGGATACCGTTTCCGCACATCTGCGCCTCGCTGCCGTCCGCATTAAAGATACGCATCTTGCAATCCGCCACCTTCGACGGCAGGATAAGGATAAGCCCATCAGACCCCACGCCAAAATGCCTGTCGCTGATAATCGGGGCAAGCTTTACCGGATCTTTCATTTCTTCTTCAAAACAATTGATATAGACATAGTCATTGCCTATGCCGTGCATTTTTGTGAATTGCATCTGATCATTTTCCCTTTCCAAACAGCACGACTCTTATGGTTTTCAAAAATACTACAAAATCCAGAATAAACGACATATTCTTGATATAATAAAGGTCATATTGCAATTTTTCTTCCGTTTGTTCTATCGAAGATGCATACGGGAACTTTACTTGCGCCCAGCCGGTTAGGCCCGGTCTTACCAGGAGTCTCTGGGTATAAAAAGGTATTTTCTCTTCAAACTCCCTTATAAAAACCTTCCGTTCCGGACGCGGCCCAATCAAGCCCATATCCCCTTTAATGACATTTACCAATTGCGGGATCTCATCCAATCTCCACTTTCTCAGAAATCTCCCAATCTTCGTAATCCTGGGATCGTTATCTGCGGCATAAACCGCACCGGTAAGCGACTCCGCATTCTCCACCATGGTACGGAATTTCATAATGATAAATTTCCTGCCGTCCTTGCCAATACGTTCCTGTGTATAAAAAATCCTCCCCCTGGAATCGCATCTTATTGCTATTGAGAGGAACGCCATGACAGGTATTAACAAAATAAATAGTATCAACGCGATACTTGTTTCTAAAACAGGCTTAATCAACCTGCTATAGAGTTTGGGCTTACCAATGGCAATGTGGAGCATCCACATATTATTAATGTGTTTAAACGGTATTTTACCCGTTAATTGTTCGTAGATAGCAGGCATATCAATAATATCTACGCCTTTCCACGAGCAATTAATCAATGCCTTGATTAAATCGGCATGTTTCTCATGCGTAATAGCTGCAACTATCAGGTCAATATCATTTTTACGAATGACCTTATCTATCGTATATCGATCTCCCAATACGGGCACCCCATCAATGAGTTTACCTTTCTTTAGCGGGTCGTCATCGATAAAACCTACCGTCCTCAATCCTGATTTTTGCAACCTGTTTATCTCATGTAAAATGGTTTTCCCTGCCCATCCGGCGCCAACAATGAGGACGTTCCGTTTGAAAATCGGCTGCTCCAGGAGATAACTGTATAAAATCCTCCACCCGATAATAAAAAGGGTAATGAGTATCCCGTTGAGAATAAATACACCACGTCCTATTCGCAGCGACCAGTTCATATAAAACAACAACGTGGTGATGACAAAGGCGCTGGTCGAGGCAAGCGTGATGGCCATGACATTCCCGATAGATTTAAAATCCTTACGAATATCGTAAAGTTCGGTAGAAAAGAACACCATAATGTAAATCAAGCCTGTTAGTATAAACGACCAGGGATTGCTTTGTATATAACCCCACCCGGCGTTTGCTCCTAAACGAAGTATCGCCGATAGAAAGATGGAACCATTTACAATAAGCAAGTCTCCCAAAATGAGCAGTATAAGCCGTTTTGAGACTGGATAATTAAAAATCTTTATTGTCATGCTAAACCCAGCCTAAAAATTTTTCAATGTCACTAAAAAATATTCTGGGATTGTGCAGGTAAACGCTGCTCCTTGCCTTCGCCCTTTCAAAGATGCGCATAACGCCTTTATTGTAATTGTGAAAGGCGTCTTTAACCTCATTTTCTAATGTTACAAAATCCCCGAAATCCATGGTATCAACCCTTCGATTTACATCCTTTAGATAATAGTCGCTCGGTATGCGGGTAAAGAAATCTTCATACGACATTTCTTTGTTAACCAGCCCGTGTTCAACACCCACATCAAAGAGACGCGTCCCGGGGAAAGGCTCATAGACGCCGATTGATGCAAAACCGGGTTTTATTTTATACAATAATTCTAGGGTATTTTTGACATCTTCCTTTGTCTCCGTCGGTATCCCCATCATAAAGTAGGCGGTCCAGTGAATACCCGCCTCACGGAAAAGCCTTGCCGCTTCTTGTATCCGTCCTAAGGTAATCCCTTTGTCCATCAACTTTAAAATTCTCTCGCTGCCCGATTCAATCCCCACCTTTATGCTGTTACAACCAGCCTTCTTCATAGTCCTCAAAAGTTCCGGGTCCACCAAATCCACCCGTGTATTACAATCCCAGTTAATTTTTATGCCTTCGTTCATCAGCATATTACAAAATTCCATGACCCTTTTTCTGTTCACCGTAAAAGAATCATCCTTAAATGTGAACTGCCGGGTCCCGTAACGCTGATGCACGTGCTTGATTTCTTCCACAATATTTGTTAAAGAACGATACCGTACCTTTCTCGTCCATATCTGTGTTGCACAATAGGAGCAGCTATACGGACAACCCCGGCTCCCCATTAACAATCCCATATCTTCCGAAGTATACGTATCCAAACCTACTAACGTTTCTCTGTCTGGAAACGGAAGGCTGTCTAAATTATCTATAAATTTTTTTGTATCATTGCAGATAATTTTATCGCCGACCCGGTAAGAAATTCCAGGTATTGCGCCGAAATTATTGTTTTTCGAATCCCCGATCAAAGTCGAGGACAAGTTTAACGTATTTACCAATTCAAGTAATACTGCTTCACCCTCTCCATTCACTACAAAATCAACGTCTTTCGTATTTTTGAGGATTTCATCCGCCCTCAAAGCCGCATGAGGGCCGCCAAAGACAACATAACACTTTTTGTTGAATTTTTTTGCCAGGGAAGCAATAGTAAACGCGGAGGCGGCCTTCGGGGTCATAACCGTAACCCCGACTACATCGGGTTGATATTTTACAAAAATCTCCGAAATCTCTTTTATGATGGGATTTTCCGGATTCCTCAGTTCCTTCAAGTAAATACGATATTTTTCAGGCAGTCTCGTGTAATCCATCCCCTTTGAATTTTTGTTGCAATCGGCATCGTAAATGGTTACCTGATGCCCGGCCTTTTTCAGCGTTGCAGACAGATAGCTTAGTCCTAAAGGAAAATACCGGTTAAAATAATTGAAGAATCTATAAAAAGGCGGGTCTACCAAAAGAATTTTCATTTCCACAAGCCCCTGTCCAGACTCCTGTATTGTATCGCTTCAGATATATGTTCTATCTTTATATGCTCGCTTTCGTCCAGATCGGCAATGGTGCGGGACACCTTGAGAATCTTACTGTGCCCGCGCGCTGAAAACCCCAATTCCGTCATTGCCTGATAAAGAATCGCTTCTGCATTTTTATCCATCACACAATATTTTTTAACCTGCCTGGAAGACATATGGGCATTTGTACCCGTTGGCTGATCTTTAAACCGCTCTTTCTGCATTTCACGGGCAACCATCACCTTTTTTCTGATATCCACTGTGGATTGCATCTCCCTATCGGCAACAAGTTCATTATACCGTACTGCGGGCACCTCTACCTGAATATCCATTCTATCCAACAACGGTCCGGAAACCTTTGACATATAATTTTGTATCTGATGCGGCGTACAATGACATTCCCTCCGTTTATCGGTATAATACCCGCACGGACAGGGGTTCATGGCGCATACCAGCATAAAATTTGCAGGGTACGTGACCGAATTTAACGCCCGTGAAATCGTTACACTGCCTGTTTCCAGCGGCTGCCGAAGCACTTCCAGTGTCTTTCGGTCAAATTCCGGAAGTTCATCTAAAAAAAGCACCCCATTATGTGAAAGGCTAATCTCGCCGGGTCTCGGGAATGAGCCGCCGCCGATCAACCCTGCCGTACTGATCGTATGATGAGGGGCGCGAAATGGCCTCGTTGAGACCAATGATTGTTTCGAGTCAAGGAGCCCTAGCACACTGTAAATTTTGGTCGTTCCTAAAGCTTCCTCCAGGGTGAGCAAAGGCATAATTGTGGGGATACGTTGCGCAAGCATCGTCTTGCCAGCGCCCGGCGGCCCTACCATAATCACATTGTGATTCCCTGCGACGGCGACCGTTAAAGCCCTTTTGACGTGTTCCTGACCTTTGACGTCTGAGAAATCCACGTCATAGCCGGAAGATTCCTTAAACACTTCGCTAAGTTCAATCTTATATGGCACAGAAGGAATAGACCCGGTCAAAATCCCTACCGTCTCCGTAAGGGTTTCTACGGGAATGGTATCAATCCCCTCAACAACCGCTGTTTCAGACGCATTTTCAGCAGGCACCAGAAATTTTTTTATCCCCGATTCTCTGCACTTAAACGCCATTGATAAACAACCCTTAACCGGACGCAGCCTGCCATCCAGAGACAGCTCGCCCGCAATGGCATATTCCTGGATATCTGGAACCTCGATTTGGTTTGTTGCTATAAGTATCCCGATTGCTATTGGTAACTCAAAAACCGGGCCTTCTTTCTTGCGGTCTGCCGGTGCAAGATTTATTGTCATGGGTTTATAAGGAAACTTGTAACCGCTATTATTGACCGCCGCCTTTACCCGGTCACGGCTCTCCTTAACCGCCGTATCAGGCAACCCAACGATGGCAATATAAGGCATATCACCCCTGGCGATATAAACCTCAATATCTAATAAGTATGCCTCAATACCAAAAACGGCAACACTTCTGACTTTCGCCAGCATTTGCTGATACCAAAAATAATGTATCCGGACTTGCTATTTTGCAGTTGCAACTTTATTCAATGCCTTGAGCAGGGCATCCATGTCGATACCGCTCATTCCCGCCGTTTTCTCAATACTAAAACCACCGCCACAGCATGAATCTACCTTAAAATTACTAAAAATTGTAATTGTTTTTGGGTATTTTTTTATCACATCATTAATAACCATATCCTTCGTAATCATATCCGCCATTTTTGCCTCCAAAAATTATTCCATTTATTAAATATTTTGATTGAAACTTACTATGCTCTGTTATAATTACAAATAAAATATAACTTGGTTATGATAATGTATAATACAATCAAAAAGCAACGTATTTTTATTCCAACTTCTGATAATGGAATATCCATGACTTTCACTCACAAAGAGGGATGAAATAACCGTTAAATCACACCCGCAAAAACATGAAAATTTTGAAATACACATATCATTTTTGAAATGTAAAGCCACTAGAACGGTGTAATAAAAATATTACAAAAAAATTTGTAATTTTATAAGCTCAATATTTTAAAATGTTTATGCAAAATAAATTAAATATCAATAATTTATTTAATTGGAATACCGCTTGTGTATATGCTAAATTACTGTAAATTTCGTATTATGCAACATTGTGATGTATATTTTTTAAAAAAGAGAGGAATTTCGTAATGAGTGTTATCAGAAATACAATCAAGACATTGCATCCAGCTTATTTTGCCTTTATAATGTCCACAGGCATAATCTCGATTGCATCCGGACTTCTGGGCTTCAAGGGTATTGCTTATGGGCTCTTTTATATAAACATTATTGCATACGCAACCGTTCTATCATTACAGATATTACGGGTAAGAATGTTCTGGACAAACCTGTATAATGACCTTTCCAACCCGAAATTAAGCCTCGTTTTCTTCACTACAGTTGCAGGCACTAATGTACTGGGTGCACAATTTGTCTCTGTAGTAAATCAGCCAGAAGTTGCAAAGATATTCTGGTATTTTGGCATATTCCTCTGGACAATCGTTTCTCTCTCTACATTTAACCTCCTCTTTATAAAATGCGATCAAAGGATCGAAATGGTTATGCATGGAGGTTGGCTGACCGCTACCGTCGGCACCCAATCAGTGGCCGTGCTTGGAGCTTTGCTTGCACCGAAATTCGGGGATGCCGGGAGTTTCGTGATGTTTTCCTCCTTTGTGTGGTGGATGATCGGCTCTTTCCTTTACATGGTCTTGATTACACTCATTATGTATAGACTTGTTTTTTTCAAAATATCCCCTGATGCGCTAGTGCCGCCATACTGGATAAATATGGGTGCGCTGGCAATTACAACCCTGGCAGGTTCTATCTTATGCATAAACATTCCCAAAATACAGGGACCGTACGCTGATTTCCTGGGATTCACAAAAGGATTTACCTTGTTTTTCTGGTCATTCGGGACATGGTGGATTCCCTTTTTGGTTATTATTGGAATATGGAAATACGTCTTTCATAAGACGAAATTTAAGTACAACCCCCTTTATTGGGGAATGGTCTTCCCTCTGGGTATGTACACTGCTTGCACCATAAGGCTTTCGCAGGCCATTCAAATTCCATTCATTGCTAATATATCGAAATATTTTATCTATGCGGCCTATGTTGCCTGGAGTTTCATATTTATTACCATGATACTATCTATGATAAAGGCTGCGACTGCAAAAGAAGCTGCTGCCCCGGCAAAGGCGGCTCAACCTCAGATGACGGGCGTGGCAAAAGGATAGGGATTGAGCTTTTTTGTGAAAAACCGAGAAACCACAAGTGTGCGGTTTTTTTATCTACTAAATGTTCAGTATAAATGAACTAATTATATATTTTAAATATTGCGTGATGCATTTCATTCGTAATCTAATTTAATACACGAAAGGAGGTACTTTGTGACTGATGCGCAGACTGGCAGTACAAACAATCAGGAATATGCCGTACCAATTATCGAGATCGATGCCTATGCGCCTGCAAAGATGGCTGATAAAGTAGGACACGTGGGCGTTGCGAAATCGCAACTCAGCGCTCTGACTACATTCGCTCTGAGTATTCTTGCGGGTGTTTTCATTGCGTTGGGTATTCAGCTCTCCATGTTAGTTACACATACCGCAACTTCTAATTATGGTCTGAATCAGCTGGTAGGAGGAGTGGCTTTTACCCTGGCCTTAGTCTTAATCGTAATAGCCGGCGCAGAACTCTTTACGGGGAATTGCCTTATTGCGATGTCTTTTATGGCCAGAAAAATTACCGGGAAAGACCTTGCCAGAAATCTGATTATTGCATTTATTGGAAACTTTATTGGCGCATTAACCCTTGTTTTATGGATATACGTTTCAAAACAATGGACAATCAACAATCATCTCCTGGGCGCTAAAATTGTCCTTGCTGCCAACGACAAGGTAAATATCCCATTTGGCGCTGCCTTTGCCAGGGGTGTGCTTTGCAATGCCCTCGTATGCTTAGGTATTTGGTTATGTTACAGCGGCAGAAGTAATATGGATAAGATACTGGCATTACTCTGGCCTATCTCCTGTCTGATAGCATGCGGATTCGAGCACTGTGTTGTCAACATGTGGCTTATTCCCATGGGGCTTGTTCTGAAAGGCAACAGCGCTGTGCTGGCCGCCGCAGAAAAGTTTCACGGCGGGAAATTAGACCTTTCGAATCTCACGTTCTTTAAAGGTTTTTTGATTGATAACCTGTTCCCTGTCGTCTTTGGAAATTTATTCGGTGGCATTGTTCTGGTTGCGGGTGTGTATTGGTTTATCTATTTGCGTCCATCAAAGAGATAATGAAAAGGAGAAATAAATATATGGCAGAAACTAAAGTTCCAAAACCTATCCAGGTTATCGATATCGATGCCTATTCACCTCCGCTGATCGCATCCCGAATTGACAAAGTAGCCCTGGTAAAGGCAAAATTAAGCTTTGCACAGACTTTTTTACTGGGAATATTAGCAGGAGTCTATATTGCCATTGGCGCTCAATTCGCCACCTTTGTAACGAGCGACTCCACCCTGCACTTCGGACTTAACTCTCTGATTGCAGGCATCGTCTTCTCCCTCGGACTTATGTTAGTCGTCGTTGGCGGAGCGGAACTCTTTACGGGCAATTGTTTAATTATTATGGGTTATATCAGCAAAAGGATTACAACGTACGAAATGCTCAATAACTGGACCGTTTCATTTGCCGGGAATTTAGTGGGCAGTCTCACGATGGTCTGCTGGATGTCTCAAACTCACCAATGGGAATTCTTCCATAATATGGTCGGCGCAAAGGCGCTGCTTATCGCCAATACGAAGGTGAATCTCTCTTTTTCGGCTGCCCTGGCAAGGGGTGTTCTGTGCAATTCAATGGTATGCCTTGCTGTCTGGTTGTGTTTCAGCGGCAGGAGCGTAGCGGACAAAATCCTTTCGATTGTTTTCCCCATCGGCGGTTTCGTTGCCAGCGGATTCGAGCACTGTGTTGCAAACATGTACTTTATCCCAATGGGCATAGTGCTGCGTAAACATCCCGAAGTCGTTGCCGCTGCTGAAAAAATGGCAGGAAAAACCTTAGACCTCTCCCAACTTACCTGGAGGGGATTTTTTGTAAATAATCTTTTCCCGGTTACTCTGGGGAACATCGTGGGGGGAGTTATCCTGGTTGGAATAGTCTTCTGGTTCGTTTACTTACGGCCGCACATCAGTTTGGCTTTTCATGTAAAACAGGACTTTTTCCCTGATAAAAAGTAACTTTTTGTGAATGCTTAAATAATTGTCTTGAAAAAATCCCGGTATGAAATAAACTATTACGTAACAGTTCACCCCCACCCTCGCCCTCCCCCATCAATGGGGAGGGAATAGGGTGGTAATAATCATTCCCCGCCCTTGGTGGGAGGGGTTAGGGGAGGGGGTAAGCTGTCACAATTACCAGTAAGGTTGGAGGTGAAGTGCCTCTTTATGTATTATTACTCATAGCATTCGCATCCCTCATAGTATCTGCTGTCAGCTATTTTTTTGCCAAAATAAAGCTGTTCTCTTTTACACTCCTCTTGTTTTATACGTGTAACACGTTTCTTTCTTTTTCCCTGACACACAACAATCATGCCGTGTTTTTTTACGCGATTGTTATGTTCCTTATTGTCTTCCCCATATTATGTCTCATCCTGTTTGCTCTCGATGTACACTATGGCCTCTTTTGTATAGACACATCTTTTGTCTTGGTTATTGTTTGGCTATTGACGCCCGTACTTTTTGTCGTAAACCTTGTTTCTTATATCTTAAAGGTAATTCATGCCTGAAATTCCCAGGAAAATATTCATCAGCGCAGGAGATCCGTCGGGGGATATCCACGGCGCAAACCTCATGCGCTGTTTGCTCGAAAGAGATCCCCATATAACATTCTACGGACTTGGCAGAGAAAACATGATAAAGGCCGGTCTGCGCAGCCTTCATGATATGTCTCATAAATCGCTCATGTGGCTTCACGCCTTAACAGAGCTATCGACTTTCCTGAGAATGAAAAAGGAATGTATCCATTTCCTGATGCAGGAAAGGCCATGTGCGGTCATATTGATTGACTACTGCGGTTTCAATTTTTATATCGCCAGCGCTGCTAAAAAACTTGGCATCCCCGTGATTTACTATATCAGTCCGCAGCTCTGGGCGCACGGGCCGTGGCGTGTGAAAAAGATGAAAAAACTGGTAGACAGACTACTCGTCATTTACCCTTTTGAAAAACCCTTTTATGACAATGCCGGTATCCCTGCTGCCTATGTAGGACATCCGTTATTCGATGAAATTCATAAAGAGGGTGTTGACGAAGGGGTTGTTACAGAACTAAAAAAACAACTGGGAGAAACTATCGTTTCTTTTCTCCCTGGCAGCCGCAGACAGGAAATCGTTCGTTTGTTGCCATTGTTCCTGCAATCAGCGGTACAGATACACCAAACAATTCCTTCGGCGCAATTTCTTATTTCCTGCAGCAATGAGCAACATTTTAACCTTATAAGCGGCATTACAAAAGAATTCAACGCCCCTTACAAAGTTGTCGTAGGGAACGTCCATGAAGTAATCAAGGCATCCAGCCTGTGTATAGCTGGCGCTGGAACAATCACATTACAAATTGCCTATTATCTCAAGCCGATGATTATCGCTTACAAAATTTCTCCGTTTGCCTATTTTATCGCCAGGCCATTTCTTACCACCCCTTATATTGGACTCGTGAACAAACTCGCCGGTAAGATGATTGCCCCGGAACGTCTAATGTGCAGAGTGAATCCCGCCTGGCTTGTCAATCAGGCAATACAATTACTCGACGATCCTCAAAAAAGACAGGCTTGTATTCATGAATTATCCCTGCTCATGAATGAGATTGCAAAACCGGGAGCATCCAAACATGCGGCGAACGAAATATTAACGTTGTTAGGTTCAAAGTCAAGCTAATCGCTCCATTCCCCGCAGCGCCAATTCTTTCAGCACGCCACAGGAATTCTATACAAACATTTATGAATCTGTTCGGGATGAAAAATCCAATGAGAAGGACGGTCGTAATGCCACTCTCTCCCGCCAGGAACGTGGTGTTCAAGGTAAGGCCACTTGCGAAACGGGTCTATCCCTAAAGCCTGGATAAGCTTCTTATTGTTCATCGTAACGTTTCCTGCCCTCGGCGGCATAGGGCCTGCCTCCTTTCGCATGCAACCTTTCAACAGATGCGGGGCGTATCCGCCCACCTTATTTACGATCTGGCCTATCTGATAAAGGCTGAGATGTCGATGGGAACCTAGATGATAAATACCCCTGATTTTGTTCCCGAGGGCAAGTTCTGTAACCTCATTGAAATCTTCGCAATAAAACGGGGATCTGACCTCGTCAAAATATAATGTGGCTGGATTATTCTTTTTGAACCGGGACAGTATCCAGTCAATCGCCCCTGCATGTCCATTGACGCTGATGCCCATGGGAAGCGATATACGGAAAATCGCTGCGGAAGGATTTTTCAACATAATAATCTCTTCGGCTATCGCCATAGTCTTGCCATACATCGTGACGGGCAATACCGGATCATCTTCCGTATAGAGCCCCTCTGATTTTCCAGGAAATACAAGGTCTGTAGAAAGGTGAATCAATCGAATATCACGGCCAGACATCATTTCCAGTACGTTTAAAGCCGATTGCACATTCACACGGTACGCCAGCGCCGGGTTCATCTCGCAGGACTTCAAGGCACACGACCCTGCCCCGTTGAGAATAGACTTGAACTTTTTTTTCTTCATCAACTCAGCAAGCCCCTTGCGGTCTTCTATATCCAGAGGAATGATCCCCTTCTCCCGCAGCGGCCAGTATCGCACGGGACGTATGGCAGTAACGTGATCCGGATATTTTGAATGAAAATACTTAAAGGCGCTGTAACCGGGCACCCCGGTTACGCCGGTAATCAAAAGTGGTAAAAAAGATGGTACGCTCATAAAATTACTTTAACCCTAATATCATACGCTACAAAGTTGCAATCTAATATAAAATGAATGCTCAGTGACAAGTGACGAGCGCTGTTGTATCCGCCACTCGTCACTCGTCACAATTTTAAAAACCTGTTAAAATGTTATATTATGCACAACAAACAACAAAATCCAAATAAATAAAATTTGGCTTGACAAAAAATTAAATGTTTATTATAGTTTGGGCGTGAATTAAATCTAAGCGATGGAGTTCGCTTAACCGCTATAATATAGCTGATAACTCCTATTGAAGCTCGATCTTCGATAGGAGTTTTTTTATTGATAAAAACCCCTGTCGAGGCCAACGGTTTTGACAGGGGTTTTTTGTTACACCTTATTTCAGGACTCTTTATCTTAGGTATTGTCATTAAATAAGTATTACAACTTTATAGTTTTTTACTAGCCATCAATATTTTTCCATGCTATATTTACCGCATGGAAGAAGAAGCGATAAAAAAGCGTTTCAATCTTTTGAAACC
>Ga0233425_10008599_pt1 | contig 13437 bp, 9 predicted proteins | sample Watercolumn_Towu_2_FD_181712 | JGI IMG/M metagenome (GOLD analysis project Ga0233425, IMG submission 181712) | Freshwater microbial communities from Lake Towuti, South Sulawesi, Indonesia - Watercolumn_Towuti2014_140_MG | ecosystem: Environmental > Aquatic > Freshwater > Lake | place: Indonesia...
AGTCTGCTATTTGAATGAGAAAAATTTCGATAAAGCATCAGACATTTTCAAGAAAACTTTGACAATAGATCCAGGAAATGAAAAGGCAAAGGAATGTCTAAATGCTGTCAATTTCTTCAAGAGAGAGTATGATAAGCTAAACAAAAAGAAAGCTTAACTTTCTTTAAAAGCTACAATCATAACTCCCCCACCATGAAGACCTCATCTAAACTTTTAACCATAGCTCTTTTACCAGCTTTAATTTTGCTCGTACCGGCATGCGGCTGCACAAAACAATTAACTGAAGAAGAAAGATACATCGAAGCATCCGCCGAAATTGCCTGCGAAACAATAAAAGACCCATCTTTATCAACAGATTTAATCAAAAGCAAAGAACTCTCGTCTCAAATCTTCGAGAAATACAACTTTTCAGCAGAAAATAACGAAGAAATGCTCGGCCTCATGGACAAATATGAGAAAAATGAGGGAGTGACAAAGAAAATCACAGAAAAAATAGAAACGGAGTGCAAGTAGGTTGATTGTCTCACCAACACCTAAGCACGCAACGACCCCGGGGGAACAACTTCCTTGCCAAATCTCCAATAAACCCGTATAATTGCTACGCTCTTTGACGTATTTGACGTGGTCGCTCCTCCGATTTATCGAAGGGGAGGAAAGTCCGGACACCACGGGAAAAGACATCCCGATAAATATCGGGACATGCGCCGCATAACAAGCACGCATAGGGAAAGTGCCACAGAGACAATACTAACTCTTTTTCCTCCCAACGGAGAAAGAAGAGTCCAAAGGTGAAAAGCCCCGCTAAGCGGGGATTGGCAGGAGAAATCCAGCCCGTCGGCAAACCCTGTCTGGTGCAAGGTGAGATGGAAAAATGCGTAGACACCCAAACGTTTGCACATTTTCTCACCGCGTAAGATAGATGACCACATAAACAAAATCCGGCTTATCAGTGCGTCAAAGAGCTTTTTTAAAAAATCACGGGCACCAGCCACACAAATGAAACGATCCGAGATATTTTTTGGCCTCATAAAAATCCCAACAGACTTCGTAATGGTTGTTTTGGCCTTTCTTTTATCATACAAACTCAGAATCATAACAGATAATTTAAAAGGCTTCGCGAACCCGATCGACTACTCCGTCCTCCCAACAATCAAAGAATATTTTAACTTCAGCGCATACGCCGCGCTCGCGCTAATCGCAGTCTTCGCAATAGGAAGAATGTACACTCTCAAATCAACTTTCCACTTCAGCAAAGAATTCAAGAGAACAATCCTTCTCACGCTAGTTTGGGTAATGTTAATAATCACCTATTTCTTTTTCACAAGAACATTCCCATTCTCACGCCTCGCGATTTTGTACAGCTTCTCACTCGCAGGAATGATGTTGATCACCGGAAGAGCTGTAATAAAAATTCTGCAAAAAATAGCTCTAAGGCTTGGAATAGGCCAAAAACGCGTTCTTCTCTTCGGCGAAAATTCGGTTTCAAAAGAACTCGTACAAAAATTATCAAAAGATTCCAGCTTCAAAATTTTGGACACAATCGATTCAATCGCGAGACTCCCATACATCACAGAAAAATTAAAAGTGGAAGAAATCATCCAAACAAAATCAGAAAACTCACAGCAAGTCCTCGAATTCTGCGAAGAAAACCACATTGAATACACTTTCGTACCGGACTTAATGGAAGTGAAAAGAACAAATGTGGAAGTAAAAGCCGTAGGCTCAATCCCGTTGATCACACTCAAAAAAACACCTTTAGACGGCTGGGGCAAAGTCGCGAAAAGAACAATGGACATAATCGGAGCAGTAATCGGTTTGATCCTACTCTCCCCCATTTTCTTAATCACAGCGATAGCGATAAAAATAGACTCGCGCGGACCTGTTTTATTCAAAAAATTAGACAACGGCACCCCCGTAAAAAGAGTCGGACAATTTGGAAAACTTTTCAAATGCTACAAATTCCGCTCAATGCACCCAAACACAGATTCTCTGAGATACACAGAGGAATTTTTAAATAAAAATCTGCGCTCAGACGGCCCCTTAGTAAAGATAAAAGACGATCCAAGAGTTACAAAAGTTGGGCGCTTCATCCGCAAATATTCCATAGACGAATTGCCTCAACTCTGGAACGTCTTAATTGGCAACATGAGTCTGGTTGGCCCGCGCCCACACCTCCCCGAAGAAGTTGCTCACTACAAAGGCTCTCACAAATTCGTCCTCACAATCAAACCCGGCATGACCGGCCTGCCCCAAATCTCCGGCCGCTCTGACCTCGACTTCGAAAACGAAGTAAAACTCGACCGCTACTACATCGAAAACTGGTCACTCTGGCTCGACACCAAACTAATCTTCAAAACCGTAGGGATTCTGTTGAAAGGATATAAGGAATAAAAATTCTCACACTAAATCCTACCGACACAGCTTGCTAAATGTACGGAAATATGATATAGTACTGTTATTAAAAATAAAAACAAATAACCAAAACAAAAATGGCAGAACAAGAATTTAACAGACGACGCACAGACCGTGGAGAAGAAGAAGCAAGTTTTGAACAGGGAGTAACAGGTGCAGCACTAAGAGAGTCTAATGGACGGTACAGAGAAGGAGATTCTCATGTTTTCGCTGAAACCGCAAATGCAGTGAAAAAGGTTCTAGGGCACGGCAAAAAGAACGAAGAAAAGTTTTCAGACCCATCAACAGTTGGAACAAAAACTTTATTTGAAGCATTGCACGGATCTTTCAGCGTAACATTAGAAGTTCTAAAAATCCTTATACGCAAACTAACAAATAACGATGCTTATCAACTACCCCAAGAGCTAAAAGACGAAAGCTATCTGTTTACCGGATTACACGTTCGAGGAGGAGGAAAAATAGAAATCAATATCAATGATAAAGGCGACAAATTAGTCATAAGAGCTAGAAAAATATGGATGTCAGGAGGACGTGTTGCCTATTCCTTGAGCATGAAATCGAAAGATCCAATTTTTCAAAGAAGACTCGAAGCACTCGGCCCACTAGAGGAAGAAGGATAAGTTAAAATACTACTCATCACAATCCTCCATTCTTCGCCTAGCTCACAAAACAATTAAGTGCTAAAATCCCCCCGTATAGAATTTCAAAAACGGTTTTATTATGATTCACAAAATTATCAACAAGCTTTTGGGGGATAAAAATGAGAAAATCGTCAAAAAACTCCAGCCGATTGTTCAACAAATCAATGAAATCGAACAGCGCTATCAAACGGAAATCACATCTGATGAGGATGTAACCAAAAAGACGGAAGAATTTAAAAAAAGACATCAAAACGGGGAATCTCTAGACGACCTCCTCCCCGAAGCTTTCGCACTGGTAAAACACGCGTGCCGAAGACTAATGGGCAGAAAATGGATAGTAAGAAACCATGAAATCACTTGGGACATGATCCCATACGACGTTCAAATCCTCGGAGGAATAGTCCTTCACCAGGGGAACATCGCAGAAATGAAAACTGGTGAAGGAAAAACTTTGGTGTGCACGATGCCTCTGTACCTCAACGCACTTTCCGGGAAAGGGTCATACCTTGTAACAGTTAACGAATATTTGGCACAACGCGACTCAGAATGGATGGGGGGAGTGTACAAATACTTGGGCCTCACAGTCGGAGTCGTAAAACACGGCCAAAACACCGAAGACAAAAAACAAGCCTACGCAAGCGACATCACGTACGGAACAAACAACGAATTCGGATTCGATTACCTGCGCGACAACATGGTTCCGGACGCAGGAGAAATCGTTCAAAAAATTCTAAATTTCTGTATCGTCGATGAAGTCGACTCAATCTTGATTGATGAAGCCCGAACCCCTCTTATCATCTCAGCACCGGCCGAAGAATCCACAGCGAAATATCAATCATATTCACGCCTAGTCCAGCAACTAAAGGAAAAAGACCACTACGAAATCGACGAAAAAATGAAAACAGCGACCTTGACCGAATCGGGAATTAAAAAAATGGAAGAACTGCTGGGCGTTGAAAATATCTACACCGAAAAAGGCTTCGCCGAAGTCCACCATTTGGAACAAGCGTTAAGGGCTTTGGCTTGCTACAAACGCGACATTGATTACCTCGTAAAAGACGATGAAATTCTAATTATTGATGAATTCACGGGGCGCCTTATGCCAGGCCGCAGATACTCACACGGACTCCACCAAGCCATCGAGGCAAAAGAAAATGTCGAAGTAAAACGCGAGTCAAAAACTTTGGCGACAATCACGTTCCAAAATTATTTTAGAATGTTCAACAACCTCGCCGGAATGACAGGTACGGCAAAAACAGAGGAAGAAGAATTTTACCAAATTTACGGATTGGAAGTTGTAATAATTCCACCAAACAAAACTCTCATAAGAAAAGATCAAAACGATTCGATATTCAAAAATCAAACAGGAAAATTCCTCGCCGCAGCAAATAAAATTAAAGAGCTCAATGACAAAGGACAGCCAGTTCTTGTCGGCACAATTTCAGTAGAAAAATCGGAAATAATGAGCAAGCTCCTCACGAAACTTGGCGTAAAACACAATGTTCTCAACGCAAAAAATCACGAAAAAGAAGCTGAAATAATCAAAGACGCAGGACTTCGCGGCGCAGTCACAATCGCCACAAACATGGCAGGCCGCGGAACCGACATCAAACTCGGGGAAGGAGTAACAGAGCTTGGCGGACTATTTGTACTCGGCACAGAACGCCACGAATCACGCCGCATAGACAACCAGCTCCGCGGACGTTCCGGACGCCAAGGCGACCCTGGCGAAAGCCAATTTTTCGTTTCGATGGAAGATGATCTAATGAGACTTTTCGGCGGCGACAGAGTCAAAAAAATGATGGAACTTCTCAAAGTCCCAGACGAAATGCCAATCGAAAACCGCATGCTCTCAGGCTCAATCGAAAGCGCCCAAAAAAAAGTTGAAGGCCACCATTTTGACATCAGAAAACACGTCCTCCAATACGACGACATAATGAACATCCACCGCGACATAATCTACACGCGAAGAAAAAAATTCATCGAAAGCGAAAACTTAAAAGAAGACATTTTAGCGATGATAAAAGAGGAGGCAGAAGCAGTTACCTTGAATCACACAGCCGGTCGAGACTTCCGCGAATGGGATTTGGAGAAATTAGTAACTCTTTTAAATTCAATTTCAGGAAATCCAGCTCATCCTCTCAAAAAAGAGGATTTGGAAATCATCCGCGACGAGAGAGAATTGGCAGAATTCGCATCAAAATGGCTCACACAAGAATACGAAGAAATTGAGAAAAATCTTCCGGAACCAGAAATGCTCAGAAAAGTTGAAAAAAATGTTTTCCTAAGAGCAAATGACGTTCTTTGGATGGAGCATATTGATGAAATGCAAGGCCTCCGCGAAACAGTTTCAATGCGCGGCTACGGCCAAAGAGACCCATTAACAGAATACAAATCGGAAGGATATCGAAAATTCGAAGAAATGGTTTCAATAATCCGCTCAAACACAGTAAACACTTTGTTCAAAGTAGATTTTGAAAAAGTAATTTTAAGGGAACTCACCCAAAGACCAGAAATTAAAAATATCAGAACAAATGAAGACGAAGTTGAAGCCACTATCACCGGAGGCAACAAGTCCTCAACCCAAACAAACCCAATCATCGCAAAACCAGTCACTCACTCCACGCATCCAACCACCATAAAAGCCACGGACGACGACTACAAAAAACCTTCAAAACCATCTGGAAATCCCACTATAATCCGCGTTTCCGCAAATGACAAAGACGAAACCCATCCTCAATCCCCCATCACAGCAGAAAAAGTCGGCCGCAACGAACCCTGCCCCTGCGGAAGTGGGAAGAAATACAAGAAATGCTGTGGCAGCGCGGCCTAAAAGGCCAGCGCGAGCCCTCGAGCCTAGAAAGGATTGGAATACAAAGCTTCATCCCTAGGGCATCCTTTCGCCACCCACTCATTAACAGTATCAACAGCAATCCTTCTTGGACGATAAGCATCAACTTTCCCAGGATTTGAATGCTCATAAAACAATCCTCGAACCATATTGCTCAACATTCCAACGAGAAGAATATCGATTTTTTCGCCAATATCCGTAATCACTCTTTCAGGAGTACCCACATCATTCAATTTCCCATCAAGAGCGGATTCAAGTGCAGACGGGACATGATTCTTATCATCAAACTCTTCCAACCTAAAAAACATATCATCAACCTGCTGACGCTCAATCCTACCGAGGAAATTATCACCTCCAATTCCAATATTATCCCAATAATGCACGTCCTCATATCCTTTCCCCCTCGGAACCACGAATTGATTAAATTCAGAAACAAGCAAATCAGGCTCCTCCTTCAAAACTTTTAAAATAAAATCCCTAAAAACCTCCCTTCCACTATTAACAACTTCTTCCGTAATCTGTCTCGTAATCCCGTCAACAGCTTGCTTTTCACTAGACAAAACAATTTTAGACTTACCTTTCCCAACCAAAATCTCATTAACCTTTTGAAATTTTGCCACTTCCTCAGGAGTAGCATTAGCAACATTCAAAGTTATTCCTCCCTCCTGATTTTCAGCCCACTCAGCAACAGCTTCAGGCGTATCATTTATAAATTTAGAAACATCAGCATTAAACTTTGGCAAAGCTTTAATTTGATCAACTATTCCTTGATTAGGAAATTGATTTTTTGCGTTTTCCATAAAAAACTTTAGTTAAATTTCAAGGCTCTATTATACAGAAAACAACCCTTTTGTCAACTCGTGATCCAAAAAGATCTCCACTAAAGCAAAGATTAATGCAGCCAAAAACAACTACCCTAATTCCTCCTCAAGCGCTTGAATATAAGCCTGAACAGCCCTATTCCTTTCCCATCCAGGATGTCCTGCTACATAAGCCTTGATCGCCGAAAGACTACCGGACTCAACCACTTCTCGAAAACTAGATGCCTCCCCAATCCACTGCCTCGTCATATCCGCCCCTGGAGAGATGTCTTCAGCAAGAGTACGGCTCATAGCAGCCGACGGACTCCCAATAACAGCCAATAAATCTTTTTTACATTGCTCAACTCGAGCCCCAATATCATTTCCTAGATTTTCCATATTTTTTTAAATTAGAAAATAAATACATACAGTACAGCCATTATTATACTTGAAACGCGTGCCTTTGTCAATCCGACCTCTATCTCCAACCAAGCCTCATTCCCATTTGAAATCTCCTCAAAAAACCGCTATCCTTTCCCCGTCCAAAAAACAAATTTTAAATACATTTTTATGCACCGAATCGAAATAACGACAAAAGTTAACGACATGCGTTCGCAGGTTCAGCTTAACAAAATTCAAGGACTTGGATTTGCTGAAAAAATCGACAACTGCAAAGTTCTCGAGGTCTATACAATCGAAAAACACCTAACTAACCACGAGCTAAAACGCATCGCAGAAACTCTTTCCAGTCCAATTTCTCAAATCTGCAAAATCGATGAACCAACAAAAGACATCCCTTTCAACTGGGCAATCGAAATCGGCTTCCTGCCGGGAGTAACGGACAACGTCGCCACCACCGCGAGAGAAACAATCGAAGACTTATTTAAAACAAAACTCGACCTAAACAAAGAAGGAGTATACACGTCAAAATTAATCTTAATAAAAGGATCGCTCCAAGAAAAGGACGCAGAAGAAATAGCAAACGCGTTATACAACAAGCTTATCGAACGCGCCCAAATTAAATCCCATGAAAAATACTCGTCAGACAACGGCATGGGCATCACAGTCCCAAGAGTAAAACTTCAAACAAAACCTCACGTAGACAAGATAGATATTTTCAAAATGACGGAAGCGGAGCTCGTAGAGCTCGGCAAAAAAGGAATAAAAAATCCGGACGGCACATATCGCGGACCTCTCGCATTGGACATGGATTACCTCCGCGCAATCAGAGATTATTTCAAAAAAGAAAACCGCATCCCAACGGATATAGAAATTGAATCAATCGCTCAAACTTGGTCGGAACACTGCAAGCACACCATCTTCGCCGCAAGCATGGACAACGACATCCCAGAAGGTTTATACAAAGGTCTAATTAAAAAAGCCACAAACGAAATTCGCAAAAAGAAAGGTAAAAAAGATTTCTGCGTATCCGTGTTCAAAGACAATTCCGGCGCGATTATTTTTGACAAAAAATACCTCGTAACAGACAAAGCGGAGACCCACAACAGCCCATCGGCGCTCGACCCGTTTGGCGGAGCCATTACCGGAATCGTAGGCGTAAACCGCGACACAATCGGCTTTGGCAAAGCGGCAAAACCAATCGTAAATAAATACGGATACTGCTTCGCGGATCCAAACGACAAAGACCCAATCTACAGAGACAAAGAGCTAAAAAACCCAGCACTTTCCCCAAGACGCATCATTGACGGTGTTGTCGCTGGCGTCAACAGCGGAGGAAACTGTTCCGGAATCCCAACCACACAAGGCTGGCAGTATTTCGATGACAGATACAAAGGGAAACCGCTCGTTTTCGTAGGAACAATCGGATTGATTCCAAGAAAAATTAACGGCGAAGACAGCTGGCTAAAGGAAGCAAAAGCGGGAGATAAAATTGTTGTCTTAGGCGGCCGCGTGGGACAAGACGGAATCCACGGAGCTACATTTTCATCAGAAGCCTTGAATGAAGGAAGCCCGGCGGGCGCGGTTCAAATCGGCGACCCAATCACGCAAAAGAAACTTTCAGACGCGATTGTAAAAGAAGCCAGAAGTCTTGGACTATACAATTCAGTCACGGACAACGGCGCCGGCGGAATCTCCTGCTCAGTCGCGGAAATGGCTAGAGAATGCGGCGGATGCTATGTTGAATTGGACAAAGTTCCACTGAAATATCCAAATTTGGAACCATGGAAAATCTGGATTTCAGAATCGCAGGAAAGAATGACAATGTCCGTCCCCCAAAAAAATATCGAACCATTGTTCGACCTTTTCAAAAGACGCGGAGTCGAAGCGACAATTATCGGAGAGTTTAATAATTCAGGCAGATGCACAGTCACAATGCACGGCGAAACAATAATGGATGTTGATCTAAACTTCCTTCACGACGGCCTGCCGGAAAAACATTTGAAATCAACATACGCTCTTCCAAAAAACAAAGAAGCGGACTTTCCGATACCGGAAAATATGGGTGAAATTCTCCTCAAAATGTTAAAAAGAACCAACATCTGCTCATATTCATACATTTCAAATCAATACGACCACACAGTCCAAGCAATGACGGCGGTTTATCCGCTCCAAGGCCCAGGCCAAGTAAACGGGACTGCATCAGCAGTGTGCCCTGTCCTCGGCTCTGACAAAGCGATTGTAATGTCTCAAGGAATTAACCCGCGATACAGCGACATCGACACATACCACATGTCAGCCTGCGCGATAGACACCGCGATCCGCAATGCAATAGCACTCGGCGCAGACCTAGATTACATGGCGTTAATGGACAACTTCTGCTGGTGCAGTTCGGACGAAGAAGAGCGCTTAGGCCAATTAAAATCGGCCGTTCAAGCATGCTACGACTATTCAACAAAATTCGGCACCCCATTCATCTCCGGAAAAGACTCAATGTTCAACGATTTCAAAGGCTATAACTCAAAAGGCGAACAAATTAAAATTTCTGTGCCCCCCACTCTACTCGTTTCATCATTAGGCGTAATTGACGATGTAAAAAAAGTCGTAACAATAGATTCAAAATCCGCGGGCGACATCGTATACATTCTCGGCGTCACAAAAGACGAACTCGGCGCAAGCGAGTATTTTGATATGATGGAAAAAGGCCTAATCGGCAACTCTGTTCCAAAAGTACAGCCCGACTCAAATATCACCCTCTACAAAACTTTCAAAAAAGCCGTAGACAAAGAATTATTTGCATCATCAATGAGCGTCAGTCTCGGCGGAATTGGCGCAGCACTGGCCAAAAAAGCAATCTCCGCACAAATGGGAATGGAAATTGATTTGGATAAAGTAACATCAGAAAATTTAAGACCAGACCACGTATTATTCTCAGAATCCCAAGGAAGAATAATCGTCACAGTAAATCCAAAAAACAAAGAAGAATTTGAAAAATTATTCGCAAAAATCCCACACGCGGAAATCGGCCAAATCACAAACGGCCAATCATTTGTCATCAAACACAAAAACGCAGATTTGATAAATCTTTCTGTAAAAGACTTGGACGAAGCGTACAAATCAACATTTAAAAATTATTAGACTGCAAACCCCACTCCGCGAAGCGGAGCCTTGAGCCCGCAGCCCCAAAAAATAATTAAAAAAACTACCCTATATGCCAAAAACACATCCCAAAGTCTTAATTCTCACCGGCTACGGAATAAACTGTGAAGAGGAAACCGCCTATGTCTTCGAAAAGGCTGGTGGCAAGCCAAAAATCGTGCATGTAAACGACCTCATTGACGGTCTTGAAAATATTAAAAAATATCAAATTCTTGCGATCCCCGGCGGATTTTCATACGGCGACGACACCGGCGCGGGCAACGCCCTTTCAAATCGAATTAGAAACAACATAAACGAAGACGTTCTCTCATTCGCACAAGCAGACAAACTGGTAATCGGCGTCTGCAACGGCTTCCAAATGCTATCAAACCTCGGCCTCGTCCCCGCGACAAAAAACCAATACGGAAAAAGAGAAGTCGTGCTCATGTGGAACAACACAGCCCGCTATTCCTGCCGCTGGGTCAACACAAAAGCAGTCTCAAAAAAATGTATTTGGACAAAAGGAATTGATCAAATTGAGCTCCCGATAGCCCACGGCGAAGGAAACTTTTACGCAGAGCCGGAAATTTTAAAAGAGCTGCACGACAACGATCAAATCGTATTGAAATACACAAGACCAGACGGCTCTCCAGCAAGCGGCGAAGCGCCTTTTAACCCAAACGGCGCCATCGAAGACATCGCCGGCATCACCGATCCTTCCGGAAGAATCTTAGGCCTCATGCCCCATCCCGAAAGGTTTCATTCCTTCACCCGCCACCCCACCTGGACCCGCCTGCCCAAACCCCTGCCCGAAGAAGGCGATGGCATGAAGTTTTTTAGAAACGCAGTGGAGTATTTTGGATAAAATCAAGTTAGCTGAGATACATGTTTTCCTTTTGGGGCTAATGCCTCAGCTCTTAAAAAGAATCCAATTTTGTTTTTCTTTTATTGATAGAGTGGAATATAATGTGTTTCCTCCGCTACGCTGCGGAAACGATTAAAAATATTAGAGATCAACAATGGATCCAAAAAATATCCCAAGGCATATATCCCAAGTGTTTAAAGAAATCCCTGAAGAGGAAGGCGAGTTTGATTTTTTTAACGCCAATCTTTTGTATGATACTCCAGCATTTCTGGACCCATTTCTTTTAAAAAACAGTCCTGTCGAAAAAGAGCGCAAAATATTTGATAGATTTGGTATCTTTTTTAAAGAAGCATACAGAATGTCACTACGGGTCTCGACCAATCCAAAAGAATTAAGAAAATTAGAGAATTTTCTATCTTTCAAAGAACCAATTGAGGTTTATCTTGGCTATACAGCGGATTCTAATCACGGAAAAGGGTTAAAAGCTGACTTTGCAAAAAAATTAGTCAACTTTTTCATCAATAGTTCAATCAACAGATTGGTTGTTAAAGATGAGGTTTACCCAGATGAAAAATTCAACCCTTCAATTCTAGCCTTAATAGCAGAGGGATTAGGTTATGACGGAGTAAGTGATTTATCAATATGCTTAATAATGGACTATTTAATAGAATACACACAGGAACAATGCAAAAAATGGGGGATAAAATGCAAAAGAAAGATGGTCAGACAAACATTCGATTTTGGCGAAATGGAATGGACTAATGGAATTTGGGCAGAATTACCAGAGAATCCTTTAGACAAAGGAACTATTGTGTTTGTTCCAAAACATTTGCTTCGCGGTGATGAAAAAATTGACCCAAACAAAGCTAAATCAAAAATCATTTCGATTTTAAGAGAAGACCATCAACTCAAAGAAAGGTTTGCTGGGCTTGTTGGCAAAAGAATTTCAGAGGTAACACTTGAGGAAATACACAATGCAATAAATCAAGACAATACTATCGTGAGGAGATATCTTGAGGAATTGGAAAAAGAAGGCTTTGATGGATACGACTTCGAAAAAGACGTTTTGGGTTTCATGTCAGTAAAAACATACAAAGATCATTTCAATAAAAAGTTCCCAAGAGAAGTATCAATTGAGAAGCGTGAAGATCTACTGAAATATACAAAAGAATTAATAGACACAATAAAAGAGCACTTTTCTGAAGTCGCATGGAAAGATATGTGGATTGATCTGGAGAATATGAAGCCAGGCTCTGGAAATTGCAAAGAATCTGTTTTTGGCAGAAAAATACATGGTATGGGAGTGGCATATTTTAAACACCTACCAGATGTGACATTTATTAGAGAAGCAGGCTCAGGAGGCGGGTTTGTAGATTTCATAGTAATCTTCAAAAGATGTCGAATAGCGATTGAAGTTAAAAACTTATGCAACGGCTCAAAATCAGGAGAGCCTCCATTAGCAGCATATTTACATGGAATACAGAGGCAGTTACCTGTATATGCTATTTCTAGCAAGTGTATTTATGCTTTCTATATTACTGGGCAACATTACAATGGCTTACATTGTAAAACTAAACGAAAATTAAAAATAAGAGATGATACTCCTAGAATACAGGAGATAAAAGACTCCATACCAGATACGGAAAATGAAATAAAATCAAAATTGGAAAATTTTGAAAAATTATTTTACGAAAATATACCATTGTATCCACAAGATCCACCGTCTAAAAAATAACCAGTGGTGTTTTGGGCTACGGGCATTCACCCCTTTAATTCCCCTCTGCCCTTCGCCCAAAACGGAAAAACAAAATCAGATCTTTCTTTTGTAAGAGCAATTTCTTTCAGAAATTAAAGGAAAACATGTACATCATATAACAGCGTGTATGCGGCTACGGCTTGCTCCGTACCTCCGCAAGCCTCCGCCCATATTTGCTGGCTGTACCGCTTCGCGATATTATACAGCCAGCAAACATCGCATGCACGCGGACGTTAGCTGAAAAAGTAAAATTTTATTTTAATAACCAAAACCCATGAAAAAAATCCTCTTCAACAAACTGGCAATCACATCCGGCCTAATACTGGCAGCTCTAAACTTAATTTTTCCAGGCTGCTCAGCCATTCTCTGCGCCATCAACCCAACCAAAGATTTCTGCGGCGAATCATGGGCAACCATGATTATAAACACCCCAACCTTTCAATTACTATCATGGCCATTCCCCGCGCACACAAGCGAAAGAATAGGATTTATCATCCTAGCCATTTCCGGAATTATTCAATATTTTATTATCGGCTACTTGATTGGCCAACTCGTTCTATTTATTAAAAAGAAGC
>Ga0233425_10008600_pt1 | contig 13432 bp, 11 predicted proteins | sample Watercolumn_Towu_2_FD_181712 | JGI IMG/M metagenome (GOLD analysis project Ga0233425, IMG submission 181712) | Freshwater microbial communities from Lake Towuti, South Sulawesi, Indonesia - Watercolumn_Towuti2014_140_MG | ecosystem: Environmental > Aquatic > Freshwater > Lake | place...
CAATGCGACCGCGGCGAACATCACCATCGGCGGCAACCTCAGCGGCAGCGGCCCGCTCAGCTTCCACAGCGCGGCGGCCGGCGCCGGCACCTTTATCCTGGCGGGCAACAACTCCGGCTACACCGGCAACATCACGGTGGACGCCCCGGCGGCTGTCGCCGGCGGCTTGACCACCCTGCGCATCGCCAACACGGCCGCGGCTCCGGGTGGCGGAAGCATCACGCTGAACTTCCCGGCGGCCGGCGCGACTGGAAACGCTACGACTCTCGATCTGCCCAACGTCACGCTGCCCGCGGGTGTCGCGCTCAACATGACCAGCCTCCTCAGCGGTAGTATCAGTTTGCGCTCGCAGGTGACCTCGTCGGGCAACTCGACCATTAACGGCCCGATCACCATGGCCGGGACGAGCATCGTGCAGTTCAATCAGGCCGCCGGCGGCACCCTCACTTACAACGGCAACATCTCGGAGACATCGCCGGGTTCGTTCACGAACACCTTTTTCCTCCGCGGAAGCGGGACGCACATCGTCAACGGCACGATCAACCTGCCCACGGCGGGAGCGACCCTCTCGGTGACCGACGGCGCCACAGCCATTATTAATTCCTCCACCGGGAACACGCTGGCGGCTGCCTCCGCCGTCTACGGCACGCTGCGCCTCGGCGCGAACGACGCGCTCGGTACTTCCGCGAGTCTACTCATCGGCCAGGCAGGAGACCAGGCCTGCACGCTGGATCTCAACGGCTTCAACCAGACTGTAGGCTCGATCAGCTTCGCCGCGCCCACGGGCAACCTGACGACCAAGGGCATCTCGAACAGCCACGCGACTGCGACTTCGACCTTCACGGTGAATCAGGCCGTGGACGCCTCGTTCAACGGTACGCTCACGGGCCGCATCAACTTGATCAAAGGCGGCGCCAACAGCCTCACGCTCCAAGCCAACGCGAGCACTTTCAGCGGCAATGTCACGGTCAACAACGGGACGCTCGTGGCTTCCGGGCTTGGCGCGGCTACTGGCGCCAACGGATCGCTCGGCGCAGCCAACGTCGCCGGCAAGACCGTCACCGTGAACAGCCCCGGCATTCTAAGTTTCACCAGCAACAACATCTTCGGCAACGGCGTGGGCAACACCAGCCTCCCGGCGGTCTTCGTCAACGGCGGTACCCTGACCTCCACGCGCTACAACGTGCTGGGCGACCTCACCCTCAACGGCGGCACGCTTACCCAGTCCGCCACCGACGGCGGCGGCAATGAAGGCTACCAGTTCCGCGGAACGGTCACCGTCGGCGGCACGTCCGCTTCCACTATTTCGACCGGCAACGGCAAGGCGAATCACCTCGCGCCGAGCACCACCTTTAACGTGGCCGACGCGACTGCCTCCGCCGCCGTCGACCTGCTGGTGTCCGCGCCGCTCCGCAATCCGTCGGCAGACTTCGCCGGAGAAACGAGCGGCGCCTTGGTCAAGGAAGGCCCCGGCACCATGTCCTTGGACGCCGCAAACACCTACAGCGGTGCGACCAAGGTCACTGGCGGCATCCTGAGTCTGGGCAACAGCCTGGCGTTGCAGAACAGCCCCTTGGACACGCTCAACAGTGTCGCCGGCGACGCGACCAACGGCCTGCAAACCACCGTGACGACGCTGACGGTGGGTGGACTTACGGGCAACAAGAACCTCGCCGATGTCTTCACGACGACCTCCGGCGGTTACGGCTCCGTGACCGCCCTGACGCTGAATCCTGCAACCGGCGCCACCCCAAGCTACTCCGGCAACATCGCCGATGGAGCGGCGGGCATGACGCTTGCCAAGATCGGCTCGGGCACCCAGATCCTTGCCGGCGTCAACACCTACACCGGCACGACCAGCGTTACGACGGGCACCTTGCAACTGGACGGATCAACCCACGCCAGCAGTACGGTCGACATCGGCACCGCTGGCGCCCTGACCGGCTCCGGTACGGTGAACGGAAATGCCACCTTGACCGGCTCCGGCATCATCAACAAGTCCTCGGGAACCATCGCGGGCACGCTCGGCGTGACTGGTGGCAACTGGAATGGCGCGGGCTCGGTAACCGGACTCGTCACCTCCAGCAGCGACACCTTTACCGTCGGCAGTGGCGCCAACCTGACCGCCGACGGTGATTTGGCGGTTACCGGCGGCACCATCGCGGCAGGCAACGCCACCAGCACGATCACCGGCAGCGTCAATTACACCAGCGGCTCGAACAGCTCCTTTGCCGGGGTGATCGCCGGCTCGGGCAAGACGCTGACCATGAATAGCTCGGGTGCGGTCCTCACGCTTAGCGGCGCCAACACGTACACCGGCGCGACCACCGTCACGGCGGGCACGCTTGTGGCGGCCAACGCCACGGCCCTGGGAACCACGGCCGCCGGCACGCAGGTGGCCAGTGGCGCGACCCTGCATATCAACGGCGTCGCCATCGGCGCCGAGGCCCTGACGATCGACGGCACGGGCGTCGGCGGCGCGGGCGCGCTGACCGGCGCGGGCACCTCGTCGCTCGCGGGCGCCGTGACGCTCGGCTCGCACAGCACGATCGGCGGCACGGGCACGTTGACCCTCTCCGGCGGCGTCGGCGGGGGCTACAACCTCACCAAGACCGGCAGCGGCACGGTGGAACTCAGCGGCACCAACGGCTACAGTGGCACGACGACCGTCACGAACGGCCGGCTCAAGGTGAGCGGCACGATCCTGAACACGGTCAGCCCGGCCACGATCGGCGCCGCGACGGCCACCTTGGAATTGGCCGGCACCGGCCCGGTAACGCCCATCGGCTTGGACGTCAGCAACGTCGGCACGCTGGAGATTGCTACGGCGGCCCAGGAACTCGGCGACATTACCGGGGCGGGCACGACCAACGTGAAGCCCAGCGCCGGCCTGACGGCCAACTCGATTGTGCAGGACACGCTGATCATCGGCGCCGGCGGCTCGGTGACGATCCGCAGCGTCCCGGTCGCGGCCGGCGGCGCCGCGGGCGCCAACGCGGTTCCCGAGCCGGGAACCTGGATCCTGATCGTCACCGCGGTCGCGGGTTGGCTGGCGTTCCGCCGCCGCTGCTAACGTTGTTGCCGGAGCGGCCGTCGCCTGAGGCTATTTCGCGTATTGCGCAACGTTCTCTTTCGTCACCAGGCGAAAGGGGATGTAGGTTTCCTTGTCGCAAGGCTGCTTGCGGAGGATCTTCAAGGCAACGTCGACGGCCCGGCGGCCCTGCTCTTCGGCATCCTGGAACACGGTCGCATCGAGCCGCGACTGCCCGACCGCCTCGAGCGCGTCGGCGATGGCGTCCACGCCGACGACGATGATCTTGTCCTTCTTCTTCGCCCGTTCGAGAGCCAGCAGCGCGCCCATCGCCATTTCGTCGTTCTGCGCGAAGACCGCGTCGATGCGGTCGCCGTGGGCTTCAATCCAGTTCTCCATCAGCGCCACGGCCTTGGCCCGGTCCCACTCGGCCGTCTGCTCGGCGAGCAGATGGAGGCCGGGGTGCTTGGCGAGCACTTCGCGGGCGCCGGCGTCGCGTTTGATCTGGGCCGCCTGCCCCAAGTAGCCTTGCATCATGAGGATCTGGCCCTTGCCGCCCAGCCGTTGGGCGATGTACTCCATGGCAATGCGGGCCGACTCTTCGTCGCGCGAGCCGACGAAGGCCGTCGGCGCGGTCTTGGTCTCGGAATTCACGTTGACGATCGGAATGCCGGCCGCCAACGCCTTGTCCACGGCCGGGGCGCTGGCCTCCACTTCGCACGGATTGAGGATGATCGCATCGACCTGCTGGGCGATGAAGTTCTCGACGTGCTGGACCTGTTTCTCCGGGCTGCGTTCGGCATCCTTGACGAGGAGCTTCACGCCCAGTTCGTCGGCCCGTTGCTCCATCGCCTTGTTGATCATGACGATGAACTCCGAGGAGCAATTCATCAGCGAGACGCCGATCACCGGGACGTTCCGGCCCGACGAGCAACTGCCCGCGAACAACACCGCGAACACGACTGCCGCGGCCTGCATGGCCACGGAACGGGGACGAGCATTCATTGGCGCCTCGGGAATGGAACGTCGGACGGCCGTGGCCCACGGCCGATTCCGTGCCTCGGCCGCGGCCGGCGCGTTGTACGCGCTCTACTGCCGTCTCTGCCGGCGGTCGAGCCACACCGCGCCGACAATGATAACGCCTTTGACGATCTGCTGGTAGTAGGAGGAGACGTTCAGCAGATCGAGTCCGTTGTTGATTACGCCCATGAGCAAGACGCCCAGCAACGTCCCGCCGATTCCACCGACGCCTCCCGAGAGGCTCGTGCCGCCGATTACGACGGCGGCAATGGCGTCCAGCTCGTAGGCGACGCCCGCGTTGGGTTGGCCGGTGGTGATGCGCGCGGCTAGTACGACGCCCGCCAGGCCCGTCAGCGCCCCGCACACGGTGTAGGCGAACAGCTTGATCCGGCGGACGTCGATGCCCGCCGCGCGCGCGGCGTTCTCGTTGCCGCCGACGGCGTAGATGTGGCGTCCCAACCGCGTATTGGCCAGAAACAGCCACGAGGCTACCGACACCGCCGCCAGGATCAATACCGGGATCGGTAGGCCCAGGATGTCGCCGGCCAGTTGAGTCAGGTCGGGGGACATGTTCGAGACGGGCTTGCCGCCGCTGACGACCAGCGCCAGCCCGCGGGCCGCGGTCATCATTCCCAACGTGACAATGAACGGCGCCACGCCGCCGCGCGTCACGACCAGGCCGTTCGTCGCGCCGCACGCCGTGCCGGTGGCGATGCCCATCAGCACCGCGAACACAATCGGATATTCGTCCGGATGGGCGAAGCTGGCCGCAACCACCCCGGCCAGCGCGACCACCGAGCCCAGGGACAGATCGACCCCGCCGGTGAGCAATACGAAGGTGACCCCGACGGCCAGGATGCCGTTGATCGAGACCTGCCGGGCCACGTTCACCAGGTTCGTGGCCGTCAGGAACTTGGGCGTGGCCGCGGCCAAGACCGCACCGACGACCACCAGCGCGATCACGATCCCGAAGCGTTGCAGCAGCCGCCGCGCGGCTGCCGGGAAAACGAGGCGCCGGGGCGTGTCGGGTTCAACGGGGCATGGCATAGCGGAGGACTTCCTCTTGCGTGGTGTGCGACGGATCCAACTCGGCGGCCACCGTCCCTTGCCGCATGACCAGCAGCCGGTCGCTCAGGGCGAGCGCCTCCGGCAACTCGGACGACACAAGAACCACCGCCTTGCCTTCCTCCGCCAGCCGTGCGATCAGCGCATGGACCTCGGCCTTTGCACCGATGTCGATCCCGCGTGTGGGCTCGTCGAGAAGCACGATGGAAGGATCGGCCAGCAGCGAGCGGGCGAGCACGACTTTCTGCTGGTTCCCGCCGCTGAGTTCGCCGACGGCCTGCCGCGCACCGGCCGTCTTGATGCCCAGCGCGGCGATCCCGGCCTCGGCTGCCGCTGTTTCTTGTGCGTGGCGGATGAAGGGGCCGCGGCAGTAACCGCCGAGCGCGGCCAATGTCATGTTGTGCTTCACCGGCATCGTGTGTATCAGCCCGAACCCCTGGCGGTCTTCGGTGACCATGCCGATGCCGTGCCGCATGGCGTCGGCCGGGCGGCGGATGCGGACCGGCTGACCTGCGACGCAGATCTCGCCCGCATCGGCCGGCACAAGCCCGAAGACGGCACTAAGCAATTCGGTCCGGCCGGCGCCCATGAGACCCGTGATGCCCAGGACTTCCCCGCGACGCAGTTCAAAATCGACGTCCTGGAACGCGCCGGCCCGACTGAGGCCACGGACGGTCAGCACGACTTTGCCGCGGCACGCCCGCGGCCGCACTGCCGCGTCATCGACGGACCGGCCTACCATCAGCGCGATGAGTGCCTGGCGGTCGATCTCCCCCGCCGGACAAGTTCCGACATGGGAACCGTCTCGCAACACCGTGATCGTATCGGCGATGCGGAACACCTCGTCCATCTTGTGCGTGATGTAGACGATCGCGACGCCGCGGTCCCTGAGTGTGGCAATCACCCTGAACAAGGCGTCCACCTCGCGTTGCGAAATCGCGGCAGTGGGCTCGTCCATGATGAGGACGCGGGCGTCTTGTCCCAGGGTCTTGGCGATCTCGACCGTCTGCATCTGGGCGACGCTGAGTCGCCGCATCTTCCACTGCAGCGGCAGGTCGGCCTCCAGCAGGTCCAAGAGCCGCCGGGCCTCGCGCTGCATGGCCCGGCGGTCGATCCAACCCACCAGTCGCGAGGCCGGCTCGCGGCCCAGCAGGATGTTCTCAGCCACCGTCATGTCGGGGACCGGCAGCAGTTCCTGGTGGATCATCGCAATGCCGTGGCGGCTGGCGTCCTGCGGGCTGCGGAGCAGAATGGGCCGGCCGCCCAGCAGGATCTCGCCCGAATCGGCCCGCAACAGCCCGCCGAGCACGCGCATCAACGTGGACTTGCCCGCCCCGTTTTCGCCCATCAACGCGTGGACCGCGCCGGATCGGAGCGTCAACGATACGTCCACCAGCGCTTGAACGCCGGCAAACGCCTTGCTGATGTGTCGCGCCTCGAAAACGGCCCCGTCGGTGGTCGGTCGGTCGCGTTGCACGGGGTCGGATCCAATCGAGTGAGAACGGAACTGCAGACTCGGCAACGAGGGGCGTTCCCGAGGATTCTCCTTCGGCAGCCGTCGCTGGTTCCGTCCGCACTGGACGGCCGCCCCGACGGCACCCTATTGTAGCGGCACCGAACGTGGCGTGGAACCGTCACCCCTCCTCCTCACTTCCCCTTCGGCGCCCCACCGACGTACGAATCGAATACGCGGACCTTCTTCCAGTTCGCCTTGTGCTTGGCGACGAATTCCAGGTGCTTGGGTTCGACGAGGTACTTCTCCATGGCGGCTTTGCTCTCGAAGACGCAGTGCAGGGCCACGTCGTAGTCCTTGTCGATCACGTCGCGCTCGACGTCGGAGACCGTGCCGGCCGCGTAGAAGAGGATACCCGGCAGCGGCGAGAGCAGCTTGTGGCAGTCGTCGACCACGGCCTTCTTCGCCGCGTCGGTGTTGTCCTTGAGCGTGAAGTAGACGTTGTGGGCCAACAGCGGTCCCTTCTCGGCGGCGTCGGCCGCGCTGAAGGAACACATGCCCAGGTAGGCCAGACCGAGAATCAACGCGGCAATCAAGACGTTCTGCATGGTTCGTTCCTCGTGTAGTCGTGGGACGCACGACGGATTCGATGCGTCGCCCCTCAAAGTACCAGGGGCGCGCGAGCGAGTCAAGAAGATCACGTGGAGAAGAATACGGGGGGCCTGCGGTCTTGCTGGTGGGCAGTAAAACGCCCACCCCTCACTACCCACGACTCACTACCCACTGCCTACTTCCCGCCCTTATGCGACCAGAGCTTGAAGAGTCCGCCGCGGCCGGGCTTCTTGGCGGCCTCGTCGGGGGCGGCCTTCTCGTCGCCGCCGACGGCCAGGGAGAGTTCCTGAATCGAGTGCGTGATGGCCGCCTTGGGCGCCTGTTCGTAGAGCGGCACGCCGTTATTCCGCACTTCGATCATGGTGCGGTAGTCGTTGGGCAGTTGCCAGAAGATCGGCTTGCCGATGGTTTCCTCGGCCTTCTTCAACGTGATTCCGCTCTCCAAGCCCACGCGGTTGACGACGATCTTCACCTTGTCGGCCATGTTCTCCATTTCGCCGAAGGACATCATCAGCCGCACGACGTTCCGCAGGCAGGGCAGATCGAGTTGCGTGACCAGCAACACAGTGCTGGCCATTTCCAGGGCCACGAGATCCAAGGCGTTGTAGCCCTTCGACAGATCGAGCACCAGGTGCGTGAACGTGGCCTTCAGGAGCCCGATGACGCGCTGCAAATCGTCGGGCGTAATCAGGCCGATGTCTTCCAAGCGCACGGGACGCGGCAGCAGGTAGAGACCCGAGGCGTGTTTGGTCAACGACCGCTTCAGGAGCGAGAAGTCCAGGCGCGTGACGTTCTGCGCCACGTCGACCAAGGTGTAGTCGGGGATCGTGTCGAGAAACACGTCGGCGTCGCCCAGGCAGAGGTCGAGATCGACCAGGGCCACCGAGTTGCGTTCGTTGCGGGCCAGGGCGCAGCCCAGGTTCACGGCGACGCTGGTCGTGCCCACGCCGCCTATCGAACCGGCCACGGCGATCACCTGGCTGCCGCGGGGTTTGTTGTCGCCGCCGCGACCGAAGCGGCGTTCGCTGATGCGGCCCAGGGCGGCCAGCAGGTCCTCGATGCGCACGGGCTGCGTGAGGAATTCCTTGGCCCCGGCCCGCAGCACGCGGAGAATCAGGCTGCCGTCGTTCGAGGAACTGACCACCAGCACGGCGCAGTTGGGCGAGGTCTCGGCGAGCTTTTCGACGAGTTGCAGGGCCTTCTCGGGATCGTCGTCGATGGCCACCAGCCCGATGTCGGGATTGGTTTGCGCGACAACGTCGCCGAAGAACTCGTAGCGCGAGCACTCGGCTTCGAGCCAGATCATATCCATACCCAACAACATGCTCTTCAGCGCTTCGCGCTTCGCGTCGTTGGGATCGACGATCGCCAATCGGAGGACGTTACTCATAGCGGCAATGGCAAGTAGGGTAGCGGGTTCATCCAGCGATGAATCACTACCCTATTGTAGAACGTCGTAGCCGACCGGGCCGATAAAACTCGGTTCTTTGTTCGGCGATGCCGACGGCGCCGCGCCGCCCGACATGGAAACCCGCGGCCTGGTGGGGCTGTACGGATTCTGCGGCGCGGAGCGGTTGTAGGCAGTCGCCGGATTGCCCGGGGGGATCGCCGCGGTGCGGGCGCCGGCCGCGGGCATGCGCCGCGTCGTGCCTTCGGGCGGCGGCGGTTGGATGGGCTCGCTGGGACCGATCATGCCGTCGGGAACCGGGGTTCCGTCGGGGCCGTTGCCGTTGCGGCACGAGTTGCAGCCCGCCCCGTCGCAACCCGGGCAGCAGTTGGGCACCTCGGGGTGCCCCTTCATGAACAACTCCCAGTCGTTGGGGCTGGTGGTCGCCATGCCCGGGCCGCAGGGCGGAACTTCGCGGGCGTTCATCGGCTCGACTAACTCGGGCGTAACCATGACCAGCAGTTCGATCTCGTTGGCGGTCTCTTCCGTCTTGCGGAACAAGACCCCTAGGTAGGGAACCTCGCTGATCCAGGGGAGGCCGCGGTTCATGGACTCGACGCGGTGTTGCACCAGGCCGGCCAGCGCCAGCGTCTGCCCGGCGCGGAGTTCCACGCCCGTCTCGAGCTCGCGGGAACGGAGTCCGGGCACCGTCGTGCCCGCCAATACGAGGTTGCGGCTCTGGTCGATCTCGCTGACGCGCGGGCGGACTTCCAGGCGGATCATGCCGTTGCCCTGCACGATGGGGATGAAGTCCAACTGCGTGCCGTACTTCTTGTACTCGATGGAGATCGTGCCCAGGCTTTGCGGCACGGGCACGGGGAACTCGCCGCCCACGTTGAACGAGGCCGGACGGCCGCTGACCGTCATCAGCGTGGGCTCGGCCATGACCTTCGCCAGGTTGTCCTGCCGCAGGGCGTCGAGCACGCCGAAGAAGGCGCTGGTGCCGTCGACCACGCTGAAGGCGAAGGTCTCGCTGCCGGTGCTGCCGATGGCGCCGTTGATGCTGTGCTTCAGTAGGCCGGACACGCCCGAAACCACCACGTTGCTGCCGGTCACCTTGGCCCAGTCGAACCCCATGCGGCGGAGCTTGGTGCGCGAGACTTCCATAATTCGGACGTGCAGCAGCACTTGTTGCACGCCGCCGACGGTCACGGCGTTGATGACCTTCTTGGGATAATACTCGTCGGCGATGCGTTGGATCAGGCCCACGTGTTCGGCGCGGTCGACGTATCCCCAAATGAGCACGCCCTGGGAGACCGGAATCACGCGCAGGCTGGCGGTGGGGAATTGCGACCGCAGCAGCACGCTCAGGGCCTGGGCGTCGGCGTAGACGATCAGATCGATGGTGTAAACGGTCTTGTCTTCACCCCACAGATTCACCTGAGTCACACCCGCCGCCTTGGCCGAGATCTGCACTTCGTTGGGCGAGAGCGGGATCGCTTCCAGGATGTCCTTGTTGTTCGTCTGGTACTGGACGATTTTCTGGTCGAGGGTCAAGATGCGGCTGTTGTTGACCGTCATCTCGAGTTTTTCGCTCTGTAGCCGGACCTTGTGGACCGGCGACGTCCCCTGCGGCTTGGCGGCCGCCTCGGTGGTTTGGGCCTGCGCCGCGTTCGCGGCCAGGACGAGCAACAGAGAGAGAATGCACGACGGCGCCGAACGCCGGCCGAAGAGGTGCTGACTCATCCTTGAGTTCCTTGCATCAGGCTCCGCCCGCGGGCGGAAACAGTTCATCCGTGAACTTGTCGATTGGTACGTTGTGCGGTGGCGTTACTTCCTCGTGACGAAACGGTAACGAGTCTGCTTCTAGAGGTGCGCGGTCGCCGGCTTTCCGGCGCCGTCTGCTTTGGGTTTCGGCGGAACGAGATCGCTTGCGCCGGCCGGGGCGGGCGTCGCTCCGGCAGCCGGCCCGGTCGCGCCCGCAGACGCATCGGTGCCCTTCGTCTTGTCGTCGCCGGAGGGTTGCAGGTTGATCGGACGCCACGATTGCGGGTTGGACGCATCGCCCGAGACCTCCTGGAACACGACGTCCTTGACGGTGCCGGGTTCCAACACGCGTACGGTCCAAGTGGGGCGGACTTCGACCGGCACGGGTTGGGGAGCGGGGCGCTGGTTCGCCAGCGCTTCGAGGAAATTCTGCCCGATGCGGTTCTTGGACTTCTCGACCAGAGTCTCTTTTTCGCGGTTGCCCGCGGAACTTCCTTCGAACAGGTCGGAGGGGCGAGAGCGGGCGACGTTGCCTAGCTGGTCGTCTTCCGGGCTGCGCATCATCAGCCGAATCTTGCCCATTTCGTTGGCCAACATGAGCCGCGCGCCTTGGTCGGGCGTGACCAACAGCGACACCGTCTGGGCGGTCATCGACTTGTTCGGCGTCGACGTCTCCTGCTCCTTGGAGTCGAGCGACACCACGTCGTTGACGGCAAAGACCTGGACGTCTTGCAGCACCGTGCGGACCGAGGTCTCGGGTACGTCTTCGGAGTTGTTTCGCGTTAGGTAGACCAAGACATCGACGCGGGTGCCCGGCAGCAACATGCCCGCATTGCCGCTGCTGAGGTCGACCTTCACGGAAACGGCCCGATAGCCCTTCGGCACCAACACGTCGGGACCGGTGTAGTTGGCCCCTTTACGGAAGAGCTTGTTGTCGAGGATCGGTTCGCCGGCGAAGAGCCGGGTCTTGGTGCGGCGGCCTTCAACGTCTTCGAGGCGGGTGAGCGCGCCGGTGGGGATCTTGCCCTTCGGCCACTGCTCCAGCCGGATGACTTGCGAGTTCAGGAATTCACCCAGCGCCACGTCCTTCGTGGCCACGAAGATGGTCTCGGTTTCGGCGTCGGCGGTCTCGTCGCCGCGTTTGGCCATTACCTGCGTGATGCCGATGGAGGCCACCAGGCCGCAACCCAGGGCCAATCCCAATAAAGCGAGCGATTTGCCGCGCATGGCCCCACCTCAATAAACCTATTGAACTGTTTCGCGGCGCATGACGGTCGAAGCCGACAATTGCGTCCCGCCACCCAAAAACCACGGCGTAGGAAGCCAGCTAACTTGACTGAAAGGAATACTGACGGCCACGGTCACGGGCTCGCCGTATCCGGCCGCACTCGGTTCCGTCGGCGTTACCGTAACCTTGTCGGAGGTGATGGTAATGGACGCCCGTTGCATGTAGTTCACCACCGCCGTCTTCACCGCCGTTCCCGTGGAACCGTCGAGCACGGCCAGCCGCGCCCCTTCCCGCGATGCGTTCGTGATGATCTGCTGGACCATGACCGCGCGGCCGAACTCGATCATCCCGAATACGAGCAAGAAAAACAGAGGCGCAATGACGGCGAACTCGACGGCCGCTACTCCCTTTCGTTTACTTCGGCAGGGACGGCAAACTTTCTCCACCTTCACCCGATTTTCAAGGACGGCATGGGGAGTTCGATTTCGTTGAAGCCCGGGATCCTGTGATACAATGCGGAGTCTGGGTAATGCAAGTAAAGTCATAGCAGCATTCCTGACCAAATGAAGTAGACAATCGTGCCCAAGGCAATCGGAATCCCGTAGGGGAGAAGGAGCATCGTTTTCTTGCGTTCAGCGGCCAAGGCCGAGAGCTTGTTCGGGTCGCGGACGGCCAGGATTTCGTTTACGATTTCGAAGAGCTGGGCGGTGTGGTGCCCCCACTTGCGCCGGTAGAGAATCATGCCCACGGCGATCACCCCACCAAACACAGCCGAAACGCAAAAGGCGTAGAAGGTCGCCGTCGCACCGACCCAAGCGCCGACGCCGGCCAGGAGTTTCACGTCGCCCGCGCCCATGCCGCCGATGGCATAGACCGGCAGCAGCAGCGCCAGGCCCACGACGGTGCCCAAGACACTCCAACCGAGTCCGGCCCAGCCGAAACACGCGGCACTGTAGATCCAGCCGCTAATGACCAGCGGGAAGGTCAGCCAGTTGGGTACTTTGAGTTTCCAGCCGTCGATCACGGCGGCCACCACCAGCGCAATGCTGAGGAACCAGATGGGCCAGTTGTTAGCGACCGCGTTGAGACAATTGCTTAGCGCCGACATACGCATTCTCCGTATTGCTCGAGAGGGTTTGTGGACGTTTGGTCGTAGACGTGCGATGCGCGGCGGGACGATCAGGCCCGACCCATCAGCAAGTAGCTGAAGAGCATTCCGACGACGGTGACGAAGAATACCGCCACCTGCACCACGTTGCCGGCCATTTCAGCAGGGATCATGGGAAACATGCTGGATCTCCTACTGAGGTATAGGTCAAAAAACGCCCCCTCGGCGCCAGATCTTCCGGTGCCGAGGGGGTTAGTCCGGTTTTGACGGATTTCACGTCCAGACCCGTCGGATCAGGCCCAGTGTCCCGTAGCGACGATCGCTACTTCAGCGAGTTCCCCACATTGGTGAACGTCGTGTTGGCATTGGTGCCAATCGAACTGATCGCCGTGAGGCACACGATGATAATCAGGGCCAGCATCACAGCGTACTCGACTGCGGTGGGGCCATCCTCTGAAACGAGGAAACGACGCAACTTCAGAGCAAGCGACTTCATGAGTATTCCTCCATTCCAGCAACGATCCTCTTTCAAGAGAACCAACCGGAACCAAACAAGGTTCGGGTTCCTTCGGGTAATGCGACGGCTGGAAACAACCGGCGCCGGCCTGCGGTTTACCCTCCGGAGCCCATGTCGTAAAAAACGCGCCTCCTCCCCGTCGTTCGCCGAATCGTTCACCCCTTCGGCAGCCCGGCAACCGGCGGACGACCCCGCTACGGCCCTTGGCTTTGCGCCCCGGCCTTTCGACCGGTTTGCCCTTATC
>Ga0233425_10008601_pt1 | contig 13431 bp, 10 predicted proteins | sample Watercolumn_Towu_2_FD_181712 | JGI IMG/M metagenome (GOLD analysis project Ga0233425, IMG submission 181712) | Freshwater microbial communities from Lake Towuti, South Sulawesi, Indonesia - Watercolumn_Towuti2014_140_MG | ecosystem: Environmental > Aquatic > Freshwater > Lake | place...
AGAGCGCTGCTTCTGGTGGATTTGACTCAGCGGTGGTTGAAACCGGCCATCAGGGGAGGGGCTTCTATCCGGCCACCGAAGAAGATCAAGGGGTTGCAAAGCCGGCGTATGGAACCGTGCTTGCGTGCTTTCCTATTGAGGGTCGAGGTGTATTCCATGCGGGGTAACAGTGGTCTTGAAAAGGAACCACGTTCTCCATCAGGCCAGGGAGGGATGTCACCATGAAAAGGCAGCTTGATCCTGTCGATCTGATGGTGGTGGTGGGACTCTGCGCCACGATGCTGGGCGGCTATCTGATCTTTCTGTCCACGAACGGAACGATTCGGGCCGCCTCTGCTGAAACGGCCGCTGTCGGTCTGGCCGAGGCGGGAGCCGCGAGGGCGAGCGACATGGCGGCTCAGTGGGTGCAACCGGCTTTGGGCCAGGCGATCGTGGCGGACTACCTGCTGGAACAGGCGTTTTCTCGCCAGATGATAGAGGCTTCCGCCTCATTCAACCGCGCGACCATGGCCGGCCAGCGCCTCGCGGATTCCCCCAATGAGCACTTTGCGAGGATCGGAGCCCATGCTGCAGCGCTGGAAACCGACCATGCGGCCAGGGTTCAGTACGTGATGGGCCGCGAGATTGCGAATTTCACGGCGAGGGGTGTCCGGGCCGGCATTCTCTCTCCCGCGCAGGTCAATGATCGGTTCAACCGGCGGATGATCAGGAGGGTTGGGTTGAGCGCCGACAGGGTGGACGAGCAGTTCTTGAGCCATCGGGAGTCCAACAAGGGATGGGAGATCGTGGCGGCGAGTCAGGCCCGGGCCCGATACGTCGGGCAGGTCCAGCAACGAATCGGCAACGCGGTCGTCCGTGTGACGCAGGTCCAACAGACCTCCGGCGAGGCGCTTGCCGGAGCGCAGGAGCAGTTGGCGTCGGCCGCTCTGGCGTCGATCCGTACCGAGGAACTCGCTGATCGGTTCGCGCGCCTCGCCGCCGCCGATTTCGCCCGTCGGGGGGGAGCCGCTTCCGTTGAGCGAGCCGCAGTCTTGGCCGGAAGTTCCGGTCGGGCTTCTCCTGGCTGGATCGATGGTACTGGCCGGCCTCTTTTTCGCCGGCCTGTCCCTACAGACGACCGGGCGTGATGTGGAAGTCGCGGGCGAAGAGCCGGTTAAGGCGGCTGAGACGGTCTGTCGGAAAACGGCGTGATCAGCGGCGAGGACCGCACAGCCGCGAGGAATGTAAGCTTACGTGAGGCAAAAAACCTCTCCGGCCCCATTTGATCGAAGGGGCCGGCTCTCGCAGGCGCGGTATGGAGGTCGCCATGTCCTGGGGGTACTGGGGAATCGTGACCGGCGTGGTCGTGCTGCTCGTGGTCTTTTTCGTCTCCATGGAGATTCTCTACTCCAGGGCGAGAGGGCCTGTCGGCGGGACGACCGGTTCACCGGCAAACGGCGAGGAAGGCGTTTCCGGCAAGAAACGCGCCGCATAGACCAACTGGCGCTGGAGTCGCAGGGCTGGGATCATCGGATGTGAGACCCTTGCGGCGCCGGTCTGGCGGCCTTTCCCATGAAACCTGGGAGTGATGAGAAATGCCGGCGCCCCACTGTCGCGGTTGCTGCTTGGTTCGTTTTGCTTGCTGTGTGGTGGAGAGTATAGCCTGACAGTTCTCCAGTTCCGGGCCAGCTATCGAGGCCGGAGTGTGATGACCTCACGGGGCCGACGTTGGGGTTCCGCTGTGCGGACGACGTGCCGTGACTCCGGAAAGGCTCGCTCTCGCCGAAGACAAACCCTTTCCAGTTGTGGCCGGGCCGGTCGCTTCGTCAGCCAGGCCTCTCGTCCGCTTTCGTCTCGCCGGAGAAAATCCTAATTGTTCAGAGGGGAGATGATCAACGACACTTCGTCGCGCAGCGCCAGGGTCAGGGAGAGGAGAGTGGCTGGCTCGCCCTGGGCGACGGCGTGCAAAAGGCAGAGTTGGGGAATCGGCTCCGGGGGAAAGGTCAGCAGAGCCGGAAATTCCATCAGAGGGAGAGTTGTCCTGGTGGTGGCCAAGCGCAGCCGGAGGGCCATCAGCACATCTCGCAGGCGGGATTCGTGCTGATCGTCCGGAATCGTGTGGGAGGCCGTAATAGCCAGATCCCAGAGGGATTTGGTGACGCCGACGAGCAGAGGCAGTCCCAGGCTCTGAGCCAAGGGCGACACGTCAATCAGCAGTCCGGTCTGGATGGCTTCCTCGCGCGTCCTGGCAATTGGTTGAGAAGCTTCGGGCTTGGAAGCTGGCCGCTCGGCCTTCTCCTGAATCGGTAGGGGCGCTATTTCGGCCGGTCGATCTGGAAGGGCGTTCTTCGGTTCGGAGTCAGGACCGGGCACGGTTCGCGAGACGTTGAGGATGCCCTCGTACACGGACCGGGCTGCCGTCGACCACCTGGGGTCAAAGGGAAGCCCTTGGAAAGCCGCTTCCGCCGCCTTCTTCTCGTCGTGGGTCAGGTTGCGTGGGGTCAAGGGTATCCGCACGGGTAGAAGATAGGGCTCATTGCGGCATTGTCAAGGGGGCAAGAGGCTTAAGTCCTGGTCTCGTCGGGCTGGCTGAAGGTGTTAATTGACGCCGAGCCACTGAAGGATGACCTGCTCCAGAGCGGTCAGGCGTACTGTCGGATTGTCGGGTGAACCGACCGACAGGTGTGAAGAGTCCAAATCGGACAATTCCGCGGGGGAGGCGTGGAGTGGAAGGATCGCTTGCACGGGCAAGGCCGGCGCCAGCGTGTCTCGGGCTTTGAGGAAGGCCCTCGCATGGTCCAGGGCGGCGCGGGAGGCAGGATCGACCAGCAGGAGCACTCCCAGAGCACCGGGCAGGCACTGCTCCCACAAGGGCCAGAAGCGCTTTTCGGTCCGGATGGCGATCAAGTGCAGGACCGCGTCGTGCGCGATCCGGACACGCCCCACTTCGGTCTTGTAATGGGTCGAGGCTTCCTCGATTCCCAGCGCGACCCAGCGCGATCCGGACAGGTCTTGAAGGAGGCTCTGGATCAGCTCGCCGGCGCCGGATCGAGCGACGCCCGCCACCAGGATTCGAAGCCGGGCGATCGGCGGGCCGGGCGTCGCTGGCTGTCGGCCCCGCAACTTCCTGGCGATCTCCTCGAGCCGCATCTGAACAGGCCTGGCAAGGTCGCCGTCAACCTGGGCGGGCTGGTTGGATTGAGCCGGCCCTGAACCGGTCGCCCACTGGCTGCCCGTCCCATTCTTCAGGCTGGCCTGCTCATGTTCCTCCAATGTACGCAGGTCCTGGAACAAGAGGTTGGCCATGCTGGCCGTCACCGGCATCTGCTCCGGAGCGGCGTCCGGGAGGAACAGAAATCGTCCGGTCTTCCATCCCAGCAGGACGAACAGCGGCTCCTCCCGCTTCGGCGACCGGATGTCGGCGTGCACGATGCTCCCATCGTTAAAATACAGGGTGCCGGTGCGTTCGCCGTGACTGAGTACGAGGGCCCCTGTTCTCTGTTCCATCTCGAGTGTCTGGATCAGGTCCAGTAAGTCCACGTCCTCGATCCTTCCGCTCAGGCCGATCCGGTCCAGGGACATGCCGCGCGCCGTCTCGATCCGGTCCAGCACGGTTTCGACGCTCTGCGTCAGCCGCTCGAGCGGGCAGGGTTTGGTCAGGTAGTCATCGGAGCCGATCTTGCGTGCCTTGATCCGATCCTGGTCCTGGTCACGGGCCGTGAGGAAGATGAAGGGAAGGGCGCGGGTCTTGGGGTCCCGACGAAGGTGGCTGCAGAGGTCATAGCCATCCATGCCGGGCATGCCGATGTCGGCGATCACCACGTCGGGGAGCGACTCCGAAACCTTCTGCAGGGCGTCATCGCCGCTCAGGGCCGTCTCGACCTGGTAATCCCTGGCGCGCAGGTAGAGCGACGCCACCCGCAGCCACTTGGGATCGTCGTCCACCACGAGAAGTTTGGCTGCCATAAACTCAACAGTCATCAAGTCGAAAGTCCTGCCGGAGACTTGAAGACTTGCGGACTTTCAGACTTTACGACGGCGGTTACGTCAGAATCTGCGGTTGCCCCACGCCGTTGATGACGTCCTCCGTAATCACCACGGCTTTGACCCCGTTCAACGCCGGCACCTCGTACATGAGGTCCAGCATCGCGTCCTCCAGAATGGAACGGAGCGCCCGCGCACCGGTCTTCATCAAGGCGGCCCGGTGGGCGATCGCCTTGACCGCCGCCGGCGTGAACTGGAGGTGGACCTGTTCCAGTTCGAAGAGGGCTTCGTACTGCTTCAGCAGCGCGTTTTTTGGCTCGGTCAACACGCGGACGAGCACGGCCTCGTCCAGGTCGGTGAGGGTGGTCAAGACGGGGAAGCGCCCGATGAATTCCGGGATCAACCCGTATTTGAGCAGGTCTTCCGGCTGCGCGCGCTCGAGCAAGTTGCCCGGACCCGTAGCCTCCCGCGTGGTGGTCCCGGCGCCGAAGCCGATCTGCCGGTTCGCGGTCCGCTGCCCGACGATCTGCTCCAGGCCCACGAAGGCTCCTCCGCAGATGAACAGGATGTTGGAGGTGTCGACGCGGATGTAGTCCTGCTCCGGATGCTTGCGCCCACCCTTCGGGGGGACGTTGCAGATTGTCCCTTCCACCAGCTTCAGGAGCGCCTGCTGCACGCCCTCGCCCGAGACATCCCGGGTGATCGAGGCGCTCTCGGACTTGCGGCTGATCTTGTCGATCTCGTCGATGTAGATGATGCCGGTCTCCGCCCGCTTGACGTCGAAATCGGAGGCCTGGAGCAGCTTGAGCACGACGTTCTCGACATCCTCGCCGACGTAGCCGGCCTCCGTCAGGGTGGTGGCGTCGGCGATTGCGAAGGGCACGTGCAGAATCCTGGCAAGGGTCTGTGAAAGAAGGGTCTTGCCGGTGCCGGTGGAGCCGATCATCATGATGTTGCCCTTCTGCAGTTCGACTTCTTTGAGGCGGCTCCGGCTGAACAAGCGTTTGTAGTGGTTGTGGACCGCGACAGAGAGGACCTTCTTGGCCCGGTCCTGCCCCACTACATATTCGTCGAGGTATGCCTTGATCTCGGTCGGCTTGGGGAGGGTAACCGGCTGGGCTTCTTCCGGCGTGGTCGCTGGGGAAGCCTCCGTCAGGAACGTATTGCAGAGCCTGATGCATTCATCACAGATCAGCAGGTTGGACCCGGTTTGGCAGGAGTGGCAATGGTAGGGGGCCGGGCTTTCGATCAGGCTTCTGACGGCGCGCTCCTGCTTGCCGCAGAACGAACAGTGGCGTCCGCGCTTGTCCCGACTCTGTCGCGATTCCCAGAACATGAACGCCCTTCTTGCCGCCCGCGCCGGCCGACTGGTGAGGGCATCTTAGCCTGCGGCTCCGTTCAACTCAAGTGAGCCGGGAACCGGATCACGAACCGGCTGCCCTTACCCTCTTCACTGTCCACCGTCAGGGTCCCTCCGTTGTCCTGGATCAGCCGCTTGACGTTCGTCAAGCCCAGGCCTGTCCCGTACTCCTTGGTCGTGAAGAAGGGTTCGAAGACCTTGTCGAGGTTGACTGGGGAGATCCCGCAGCCGGTATCGGCCACTTCAATCTCGACGTGGTGCTCTGCGCCGGCGCGAGTGGTCACCGTCAACCGTCCGCCATCGGGCATCGCCTCCCGCGCGTTAAGGAGCAGGTTCACCAGTGCCTCCTTCACCTGGTGAGGGTCCACGTTGATGCGGGGGAGGTGCTCGCCGAAGTTTGTGATCACCTCGATCCGCCCGTGCCCGCCCTGGGCTTTCCACTGCCACAGAGCGTCTTCGGCAAGGGCCTCGGGGGCCAGGGTTTTGGGCTCGGGCGGCTTCTGACGCGCGTACCGGAGGAAGTCGTTGATCCGGTGCGTGAGCCGGTCCACTTCGTCGATGATGTAGCGGGCCACCTCCTGCTTCACTTCGTCGGCCTGCTGTCGCTCCAGCACGAGCTGGGCGGAGCTGCGAATCACCCCGAGAGGGTTCCGCAGGTCGTGCGCGAGGGCCGCCAGGAGCTGGCCGACCGAAGCCAGTTTTTCACGTCGGATCAGTTCTTCCTGTTGGGTCTTGACGGTGCGCAAGCTCTCCTCCAGGGAGCGGCGCATGGCGTCGAACGTGCGTGCCAGGTCCTCGATCTCGTCGCCGGTCCCGATCTGGAGCGAAGAGGGAGGGGATTCCGCCGGTTGGGCCGGGGTTGATTCAGGCAGGGCAGCGACGTTGCGGCGTAATAGATCCGCTTCATTCCTGAGCACCAGGATGGGGCGGACGATCCGCCGGCCCACCAAGAAACCGAACGAGGCCAGCCCCACGACCAGCCCGAACCCGATCATGCCGACCCTGACCAGCAAAGAATAGATCGGGGCGTACGTCTCTTCCGGCTGCTGCCGGATGAACGCAAACCATCGCTCCCCCCCGAGGCTCGAGGTGGTGAGCTTGTGCGCGAACCGAACCGGGGCTGCGCCCACGATCGAATCCCGCCCCCCGTGCGCGTCGTTGTCCGCCACGAACCAGAGGGGCTGATCGCGCGCGATCTGGTTGAGCAGCGCCTCATGGATCAGGTGCGCGGTGGGCGGGAGGACGGGGCAGATCAAGGGCGTGCCCTCGGTATCCAGGAGCATGCCGTGACCGGTGTCTCCGACGCGGATCGGCAAGATCGTGCCCAGCAAGACCGTCCGGCGAATGACGAGCCCGATGGCCCCGATCGGCTCCGCCTGGCTCCCGCCGGGGATCGGGACCGCTATCTCGAACACATAGTCGTTCAGCCGGGGGTCGAGCCGAAGCGAACTGACGTAGGCGGAATCCAGGCCCTCCTCAAAGGCCTCTTGCCACCATTCTTGCTCATCGTTGAGGTACGGAGCCTGGGGGTCGGTGGAAGCCACGAGGACACCCCGGCGGTCCGCGATCACGACCCGCACGTAGTAGCCCCAGCGACGAACCCACTCGTTGAGGTACGCGGTGGTCTGCGTCGATTGGGCGGAGGTGCCCTTGAGAATGCCTCGTTGTGACGCTTTCCAGGCCGTCTGTTCCGTGGCCAGCAACCGGCGTACCTCCGCGTCGCTCTTGCCGGCGTACCGTTGGTTCGCGGTCTCGATCATGTGCCGGACGACTTGCGGAAGCGAGGCGAGCTGGACCGCGCGATCGATCTCCTGGTCCACGGTTGCCGCGATCCGAATCGCGGCCGAGCGGGCGATCTCCTGAAAGCTGCTGCCGATGGAGCGCTTGAGGCTGTGAGTGCTGTAGAGGTAGGTGGCGATCAACGCGGCGATGCCCGGCACGATTCCGACGATCAGCAGGGAGATGAAGAATTTTTTTTGCAGGCCGCCGGAGCGGTGCATGTCGTCGCTCGTCCATCGTGAAGCATCTCTCGTAACGAGAGACGTTTCACGAGGTGCGCTTCACGTCAGGTGATACTTGGCCATCCGATACCGGAGGGTGTTCCGGGTGATTTTCAACAGGCGGCTGGCTTCGGAGACATTGCCGCCGGTCTTTTGAAGCGCTTCCTGCAACATGGTTTTTTCCAACTCCCCAACCGACAGGCCGAAGGCGAGCAAGGACAGAGCCTCCTTGCGTGTCGGCTCGCCGACGCCCCGCAGATGGCCGGGCAGGTGCTCCGGTCGAATTTCGCCTTCTTTGCAACTGATCGTGATCCATTCCACCGCGTTGTATAACTCCCGCACGTTCCCGGGCCAGTGGTAGCCTTGCAGGATCGCCAGCGCCTCGGGCAGGACCTTGCGGATGCGGATGCCGCGCTCGCGCGATGAAGCCTCCAGGAACGCTTCCAGGAGGGCCGGAATGTCCTGCTTCCGTTCGCGCAAGGGCGGGATGTGCAGTTGGCAGACGTTCAGGCGGTAAAACAGGTCCTCCCGGAACCGGCCTTTCTTGATGAGGTCAGTCAGATCCCGGTTGGTCGCGCAGATGACTCGGAGATCCACCTTGACGCTGCGCAAGCCGCCGAGCGGCTCCACCCGATGGTCTTCCAACACCCGGAGCAGTTTGGCCTGGGCGCCCAGGCTCATCTCGCCGATCTCGTCCAGAAACAAGGTCCCATGGTCCGCGAGCTGAAAGCGGCCGACCTTCGACTTCTTGGCATCCGTGAAGGCGCCCTTCTCGTAGCCGAACAGCTCCGATTCGAGCAACGTATCGGGAATCCCTGCGCAATTGAGCGCCACAAAAGGCCCGCTTGCGCGGGGGCTGGCGGAGTGGATCGCCCGCGCCAGCAACTCCTTGCCGGTCCCGCTCTCGCCGGTGATCAGGACGGCCACGTCAGCTCGCGCGATCTCGGCAGCCAGCCGTTTGAGCTCGGCCATGTTGGGCGACGCGCTGACGATCCGGTCGAAGCCGAACCGCTCGTCGAGACGGGCCCGGAGCGCTTGATTGTCCTGCGACAACCGCCGGACTTGCAGCGCCCGCTCGATCAGGATCTTCAGCTCGTCGTTATCCACCGGCTTGGAGACGTAGTCGAAAGCGCCCTTCTTCATGGCTTCGACGGCGGACTTGACCGTGCCGTAGCCGGTGATGATCAGCACGGGGACGTCCGGCAGGGCCCGTTTCGCCGCCTGCAGGACGTCCAAGCCTGAGACCCCTCCAAGCTGCAGGTCTGTGACGACCAGGTCGATGCCGCAGGAATCGTTCAACAACCGGATGCCCTCTTTGGCGGTGCTGGCCAGCAGGAGCTCGTAGCCTTCCGGCTTGAGCACCAGCTCCAGGAGCCGGCGCATCCGTTCTTCATCCTCGATGATCAGCAGGGTGCCGGTAGGCATCTCAACCCCGACGCCGAATGTTGAACTCCGAACGCTGCCGGATGGTTATGACCACTCAGTACTACTGTCATCGTTTCACCGGCGCCGACTCTTGTCAAGAGCGTCAGTTCTCCAGGGGAATCGTGATCACGAGCCCTCCCATCACGTCGTTCGGCTTGAAATCTCGCCGCGGGCTCAAGGGATGGGCATTGTGGCAGGACACACAGGCGTTCGTCACCGCCCTGTCCGCATAGATGGCCTGGAAAAACTGCTTCCGGCCGCTCGTGACTATGCCGGTATAGGGGCGATCAGGATGGTTCGCGACCGCTTCCAGACCCCGACGTTCAAAATCGGTCGCCGGGGCGTTCCGCTGGTAAATCGGCCACAGACTGATCAAGCGGTACCGGATGCCGCTGCCCCTTTCCGCCGCCACGCGTCCGGCGTACTGAAGAAACTGAGCCGGCAGGGGGAGCGCGTTCTGTTGCTCCCAATGCTCCACGGCCGATGTCACGCCTTTCGCCTGCAGGCGGTCCACGACCTGGGTGGAATAGACGGTGCGGTCTGCCTCGATCACGGCGTGGACATAGGCCGCTACCTTTTCCGGCGGAATGCCGCGGCCGGCTCCTCCCTCCCGTGCGGCCCAGGAGACTCCCCAATACCAGGCGGCGGCGAGCACCGAACCCGCCAGCATCCATAGCAGCAGCTTGTTCCTCGGCATGGTCATGTGGCTCCTTCTTTTCCGGTCGGAGACGAGGCGAGGGGAAAGGAGATCGCGCAGACCGTCCCGCGACCTTCTTCACTCTCAATGTGGACTCGGCCTCCGTACTTCATGGCAAGCCGGCGCGCGATCGTCAAGCCAAGTCCAGCGCCTTCACCCTGCTGTTTCGTCGTGAAGAACGGGTCGAAGACCTTCGAGAGGTAGAGCTTCGGGATACCGGGCCCGGAATCTCCGATCCTGACGGTGATCGTGCCGTCGCCGGCCTCGGTGTCCACGGTGAGCGTGCCCCGGCCTTTCATGGCTTGGATGGCATTGGTGAGCACGTTCTGGAAGATCTGCCGTACCTCATCCGGGAGCGCCCGGAGCGTCGGGAGGGGATGGTAGGCCGTGCGTACCTCGATCGTGGCGCCGTCGGGCGCCTGCTGGATGAGCTTGATCGCCTGATCCAGTTGATCGTTGAGGTTGACCGGGACCAGCCGGTCTTTCGCATCGGTCTGGGCCAGTCCGGTGAAATCTTTGATGATCGAAGCCATGCGCTTGCCGTGCTGGATGATGTCCCTGGCGTGCTGCTTGGCTTGACCGAGGTCCGTTTCGTCTTGAATGGCCTCGCCGAGGCCAAGGATGCCGAACAGGGGGTTGTTCAACTCGTGGCCGATGCCGGCACTGAGAACCCCGAGGCTGCTCGTCTTCTCGGCCTGGATGAGCTTGTCTTGCAGGCGGCTCTCTTCAGTCGTGTCCCGGAGCACGAGCCCGATCCGCTCGCCCTCGCCCGGCCGACCCGTGACGCGGAACCACTCATACCGGTAGGTGCTGGCTCCGATCTGGAGCTCTCGGCGCGAGACGTTGGCGGCGGCGAGTTGCGGCGCCAGCGGGTCCCTCAAGGACGACACGGTCGCCGGTTCTGAGGAGTCGGGGTCGCCGTCGCCGAACCGGGCGCCCAGCGCCCGGAGCTCGGCCAGCAGGCGATGGCGGGACCCTTCGTCCACGCGGATCAACTCAAGGAGGCTGCCCGCGTTGAAGTCGGCTGCCTGGAGGGTCAACGCGCGCTTGGCGGCCTGGTTGAGATAATGAACCTGTCCCTGGGCGTCCAGCAGGATGATGGGGGCGGGGGTACTGTCGAGGATCTGGTCCGTTGCTTTCTGTAGATATCGGACTTCCTGGGCTTTCAGCTCGACCTGGTCGGTCAAGCCGGCGAAGGCCGCTTCCAGTTGGACATGCATGCGGTTGATTTCCGCCGCTAGATCCTCGATCTCGTCTCCGGTTTTGATCGTGATGGGCTCGCGCAACTCGCCCCGGCCGATCAGCTTGGCTGCCTCCTGGAGCCGTCGGATCGGCGTCACGATCCGGCTGGCCGCCACATAGCCGAGGCTCCCGAGCAGACCCACGGCGATCAACCCGAACACCGTCATCCAGGCCAGCAGGTGCCGAACCGGAGCGAAGAGTTCTCCCGAGGACTGCCACACGAAGGTGTGCCACTTGCGGCCCGTCGAAGCCTCGGTGGTCCGGCTCGTTTCCGGCAAGGGCGCAAAGCCGATAATGGAGGCGCCCTGGCCGCCGTGCCCGTCGCTCGGCGCCTTGACTGATCCGGGATGGGGAGCGGTGACGAGCGCGACCACGGCCTCATCCGCGATGCGGGCGCCGGTGGGCAGAATCGGGCAACTGATCACGGTCCCGTGGCCATCGATGAGCATGACGTGGCCGGTCCGGCCGAACCGGATCGGATACACGGAGGGTGCGAAGAACTCCTTCGCGTCGTACACCCGGTGCACGATCCCGATCGCTTCGTACCGGATGCGATCCATGACGGGTAGCGAGATGGTAAACGTGTAGGTGCCTGCTCGGTCGTCGAAGGCCACGTTTTCCATGTACGGCGCGCCAACACCTTTGTTGAACGCTCCGTTCCACCAGGCGGTACGGGCGTGGACGTAGGCCACGTCGGCATTGATGCTGGCAACCAGAACGCCGGTCCTGTCGGTCAGGAACAGGGCCCGCGTAGCCGAGCGCGTGACCAGGGGGATCGGGTGGCCGGGATCCGAATCGGTGCCGGCGTAGTAGCGGCGGAGCGTCTCGGCCAGCTTGCCCTGTGTGACGGTCTGGATAAGCCGGGGATCTTTGGCCTCCCAAGCCTTGGTCGCCTCCCGGATCTGCTCGTCGCTGAAGGGCCGATCCCGTCGTTGTTCGACCGCATCGACGACAGCAAGGTCGGTAGCGATATGGGCGGTCTTGGCGATCTCTTCGGCCAGGACGAGGTCCAGTTTTCTGGCGGTTTCGCCGGCGAGCCCGGCGAAGCTGGCTCCACTGACCTGCTCGATCTCCCGGATCCCCTGCAGAAAGGCCATGACCAGCCCGATGAGCAGCGGGACCACGCCGACCAGGAGCATGGACAGGATGAGTTTGCCTTTCAAACCCCATCGTGGCTGCGCCTTGACCTGATTCTGGGGGGAATCCATGGCTCTCTGCCTGTTCAGCCTGACTCGGCTGCGGGGAAGATCAGCCGGAACGTGGTGCCCTTACCCACCTGGCTGTCCACGAAGATCCGGCCGCGCAAGCCGTTGACGATCGTCCGGACGTTCGAGAGGCCCAAGCCCGTCCCCTTTCCCGGGGGCTTCGTGGTGAAAAAGGGCTCGAAGACTCTCTCCAGATTTTCTTTTGGAATGCCGCAGCCTGTATCCGAAATTGTGACACTGGCGAGGCCTTCTGCGCAATCAGTGCCGAGGGTCAGCGTCCCGCGTCCGTCCATGGCGTGGATGGCGTTGGTGAGCAGGTTGACGAAAGCGTGCAGCAGGTCTTCCGGCCTGGCTTTGACCCTGGGCCTGTCCCGGTACTCCTTGATGATCGAGAGGTCGAGAAGCGTCGTCGCGTGCTTGGCGATCTTGAGCGCTTCATCCAGCTTGACGGCTAGGTCCACGGCGATGGGATCGTCGGGCCCCTGCCGGCGTGTGTAAAGGGTCAGGTCCTTGCTGATCGCGCTGACCCGCTGTACGGCTTCGATGATCTCGTTGGCGTGGTCGCGGACGGTCGGCAGGTCCTGCTCGTCCCGGATCAACTCGGCCAAGGCCAGGATGAGGTGCAGCGGGTTGTTGATGTCATGAGCGATGCCCGCAGCGAAGGAGCCGATCTCCGCCAGTCTTTCGGCCTGGAAGAGTTGAGCTTGCAACGACGATTCGTGTTGGACGAGGTCCCAGAACAGCTTGGCGGCCGCCCCTCCCACGATCTCCACGCCCGGACGCCGGTGACCGAGCAGAAATTGTTGCATGCCGGGGTCGCCCGTCACGTCCACGACGAGGGTGGCGCCGTGGTTCATGACGAGATCGGGGACATGATCCACGACCGGAATCTTCAGCTCCCTGGCCCGTGCGAGCGCGGGGGCCAGAGGATTTTTGTCGGCGATGCCGACGATATCGATACCGGGGATCCGGCTCAGCAGGTCGAGCAACGCGATGCCGCCCTTGCCGGCGCCGAGAATGGCCACTTTCGCGGGAGGGTGATCCATGCTCGCCCCATGTGCCTCCTTCGCCGACGCGGGGGAAGCGGAAGAGCCGGGTTTCATAAGGATCGTGGATCGTGCGGCACGGAGGAGCGGCCGTCCCGCCCCTCCACCTGTGCGGAGAGCGACAATGGAGCCGGACGGCTAGAGCCGCGCAATCTCGCGCTGCTCCATCGCCTTTGCGACGGCGGTTTTGAGCTTTTCGCCCTCGACCGGCTTGACCAGATAATCCACCACGCCCTGCCGTATGAACGACGTGGCCATCTCGATGTCGGGAAATCCGGTCAGGACGATCAAGGGAACGCGGGGCCATTCCTTGCGGAAATAGGCGATCGCCTCGACACCGTTGATCTTGGGCATGCGAATGTCGCAGATGATGACGTCGAGTACCAAGGGATTTTCGCCCGTTTTGATGAGATCGATGGCTTTTTCGCCGTTCTCCGCCTCGATGACATCGTAGCCTGCTTTCTGGAGCGTCAGGCGCACGACCTTCCGGATA
>Ga0233425_10008602_pt1 | contig 13429 bp, 8 predicted proteins | sample Watercolumn_Towu_2_FD_181712 | JGI IMG/M metagenome (GOLD analysis project Ga0233425, IMG submission 181712) | Freshwater microbial communities from Lake Towuti, South Sulawesi, Indonesia - Watercolumn_Towuti2014_140_MG | ecosystem: Environmental > Aquatic > Freshwater > Lake | place: Indonesia...
GCGACGACGCGCGGCGCATGCAGGCCGACGATGCGGCGAACCCGGCCTTCCTGTGGGTCAAGCGGGGGGAGGAGCTCTGGTCGAGCCGCCCCGGGACGAATGGAAAGTCTTGCGCCGACTGCCATGGCGCGGCCGAGACATCGATGCGCGGCGTCGGCGCGCGCCATCCCGAATTCGTCGCGGCGCTCGCGCGCCCCCTCGCGCTCGATCAGCGGATCGATCGCTGCCGTACCGAACGCCAGAACCTTTCGCCACTCGGTCCCGACGACGACGATCTCCTCGGACTCGCGGCCTTTGTCGGACTGCAATCGCGCGGATTGCCTGTTGCCGCGCGGTCCGACGGATCGGCCGCGCCCTTTTTCGAAGCGGGGCGACGGATCTACGGGCAGCGTCTCGGTCAATTCAATCTCGCCTGCGTCCAATGCCACGACCGTTTGGTGGGCGAACGTCTCGGCGCCAGCGTCGTCCCGCCGGCGCGGATCAATGGCTATCCGATCTACCGCCTCGACTGGCAAGGCATGGGATCGTTTTACAAGCGACTCAGGAGTTGCATGGTCGGCGTGCGCGCGGAGCCTTTCGAGCCGAATTCACCCGAGCGCGTCGCGCTCGAGCTCTATCTGTCGGCGCGTGAAACCGGATCGACCGTCGATACGCCGGCGGTCAGGCCCTAGACCATGATTCACGCCTCGCGCCATTTCAGCGCGAGGCGATCGTACTCTAGACCGATCGCGCTTTACTGCGCGTCGGCCTTGATCGCTTCGGCGCGGATTTCCTCGGTCAGGCGCTCCTTGAGCGCAACGAAGGCGGCGGTGGTCTTGATTTTGTAGGTCCGGGGATAGGGCAGGTCGACCGCGATGTCGCTCTTGATCCGTCCCGGCCGCGCCGTCATTACCAGAACCCGCGAGGCGAGAAACAGCGACTCCTCGATGTCGTGGGTGACGAAAAGCACGGTCTTGCGCTCCCGCTCCCAAATGCCGAGCAGGAGTTCCTGCATCAGGGCGCGCGTCTGGTTGTCGAGCGCGCCGAAAGGTTCGTCCAGCAGCAAGATCTCGGGGTCGTTGGCAAGCGCCCGCGCGATCGCGGTCCGTTGCTGCATGCCGCCGGAAAGCTGCTTGGGCCAGTGGCGCTCGAAGCCCTTGAGACCGACCTTCTCGACGTAGCTCGCCACGATTTTGGCGCGCTCGGTCGCCGAAACGCCGCTCTCCTTGAGGCCGAAGGCGATGTTCTCCTCGACCGTGAGCCAGGGAAAGAGCGTGTAGCTCTGGAACACCATGCCGCGGTCGCGCCCGGGCCCGGTGACCGCGCGACCGTCGAGGCGCACTTCGCCTTCGTTCTGGCGGTCGAGCCCGGCTACGATCCTGAGGAGAGTCGACTTGCCGCAGCCCGAGGGTCCGAGAATGGTGATGAAGTCGTTGGCGCCGACGCTCAGCGTCGTCGGCTGCAGCGCGACCGTCGCCGTGCGACCGCCCGCGCCCGGAAAGACGCGGCCGACCTTGTCGATTTCGAGCTTGAGGCCGCTCATGCGAACCGCCAAGGAAAGAGGGCGCGATTGGCCGCCTTGAACAGGAAATCCGAGATCAGGCCGATCAGGCCGATGACGATGATGCCGAAGATGATCTGGCCGGTGTTCAGCAACGCCTGGCTGTCGACGATCATGTGGCCGATGCCCGAGGAGGAGCCGATCAGTTCGGCGACGATGACGTAGGTCCAGGCCCAGCCGAGGACCAGGCGGAGCGTCTCGGCGATTTCGGGCGCGTTCGCCGGAATGAGGACGCGCCCGACGATTCCGCCGTCGCTCGACCCGAGCGTATAGGCCGCCTCGACCAGGTCGCGGCGCGTGCCGCCGACCGAGATCGCGACCATGAGCACGAGCTGGAAGAAGGAGCCGATGAAAATGACGAGAAGCTTCTCGAGCTCGCCGATGCCGGCCCAGAGGATGAGCAGCGGAATGAAGGCCGAGGCCGGGAGATAGCGCGCGAAGGAGACGAAGGGCTCGAACAGCGCCTCGATCGGCTTGAACGCGCCCATCAGAATCCCGAGCGGCACGGCGACGACCGCGGCCAGCACGAAGCCGCCGACCACGCGCCAGATGGTCATGCCAATGTCGAGGATGAAGTTGTGCTTGACCAGCAGGAGCCGGCCCTGCTCGACCATGGTCAAGGGATCGGCGAGGAAGGTCGGCGAGACGTAACCGCCGAGCGTGGCGAAGGCCCAGACCGCGACGAAGGCCGCGAAAAAGGCGAGGCCGAGAGCCGCGCGCGCGCCGGGGCCGATGGGCTCGAGAGGCCGGAACATGGCGTTCAGACGGCGGGGCGGAACCGCGGTACGGCTCCGCCCCTCGTCCCTACTGGATGAACTGCGTGTCGATCGTGGTGTTCACGTCGGGCATCTGCTTGATGATGCCAATTTCTAGCAGCAACTCGCCAGCCTCCTTCAGGAAGGCCTGGATTTCGCCGCCGAAGAACTTCTTGTTCGCCTCGCGACCCTGCCAACGCAGATACTTGGCCGAGTTGCCGAACTGCTCGCCCGACTGCTTCACGTCGGCGCCCATGATCTCGTAGGACTTCGCTTGGTCCTTCTCGATCATCTCGAGCGCGGCGAAGTAGCTCTCGGTCATCGCCTTCACCGCCTTGGGGTTCTCGGCGACGAATTTGGGCGTGCAGCCGAAGGTGTCCATGACCATCGGGTAGTCGAGCGTCGTCGCGATGATCTTGCCTGCCTGCGGCGCGGCGCGCACGGTCCCGAGATAGGGCTCGTAGGTCATCGCGGCGTCGTTCTGGCCGGCGACGAAGGCCTGGGCGGCCGGACCCGGCTCGAGATTGACGATGGTGACGTCCTTAAGCGTCAGGCCGTTCTTCTTGAGCATCCAGGCAAGGACGAAATAGGGCGAGGTGCCGGGCGCCGAGGCGGCGATGGTCTTGCCCTTGAGGTCGGCGATCTTGGCGATGTTGGCCCGCGTCGCCATGCCATCCGCGCCGTAGCTCTTGTCGAGCTGGAAAACCTGCTTGGTCGCAACGCCGTTGGCATTCCAGATCAACCAGGTCTCGACCGTCGTCGCCGCGCACTGAATGTCGCCCGAGGCGATCGCGAGGTGCCGATCCTTTTGCGGGATCTTCTTGATCGTCGCGTCGACGCCGTTCTTCTTGAAGATTCCCGCCTCCTTGGCGAGCGTCAGCGGCGCGAAGCCGGTCCAGCCGGAAATCCCGATCGTGACCTTGGTCTCCTGCGCGGTCGCCGAAGCGCCGACCAGAAGCCCGGTCGCGATAAGCGCCGCCGCGGCGGCGCGGGTGATGGTGGTCTTGGTCATGTCGTAGTCCCCCGACGAAGGTTGAGACCGGATCGAACCACAGGGCCGGCACCCTGTCAATTGTCTATACAATTAAGGCTTACCCAGGATTCCGGGCAGGTCGAGACCCTGGGCGCGCGCCCAATCGAGCGCGATATCGTAGCCGGCATCGGCGTGGCGCATGACGCCGGTCGCCGGATCGTTCCAGAGCACGCGGCCGACGCGCTTGGCCGCCTCGGGCGTGCCGTCGCAAACCACGACCATGCCGGAATGCTGCGAATAGCCGATGCCGACGCCGCCGCCGTGATGAAGCGACACCCAGGTCGCGCCCGAGGCGCAATTGAGCAGGGCGTTGAGCAGCGGCCAATCCGAGACGGCATCGGACCCGTCCTTCATCGCCTCGGTCTCGCGGTTGGGGCTCGCGACCGAGCCCGAGTCAAGATGGTCTCGCCCGATGACGATCGGCGCCTTGAGTTCGCCCTTGGCGATCATTTCGTTGAAAGCGAGACCGATCCGATGACGATCGCCGAGCCCGACCCAGCAGATGCGGGCCGGCAGGCCCTGGAACTTGATGCGTTCGCGCGCCATGTCGAGCCAGTTGTGGAGATGCTTGTTGTCGGGCAGCAGCTCCTTGACCTTGGCGTCGGTCCGGAAGATGTCCTCGGGATCGCCCGAGAGGGCCGCCCAGCGGAACGGCCCAACGCCCCGGCAGAAGAGCGGCCTGATATAGGCCGGCACGAAACCCGGGAAGTCGAAGGCCTCCGCGACGCCCTCTTCGAGGGCCATTTGGCGGATGTTGTTGCCGTAGTCGAGCGTCGGCACGCCCGCCCTATGAAAATCGAGCATGGCCCGGACGTGTACGGCCATGGATTGGCGCGACGCCCGTTCGACCGACTTGGGATCGCTCTCGCGCTTGGACTCCCATTGATCGAGGGTCCAGCCCTTGGGCAAATAGCCGTTGATCGGATCGTGCGCCGAGGTCTGATCGGTGACGACGTCTGGGCGGACGCCGCGGCGAAAGAGCTCGGGAAAGACGTCGGCGGCATTGCCGAGAAGTCCGACCGAAACCGGCTTCTTGTTCCGGCACGACCGCTCGATGATGCTCAGCGCCTCGTCGAGCGTCGAGGCCTTGACGTCGAGGTAGCGCGTGGCCAGGCGCATGTCGATGCGCGAAGGTTGGCACTCGACCGCGAGACAGGACGCGCCGGCCATGGTGGCCGCGAGCGGCTGGGCGCCGCCCATGCCGCCGAGGCCGGCGGTCAAGATCCACTTGCCGGCAAGATCGCCGCCATAGTGCCGGCGGCCGACCTCGACGAAAGTCTCGTAGGTCCCCTGCACGATGCCTTGCGAGCCGATGTAGATCCAGGACCCCGCCGTCATCTGGCCGTACATCATCAGGCCTTTGCGGTCGAGTTCGTGGAAATGATCCCAGGTCGCCCAATGCGGCACGATGTTCGAATTGGCGATGAGCACGCGCGGCGCATCGGCATGCGTGCGGAAGACGCCGACCGGCTTGCCCGACTGCACGAGCAGGGTTTCGTCCGCCTCCAATTTGCGCAGCACCCCGACGATCCGGTCGAAGCTCTCCCAATCGCGCGCGGCGCGACCGATGCCGCCATAGACGACGAGCTCGCCCGGCCGCTCGGCGACCTCGGGGTCGAGGTTGTTCATCAGCATGCGCAGCGGCGCCTCGGTCAGCCAGCCGCGCGCGCTCAGGACGCTGCCGCGCGGCGCGCGGATGCTGCGCATGTTGTCGATGCGGGTCATGGCGATGCCCTTTCGGTGGAGGGGGAGCCGAGCAGCGGAAGAAGTCCGGAACCGGTCGCGCGGACGAGCGCGCCCGATCGGATCATGTCCTGAGCCGCCTCGATGTCCGGCGCGAACAGGCGGTCCTCGTCGAGCGCCGGAACGCGCGAGCGCAGGAGACCGCGCGCAGCCTCGAGCGGCGCGCTGGAAACCAGGGGCTGGTGAAATTCCATGCCTTGCGCCGCGGCGAGCCACTCGATGGCCGCGATCGCCTCGACGTTGCGGTTCATGGCGATCAGCCGGCGGCCGCCATGGGGCGCCATCGAGACATGGTCTTCCTGGTTGGCCGAAGTCGGGATCGAGTCGACGCTCGCCGGGAAGGCCTTCTGCTTGTTTTCGGAGGTCAAGGCCGCCGCCGTGACCTGAGCGAGCATGAAGCCCGAGTTGAGGCCGGGCTTCGGCGTCAGAAACGCCGGAAGCCGCGACAGCGCCGGATCGACCAGCATGGCAATGCGCCGCTCGGCGATCGAGCCCATTTCGCAAATCGCCATCGCGATCTGGTCGGCGGCAAAGGCCACCGGCTCGGCGTGGAAGTTGCCGCCGGACAGAATGTCGCCGTTGTCGGCGAAGACCAGGGGGTTGTCGGTGACGGCGTTGGCTTCGCGTTCGAGGGTCGCCGCCGCGCCGTTCAGGAGGTCGTAGCAGGCGCCCATGACCTGCGGCTGACAGCGCAGGCAATAGGGGTCCTGGACGCGGTCGTCGCCCTTGAGGTGCGAGGCGCGAAGGGCCGAGCCCGCCATCAGGCGCCGCAGCGCGTCGGCGACCGCGATCTGGCCGGGCTGGCGGCGCAGCGCATGGATGCGCGGATCGAAGGGCACATCGGACCCTTTGGCGGCGTCGGTCGAAAGCGCGCCGGAGACCAGGAGGCTCCGAAAAGCCCGTTCGGCGTCGAACAAACCCGAGAGCGCGAGAGCGGTCGAGACCTGCGTGCCATTGAGGACGGCCAGGCCTTCCTTCGGCCCGAGGGCGAGCGGCGGCAAGCCGAGGGCCGCGAGTGCCGCCGTCGCCGGCATGCGCCGACCGTCGTGTTCGACTTCGCCGACGCCGATCAACGCCGCCGAAATGTGGGCGAGCGGCGCCAGATCGCCCGAAGCGCCGACCGAGCCTTGCGACGGGACGACCGGCAGGTAGTCGCCGCCGAGAAACCTCTGGAGATAGTCGATCACGGTCCAGCGGACGCCCGACGCGCCCTGGGCGAGGCTCGCGATCTTGAGCGCGAGCGATAGACGAACGACATCGCGCGGCAACGGTTCGCCTACGCCCGCGGCATGCGACAGCACGATATTGCGCTGCAGCCGGGCCAGATCGTGATCCTCAATGCGGACCGAGGCCAATCGGCCGAAACCGGTATTGATGCCGTAGACGGGTTCGCCCTTGGCCAGCACCTTGGCGACGGTCCTCGCGCCCTCCTCGACCACGGGACGCGTCGCGCCGTCGAGCGCGACGCCCGCGCCCGCCTGGATCTCGCGCCAATCGGCGAGCGCCGATGCTCCGGCGCGCAAGGTCACGACAGTCATCCGGCACCTCCGACGATGCGCCGCCGAAGCGGATTGAACCCCATGCGGTAGACGAGGGACGCCGGTTCGGCCACGTCCCAAATCGCCAGATCGCAGCGCTTGCCCGCCGCGAGCGTTCCCCGATCGGCCAGGCAACCGAGCGCGCGCGCGGCCTCGCGGGTCATGCCGGCAAGACTCTCGCCGACGGTCAGGCGAAAGAGCGTCGCCGCCATGTTCATGACCAGCAACGGCGAGGTCAGGGGCGACGATCCGGGGTTGCAATCGGTCGCGATGGCGATCGGCACGCCATGACGCCGAAAGAGCGCGACTGGCGGCAAGGTCGTGTCGCGCAGGAAGTAATAGGCCCCCGGCAGGAGGACCGCGACGGTTCCGGATTTGGCCATCTCACGGATGCCGGCTTCGTCGGTGTGTTCGAGATGGTCGGCCGACAAGGCGCCGAAGGAAGCAGCGAGCGCGGCCCCGCCGAGATTGGAAAGCTGATCGGCATGGAGCTTGACCGGCAGGCCGAGCGCGCGTGCCCGAGCGAAGACCCTGGCAACCTCTTCGGGCGCGAACGCGATCCCTTCGCAAAACGCGTCCACCGCGTCGGCGAGGCCCTCGCGCGCGATTTCACTCAGCATGTCCTCGCAAAGCGCATCGACATAGGCCTCGCGACGATCTCGCATCTCGGGCGGCAGCGCGTGCGCGCCGAGAAACGTGGTCTTGACGGAGACCGCGCGGCATGCGCCCAAGGCGCGGGCGGCGCGGAGCTGCTTGATCTCGTTCGCGCGGTCGAGGCCGTAGCCCGACTTGATTTCGACCGTCGTCACGCCCTCGCCGATCAAGGCGTCGAGCCGCGGCAAACTCTGCTCGACGAGCGTCGCTTCGTCCGCCGCGCGCGTCGCCCGCACCGTCGAGACGATGCCGCCGCCCTCGCGCGCGATCTCTTCGTAGCTCGCGCCGTCGAGACGGCGTTCGAACTCGCGGGCGCGGTCCCCGGCGTAGACCAAATGCGTGTGACAATCGATCAGTCCGGGCGTGATCAGGCCGCCGCCGCAGTCGACGATTTCCGCCGCATCCTCGGCGCGAGGCAAGGCGTCCCGGGCCCCAACATAGGCGATGCGGCCGTCTCGACAGGCGACGGCCCCCCGCTCAATCAGACCGATCCCACCGGATTCCGGCATGGTCGCGAGGCGCGCATTCACGAACAATCGGTCGAACGCCATCTGGGCCTTTCGGTAGGACGCGGCAGTCGCGATATTTCGTCTTTGCCGACGGTCGCAATTGTCTATACAATTGAACGACCGTCAAGCCGTTTCTTTCGGGAGACAAACATGTCGCGGGGCAAGACTTCGACCAGAGCCGGTTCCGCTCCCCGCTACGCCGAAATCGCGCGCGACATCGAGCGGGCGATCCTGTCGGGCGCCTGGCCGCCCGGCCACCGCGTCCCGCCCGAGACCGAGCTCACGCTCCGCTACGGCTGCGCGCGCATGACGGTCAACCGCGCTCTGCTATCCCTGGTCAATGCGGGCATGATCGAGCGTCGGCGCCGGATCGGCACCGTGGTCGCCAAGCCCGGCGGCCAGTCCGCGGTCATCGAGGTTCGCGACATCAAGACCGAGATCCTCGCCATCGGCGCGGCCTATGGCTACCGCCTGATCGACCGTCGCCTCGTCAAGGCAAGCGAGACCGAAGGCCGTCGCATCGGCGTGCCGCGCGGGCGGACGCTGCTGCGTCTCGTCGCGCTCCATCTTTCCGACGGCAAGCCTTTTGCCCTCGAGACGCGCTGGATCAACATCGCGGAAGTCCCCGGCGCCGATGCCGTCGATTTTTCCGGGCGCTCGGCCGGCGGCTGGTTGATCGAGCATGTGCCGTGGACCGACGCGGAACACCGCATATCGGCGACCGAGGCTGGCGCCGAGGAGGTTCGCCACCTCCTGACGAAGCGGGGCGCCGCCTGCTTGGTCATGGAACGCCGGACCTGGCGCCGCGGCGGTCCGATCACCTTCGCGCGCTTCGTCTTCCCGGGCGACCGGCACCACTTCGTCGCGCGGTTCACGCCGCGTCTGAGCACCTGAGGACCCCGCCCACCGGCAGCCAAGGCGAATAGCCCGCCCGTAAGTCGTCCTTAATCTTACTGCGCTACTAAGACTGCGCGTTCGGCTCCAACCGATGCGCGGGACGAGCGCGACGGAAAAGGCGCCTACGGGCGTTTTCGCCGTCGCCACAAAGGACGGTCGCGGCGACATGGGTTCTGTGCTTTGACCAACCGGCTTGCCGATGCCTTGAACGAACTCGCCGAGGAGTTCGTCCGACAGATTCCCGCGCGCATGTCGCTGATGCGGCGGATCGCCAACACGCTCGAATCCTCGGAATGGAACGAGGCGACCTTGCGCGAGCTCCGTCGCCTGGCGCACAGCCTGACCGGCGCGGCCGGCACCTTCAACCAGCCCGCATTGGCGTCGGCGGCGCGAACTCTCGAGACGTTGGCCGGCGCCTTGGTCGAGCGCCCCGGCGACGCCCGACCGACCGATTATCCGAAGGTCAAGCTCGCCATCCGCGACATCGAAATGATCGCCAAGGAGATCGGCGACAGCGGCAACGACCGCGGCTTCGCGCCATCGTCGCGGCGCGTTCCGGCGGCCGCCTCCCCCCTGGACCTCCGCCCGTTCGTTCAAATCGTCGAGGACGATCCGGTTCAGGCCGAACACTTCCGCGCCGTCGTCGAGGAGGCCGGCTACAGGGCTGAAGTCTATCTGCGGACCGCCGATTTTCGGGCCGCCGGAGCCGCCACTGCCCGGCCCGCCGCCGTGATCATGGATCTGGTCCTGGACGGCAAGGATGACGCGGGGGCGCGCCTGGTTGACGAGCTTCGCTTCGACCGACTGCTCGGCGTGCCGACGCTTTTCGTCTCGGTGCGCGACGACGTGACCAGCCGCCTTGCGGCCGCGCGCGCAGGCGCCAAGCGCTATTTGACCAAACCGATCGCGGCCGACGAACTCAAGCGGGAGCTGGCGCGAGTCATTCGAGCCGGCGCGGACCGACCGCTCTCGGCGCTCTTGGTCGACGACGACGCCGATCAGGTCGCGGCTCATGCGGCGATGCTGCGCGCCAGGGGCATCGAGACCCGCATCGCGACCGAGCCGGTGGCCGCGCTCGAGATTCTCGACGAGATGCAGCCGGACGCGCTCGTCCTCGACGTCTACATGCCCAATTGCACCGGACCCGAGCTCGCCTCGATGGTCCGCGACCAAGATGCGTACGCGCATCTGCCGATCATCTTCCTGTCGTCGGAAACGAATTTCGGCGCCCAGATGGCGGCGCTCGGCATGGGCGGCGACGATTTCCTGGTCAAGCCCGTCGATCCGCTTCATTTCGGGACGGCGATCGAGGTACGCGCCCGCCGCTCGCGCCGGATGCGCCGACTGCTCGAGGCGCTTCGCGGGACTCTCTACGAGCGTCAGCGCGAGAGCCTGGCCGTCGACCAGCACGCGATCATCAGCGTCGCCGATCGCGCCGGCAACATCCTCTACGTCAACCAGAAGTTCTGCGAGATCAGCCAGTACACCAGAGCCGAGGTGGTCGGCCAGAATCACCGCATCGTCAAATCGGGCCTGCACGATCCTGCGTTCTACGAGGACATGTGGGCGACGATTTCGCGGGGCGACATCTGGCACGGCGCGATCTGCAATCGGCGCAAGGACGGACAACTCTATTGGGTCCAAGCGACCATCGTGCCGCTTCTGGACGAGGACAAACGGCCCTATCGCTACGTCTCCATCCGCACCGACATCACCGTTCAGCACAACGCCGAGCAGAAGGCGCGTCAGACGGCGGAACTCCTGCGTCTCAGCCAAGCCCACGCCAATATCGGGACCTGGGAACGGAATTTCCTAACCGACGAACTGATCTGGTCGGAGACGGTGGCACCGCTGCTCGGCTACCCGAACGGCAGGATCGAACCGACGCTCGAGAACTTCTACGCGGCCGTCCACCCCGACGATCGCGAAAGGCTGCGGGAAGGCGTCCGGGCTTGCGTCGAGGACGGCATCAAATACGACGCCGAGCATCGCTGCATCTGGCCCGACGGCTCGGTCCGTTGGCTTCACCAGAGAGCCGACGTCGTTCGCGACGCCCAAGGCAAGCCGGTTCGGCTGATCGGCGTCGTGCAGGACATCACCGCGCGCAAGGCGCTCGAACGCTCGCTCGACCAGCAACGCAACTTCCTGGACGCGCTGCGCGCCGCACAAGTCTCCTACATGCTGGGCAAGGGCATCGAGGAGCCGTCCGCCATCTTGCTCGACGGCATGATGGCCATGACCGGGAGCCTCTACGGCTTCATCGGCAGCGCTGCCGAAACCGCGGACGGATCGGTCGCCGTGACCGTCGGCGCCGCGATGGCCGCGCTCGACGATCCGGAAAGCCAGGCCGCCTGCCGCGCGCTTCGCGGTCGGACGATCGCCTTGACGGACCGGCGCACGCCGATCGGCGTCGCGCTCGACACACTGAAGCCGGCGCTCGTCGGCGCGTCCGACCCGCCGGTCTCGAATTGCGGATTGACGGATCGCCATCCCGAATTTCGGACGTTCCTGGCGGTTCCCGTTCTCAACGATGGCAAATTGGCCGGCGTCTACGCCCTGGCCGGGAGCACGCAGGACTACGGCAGCGACGCCGTCTCTCGGCTCGATCCCGTCGGGGTCTCGTACGGCGCGATGCTCGCCGGCGAAGCCTTGCGCCGTTCCGAGGCGCTCGCCATGGCCGAGGCCGCGCGCGCGCGCGACGAGGCCGAGAAGGCCAGCCTCGCCAAATCCGAGTTCTTGTCCAACATCAGTCACGAACTCCGCACGCCGCTCAATTCCATTCTCGGCTTTTCTCAGCTGCTCGCCGACGACGGCGCGCTCGACGCCGATCAGCGCGACAGTGCCTCGACCATTCACCGCTCCGGCAAGCATCTCCTCGCCCTGATCAACGACATCCTCGATCTCACGAAGGTCGAGGCCGGGCGTTTCGAGCTCTCCGTCGAAGCGGTCGACGTCGGCGAAATCGTCGAGGATTGTTGCCATCTGATTCGTGCGCTGGCGGCCAAGCGCAATATCGAGTTCCACTTGCGCGTTCCCCAATCGCTCGTCCTGCTCGCCGATCGCATTCGACTGAAACAGATCCTGATCAACTACCTGTCGAATGCGGTGAAATACAATCGCGCCGACGGCCGGGTCGACATCGAGGCGACGCGAACGATGTCCGGCCGAATCCGGATTCACGTCCGCGACACCGGCCAAGGGATCGCGGCCGAGCGCATGGCGGAGCTCTACAAGCCCTTCAACCGCCTGGGCGCGGAGTCGAGCGGGGTCGAAGGAACCGGGATCGGTCTCGCGCTGACCCGGCGCCTCGCCGAGATCATGGGCGGAGCCGTCGGCGTGACTAGCGAGGTCGGTCGGGGCAGCGATTTCTGGATCGAACTGCCCGAAGTCGACGGCGCGGCCATTCCCCTGATTCGCGCCGAGCGCGGTCCCGCGGGCCTGCCTTCCGGATCCGCGCCGAGCCGGACGGTGGTCTACATCGAGGACAATCCGTCCAATGTCTTGCTGATGGAGCGTATTTTCGCGCGATTGCCGGGCGTTCGCCTGATCGCGGCTGACGAGGCGTCCCTCGGATACGATCTCATCTGCCGCCATCGGCCGGACCTGGTCCTGCTCGACATCAACATGCCCGAACTCGACGGTTACGACACTCTGCGTCTGATCCGGCACAACACCGCGACCAAGGGCGTTCCGGTTATCGCCTTGACCGCGGCGGCCATGCCGCTCGACGTCAAGCGCGGTCTTGATGCCGGATTCGATGCCTACATTACCAAGCCACTCGACATCGAAAAGCTGCTCAACATGGTTCGCGAGTTTCTGAAGCGCGGCGCGCGCCCGACCGAGCGCGCCGCTTCGTCGCAGGCGATCGGAGATTGACTATGGACTCGTTCCCGGCCGGCGGCCACCGCATCCTCGCGGTCGACGACGAGCCCGCGAACCTGAAACTATTGGCGAAGATCCTGCGCAAGGCCGGCTACGACGCGCCGACCCTGATCGAGGATCCGCGTCGGGTCGTCGAGGCCTACGACGCGCTGCGTCCGGACCTCGTGATGCTCGATCTCAACATGCCCCATATGGACGGCTTCGCCGTCCTCGACCGCTTGGCCGAGAAACGGGACCGCTTGGCGCCGCCCGTCATTGTGCTGACCGCCCAGGTCGGGCGCGAGCATCTGGTCCGCGCCATCGAGAAGGGTGCGCGCGACTATTTGACCAAGCCCTTCGACACGGTCGAATTGCTTGCTCGGGTGAGGAACCTGCTCGGCGCGCATACCGCGCAGAAGTTGATGCAAGACCATCAGTCCGTCCTCGAAACCCAAGTCCGCGAGCGGACGGAGGAGATCCGCAGGACGCGCCTGCAGATCGTCCAGCGTCTCGGTCGGGCCGCGGAATTCCGGGACAACGAAACCGGACTGCATATCCTGCGCATGAGCCAGATGTCGGTCATCCTTGCGCGGGCGCTCGGCTGGACGGACGAGCGGTGCGAACTCCTGCTTCATGCCGCGCCCATGCACGACATCGGCAAGATCGGCATTCCCGACGCGATCTTGCTCAAGCCCGGCAAACTGACGCCGGAGGAATTCGAGATCATCAAGACCCACACCGTCATCGGCGCCAAGATTCTCGAAGGCGACGACTCCGACATCCTGTCCATGGCGCGCGACATCGTCCTCGGCCATCACGAAAAATGGGACGGCTCCGGCTATCCCTTTGCCCGGGCGGGCGAAAGCATTCCCGTGTCGGCCCGCATCGTCGCGCTGGCC
>Ga0233425_10008603_pt1 | contig 13424 bp, 9 predicted proteins | sample Watercolumn_Towu_2_FD_181712 | JGI IMG/M metagenome (GOLD analysis project Ga0233425, IMG submission 181712) | Freshwater microbial communities from Lake Towuti, South Sulawesi, Indonesia - Watercolumn_Towuti2014_140_MG | ecosystem: Environmental > Aquatic > Freshwater > Lake | place: Indonesia...
CGGACGGCGACATTCCCGCCCCGGATAATGTCGAGCCCGATCTGGTTGCCCAGGATTCGGCCGGGCAGCCCGACACCCTGCCGGCAAAGAAGCAGTTCGGCGAATCGTGCGCCGCACCCGAGGAATGCGAGTCGGGTATCTGCCACGAGTTCGGCCAGGGAGACAGCCTGTGCACCATAGAGTGCGCCACGGCGGACGACTGCCCCGAAGGCTCACAGGGCAAGAAGTGCAACCGGAAGGGAGTATGCAAGCCCTAGCCCCGGCGGCCGATGGAGGCGCATCCGCTACGTTTCATCGGCCGGCTGCTCACTGCGACGTAGCTTGGGCTACGCCTCATTCGCATCCGGCCTCGCGCCTTGCGGCTGCACCCCCCTCGACCGCCGGGATGGCGGCCGATGGAGGCGCATCCGCCACGTTTCATCGGCCGGCTGCTCACTGGGGAGTGGCTTGCGTCCTGGCGCTGGTGCTGCCGGCTGTCGCTCTGGGGCAGGATGCCGCCGAGGCCGACCCCAACGTGCCTGCTGCACGGACGTCCGAGCCCGTACAGGACGAGCCCGGCGACGTGTTTACCGTCGGTGAGATCGTAGTCACGGACAGGCGACCCGCCAACATCGAGCAGGCGGGTACCACCACCACGTTGACGGGCGAGCAGGTCGGGCGCCGAGGGGACAAGACCCTGGACCAGACGGTCGAGCATGTCCCGGGCATGCAGGTCTACACCCACAACAAGGGGCACACCCGCCTGCGACTTCGAGGTTTCGACCAGGACTACGTCGTCGTCCTCATCGATGGCATCCCCATGAACGATGTGTATTCCACGGACTTGGACCTGACCTCGATTCCGGTAATGAACGTGGCCAAGGTGGTGGTCAACCGGGGCGTTTCGTCCGCCCTGTACGGGACCGACGGTGCAGTCGGCTCGATCAACGTCGTGACCCGCAAGCCCGCGGAACTGTTCGCCGCGGCCAGGGCGGAGTGGGGACTCTACAACAACGGCATTTACAGCCTGGCCCACGGTGCTCCCCTGGGCCGCTTCTACTACTGGCTCACCGGCACCATCGTCACCTCCGACGGGTTCGTTCCTTCGGCAAAGCTCGACGCAGCGAAACGCCGGGAGTGGTTCGACAGGATCGTCCGGTATGAGCTGTACGGCAAGACGTTCGAGGAGCTGGGGTTCCCGGCAAAGGACCAGTACCTCAACGACACGGGACGGGTCGACCACTCCAGAATGGACGACTACAACGTGGCGGCCAGGGCCGGCTACGCGTTCATGCCCGGCTGGGAGGCCGGTGTGTCCTCCGCGTTCTTCTACCGTGAGGGAGAGACCAACACCTACGAGCCGGGCTGCATGAGCGACTACAACATGGCGCAGGAGAAGTGGCGGGTGAACCGCCGACCGAACTTCACCGGCGACCAGACTGCGGTCAAGGACTTCGCACTCCGGAACCGGGCCTTTGTCTGGCCCGAGGTCTGGCGGGTGACGGCGTCTCCCTATCTGGATGGTCACGTGGGCGACTTCTCCGTGAGACTGGCACCGTTCTTCTTCTATGGCCATGCCCGGCAGGTCGGATATGGGGACACCGACCACCACCTCACCAAGGGGTACACGGCTCTGTTCACCGACCGGAAAGATCCGAACGCGTACGACCCCTTCTGGGACATCAAGAACTATGGCAGCTACGGGTTCCGGCTGCTGCCGTCCTACAAGCTGGGGGCTCATCGCCTGAGCATGGGCATCCATTGGCGAAACGACCTGTTCATGGAGAAGGGTCAGGCGCTGTCGGCGAACAAGTCACCCAACATCACTGCGCTGGTCGGGACCTCGGCCTACGACGTGAGCGACCTGAGCGCCCAGCGCCTGAGCCTCGCCCTGGAGTACGAGTCCTACCTGTTCGAACGGCTCAAGCTGTCGGCCGGCGTCAGCTACGATGCGCAGATTCTTGGCGACTTCAGGATCCGGAGCGGCATGGACTACACGTCCCACTATGTCGCCGCGGACGAGTCGATGATCCTGGGGACCCGCGACTCGTTCAACCCGGTCGCCGGCATCGTGTTCGAGCCGGTCAAGGATCTGCTCCTCCTTCGTGCGGCCGGATCGATCAAGACCCGGTTCCCGACGCTGGGCGACTACGACAAGGTCACCGAGGAATCGCTCGACCAGGATCTGCGCCCCGAGCGCTCCTACAACGCCAACGCCGGGCTCGAATTCCTCCTCTTCGAGCGGGCGTTCAGCATCCGCGCCGACTACTTCCATTCCACGGTGGACGACCGGATCGCGAAGCTCAGCTCCGAAGAGCCGCCGGTCAACATCAAGCGCATGACGACCCACGGAGTCGAGACCATCGTTACCGGCAGGCTGCCGCTCATGTTCCGGGTGTTCGACATGGCGGCCTCGGTGTCGCACACCTACGTGCGGGCCCGCAACCTGGATGATTCTCCCGAGGAGAGCGTGAACATGGGGGATCTCGTCGCGTTCACCCCGGAGCACCAGCTCTCGCTCGACGTCCACCTGCACTTCGTGACCGGCACGGCGCTCGACGTGTTCGCCACGTACCTGACCGGCGCCCGCACCTATGTGATGGCCGAGGCCCCCGAGGAGTTCGCCCCGTACGACACCAGCTACTTCACGACTGTAGCCCTGAACGATCCGTTCATGCTGACCCTGAAGCTGTCCCAGACCTTCCTTGACCACTTCGACGTGTATGTGCTGGCCCGCAACGTCCTGGATGACTACGGCATGGACCCCTTCAACCCCGGTGCCGGCCGCATGTTCTACGGCGGTGCCGAAGCGCGCTGGTAGGGGCTCTCAGTCCGGCCTCCGTTGCCCCATGACCCGGCTGCCCCTGACCGCGGCCCAGGCGGCCAGGCCGCCGGTGGCACCGAATGCCACGTGACCGGCGAGGCGGAGGATCTCGGGGGTCTTGTGGAAGCCGGGCGCGTTGGACACGGCCCGCAGGAACCCGAACAGGACGCCCACGAGCAGGAAGCAAAGCGCACTCCTGGCGAACTCCCTGCGGCGGGCGAGCAGGAACAGGAGCACTCCCGCGGTCACCACCCACACTCCGATGATGGTCCAGCTCTCGGCAAAGCCGGTGGCGGCAAGCACGACGGACGTCACTGCTGAAAAGCCCAGCAGGAACAGAGGAGCCAGGTAGTCGGACAGCAGCAGCAGCACGAACGCACCGGGAAGGGCTCGATGCCCGGGCAGGCGGATCGCACCGGCAAAAGCGGTCTCGAGGAGTATCGACATGCCCACCAGGCCGAGCAGGATCGCTGCCTGGGGAACCGTTACACCAGTCCTTATCATTGTCTGTTCAGACATCGGGTATGCCTCTCTACTTGTCCTCGCCCTTCTGCCGCTTCGGGACGCGATAGCTGCCGTCGTCCCGGGTCAGCACGGGCTGGACGATCCTCCCAAGCATCAGCTCAGGCCGGGCCCCGCCCGTCGTGTCCACCACGCAGTCCTCGGCCAGCTCGGCCCCGTCCTCGTTCACCACGCTATCGATGCCTGTGCGGGACTTGAGCTCGGCAACGAGCATCTCCCCGTCCAGCTCGCGGATCCCCCGCATGGAGATGAACCGGCCGTCGTTCCCGGACGAGCGCAGCGCACAGCCGCAAAGCGCACCGATGATCCCCTGCCCCGTGCCGCCGAGCTCGATCAGGTACACCCCGTGCTCCCGGGCCAGGTCGATCGCCTCCTGCTTCTTCAGCACCTCGTTCTGCGCCCGGATGCCCAAGGCAACGCACGCCGGTGAGATCTGGTCCGGCGTCAGCACGCAAAGCCCCGGGTCGGCCCCGGGATGAAACAGGAACTCGACGAACTGCCGGGCCTCGGCCGCAATGGCCTCGACCGTGCTCTCGCCGCTAAGCTCGATGCAGGCCGAGCTGTTGTGCGACGTGTACGGGATATCGGGATGGACCAGGAACTGGTGCCGCGTGATTCCGTGGGACCGCAACCCGAGCCGGCGCACCAGGAACAGGTTCAGCTCCCGGGAAAGCGCACCGGTGCCGATACTCTCTCCAAAGTCCGTATCGTCCACTCCGACCAGGAATCTTCGCAAGCCGGCCACGAGCAGCCCCCTCTCAGTCGCTCCAGAGAATACCGTGGCCGCTCCGCGATGCAAGGAGAAACCAAACAGGAAACGACAAAAGGGGAGCGAACCGGAAAAGAAGGGTCAGGGAGCTTCCGCCGCGGCCCCGATGGTCTCCATCCGTCCCGTGTCGTCGAACCCATAGCCCGGGACGCCGTGCTCGGCATTCGTGCGAAGCTCGGCCAGCACGAAGTCGAGGAACCGGATGATCTGCGGCTGAGAAGCGAAGTCGGCCGGGACCACCAGCTTGAACGGCTCCTTGTGCAGCGGAACGAAGTCCAGCCCGCACTGGAGCGCCGCGTGCTGAGCCCCGAGGCCGGCATCGGCCTCGCCGTTGCGAATGGCCAGTGCGAGCTCGAGGTGGGAGGTGAAGGGGCCGACCCGGCTCAACGAGTCGTACTTCACCCCCGCCTGCTCGAACAGTTTGAGCCCCAGCCGGTAGGTACCCGCCAGTGGCTGCCGCTCAGCGAACCGGAGCCTGCCCTTGTGGACCCCGGGCAGCGCTGCGTCCGGTGACACCACCAACTCCGGATGTCGTGCGGCGTCAAACATCAGCCCTTGGTCCCGTGAGAACAGGTTGACGAGGTAGCAGCCGTTCCCGCCGACGGACAGCTTCTCCACCTCGCTGTTGTCCACGTGGCAGCCGGCCATGTGGGCCTTGCCCGACGTCACCGCCGAGATCCCGGCGAGGCTGCCGACCGAAGCGGATACCACCGGCACGTTGCTGTGCGCCTGGTAGCGCTCGAAGGTCCGCGAGAACAGCCAGTCGTCGCTTCCCTGGATGATCAGCACGTCGTCGAGGAGCGCACCCATGAGGCCCACGCTTGGGTAGCGGGTGTTCTTCTCCACCCACTGGTCCACGATGTGCCTTGGGAACAGCCACTTGCCCGAGATGCGTGAGGCCGGGAGCTGCCCTGCGGCCACGAGCGCATACACCTTCTTCTCGTTGAGCCGCAGGTACGCGGCCACTTCCTTCGTCGTCAGGTATTCCGCCACGAGGTGTCCCCCCCTACAGGATCTTGTCCACTGCGACGTTGTCCCGCACCAGCTCTTCGAGGAGAGCGAGCTTCTCACGGTCTTCCCGAGTGATGAGCGTCTCGAGATCGTCGACCTGCTTGGCAGCCTGGAAGGTATCGGTGGGAACGAGCAGGATCGGCACGTTGCGCTCAGCGGCCCTGGAGACGATGTTGGCCGGCGGCAACAGGTTGTTGGCCAGCACGATTCCCGCGGTGCTGGTCTCGAGCGCGGCCAGAATCATGTCGCTGCGGTCGCCGCTGGTGATGATGAGCTTGTTCTCCTTGCGGAACGACGGGTCCCGAAGCGCCGCATCCGCGGACATGGCGCCGACGAAGATGTGGTGGACCTGCTGGTCGAGGTTCCCCTCTCCCGAGATCACCCGGGCAAACAGGCAGTCGGCCAGGAATCGAACCGACGCACGCCCCAGCTCCGGGCGCATCGGAACGACCCCCAGCAGGGGCACGCCGAGCTGCTTCAGCTCTTGAGCCTGGGTCATCCGGAAGTCATCAGGGTCCATGACCTTGTTGGCAATCACTCCGGCGATCTCGACCCCCGAGGTATCCACCGACCTCTTCACGAAGGCCACGTCGTCCACGATGGCATCGTCCCGGCCGCCCCCCGCGACGAGGAGGAGCTTTCCCCCCACGCATCGGGCCACGGACAGCGCATCGAGGTGGACCGACGAGCCGTGCATCAGGTCGCTGCCGCACTCCACGAACAGGAGGCTTCGCCCCTCGCCGCCAAGGGATGACAGCTCCTTGAGCCGGACCGAAATCTGCTCCTCGTCATACATGTAGCGCAGCTTGGACCGCTCGAAGCCGATCGTGACCTCCTCGGCCAGGGCATTGGACCCGAGCGCGGACAGCACGACCGCGGCATCGTAGTCCCACAGCCGCTTCTTCTTGTAGAGGAGGCGGTCCCCCAGCGGCTTGATGTACCCCGCACTCTTCCCGAGCGCACGGGCCAGTCCGAGAATCATCGCCGTCTTGCCTGAACTCTTCCGGGTGGATGCGACAACCAGGTTTGCCATCTGTCTCACCTCTTGCTCGTGCCAAGCAGGATTCTCACGTCCAGTGCCTTGACCCCCTGGCCGTGCTCATACACTACCACGGGATTCAGCTCGATGTCCGAGATGTCGGGGCACCGGGCCACCAGCGTTCCCATCTTGATGATGGCATCCACGACGCCATCGATGTCCTTTCTCTTCTCGCCCCGCACCCCCAGCAGGAGCGGGTACGAGCGTGTCTCCTTGACCATGGTCCGGGCGTCGTGCAGCGTCAGCGGATACGCCCGGAACGCCACGTCCTTCATGACCTCCACGTAGATGCCCCCGAGCCCGAACATCACCACGGGCCCGAACGCGGCATCACGACGAGCGGCCACGATGGTCTCGGTGGACCGCTTGAGCATCTCCGAAACCTCCACGCCGTCGATGCGCGCCTTTGCATTGTAGCGCCTGGCATTATGGAGGATGGCCTGGTACGCGTCGATGACCTCCCCCTTGTCATCCAGGTCGAGTGCCACGCCCCCCGCATCCGACTTGTGGATGATGTCCTTGGAGACGATCTTCATGACCACGGGGTAGCCGATCTCCTCGGACAGGCGGACTGCCTCGTCGAGCGATCGGGCCACTCCGCTCTTGGGCATTGGAACCCCCACCGCCTTCATCACCTGGCGGGACTCCAGCGGCAGCAGGAATGTCCGCCCGTCCGCACGGGCCGACGCGATGGCCTGCTCGACCAGGGCCATGTCGAAATCGGCCACAGCATCCGGCTCCACCGGTTCGCGCACGTGCCGCCGGTATCGATACAGCGTTCCCATGCACGACACGGCATCATACACGTCGTCGAACACGGCGATGCCTTCCTTGCGCAGCACCGAGATGGAATCCTCGATGGCCTTTCCGCCGATGATCGAGAACAGGATCGGCTTGCCGGCTTCCCGATAGCGCCGGGCATTCTCCCGGATCATGGCCGTCAGGCTCTCCGGCGTGAACAGCGCAGTCTCGCAGTAGAGCGCCATGACCGTGTGCAGGTCGTTCCGGGTCAGCCCGGCCGAGAGGGCCGTCGTGTAGTCCTGGCCCGTGGCCTGTCCGGTGATGTCCACCGGATTCTTGGTGCTGCCGAACTCCGGAGTGACCGGCGAGAAGATCTCCTTCAAGGTCCTTGCATCGTCGTACAGCGGGACGTTGTGCTTCTCGCACGCGTCGGTGGCCATGACCCCGATACCGCCGCCGTTGGTGACGATGACCCCGTTGTCCCCCTCGGGGAGGGGGGAATCTGCCAGGAACTTGCACCAGTTGAACGCATCCTTGAGGCTCTCGGCCCGCATGACGCCGCACTGGCGCATTATGGCGTCGAACACTTCGTCCGCACCGGCAAGCGAGCCGGTGTGAGAAGCGGCCGCAACGGCACCACGCTTGGACCGCCCCGACTTGATCACCACGATGGGTTTGACCTTGGTGGCCTCCTTGAGCGCCCGGACGAACTTCTCCCCCTTCTGCACCCCCTCCACGTACATGAGGATGATCCGGGTTTCGTCCTGCTTCACCAGGTACTCGAGGACATCCGCCTCGTCGATGTCCGACTTGTTGCCCATGGACACGATGGCGGAAAGGCCGATGTTCTCCACCGCAGTCTTGCCGACCATGGCGATCCCCAGCGCGCCGCTCTGCGTCAGGATTGCGACCTTGCCGTGCTTGATCCCCCGCGGTCCGAATGTGGCATTGAGCGATACCTTCGAGGAGTACAGCCCGAAGATGTTGGGGCCGAGCACCCGCATCCCGTTTTCCCGGGCGAAGCGGACGATCTGCCGTTCCCCTTCGATGTTGCCGACCTCGGAGAACCCGGACGTGATGATGGGCAGGTACTTCACCCCCCGGGCCGCGCACTCCTGCACCGCGGGAAACACGAGCTTCTCCGGGATCGTGAGCACCGCCATGTCGATGTCGTCCGGAATGGCGGAAAGGCTGGGGAAGATCTCGTGTCCGAGCACCTCCCCCCCCTTGGGATTGACCGGGTAGAGGCGCCCCTTGAACCCGTCTTCGAGGATGTTCTCGATGATCTTGTAGCCGATCTTGCCCCGGTTGGGAGAGGCCCCGATCACAGCTACCGATCGTGGCTCGAACAGCAGGGAAATGTCGGGACTTCCTGCGCGCATGTCGTTTACCCTCGGAACAGCATCTTGAGTTCCCAAACGCCGGATTCGCTCCGCTTCGTGAGGTCGAATCCGGCCTTCTCGAACAGGTGCAGCATCGGCCGGTTCTCCACGAGCACCTCGGCGGTAAACCCGAGGAGACCCTGCCTCTTGGCCAGCAACGTCATGTAGGAAAGGAGCTCCCAGCCGATCCCCTGGTTCTGCGCGTCATCCCGGACCACGAATGCCACTTCGGCATTGTGCAGGTCCACGGCGATTCCGTACTGGGCTACCCCCACCACGTGCTCGAATCCCTGCTTCTCCTGCACCGCAAGGATCACCATCTCCCGGGAGTAGTCGATGACGCAGAACTCCTGGAGCCGCTCATGCGGCATGTCCTTGCGCGCGGAAATGAAGCGCCTGTAGATGCTCTGGTCGGACAACGAGTAGAAGAAGTCCTTGAGCAGCGGCTCGTCGCTGATTCGCACCGGGCGCAGGAAGAGGGGCTGTCCGGTACGGGTCGTACGCCGGGCCTCGAGCATCTCGGGGTACTCTCCCCGCTTCCCGGGGATGAACGCCTGGTCCTTGTAGATCAGGTTGAGCTTCTTCGCCTCCTGGATGAGCTGCGGCCGGAACTTGGGGTGCGCAATGGCAATCAGGTCCATGGCCCGCTGTCGGATGTTCTTGCCGTGCAGGTACGCGATTCCCCACTCGGTCACGACGTAGTGGATGTCCCCGCGAGTCAGCGTCGTGCCGGCCCCTTCCTTGAGGAATGGGACGATGCGGGAGGTCTGCCCGTCTTCGGCCGTGGACTGGAGCGCCAGGATCGTGCGTCCTCCGGGGGCCAGGACCACGCCCCGCATGAAGTCCGCCTGGCCGCCGATGCCGCTGTAGAATTGCTTGCCGATCGATTCCGCACTGGCCTGGCCGGTCAAGTCCACCTCCAGCGCACTGTTGATTGCCACCATGTTGGCAATCCGGGCGATCGTCAGCGGGTTGTTGGTGAAATCCACGGGGCGCAGCTCGATGGACGGGTTGTTGTGCAGGAACCGGTACAGCTCCTCCGAGCCCATGCAGAACGCGGCAACCGTCTTGCCCCGGTTGAGGGTCTTGGCCGAGTTGTCCACCACGCCGCTGCGGATCAGCTCCATCAACCCGTCGGTGAGCAGCTCCGTGTGCACGCCCAGGTGCTTCTTGTTCCTGAGCGCACCGAGGATGGCGTTGGGGATGCTCCCGTACCCGACCTGGATCGTGTCGCCGTCCCGGATGATGCGGGCCACGTGACTTCCGATCCGCTCCGCGATCTCGTCCGATACCTCGGAGTGGTACTCGAGAAGGGGCTCGTCACGATGGATGATGGCATCAACTTCCGAGATGTGAATGAACGTGTCGCCCAGCACCCGGGGCATGTGGGAGTTGACCTGGGCAATCAGGACCTCGGCCTTGTCCGCCGCGGCCTTCACGATGTCCACCGAGATCCCCAGGCTCATGTAGCCGTGCTGGTCGGGCGGGCACACCTGCACCAGCGCCACGTCCACCGGCACGATGCCACGCTCGAACAGGCTCGGTACCTGCGAGAGGAAGATCGGCGTGTAGTCCGCGCTCCCCTGATTCACGGCATCTCGGGTATCGTTCCCGATGAAGAAGGAGTTGTGCCGGAAGTTGGAGCGGAACTTCTTGTCGGTGTAAGGGGCAACCCCCAGGGTCCAGACGTGGAACACCTCGGCATCATAGAACGCCGTGGGGTGGTTTTCGACATACTCGACCAGCGCCTTGACGAGGTATTGAGGCTCACCGCAGGCCGTGCCGATGAAGATGCGGTCCCCGCGGCGGATCTTCGAAAACGCCTGCTCTTCCGTGACGAACTTGTCCGGGTATTTCTTGCGTGCCAGTGCTACAAAGCGTGCATCTCGCTTCGGGTTCATCCCAATGCCCCCGCCCCCGCCCCAACTGCCGGGGCCACATCATGGCCACAATGACGCAGGATGTCAACCCCGGCATGACGCTCTGCATGACGCGGCACTCGGTTCTGGCAGCATTCTCACTGCTCACGGTTCCGGCCGCGGATGGCCAGGAGCACCAGGAACGATGCGGCAAGAACGAGCCACGATGCCTTCAGGGAGACCGGGAGAGCCGCTGTCGTCGGGGACACAGAACAGCCGAATCCGAGGCCATCGCTCGCCGCAGGCGCAGTTCCTGCAACCTCGCCCGGGAGGGAATCCGAGCCGCCCGTCGTGACCTCAGAAAACTCCGGCAACGCCGCTGCACCTGGCTCACCACTGGTCACCCGGACCGCAAGATCGAGAGAGGGGGACGGGCAACGGATGAGATTCCCGGCAGGATTCCGGAGCATCAGTCGGGTCAGAACCTCCCGGCCCGGCTCGTCGGGGACCTTTACCTTGAACTGGAGCCGACCGATGCTCCCGGGCTTCACGTCGCTGTCGAACCTCGCCGGGACGTCCCACGCTTCCCACGAATCGGGCACGTACAGCGGGCTCGGACCCGTTTCCGCATCCGACAGAGTCAGCCAGATGTCACCTGCTGGCCAGGCCTGGGTTCCCACGTTCCGGAAATCCGCCCAGACGTTCGTCTCAACCCCTGGTGCGAGCACGGCAGGCACCGAGGAATCCACGAGGACCGCAGCATATGCGGGCGGAGGATCGGACAGGACCTGAGGCTCACCGTTGTCGACCGTTCCCTCGCAGTCGTTGTCCAGGCCGTCGCAGGTCTCGGGAGACGGGGGAACCAGGTTGACGCACTTGGTCCAGCCCCCAGCACACCGCACCCGCCCTTCCGCACAGACTCCGGGCAACTCCGACACGCAGACCAGCGTGCCCCCCTCCGGATCCGGGCCCCAGCACTCCGACCAGTCGTTCCACTGGCACGAACCGTTGCACGAACGCCCGCGCGCCCCGCAGTCGCCGCACCCCTCTTCCGCCGTCTGTCCAGGGGCGCACGGCCCTTCTCCCTGGCAAGGGCCCCAACCGCCCCACTGGCAGTCCCCCTGGCAGCCGCGGTCCTGCGCCCCGCAGTTCCCGCACCCCTGGGTCTGCCCTTCCCCCGGCACGCACGCCCCCGCCTTCTGACAATCGCTCCAGGCACCCCACGCACATTGCCCCGAGCACGTGCGGACCTGCACCATGCACGTGCCGCACGACTTGGAATCCTTGCTGCCGGGAGCGCAGTCACCCTGCCCGGTGCAGCCGCTCCAGTCCCCCCACTGCCCGTTGCCGTCGCACGTTCGCTTCTTCGTGCCGCAGTTGCCGCAATCCTGCGACTGGGTCTGGCCGGGAGTACACACCCCCACCACCACGTTCTTGCGCCGCGCAACCGCATAGCTGCCCCAGTCGATGCCCCGGGAGTTGTGCACGATGCCGTAGTTGCACCCCTTGGCTTCCCACGCCCACACATCCCCCCACGAGGTGTTCTTCTCGAAGATCATCACGTGAGTCTTGCTGGCCAGCGCGTCCCCGGGCTCACGCTCCCCGTCGTTCTTGTGGGTCCAGTCCGACGAGGAATTCATGTAGGTCGCCGCGACCGGCCCGTGCGGTCCGCACACGTCCGACTGCGAGAGATTCGCCAGCCGCCACACCGTGTACGTGAACCCCGAGCAGTCCGCACCGTGGCTGCCCGAGTGGGTGCAGCATTCCCCGCAACATGAGCTGCACGTACACGTGCACTTGCCCTTTCCGCCCGAGTAGTCCGGGCTGCATCCCGATGATTCCCAGCACGACCCGCCCCACCAGTACGAGAATCCGACCCCGCTCTTGGCCCGGCAGAAGATGTCGTCCACCGACATCGTCGGCGTCGCGGCAACCGCGGGCAGCGAAAGGGCCAGAAGGGAAAGCAGAACTGCCGTCGCTAAAGCCCTGCGGGCCGAGGGGGAGGATTTCACGGTGCCCCCCACTGGAGCAGCGTGACACCTTCCGCCGAAAAAGACATCTGGACCGCTGTGCCGTCCTGGAGGATCCGGAATTCCCGGAACTGCTCCCAGGCGGTAATCGTGCGCTGCGACGAGAAGACGGCAGCCGGCTTGCCATCCGGCCCATACCAGCGGCCTCTCACTTCCTGGAAGGCCAGGCCGTCCCCGTCCTGCGCCCAACGCCAGCAGTGGTATACCAGGAGCACCCTGCCCCCGGGGGCATCGGCAAGCTCGATCAATCGACCCACCGGCACGTCGTCCTGGACGAAGAACGATCTCGCTCCGTCCCCACCATGCTCCACCCTCACGTCCGCCCCTCCGGATACTCCCAGCGAGGCTTCCAATGTCCCACCGAAGCCACGGGCGGGCCGACCGGTAACCATCCTGCGTTCCGCCGGGAGCCACCGGGAATCCAGCACCCGGACCGAGTGCTCCCGGGAATACTCGAGCCAGATCCCGTCGTTGCGCACGAGCATTGCCGTGATTCCTCCCCCTTCCGGAATCCCGGCTCCCACCACCGAAAGCTCGTCGACCTGCATCGTGCGGGGATCGAGAATCACCAGTGCTTCCTTCACCAGTCGGTCGAGCAGCAGGATTCGCCCGTCTTCCCCGACTTCGAGCTCGTCAAACGTGGTCCCTGGAATGGAAATGAAACGGTCGAACACATACGCATGACCGCGGTTGGCAACCGCCTGCCGAGGATGCAGATCATCCGAATCCGGACGGAATACCGCGACCCGCCCGTGGACCTGGTCGAGGACGAAGAGACGTCCGTCCGGTCCGAAGGCAAAGCTCATCGGCCCGAGCGATGCCCCCTCGCTGCCGTCCTTCTTCCCCAACTCGCCCGGCCCGCTTCCCCAGCGAGCCAACAGGATGGTCTCCGGCTCGCCAAGACCGAGCGGCTGTTCTCCAGCACTGCACACTGCGATCAGGCCGACTGCAACGAGAGCCGCTGCGGTGGACAACGCAAGACGCACCCGAACCTCCTTCGCCATCCGGCCCCAGGATAGCGCAGGCCGCTCAACAAAGGCAAGAAGGCAGGACGTTCCCCAGGGCTAAACCCAATGCCATTCACTTAGCGCCTCCCGACCCGGTGGGAGTAAGGCCTCCCGATGTTGTCGTTGGCTGGCCGGCGTCTTGCCCCGGCCCGTCTTGCCGTACAGGATCAGGCTGCGCCCTTCGGACACGAATTCAGGGCCCAGGTAGGAGCCGAGCAGACTGAGCCGCAGACTGGACTGGTAGGTGAAGTTGAAGTCGTC
>Ga0233425_10008604_pt1 | contig 13422 bp, 8 predicted proteins | sample Watercolumn_Towu_2_FD_181712 | JGI IMG/M metagenome (GOLD analysis project Ga0233425, IMG submission 181712) | Freshwater microbial communities from Lake Towuti, South Sulawesi, Indonesia - Watercolumn_Towuti2014_140_MG | ecosystem: Environmental > Aquatic > Freshwater > Lake | place: Indonesia...
TAGATCGCGGGCGCCCATCAGGGAAAATTGCAGGGTGCGGGGGATCGGGGTGGCGGTCAGGGTTAGTGTGTCCACATGGACTCGAAGACGGCGGATCTTCTCCTTGGCTGCCACGCCGAACTTTTGCTCTTCATCAATGATCAGCAGTCCCAGATCCCTGAAAGCGATATCCTTGCTCAGCAAGCGGTGCGTCCCGATCAGGATGTCGAGCTTCCCGGAAGCCAGTTCCTCCCGGATTGCATGCTGCGTTTTAGCCGGTTTGAACCTGCTGATGTAACTGATCCGGCACGGGAAATCCGACAGCCGCTCGCTGAAAGTCTTGTAATGCTGCAGGGCCAGGATGGTCGTAGGGACCAGGATCGCCACCTGCTTGCTTTCGGCAACCATCTTAAATGCAGCCCTGATGGCAATCTCGGTTTTCCCAAAGCCCACGTCGCCACAAATAAGCCGGTCCATGGGGAAAGAAGCTTCCATGTCGCGCTTGACATCCTGAGTGGCCTTGATCTGGTCGGGCGTATCCTCGTACAGGAAGGAGGCTTCCAGTTCGGTTTGCAGGTAGGTGTCGGGAGCGCAGGCGATTCCCGGGGTGGCCTTCCTTTCGGCATACAACCTGATAAGGTCCTTGGCAATATCCTTCACCCGGTTTTTTGTACGCGCTTTCAGCCGGTTCCATGCATCGGATCCCAGCCGGTTCAGGGTCGGGATTACCCCCTCTTTCCCGGTATGCCTGGAAATCCGGTGCAGGGAATGGATACTGACATATAAAAGGTCATTGTTCTTGTATATCAGCCGGATGGCTTCCTGCTCCTTCCCGTTGTTGACCAGTTTCTCCAGGCCGTCGAACCGGCCGATTCCATGGTCAATGTGGGTCACATAATCCCCGGGCCTCAGGTCGTACAGTTCCTTCAGGGTCATCGCTTCCTTCCCGGCATAACCATCGCGAAGGCGATAACGGTGATACCGATCGAAGATCTGGTGGTCGGTGAAACAGGCGATCTTCAGGTCGTGGTCGGTAAAACCCTCGTGTACAGGATAACAGAGAGTAGTGTAACTGATTGGAGGCTGTCCGGGATGCCCCGACTGGATGTCTTCCAGGATAGATTGGAGGCGCTCGCTTTGCTTCGGATTATCGGTGAACAGGATGTTCCGGAATCCTTCTTCAGAATTTTTCCGGAGACGGTCAAGTAAAAGGTCGAAATTTTTATGAAAGGGCGGTTGCGGCGACGTGTTAAATGACAGGGTCATTCCGGGATCCGGCAGGAATTGATGCCCGGATTCCAGTACCGGATACAACTCCAGGTAGTGCAGGAATCCTTTCCTGTCGAGGAACAGATTGTTTTCTGCCGCCCGGTCGAAACACTCCCCGAGCGACGGGAGCTCCTGCGCCCAGATCACCAATGGGCTTGGCAGGAAAGTGAACAGCGGGGTATATTCCGACTGCCTGGAAGGATCAATCCGGATATCGGGAACGATTGTGATCTCCTCCATCGTTCCGGTAGAAAGCTGGGTAGCCGGATCGAAGCAACGGATGGAAGCGGCCTGATTTCCTATAAATTCGATCCTGTAGGGATACTCGCCTGAGAATGAGAACAGGTCGATCAGACCCCCGCGAAGGGAGAATTGCCCCGGCTCCAATACAAAGTCGGTTCGTTCGAATTCCAGCTCGATCAGCAGATCCAGTATAAAGTCGAGGGACACTGCTTCCCCTCGTTTCAGTTTCAGCGTGTGTTTCTCGAAAAAAAGCGGATCAGCTACTTTTTCGGAGAGGGCTTCGGGGTAAGTGACTATCAGTCCCCGTTTTTCACCCCGGTGCAGCCGGTTCAGTGCTTCGGTCCGGAGAAGGAGCCCCTGATTATCGTGAATTCCGGCAGCATATCCCTTCCTGAAGGAGGAGGGGAAAAAAAGCACCTGTTTTTCCCGTATGTCTGTCTCCTGTTCCCGGAAGATCTGTTCCAGATCATTGAAAAAATAGGCCGCCATATCCCTGTCGGGGAGGATGCACAGGAACCATGCGGGAACCTTGCGGAACAGCGTGGCGGCGACAAAGGCACCGGAGGAACCGGTAAGTCCTCTCAGGTGAATTCGTCCGGCGGTTCCTCCGGTCAGCTCATCCGACAAGAGAAGGCAACGGGGGTTTTCAGCAAGCAGAGATGCCGGGTCAATGGGGTTCACAACGATGGGAGGAAGGACCGCAAAGTTACTAAAATCCACGGCCGGCCGAATAAACATTTCCTTACTTTTGCAGGCATATGCGTGTGGAAGTCTACAAGTTTGGCGGGGCCTCCGTGAATTCGGCCGCCGGAGTCCGCAACCTTGCAGGTATCCTTGGTACCTGCCGCGGTAAGTCGGTACTGGTGATCCTGTCGGCCATCGGAAAAACCACCAATGCCCTGGAGGGACTTCTCCGCGATTACCTTGCAGAAGACAGAACGTCGGTTAACCGGCGGTTATCAGAGATACGGGAACTGCATCACAATATCACAGCGGAGCTGTTCCCTGATCCCGGTCATGCTGTCTTTCCGGCGGTGGATCAGATCTTCGGATGGCTTTCCCGGGAACTTGACAAAGAGCCCGCAGGAACCTATGATGAGTGTTACGACCGGCTGGTCAGCACCGGCGAGCTGATCTCTACTGCCATTCTTCACCATTACCTCAATTCCTCTGGTTTCCCGAACACCCTTTTCCCGGCCACGCAGCTTATCCGCACCGACAGCACATTCCGGGAAGCGCAGGTCGACTGGCGAAAGACTCAACTGGCTGTCCAGCGGCACCTGTTCTCTTTCTACCAGGGCGGGAAAGCCAGGATAGGGCTTACCCAGGGCTTTATCGGGAGCGATCCCGACGGCCGCACAACCACCCTGGGGAGAGAGGGTTCCGATTATTCTGCATCCATTCTCGGGTATTGCATGCGGGTGAAGAGCGTCACGATCTGGAAAGATGTCCCTGGAGTGCTGAATGCAGATCCCAAATGGTTTGAGCAACCGGAAAAGATCGATCTGCTTGCCTTTCACGAAGCGGTTGAACTTGCCTACTACGGGGCTACCGTGCTCCATCCCAAAACCATCAAGCCCCTGGAAAATGCAAACATCCAGCTGGTTGTGAAAAGCTTTCAGCGTCCGGAGGAACCGGGAACCCTGGTGAAGTCAATGGATGAGTGGAAGATCCCGGTCCCCCTCTTCATCCGGAAAGAGAACCAGATCCTCCTTTCTGTTTCCCCCAGTGATTTTTCATTTATCGCGGAAGCTAACCTCAGCTACATCTTCCGGATCCTGGCCGACCATCATATCCGGGTGAATCTGATGCAGCTTTCAGCCATCAGTTTCTCCGTATGTATCGATCACGATCCTGTAAGGGTGGAACCGCTGCTGCATGAGCTGCAGAAAACGTTCGAAGTGCGGTATAACGAAGAACTGACTTTGTTCACTATCCGGCACTACAATGCCGCTGCGGTCGATCGGATCACTTCCGGCCGGACGGTACTGGTGGAACAGAAAACCAGGAATACCATACACCTGCTGGTCCGCTGATACGGGATCCAAATCCGTGACTTATCAGCTTCCTGCCGAGGAAATATCAAATTCAGTGATTCTTTGCTATATTTCTTTAGTTTTTTCCCTCCTGGCAATAGTACTAATCAGGAACCACGACCGGGAAATCGTACCGGAACTCTTCAAAGGCTGGCTTCTCCATGACCATCTCCAGGAAACGGGTAAAGGCCTCAGTGAAGGAGAAGGTGTTCAGATCAAAGTATTCTTCGGATAAAGGCTTGTTGCCCACCCTGCCCATGTCGATCGATGTGGTGTTGAACTCCTCCAGTTCCGGGAAGGGCACCATTTTCTTCATGACCGGCATCATGCCGTAATCTTCCCGCAGCAGCAGGTCCACGATCTTATCGGCCAGGGTCTGTGTCAACCTCCGGTCATAGTGACGGCAGTGGCCCGACCGGGCATAATAACCGCTGATCTGCGCCCGGGCTTCAATCCCGAGCTTATTGGATATTTCCGAAGCTATCACCCCGCTGATGCCCCCGAACCGGGGATGCCCGTATTCATCGACCTCCGAACTGGCATATACAACATCCACCTTCCCTGTCTTTTCATCGTACCAACGGACTCCTTCCGAGACCGGGATCACCAGGCACTTCTTGGGAGATCGCATATATTGCTCTTTCACCGATTCCAGGAAGAACTCTTTCCGTTCTTTGGTGATCTCCACCTCAGGGATCAGGGCCAGCGGACCGGCTCCCCCGAAGATGGCTGTGCCCGTCAGCCAGCCGGCATCTCTTCCCATCACCTCCAGCACGATGATCCGCGAATGAGATTCGGCCGTGGTCTTGAGGTTTGCTGCAAATTCGGCAACCGCTTTGGCGGCGGAAGGAAAGCCGGGACAAAGAACGGCCTCGATCTCTTTTCCTTCAAAATGATGAACCGTTCGGGTGCGCAGGTCGTTGTCGATGGTCTTGGGGAATCCGATCACCGGGATCCCTTCGGTCTCAAACAGCCGCTTGGCCGCACCATTGGTATCGTCTCCTCCGATCGTCACAAGCACATTGATCTTATACCGGTCGAGGTTCCTTAACACCTGCGGGATCCGGCTTTCGGGATTCTTTTTGGAAGGGAACGGATTGGTGCGGCTGGACCGGAGTGCTGTACCGCCATACCAGCCATCGTACGGCTGGTTGGTAAGATCCACCACATCCCCGTCGCCGAGCAACCCTTTCCAGCCCTTGCGGATGCCGTACACTCTAAATCCCAGCAGGGATGCACGGTTACGGATGGCTTCAATGCTTGAGTTGATGGCCGGGGTGTCCCCGCCACCGGAAAGGATTGCCAGGGTCTTCCCCTGGAAGAATTTCGTTTCCTGTTTCATTCCATGCTATTTTTTCGCAAACTTATGGGTTTTTCGTTTTGGCTTTTCATCAAGACCACAGATGACACGCACTCACAGATCAACATGGGTAAATCTGTGTTCGTTTACTGAAAGAACTCTATTATTTTCCTGACCAGTACTGTCGCAAGTTTGATCTCCGATTCCTGCGTCCATCCCGCAATATGTGGAGACAGGATCACCCGGTCCGATCCCGTCAGATATTTCAGATCCTCCGGGAATCCGCCCGACAGGGATTCAAAAGAGCTCTCCTCGTATTCCAGAACATCGAGAGCCGCTCCAATGACCTTGCCTGTTTTCATCGCCTCAACCAGGTCGGCCGTCTTCACGATCTTGCCGCGCGAAGTATTGATGAGCCAGATCTCTTTCCTGAACCTGCCAAGGAATTCCCTGTCGACCAAAAACGTTGTTTCTTCCGTGAGAGGAACGTGAAGACTCAGGATATCTGCTTCGTAAAAGATCTCCTCCGGATCGGTTTCCCGGGTATTGCCATCGGTATATCCCTGCTTGTACTTGTCATATGAGATCACCCTTGCATCAAATCCCTTCAACCTTTGGGCGAAAGCGCTACCGGTATTCCCGTACCCGATGATCGCCACGGTTTTCCCTTTGATCTCCGTTCCGCGGTTTGCTTCACGGATCCAGCGGCCATTTCTGACCTCCCTGTCGGCCCGGGGGATGTGGTTCAGGAGAGCCAGAATCATCCCCAGCGCATGCTCCCCAACAGCGTCACGGTTCCCTTCCGGCGAATTTATGCAAACGATTCCTGCCCGTTCAGCAGAACCCACATCGATATTTTCCATCCCCGATCCCACCCTGCCGATGAACTTAAGCTGCCCTGCCCCGGCCAGGATCTCCCGGTCGAGCCGGGTACGGCTGCGTACGATCACTCCTGCGTATTCCCCGATGATGCTGAGCACCTTTTCGCGGTCACAACCGGGGAAACAGTCACAGATGAATCCGTGGGCCGACAACTCCTCAGGGATCAGCGGGTGAACAGGGTCGAGGATCAGGATGCGATTGTTTTTCTGCATGCAGTACAAAATTAACCCTTCCCCGCGATTTCCGCCGAATTCTTGCCTGAATCCTGCCGAATAATCTTAATTTCGTGCCCTCAATCCCTGCTCACTGTGTGGACATTTCTGGTCAGGAAGATCCTGCGGAACCGGCTCCAGATTCTCATTGTGGTCTTTGCCATCACGGCATTCATGTCGTACATGGCCAGCGATGTCAAGCTATCGTACGAAATGGCAAGGGTACTGCCCTCCAGCGATTCGACCTTCATCGTTTACGAAGAGTTCAAGAAGCAGTTCGGTGAGGATGGCAGCGTTCTCTTCATCGGGATCCAGGATCCAAACCTGTTCCGGCTCGATGAATTCAACGACTGGTTTGACCTGTCGGAAAAGATCAAGTCCATCACGGGAGTAGAAGAGGTGGTATCCATCACGCGCCTTTACAGCCTGGTAAAGAATGATTCCCTCAAGAAGTTTGAATTTGTCCCCCTGACGCCGAAAAAGCCACACACACAGGCACGTCTGGACTCTATCCGTGAACAGATATACTCCCTTCCGTTTTACGACCGCCTGGTGCTCAACCGGGAGACCGGTGTCACCCTCATCGCCGTGACCCTCGACAAACACTTGCTGAACACCAGGCAGCGCATCGGGCTGATCAACCAGATAAGGGAGGCAGCCAACCTGTTCGCGGAAAAATACCAGACCGGGATCCATTATTCCGGACTGCCTTACATCCGTACGATCACCTCCAGGATGCTCCAGGATGAGATGAAGCTCTTCGTCATCCTGGCACTGGCGATTGCGGCGATCTTTTTGTACATCTTCTTCCGGTCCTTCAAAGCAGTTCTGTATCCGGTCATCATCGTAGTGATCAGCGTAGTGTGGGCGCTCGGGATGATGAGTCTTTTCGGGTATAAGATCACGATGCTCACCGCTATCATTCCGCCGTTGCTGATCGTTATCGGGGTGGAGAACTGCATCTTCCTGCTGAACAAATACCACTATGAGTACCGCCTGCACAGAAACAAGGTGAAATCATTATCACGGGTTATCCAGCGCATAGGCAACGCCAACCTGCTCACCAATGCAGCCACAGCTATGGGTTTTGCAGCCTTCGTCATCACCAATAACCGGCTGCTTGTCGAGTTCGGAGCCATTGCTGCCATTAACATCATGGTGGTGTATGCCCTTTCCCTGACCCTGGTGCCGATCTTCTTCAGTTACCTCCCTCCTCCCCAGCTGAAAGATGTCAAGCATCAGGAGGAGAGCGTTGCACGTGCGATCATCGACAAGGCGGTGATCTGGGTCAGCGGGTACCGCAACGTCATCTATATCCTCACCGGAGTGATGGTGCTCACGGGGATCATAGGTATCACACGGCTGACCACCAGCGGGCGTATTGTCGACGATATTCCGCAAGGGGATATACTGTACCAGGATCTGATGTTCTTTGAGAAGAACTTCAAAGGGATCATGCCGCTTGAGATCACCATCAACACAAAAAAGAAGCGTGGCGTCCTCACCCTGTCAACACTCCACCGGATCGACCGGCTGCAGGATTCGCTAAAAACCTATCCCGAACTGTCAAAACCCCTTTCGATCGTGGAGGTGATCAAGTCGGCCAAGCAATCGTTTTACGGCGGGGATCCTGCCTATTATGAACTGCCCAGCTCCAACGAGCTCACTTTCATGGGAAGTTACATTCCCGAACTGAAGTCCAAGAAACGTACCCTTATCAAGAATTTTATCGACACGAATTTCCAGGTCACCCGGATCAGCGTCCAGATGGCGAATGTGGGGACACGGGATATCGGCCGTATCCGGGACCAGGTGCAAACCGTGGTGGACACCCTGTTCAATCCGGCAAAGTACGAGGTCACCCTCACCGGAACAAGCGTTGTGTTCATGAAAGGCACCAACTTCCTCATCCGGAACCTGTTCGAGAGTATCCTCCTGGCAATCGTGGGAATCGCGATCCTGCTCGCCTGCCTGTTCACCTCCTGGCGGATGATCCTTATCTCGCTGATCCCAAACCTGATCCCGCAGCTGATGACCGGCGCCCTGATGGGATTCCTTGGGATCCCCATCAAACCTTCCACCATCCTGATATTCAGCATCGCCCTCGGGATCTCGGTGGACAACTCCATCCAGTTCCTTTCACGATACCGTCTCCAGCTGAAGCATTCCAACCGGAATATCCCCTATTCCGTCATATCCGCCCTGCAGGAAACAGGATACAGCATGATCTATTCCTCGACGGTGCTCTTCTTCGGATTCGGGATATTTATCCTGTCTTCCTTCGGTGGCACCCAGGCGCTGGGATTTCTCGTCTCTTTCACCCTGCTTGTGGCCGGACTGCTCAACCTCTTCATCCTGCCTTCCATGATCCTTACGCTCGACAAGTGGAGCACCACAAAGGCATTTGAGAAGCCGCTGGTTGAAATGCTGGAGGAACCGGAAGATACCGAAATCGTGGATGTGGATCTCCCGGCGGAAGAGGAATCACCGAAATGACGAGGGATTTACTGGTGAATCGGCGAATGAGCATCGACCATGAAAACCCTTATCACGCTGCATTATCCTATTCTTTGCTCTTCCGCTGGCACAACCGATAGGTCACCCCTATAAGGAAATTCACCGAATTGGTTTTTTCAGACCAGTTCCGTTCCCGGCTGATGTCGTCTTTGACGATCTGAAACATCCCAAGGTTATAACGTGCTTCGCATGACACGAGAAAATTTTGCCAAAGCGGAACTTTAATCCCCAGACCTGTGCTAAATCCCCAATCAAACTTCTTGAAGAATTGATCTCTTGTATAGGTTCTATTGTCAGCCTCCCGGCTGGATTTGTCCACTGTAAATGATTTTAAAAGATATGCAGCATAGGGACCACACTGAAAGAAAAACCTGGGTTTTTTACCAAGGAATAGTTGCCCAAAAGCCTGAAAAACGAGATAATCATAGTTGTCATGTGTAACAACTTCACGGAAGGTACTACTGCTATTCCCCAACGTTCGGGAGTACCTTTGACCCTTTCTTTCAAATGTCAAATCCGCCCGTACAGAAAAAATTTTTGGAAAGTTGTACTGAAAAAATGTTCCGGCCGAGAATCCCATACCAGTATTTGGATCTTCGCAGATATTACGTAAGAATATCACACCCGGGCCACCTTCGATCCCGATATCTATCCGGTTGGCCTGGCAAAACAGATTGGCAGGATCAAGAAAAAACAGGAAAAGGACAAGGAAACTTTTATGCAGGTTCATCACTATATGTTGCTATCCATTTCAACGATAAAAAATAATATCTTTACCTCAAATTCTCCCCGACATGAAAGGTGTCATCCTGGCCGGGGGAGCCGGAACACGGCTTCATCCCCTTACCCTGGCGGTCAGCAAGCAACTGATGCCCATCTACGACAAACCGATGATCTATTATCCCCTCTCGGTGCTGATGATGGCAGGGATCCGGGAGATCCTGATCATCTCCACTCCGCATGACCTCCCTCACTTCCGGAAGCTCCTGGGCGACGGGTCCGGGTTGGGATGCTGCTTCTCCTATGCCGAACAGGCGGTTCCGAACGGTCTGGCACAGGCGTTTGTCATCGGGGAAGAATTCATCGGTAAGGAAAAGGCGGCCCTGATCCTCGGTGACAACATCTTTTTCGGCAACGGGCTGTTCGCCCTGGTCCAGGAGAACAACGACCCCGACGGGGGCGTGGTGTTCGCCTATCATGTGCAGGACCCCGAACGGTACGGGGTGGTGGAGTTCGATGATCACTTCCGGGCCCTGTCCATTGAAGAGAAACCCGCGAAACCCAAGTCGAATTACGCGGTTCCCGGGTTGTACTTTTACGACAATTCCGTGGTGGAGATCGCGAAAAATATCAAACCCAGCGCCCGCGGGGAATACGAGATCACCGATGTAAACCGGATCTACCTGGCGCAGGGAAAACTGAAAGTGGGTGTCCTCGGCCGTGGAATCGCCTGGCTGGACACCGGGACCTTTGAATCCCTGCTGCAGGCAGCACAGTTCGTGGAGGTGGTCCAGAACCGCCAGGGGCTGAAGATCGGCTGCATTGAAGAGATCGCCTACAGGATGAAATTCATCTCCCGGGAGCAACTTCTTGCACTGGCAAAACCGTTGCTGAAAAGCGGTTATGGGGAGTACCTGATGAACCTGAACGGATCTTACATCTGAGCTGACGTATGGTTTCCACGGAATCACTGATGAAAAGGATCCAGGATGCATTCCCCGTGGGAAAATTCCTGGATGTTCCCCAGGAATTGTATGATCCGATAGAATATGCCCTGCTCCAGGGAGGAAAACGCCTTCGTCCGCTGCTGGTTCTGCTTTCCTGCGACATGTTCGGGGGAAACCCGGAAGAGGCCATGAATCCGGCCATCGGCGTGGAGATCTTCCACAACTTCACCCTGCTGCACGACGATATCATGGACCAGGCTCCTCTGCGCAGGGGTTCTCCGACGGTTTATAAAAAATGGAACTCGAACGTGGCGATCCTGTCGGGCGACACCATGTTCGTCATGGCTTACGAATACGTATGCCGTGTGGCACCGCCGAAACTCCCGGAGGTACTTGCCATTTTCAACGACACGGCGCGGAAGGTGTGCGAAGGCCAGCAGTACGACATGAACTTCGAAACCCGTGATGATGTAAGTCTGGATGAATATTTCCTGATGATCCGGCTGAAAACTGCCGTGCTCATTGCCTGCTGCCTCAAGGTGGGAGCCATCATGGCCGGGGCTCCCGCTGCCGACGCGGAACATATTTACAAATTCGGCGAACACCTGGGGATGGCGTTCCAGCTTCAGGATGACCTGCTGGACACATTCGGCGATAGCGGGAAGTTCGGGAAGGAGATCGGCGGGGATATCGTGGCAAACAAAAAAACCTTCCTGTATGTGAAGGCCTTTGAGTTAGCCCGGGGGAAAACAAGGGAATCCCTGAAGGAGCTTTTCAATCACGGGCACATCAGGCCCGAAGAAAAGGTGAGCCGTATCAGGGAGTTATTCTCTGACCTGAAGGTCGACCTGCAGACACGCAAAGTGATCGGGGAGTTCCTTCAACAGGCGCTGCTGTCCCTTGACAAAGTCGGCGCCGGGGAGGAACGTAAGACCGGGCTCCGGAATCTGGCAATGGACCTTATCCGCCGCGAAGCATAACATCCAATTGCTCCAGCAAGGCCTGCCACCGCTCCATCCGGTCTTCCAGTTGCTTCTTCAGTTCTTCGTATTCATGGAAAAACCGGGAATCGGAAACTGGCTCCGGGTATTGTTCCGGATTCCCCATGATCTCTTCTGTTTTCCGGATCCTGGTTTCCAACGTTTCAATATCCTGCTCACACCGGCTGATCTTCGTCCGGATCAGGCGGAGTTCCCGTTCGTAGGATTTCTTCTCCTGCCACGCGGCTTTTCTTTCCGAAACCGCCGGTACGGTAATCCTATGGCGATCCGGCTGACTTGGGCTCTCCAGTTGGGACAGGCTCCGGAGTTTGCGTTGTTCCAGAAAATCATAGATATCGCCAATATACTCACGGATGCCCCCGTTACGGAATTCAAACACGCGGCCTGTGAGCCCCTGCAGGAAATCACGGTCATGAGAAACGATGATCAGTGTTCCGGTAAACTGCAGAATGGCGTTTTTCAGGATGTCTTTTGACCGCATGTCAAGATGATTGGTCGGCTCGTCAAGGATCATCAGATTGTACGGTGTGAGCAACAGTTTCGCCAGCGAAAGGCGTGATTTTTCCCCTCCCGACAGCACTTTCACCTTTTTCTCGATATCGTCGCCGGAAAACTGGAAACTCCCGAGAATGGTCCGGATCTTCGGCCTGATATCGCCCAGAGCGATGTCGTCAATAGTCCGGAACACGGTTTTTTCGGGATCAAGGATGTCGGCCTGGTCCTGGGCATAATATCCTAAAACAACCTGGTGACCGAACCGTAGCTCCCCATTGTGGTCGGTCTGACCGGCCAGGATCCTGGCTAACGTGGTCTTGCCTTCCCCGTTCCGGCCGACAAATGCGATCCGGTCCCCACGGATCACCTGGAAATCAAGCCCTTTCAGTACCTCCTTCTGTGGATAGCTCTTGCCCAGCTTCCTTGCTTCCACAACGATTTTACCTGAGTGAGGGGCGTGAGGAAAGGAAAAACGGATCCCTGTTTCGTCGATCAGATCCACTTCCACGGGATCGAGCTTTTCCAGCATCCGGATCCGGGACTGTACCTGCCTTGCCTTGGTGTTTTTATAACGGAACCGTTCAATAAACCGTTCGATCTGCCTGATCTGTCGCTGCTGATTGGAATATGCGGCCAGCTGGGTCTCCATCCGTTCTTCCCGTTGTTCCATATACCCGGAATAACCCGCTTTGTAGTCATAGATCTTTCCGAGAGTGATCTCTATCGTGCGGGTGGTCACCCTGTCCAGGAATGCGCGGTCGTGTGAAACCAGGATGACCGCACCCGGGTATCCGGTCAGGAACTCTTCCAGCCACTGGATGGATTCAATGTCCAGGTGATTGGTTGGCTCATCCAGCATGATGAGTCCGGGGCGCTGCAACAGGATCCGGGCTAACTCCACCCGCATTTTCCACCCGCTGCTGAATTGCACCAGGGATCGGTTGAAATCGGCAGGCTCAAAACCCAGACCGGCCAGCGTCCTTTCGGTGTCGGCCTGTACAGTCTCCTCGCCTATCAGGCGAAGCCGTTCATATGCTTCATGATGCTCCCGGAGTAACTGCCGGTATCCCCGGGATGAAAAATCAGTCCGCTGGCTCATCCCGGCTTCCGAGGCAGCGATCTTATCTTTAAGAAACAGCACTTCGCTGAAGGCGGCCAGCGCTTCTTCAAAAACAGTTTTCGTGCTGTGAAGGGCCATTTCCTGAGGCAGGTAAGCCACTGAAAATCCTTCAGGTATAACCAAATTTCCTTCATCGGGACGGTGCAGGTTTCCGAGTATGCGAAGCAGGGTGGATTTCCCGGCTCCGTTCCTGCCGACCAAACCGATCCGGTCGCGTTCATTGATGATGAAGGAGACACCTTCGAACAGCGTCGTTCCTCCAAACCGGGCTGCTATATTCTGTACGGAGATCACCGGCTGCAAATATAAAAAAAGAGGGGCGCCGGATGGCGCCCCTCTTTGTAGACGATCGGGGAATACCCCAACCGTACACCGGTTACCGGGTCACTGTGATCTTCACCGCCCGCACACCCTGTACGGTAGTGACTTTCACAAAGTAAACCCCGGCCTGCAGCTTCGAAACATTGACCTTCGTGGATTTGGCGTCAACACCCGCCTGGGTGTACACCGCCTGGCCCAGGAAGTTCGTCACTTCGACCTGCGTGATCGTATAGCTGCTGCTGATATTCACAACCTCCGTGGCAGGATTCGGGAATACCCGGATCGATCCGCCATTGGGATCATCAATACCCACATGCGGCCATGTAACTTCAATTGTATCCGATACTGATTCGCACACCGCGCTGTCGAACAGGGCCACC
>Ga0233425_10008605_pt1 | contig 13418 bp, 11 predicted proteins | sample Watercolumn_Towu_2_FD_181712 | JGI IMG/M metagenome (GOLD analysis project Ga0233425, IMG submission 181712) | Freshwater microbial communities from Lake Towuti, South Sulawesi, Indonesia - Watercolumn_Towuti2014_140_MG | ecosystem: Environmental > Aquatic > Freshwater > Lake | place...
AACCGGAATAAATCGTCATTCAGATACTTCAAGCCCGAATCGACAATGATGGTCACTATTTTTTTACCCGCTCCGATGATCCTGGCTCTTTGAATGGCAGCCCAAACATTTGCACCGGAAGTTGTTCCGCCGAAAATGCCCTCCATTCTTGCAAGTTTCCTTGCCGTTTCATAAGCATCCTCATCCGAAACGGCTACAACCTCATCGATCAGGTCTTTGCGGCATATTTTCGGTATGAATCCTGAACCGATCCCTTCAAGTTTGTGACTGCCCGAAATATCTCCACCCGAAAGCGCACGTACATTCCAGGGCTCGATGGCAATACATCTGATGCCCGGAACTTCGCTTTTGAACACTTCAGCATTTCCCGAGAAGCTTCCACCGGTTCCCACACCCATGATGAATTCATCGAATCCTTTTCCCAGCACAGTGATTATCTCCCATGCCATTTTATGATATGCATTCCTGTTATCTGCATTGTTAAACTGGTCGGTCCAGAAAGTATTGGGCGCTTTGCTGAGTTCCCCGGCTCTTTCAATCAGCGTGTCGATCAGCTTTGCCGTAATCAACCTGTTTTCACTGGGAACAACATCCAGCCTGGCACCGAATGCACGCATAGTCTGCAGTTTTTCTTCGGCAAAGGCATCCGAAGAAACAAAATGAGCCTGGTAGCCCTTCATCGCACAAACCATAGCCAGGGAACTTCCGGTGCTCCCTCCGGTATATTCTACCACCTTTCCGCCGGGCTTAAGCTGACCTCTCTTTTCAGCCCCTTCGATCATCGAGAGAGCCATCCGGTCCTTCATACTGCCAGAGGGATTGGTGCCTTCGTACTTCACGTAAATCTCTGCGCATCCGGGTTCTGCCAACCGCTCCAGCCTTATCAGAGGTGTATTGCCAATTATATTCATTATATCAGGTTTTACAGAAACCAAAAAATCAGTTTTCAAAGATATTGAAAGTAGCGGTAGGTGCGTGTGGGGTTGAAAATAATACCGATTAAAATGAAATAAGTCCAGTTTCATTTCATCGGGTATTAACCATTTTATGAAATTTAATTGCGGCTTTCAGCCTGCATCAAATTTCGAAATGGTAAAAGGGCAATTTTGCATCAAGCCGGTATTGCCGTAAATGAGTTTGTAAAAATGAAATGAAGACAAGCCATAAGGGAAAGTATCTTTTGGTAGACAAGGGTCCTTTGGTACATTCGCATGTGCGGGAGGTTTATAAATGATTTGTACGCCAGGACGACAAGTCGCAAAGAGAAATAAAGCGTGCAGCCGGAACTGCACGCATGGATTTTATTCTTTTGTAATTAACCTAATCGTATATTTTGAATTTAGGCATAATGGACATTTTTTAGGCTTTTTATTTTTCAGTTGATGTCATTTGAATTTATAAGTTGTAGAACTTTAGACCGTCAAGTAAGCTGAAAAAAGGCACTGCTGGGGAGCAACCTGTCAGGAATATCTTGACCGGCTGGATTGGTCATTTGGGCTGGCTTAAGTCAGCCCTATATAATGTCAATTCCTCTCGCTGATGCCTTTAAAAACCCAACGATGAACTATTCCTTGCGTATTCTGCTTAGTCCATTATAACACCGTAATTTATTTTTCAAATCCCTAAATGTTACTTCCAACAGATTGTTAGTATTGGGTATTTCAAGTTCAGGGTGTGAATTCATTTAAAAACCTTTTTTACTTTTACTGGTGTGATTTAAAAGCAATGAAGACTCCGATCAGCCGGTTATACCTAAACAGAATGCTTCAAGTTGCAGGTTGGACGATCTATTTCATCCTGAATGTGAACTTCTTTTACAGCTTCGGAATACTTGACCTTTTTCCTGCTGTTTTACGAAGCCTGATGCTGACAATGCTTTATCTTTCGATGTTTTATTTAAATTACCTCTGGTTGATATCCGGTTTTCTGAACCGTAAAAAATGTGGTTGTATTTCCTGATACTCCTGGCGGTGATCCTGACCGGAACCTTTTTAAGGCTTAGGATGGAGAGGTTATTTGACAATGAAAATTTTCCGGGATTGGCAAAGATTCCGATACAACGTATTGGCTTTGCGGCAGGTACCATCGTTGTTCTTCTCCTGCTAAGCACAGCTTACCGGTTGCTGGTTGACCATTTAAAGGCAGATGATCAAAGAAAGGAGATGATAAAGCAAAAAACAGAAGCCGAGCTAAAATTCCTTAAAACACAAGTTAATCCCCATTTTCTCTTCAATACACTCAATAATCTTTATGTATCGCTTATTCCGGTTCAGAACAAACAGCTCCTGGAATCATGGCTCTTTCACAAATGATGAGATACCTACTTTATGAAACTGACAAGGAAAGGGTAACTCTTGAGAAAGAGGTATCATTTTTAATGAACTATATCGATCTCGAAAAGCTTCGGGTTGAAAATGCCACTGCAGTTCACATTGAGGTTCAGGAAAACCTTCACGATATACTTGTTGCACCACTTGTTTTTATTCCTTTTGTTGAAAACAGTTTCAAACACAGCCGTATCATTGATGATCCGGATGCATGGATAGAGATTAAGCTTCGGTCCGAACCGGGAAAGATTATTTTCCTTTGCAGTAACTCGATTCCCAAAACGCAGTTTAAACAGCAATCAAACGGAGGTGTAGGATTGGAGAATATTGAAAAAAGGCTGAGGATTATTTACCCCACGAAATATAAACTCAGCATAACCAGCCAGCCTGAACAGTTTGAAGTGGAGCTGACGATAAAACTTGATGAAAATTAGCTGTATTACAGTTGATGACGAGCATTTGGCTCATAAAATTATGGCGGATTACATCAGTAAGCTGCCTCAACTTGAATTAAAAGGTCAGTTCAGGAAGGCGACCGAAGCCCTCGCTTTTATACATGAAAATCCGGTGCAGCTTATTTTTCTCGATATTCAAATGCCCGACCTGACTGGAATTCAATTCCTGGAATCGCTGCAATCAAAACATGTAATCATTTTTACCACAGCCTATGCTGAGTTTGCATTAAAAGGATATGAACTCGAAGTTGCAGATTATCTTTTAAAACCATTTTCCTTCGAGCGGTTTGTAAAAGCCGTAAATAAAGCCGTAAAATCAATCGTAACTCCGCAATCGTTTTCTCAGAAGGTTTCCAGGCAGGAACCGAGGGTTGATGATTTTATATTTGTAAAATCGGGGTACAAATCATTCAGGGTCGAATTCAACGACATTCTTTACATCGAGGGACTTAAAAATATGTCACCATTCATACCCGGACACGCAAATTTATCCGTCTTGACAGGATGAAGGCAATGGAGGAATTGCTTCCTTCATCAAATTTTCTGCGTGTCCACAAATCCTATATTGTTGCCCTCGACAAGATAGAATCTGTGTTTGGCAACACCATTGAAACCGCCGGAAAGGAAATCCCTATTGGACAAACGTTCAAAAAGGATGTGGAAGACAAGCTATTCCGGTAGAACTTCATGGCATCAGCAGAACATCATGAATGTTAAGGCAGATTAACCCAATAATTAAGGTTTGTCTTCTTTCCTTACGGTTATGGATCCAGGTACTTTATATCCAAAGGGTTAATTAACAAAACATATTCCTCACTGAAGCAGTATAATGGCTTGTCGAATTCATTAATATCTAGTTCCTTTTATTATTTGGTAATAAGTACAAATCAGCTTACTTTTGACTCGAAAAAGTTTACTTAATTCCCATTGTTATGAAGAAAATTACTATTTATCTGCTGATTTTATTAGTTTATGCCTGTCATCCGCTTTATGCCGTTACACGTTTTTGGGTAGGTGGTTCAGGCAATTTTAATGACGGAAATCATTGGTCATTATCCTCCGGTGGGAGTCCGATCGGGGGGACAATCAACTGGTTGAACACGGACATTGCCAAGTTCGATGCCAATTCCGGTTCACCTACGGTAATGTTCACTGGTTCTGAATACATTGACAAACTTCACATTTCGGGTAGCATCACAGTCACTTTTATTCCTAATTCAACCAGCAGCCGGACATTGACAGTCGGTCATGCAGCTGCTGAGGATAACTTTACTCTTGCCTCTGCATCAACGCTTGTGATTAAAGGTCTGAATGCAGCTACCGACCGGAATATGACAGTGTCTATCAACAACATTGATAATATAAAAGCATATATCAATGGATACATAAAGGTAACGGATGACGATACGGGCTATGGCAAATTTCTCAGAGGCTCAGGTTCAACGGTGACTTTTAATGCAGGAAGTACTTATGAGCACAACTCAGCCGAATCAGCAAGCAACATTCCGGTTTCGACCTGGAATGTCAACTCTATGTGTTTGATCACTGGCATCACAGGCTATCAGCCAGGAAATCTCGACCAGTCATTCGGTAATTTTACATGGAACTGCCCAAATCAGAATACAAACCTCAATTTATCAGGGATTCCGCATGTAACGGGCAATTTCGAACTCAACTCAACTGGAACTGCGGTTCTTATCTTATCGGTTTCCGTTGACCTTAACATGACAATTGAAGGCAATTATACACAAACAGGAGGGAATTTTTATCCTTCGAACGGAACTGCTAATGATACTCTTTTTATAGGCGGAAATTTTTCGATGTCGGGTGGCTATCTGGGGAGTCAATCAAATGGAAGCACACAGCTTGTCTTTAATAAATCCGGTATACAAAACTATTCGCAATCCGGAGGAACCGTTTATTATTACATTCATTATACGATCATGAGCGGTTCAACCCTTAATCTCGGAAGTTCAATACTTGGAAATGCGCTTTACTGTACGGGTAATTTTACGCTGCAGAGCGGTGCCGGGTTGAAAACCCAATATTCAACAGGAATAAGGTCAGAGAATAATCAGGGTTGTATTCAGCTCGGAGGTGCTAAGTCATTCAGCTCTGGAGCATCCTACACCTTTTATGCAGTTGGAAATCAGTATTCGGGGAATGCCATGCCTTCCACGGTTGGCAACCTGACCATCGGTTCAACATCAGCTCATACACATCTTACGCTGAATAATCCCAGCGCTTCGGTTACCATTCCAAACGGGGGCAAACTTACAATTACCGCTGACGCTTCTGAGTACAGCACAATATCGGCAACAGGAGGTATTACATATAACACCGGCTCATCGCTTGAATATAATGGATTATCAACACAGCCGACAACGAACGTTGAATTTCCAGCCCACCCGAACGGACCCAGTAACCTGATTATTAATAACTCAGTTAGTGTGGTTTTGAACGGAAATAAAACAGTGAAGAATGACTTATCACTCACTTCAGGTCAGTTACTGCTAAACGGTTATACGCTGACTCTCCAGCGTTTGATCAACAAAACAGGAGGCGGTTTAACCGGAGGAACAACTTCATCCATTACTATCGAAGGTGCAGCAAATAATGTTAGTTTACCCGGTGTCACGAATGGTTTAACCAATCTGGCCATTAACCGAGCCTCAGCGATCATCACGTTGACAGGAAACATCAATATAATCGGTACCATGACCATGACAGCCGGAACTTTTACACTTAGCACAGGAGTTCTTTCTTATGGCGCTTCGGCTACATTAAAATATAATGGCTCGTCCACTCAAAACTGCACTTCCTCAGAATTTCCGGCAGGTTCAGGTCCTTATATTCTTGAGATTTCGAGCGGTTCAACTGTAAACCTTCATGCTTCAAGAACGCTGGACGGACCATTGAACCTTTACCTCGGGACATTTTCAATTGGGAATAATACCCTGACTCTAAACAATATCATAAATAAAACAAGTGGTAGTCTGCGCGGCGGTTCGCTTTCCAATATCAGCTTCCAAGGTGGAACCAATAATTCGAACCTGCCCGGAGTCACCGATGGATTACAGAATCTGACTATTAACCGTTCAGCAACCATTACTTTGACAGGTAACGTGAATATAATCGGAACTATGTCGATGACAAATGGGACATTTGTTCTTGGAGGTGGTGTGCTATCATACGGTGGGTCAGGAATTCTAAAATATAATGGTTCTGTATCTCAATTGACTACTTCGAGTGAGTTTCCGTCTTCAAATGGACCTTATGGTCTTGAGATCATGAACGGTGCTGGTGTCAGCCTTCATAATTCACGAAGCCTGAACGGACCTTTGACGCTGACTGCAGGTGAATTCAATTTGGGTGCGAACATACTTACATTGGGTAATGTCATCACCACTGTATTTGGCGGAATGAGAGGTGGCAGCCTATCGAACCTGGTTTTAGCGGGAGGAGCCTTCAGTACTGACTTACCTGGAATATCAGATGGATTGCAAACCCTCACAATAAACAGACCTGCAACAATCAGCCTGACCGGCGCTCTTAATATTTCAGGCACCATGACAATTACTTCAGGAACATTTGCATTGAGTGGTGGTGTCCTTTCTTATGGTACATCGGGAACTTTGAAATATAACGGCTCTTCAACTCAAACAACATCTTCAGCCGAATTCCCGGTGATTAACGGTCCCTATATCCTGGAGATACAGAGCGGGGCATCTGTGAATCTCCATGATTCAAGATCCCTGAACGGAAATCTGAACCTGTATTCCGGTGTTTTAAACATCGGCGATGCCACACTAACTCTGAATAATGTCATAAATCTTATTTTTGGCACTTTGACGGGTGGAATTTCATCTACTCTTGTATTTAATGAGCACCCGTCTTCCACAGTACTTCCCAATTCAAGTCTTGGTAATCTCACAATAAACAGAACAGCAGGTATTGAAATGGGAGGGAATGTAACAGTAGGGGGAAATCTCTCTCTCGAGGAGGGTATATTTTCGATTGGATCGAATACGCTGGCATTAGGAGGGGAAATATTATATAACAACGGCAGCCTTCTTGGTGGTTTTGTATCGAAACTAAACTTTGTCGGAACTGGCACAACCACGCACATTCGGAATCTGGAATTGCAGAATATGACTCTCATGGGCAATTTCAGACAAGTGATCATGGAGGATGATGTGCACATAATTGGTGCTCTTAACCTTGATCTTGGAACCCTTTCAATCGGAGCTAACAATCTGTGGTTATCCGGTTCAATCACCCAGAATTTGGGTTCGCTGACGGGGGGTGTAGCCTCTGATATGGTTATTGATGGAGATCAACCGCCGACAATTCTGCCTGCCGTAGAATTAAATGACCTGACAATCCAAAGAAGCTCATGGATAACAATGAGTGGAAATGTTACAATATACGGCGACCTGGTTTTAAATGAAGGACAATTAAATGTAGGAAGCAATACCCTGAAACTGAACGGACCCGAAATATCTGGATTGTCGGGTAATCTTCTCACCGATCCAACTTCCTCAATCGTGTTTGGAGGCGTCCAGTCCGACGTAGATATTCCTGTTTCAATAATCGAATTAAAAAATCTAAACATTGAAAATCCAAACGGTGTAATATTGAATTCGGTGATCAATATTTACGGAAATGCAGTAGTTAAGGGCTTTTTAAAAACCGGATCGTATAGCTTACAGGGAGGTGGTAATTTTAATTTGGAACCGACTGGAAAACTGTTTTCCGGTCATGTTGATGGAATCACAGGATGCATACAGGTTGCGGGCAGCACCACTTTCAGTTCAGAAGCGGCTTATGGTTTCAATGGTTCGGAGAACCAACTGGCAAACTTCCCGGTCTTTACTAATCCTGATATGGTCGACCGGTTATTTGTGTCGAATACGAATTCCAGCACGGTTCAGTTGAACAGCAACCTGACAGTTACTGTTATCCTGAATTTGTCTTCTGGTTCACATTTGTATATTCCACCGGGCATTTGCCTTACTGCCGCCGGAACTTCATTTATTTCCGGAGAAGATTGTCTGGTCATCGGGGCAGATGCTTCAGGTGCCGGTTCATTCATCGATAATGAGGTCTATTATCCTGGTGGTTCTGTAAAAGCAGAAAGATATATTTCTGAAAGCCGCTGGCATTATGTTTCATCTCCGGTATCGAATGCGGTTTCTGCTGTTTTCCTCGATTTATACCTCAAATGGTTTAACGAAACCGACAGCACCTGGAATTATATCGTACCTGTTGATGTGCCTCTTCCACCCGGACAAGGTTATGCCTGCTGGTCTCAGCCTATTACAGGCGACAGGACAGTAAGCTATTCCGGTATTTTGAATACGGGAACTGTCGAGCCTGCTTTGTCAGCAACAGATCGCAATGGTGGCGGAATTGGCGAGTGGGAAGGCTGGAATTTGCTTGGAAATCCCTATCCTTCTGCCATCGACTGGGATTTGGTGCCTCCGGAAAACATGATCAACATTGATCCGACTGTTTATGTGTGGAATGGTTCTCAATACCTTTGTTATCCGTATGAATCAGGGATCGGTCATCTGACGGATGGTATCATCCCGGCACAACAAGCATTTTTCATTAAAGCCAATGATTTAAATCCTCAGCTTATCCTTCCTCAAAACAGCAGGGTCCATGGTTTTTCACCCTATAAAAATATTGACGCTCCCGAAAATTTGCTTGTAATCAAAGTCGAGGGGAATAATTATGCTGATGAGTTGTTCGTTCAAATGCGTTCCGGCGCATCCTGGAGCTATGATCCTGGTCTGGATGCTTACAAGCTGCCAGGTATTGATGAGGCGCCTCAGTTATTTTATATCGGTGAGTCGGTGAACCTCTCAGTAAGCATTATACCCGAATTGGAGAGTGAAGTGAGGATCCCCGTTGGATTTAAAGTTGGTGCCCAGGGTAATTATACTTTCAGCCTGTCCGGATCAGAATCTTTTCAGGAGCCAGGCAGTATTTATTTGGAGGATTTGTTTACCGGTGATATGATAAGTGTTTATGAAACTCCTGAATATACCGTAGAAGCAAGCCCTCTTGACCTTGAGCACAGGTTTAATGTCTGGCTGAACCACACTGCTGGATTGACTGACATAAGTCAGCAACGATCGTGGGTTTATTTTAATAACGGAGCGATCAAGGTCAGTGTTCCAGGTTGTTCATCAGGACAGATTTGCATTTTTTCTGTAACAGGTCAGAATGTTGCAACAATTAATCTTGATGGCAGCGATCTTTATTCATTCAACCTCGATGGCAGAAAGGGCTGTTTTGCAGTTGTTATCAGTACACCGGAGTCGATAATCTCGGCGAAAATTATGGCGCCATGACACTGCTTGTTTTCAGCACATCAGTTTTGGATCATAATTCCTCATCGAAGTAAGTCTCGCACTTCATTATATCAAACATCATAGTTTAAAATTCAAAGAGGGTGTACAAATTATACAGCCTCTTTGATATAAAAATGATAATTAAACTACTACTTTTTAATAAACTTCTGTGTTCTGTGCGCATTTCCGCTTGTTATATCCAGAATGTAGAATCCATCTGCTAATTCTGAAAGATCTATCTTCACTGATCGCATTCCATCTGTTCCTGAGTATTCCTGTCTGAATACGACAGTTCCATTCATAGAAATCACATTCAATTGGATTTTTTGACCTGGCTTAACCAGCACGTTGACATTCAAATAATCCAGAGCCGGATTTGGATACAGTTCGATTTTTAATCTCCCGTAGTCTCCTGGAATCCATCGGAAAAACTATCCTGCAAAGTATTCTCAGGTCCTTTTCCATTGATATCAATAACATGGATCGTAATTGTTGCTGAGTTTGAGAGATTTCCAGGACCATTATCTTTCACTTTGACGATAAGATTAAAAATGGAAATCAATTCATAGTTCAGCGATCTTTGATTTTTTACGGTCAGAACTCCAGTAGCACTATTTATCTGAAACACATTGTATGAATTTCCGCCCTGAATAGAATAAGTCAGTGTCTGACCCACATCGGGATCAGTCGCAATGACTGTACCCACCACTGTTCCATTTGGAGAATTTTCGACAATTGAAAATGACTGATTATAAATTACCGGGCTTTCATTTACGTTGACAAGGTTTACGGTAATGGTTGCCTGAGATGATAAACTTCCGGCTCCGTTATCCTGAACCTTCATTACGAGCGCAAAGGATGGAATCGTTTCAAAATTAAGTGCTGACTGCGTTGCCACAGATAAAATTCCGGTTGTGGCACCAATCTGAAATCCATTACCTGTATTTCCGCTGACGATCGAATAAGTCAGCGTTTGACCGGCATCGGGATCAGTTGCCACAACAGTTCCAACAGTTGTATTGTTTGGAGAATTTTCAGGTATACTAAATGACTGATTTGCAATTTGTGGAGGATTGTTCGTCTGGCTTCCAGTAGTGAACTCAAAGGCTCCGGTATCACGCGCAGCTTCCTGAGGAACGGTAATGTTGTCGATATCAAAGTACAGTGCGCCTGGATATTCAATGCCCTGATTCCTGGCTGCTGTTGAATTGGCTGTCAGATGAAAATCCCCGTTAAAAATATCTGCGAAGTGTAACAGGTTATCGAAATAGGACAGGTCGTTTGAATAAAGCTCTAAATTATTTGTCTTGAAAACATTTATTCCTCCATGCTGACCATCATTTACGAGGTAAGTATTCTGGGGCATTAGAAAGATATTATTCCTCATGTACACAGGTTGATTACCGGAATTGAGGAAATAGTTTTCGTTTCCCTGAAGATAAAACCTCACAACATTATTATTGTACTCATGGGTATAAGGTATCGGAGCACCAGAGGCGACAATAACTCCGACATTATCGAAGAGATTGTAACTGACATTGACATCCTTTGCTCTCAGTATCCCGCAGGCAGTTGACGCTGCTCCCGACGGCATTTAAGATCCGATAACCTTGTTACCGATAAAATTGACCTCTCCAAGAATCTGAAAGTAAATGGCATTGCTTGACCAGACATCATGCTGATTGGGCGGATAGATAGTATTGTTTCTCACGGTGGCGACCTCCGTATCAGTCCGTCCGATAACAATGAGTGAGAACTTATAGGAAGTACCCCGTCTGTCGAGAATATTATCCTCGACAAGTACATTACGGGCTCTGAGAAGATGAATGCAGTCATCATCGCATGTGCCGTCGTGAAGTTCGAGCCATTTCTGGTTTACATCGTAAATATGACAGCCTCTGATGGTAATGCCGTTGTAGGTTTCATTTGTATTGGATTTGGCAAAAATTCCGTCGGTTGAACAACCATGAATGATGCAGTCCTCGATCAGCAAATTACAGATATGACCGGTTTCAGGCTCTCAAACTTCGGAGTTGATGCCTCTCCAGCCTCCTACTGTTTCGCAGTCTCTGATGGTCTGATTGTTTGCAGATCTTCCGCCATGCGCGCCACAGTTGATAACACCTGATTCGCCTCAGATGAATTTAATTCCTTAGACCAGGAGATTTGTACAACCATCCGCATTCAGATTAGCACCACCACCTGTATATGTGATTGCAGGTCGGTTGCCTGTGCCGTAAGTGCTGATAGTAACATTCGATTTGCTCACTATGCTGATCGAACTTGAATTGGTACAAGTTGTACCACGCTTCATCCTAAACGTATTGCTGTTTTGTACAGCAAAATCAGACCATGAATCAAAAGGATGGTCTATGGTTCCATTCTGCAAAGGGTCTCCCGAATTCGTAGGGTCGATGTAAATAGTTGTTTGAGCTAATAATAAGCAGGAATATATGATTACTAAGATTACGGTTAATATCCAGAATTTCCCACTTGATATTAGATTTGTCTGGTTTCCAGACTGAAGGGTGCTGTTCATAATACATAGTTTTAATAGTTATACAAGTTATCTGCTTCGGAGGAATTTCGGCAATCATTGAAATTCGCCCTCAGCAATTTTATAGTGGCAGCACTAACAGCATAACTGTGCCAAAAAAATCAAAAAAGATTAAGAATTGGTAATAAGGTATTTATTAATTATTAGTAGGAAAATCTTTATCCAGAATCGGAATTTCGTGTTTAAAAGCGGATAGTTTGATTTAAGTTTCCAAATTCCCTGACATACAAGTGCTCAAGATAATCCTGGATGAATTCTTTGTAACTTTTTCGTCTGTATTGCACTATCCATCGGGGATGTGGAAGTCCAATCACCTGACGGAAGAAGTGATGTTTTTCATTTAATTTCAGGAGATATTTCAGGTTTTTACCCGAACCAAGGCAGTAACATAAATCTCCGGAAACAGGGAATGAAATTAGTTTTTTCAAAGAAGAAATGATAAACGGAGTTACGGATTCTTCGAGTTCCTTAGAATCGTAATAGTTAAAATTCAATCCATTCTTAGTAAATCCCAGGGGGCAAACGGCATGAATGAAGTATTTACTATAGAACTTGTGAGGACCGCCATATTCAGAGATCATGTCATAAACAAATCCTGCCGATAGCTCAGGTATTTTTTTCAGGTCATTCGCAATCCCGCATACATCTTCAAGTTTGACAGGATCGGTGAATGGAATTCCTGTTACTCCCGCACCAAACCTTCCCGGATTGATCCCAAGAAGCACGGTCCTGCGAGAATTATCTGAAAAAAATTTGATGTAAAATTTTTGAGTGATTTCGAAAACCTTCCTATCACAGAAAGGATTCATTACCTCGACACTTTCGGGAAGAGGAACGTGCAGGTCGAGGGATTTGTTGAACCGGATGACTTTCTGGGCAAAAGTCATGGGGAAAAAGGATAATCAAAAGGGCCAAAAACTATTATCATTCCATACCTGCTCTTTGAGATCCTCGTTGAGCCTGTGGAGCAGCTTATGATGCCCGCTTTCCCACTGTGCCAGCATTCTGTAGGTCATTTTTTCCATTTGATCAGTGGCTTCTTCAGCTCGTTCAGAGTATATCTTCACTGCACGGGTCTCGAAATCCATGGCTGCTGAAATAGCCGCAGCCTCAAATCCGGCAGCTGAAATTTCCTTTTTGATTTCGTTCGACAGCACACTTATGGCAATGTCATCAGGAGATTCATCCGCCAGTTCTTCCGGTTTAACGAATTTATGATCCTTGTTGTATGCTTTGAACTGCTTAGACAGGAATTTAATGTGCTCATCTTCCTCTTCAGCCATCATGAGAAATATTTTCTTAGCTGCTTCGCTTTTTGTTTGTAAAGCTACGCTTGAATAAAACGCTTTGCCTCGCTTTTCGAGGAGGATCGCTTCTTTCAGAATTTCAGTCGGTGTTTTTATCATAAATTATGTTATTTGAGCCATGAAGTCTTGAACTCGGATCGCGTTGCTTTCGGTTAATATCTATGAAATTCAACTTGCTTACTTAGAGTTCCATTATTTTCAATCTTGACTAAAAGTATTTTCCTTTACAATTTTACCTTTGAGTTTGCTGCAAAGATAAATTTTTCCCTAACCTCCCGGTAAATGGCTAATTCTTTTTTTCGAGTGCTATAAAATTTCGAAGGAGTAAATTTGCGTGTTGAGAACAATAACAAAAAAGCAAACAAATGGGACGTCCACGAAAGCAAAGAAAGAGCAACGATGAACTTTTT
>Ga0233425_10008606_pt1 | contig 13418 bp, 12 predicted proteins | sample Watercolumn_Towu_2_FD_181712 | JGI IMG/M metagenome (GOLD analysis project Ga0233425, IMG submission 181712) | Freshwater microbial communities from Lake Towuti, South Sulawesi, Indonesia - Watercolumn_Towuti2014_140_MG | ecosystem: Environmental > Aquatic > Freshwater > Lake | place...
TATCTGCGTCGAATCCCCGCTGCACAAACCTTGTTGCGGTATGATTTCGGCCGACCGCTCACGCAAATGTCAGCTCCACCGTCCTTCTGGACGCACCCTGGGATAGAGAACACATGAGAGAGATCAGGGCGAGAACAATCCTCAACAAGCGTAAATGTCGCGATGACAGGTTTCTCATGGATTATTCTATCAATACCCATTCCGGCAACACCATCGACTGTTCATACTGCCAGAAGGAGTCACAAAGGTGAAGACTGCCAGACCGAAAACACGGACGGAGCAACACTCGATCTCCACCCTGCTCGCATTGATTAGCCAGGCATACAACACCCGGGCCTGGCATGGGACCAATCTCCGCGGCTCCATCAGGGGATTGAGCATGAGGGAGGCGGCATGGCGACCTTCGCCCAACCGGCACAATATCTGGGAAATTGTGGTGCACTGCGCATACTGGAAGTACATTGTGCGCCGTAGAATCCTCGGTGAGAAAAAAGGATCGTTTCCCCTCAAAGGAAGCAACTGGTTCCGCCGGGATGCAACCCTCTCCGAGCACCAGTGGCAGAGCGATGTTGCCCTGCTCGAATCAACACACAGATCGATGTGTGAAGCAATCGCCCGGCTCAATCCGGCTGACCTCTCGCTGAAACCACGCGGCAGTAACGTCGACAACCTGGCCATCATCATGGGCATCGCGTCGCACGATCTCTACCATGCCGGACAGATTCAGTTGTTGAAACGCTTCGTGCGATAACAATCATCACTCAGACAGTCATTCTGGAAAACCAGGACACATGAGCAAGCTGAATTTCATTATCTTCTTCTCGGTCTTCTTCCTGTTGTATGGATTGATCAACTTCTACGTCTTTCTGCGCGGCTGGCAGGCGCTGCCCGCCGATTCGCCGCTGCGCGCACCCTATGTTGTCGCTTTCTCCATTCTCTCCCTCTCGTTCTTCGCAGGGAGACTTCTCGAACGATCAGCGCCGGGAGCGATCAGCACGTTCCTTGTCTGGGCCGGCAGTTTCTGGTTTGCTGCACTCGCATACTTCGCACTTGCCGCGATCATCATCGACGTCCTGCGGCTCGTGAACTACGGAATTCCGATCTTCCCGTCGTTCGTGAGCACGGACATCGCGAGGACAAAGCTCGTCGTCCTGGCCGGCATTGTGGCTGTTGTTGCGACAGCGCTCACGGCGGGATACTTCAACGCCCGATCGCCTCAACTCAAAACGCTCCGGATTCATATCCCAAAGCACGTCGATTCCCTGAAAGCGCTCAGTGTTGCTGTCGCGTCGGACATTCATCTCGGAACCATCATCGGCACCAAACGCCTGGGTGCAATCGTCGACACGATCAACAACCTGAATCCCGATGTCATCCTCTTCCCCGGTGACATCGTCGACGAGGATCTCGCACCTGTCATCAGGCAAAATCTCGGCGAGACGCTCAGGTCGCTCGAAGCGAAGTATGGCATCTTTGCTGTGACGGGTAACCACGAGTATATCGGCGGCGTCGAAGAAGCATGCAAGTATCTCTCGGACCATAACATCCGCGTCCTTCGCGATGAAGCGGTATCGATTCGCGAGGGCATTACCCTTGTCGGCCGGGAAGACAGAAGCATCAATCAGTTTGCAGGCAAACGGCGGAAACCGCTGTCAGAGATTGTCAATGGCGTCTCAGACAGTTCGGTGGTCATCCTCATGGATCATCAGCCGTTCGGGCTGGAAGAAGCTGTTGCGCACGGTGCCGACCTTCAACTCTCCGGCCACACACATCACGGCCAGCTTTGGCCGTTCCATCTGATCACCAATGCAATCTACGAAGTCAGTTGGGGGTATAAGAAGAAAGGCAAGACCCAGTTCTACGTCTCCAGCGGCGCCGGAACCTGGGGCCCGCCGGTGAGGATTGGGAATACGCCGGAGATTATCCACCTTCAGATCACGTTTGATTAGGAGTCAGAATTTAGGATTTAGGATTTCCTGCATGTACCTCAAAGAACTCTTCATCTATCCCATCAAATCCGCCCGGGGAATTTCTCTGAGAAACGCGCGCCTTGATGCACGAGGCCTCGAACTCGATCGGCGCTGGATGCTGATCGACGATCAGGGCATGTTCCTCACACAGCGAAAACTACCACGGATGGCGCTCATTCAGGTGGAGGTTCATGAGCATCAACTGGGAATCAATGCGGAAGGAATGGAAGAATTCACGATTCCGCTTCACCAGGAATCGGGATCGACACGACGCGTGCAGATCTGGGAAGACACAGTCGACGCGATCGATGCCGGCGACGCAGCGGCGCTCTGGTTCACCTCGATGATGGACCGCTCCTGTCGCCTCGTATACATGCCTGATCAGACCCGCAGACTCGCAGATCTGCGTTACGCACGGGCAGAAGCTCTTGTCAGTTTTGTCGATGCGTATCCGCTGCTTCTTCTTTCTCAGGCATCGCTCGATGATCTGAATACCAGGTTATCTGAGCCGGTGACCATGGACAGGTTCAGGCCAAACCTCGTTGTCGACGATTGCGGACCTTTTGACGAAGACACATGGAATCGAATTCAGATTGGAGAAACATTGTTTCGTGTCGCCAAGCCCTGTGCCCGATGCACCGTTCCGACCGTCGATCAGGCAACAGGACAACGCGGCGTTGAGCCGCTCCGCACCCTTGAGTCGTACCGGAAGGATAACGGAAAAGTCTACTTCGGACAGAATCTCATCCACGAGGGGACAGGGATTCTCAATGTTGGGGACATCGTCTCGATCATTCCGCCGCAAGCCGCCTGATACATCGCACAGCCGGATTTGAGATTGAACGAAAAAACCGTACTCTGGTACATCCATCCTCCCCCGACAATCCTCCATACGGCTGACTGGTGAGAACTACGTTCCAAGCCACGAGTGTACCACCACGGCAGTCTTGAAAGGATCAAGCGCATGAAAACTCCCAGGAGCATCGTTCTGCTTCCACTCCTCGCCGTCACGCTCCTCGCTTGCGCAGCCGGGCGCATGGCACTCCGTGAGGGAGAGCGGATCGTTTTCTTTGGCGACTCCATCACCGAGCTCGGGGTCAAGCCGAACGGCTATGTTACCCTGATCCGGGAAGCGATCATGGCCCGGCACCCTAACACTCTCATCGAAGTGATCGGGGCCGGTGTCAGCGGCAACAAGGTGCCTGATCTTCAACAGCGCCTGGTGCGCGATGTCATGAACCGGAAGCCCGCAATCGTCGTGATCTACATCGGGATCAACGACGTCTGGCACTGGGAATTGAAGAACCTGAAGGGAACCACAAAAGAGGACTACGAATCCGGTTTGAGGGAGATGATCGCACGAATGCAGTATGCCGGGGCCAATGTCATTCTCTGCACACCGAGCGTGATCGGAGAAAAGACCGACTCGTCCAACGGCCAGGACACGATGCTCGAGGAGTATGCGGCAATCAGCCGTGCCGTGGCCCGCTCACTCGGAACGACGCTCTGCGATCTCCGGAAAGCCTTCCACGATTACCTGGTGCTGAATAACAAGGAAAACAAGCGGCAGGGAATTCTGACCTACGACGGCGTCCACCTGAATGACGAAGGGAACAAACTGGTGGCCAGGGAGATTCTGAAGTATCTGGAGTGATCAACCTCCGTGCGTACAAAACAAAAAGCCCGACCTTGCGATCGGGCTTTGTTGTCTGGAAAAGAGGCCGGCGAATCAGCCTTTCGCCCGGGCTCCGAGCTTTGAATCAACCATCGCCATGCCTGCGGGTGAATCACCGATGCTCTTCAGCAGCTCGATGATATCCGAGGCACTCTTCTCCTCTTCCACCTGCTCGTTGATGAACCATTGCAGCATCACCTGCGTCGGGTAGTCCTTCTCCTTGATCGCAAGCTCATAGATCGCTTCGATCGATGCCGTCACCTTCTTCTCGTGTTCCAGCACTTTCTTCATGACATCGAGGGGCGTCTTGAAGTCCGCCGGCGGCTTGGCAATTGCTTCGAGCACCACTCTTCCCGAACGCTCATTCACATAGTGGAAGAACTTCATTCCGTGGCCGTACTCTTCCTGACTCTGAACCTTCATCCAGTTGGCAAATCCCGGCAAATTGACCGACTCAAAATGGGCTCCCATGGAGAGGTAGAGATAGGAGGAATAGATCTCAGCGTTGATTTGCTGATTGATTGCATCTTGAACCTTTTTCGTGAACATGGCTGTCGTCTCCTTTCAAGTAAACGAACGCACTGCGTGTGAGATAGCTAAAACAGCATACACAATTATTGAGTTCCCAGGAACCGTACAAGCCACAGACTCAGATCCGGAACGTAGGTGATGACAAGCAACGCAACGATTTCGAGAAGGATGAAGCCGATGACAGCTTTCGAGAGATGAAAAATGGATTTCTCAAATCTGAGACTGGAAAGGAAGAGATTGAGCCCCATCGGCGGCATCAGGTACCCCAACTCGAGGTTCGTCAGGAAGATGATACCAAGGTGAACGGGATCGATATTGAACTTCTGCGCAATCGGGAGTATGAGAGGAACGGTGACGATCGCCGAAAAGATCTCCATCATCATTCCCATGACGATCAGAAACCCGTTGAGGATGAGCAGAAACATCACCTTGCTCGAGATCTTCGCCTGGATGATGTCAAACAACTGCTGCGGCACCTGTTCGTCGATGAGGTAGTTCATGAGCCCCAGCGCCGCACCGAGGATCATCAGGATGGCACCGACAAGCACCATGCTTCGCTTCATGACACGCGGGATATCGCGGACCAGATGAAGATCCTTGTAGATGAACACCTCGACAACGAGTGCGTAGAACGCCGTAATGGCTGCCGCCTCCGTAGCCGTGAACGCTCCTCCATAGATGCCTCCGATAACGACAAATGGCAGCGGAAGCTCCCACGCAGATGCTCTCAATGCCGCGCCGAGGTTTGACCACGAGAAAGGAATTTTCGGCACCTTCGACTTCACGCCGACTCGGAGGCTGTAGACCGAGAGAAAAGCGATCAGCACCAGCCCCGGAATCAAACCTGCCACGAAGAGCTGATCGATACTTACTTTGGCAACAAAACCGTACAGGATGATCGCCAGGCTGGGCGGGAACAACAGGCCAATGCTGCCCGACGCGGTTACGAGTCCAAGCGAAAACTGTTCCGGATAACCCTCCTTGAGAAGAATCGGGTAGAGCAGTCCTCCCAAAGCGACAATGGTGACACCTGATGCGCCGGTAAATGCCGTAAACAATGCACACGTGAGAAGCGCCACAATTGCAAGCCCGGCCGGCATCCAGCCGAAAAGTGCCTGTGCGAGATCCACCATGCGCTTGGGAGATTTGCTCTCCGCAAGAACGTATCCTGCGAACGTGAAAAGCGGAATGGCAATCAACGTCGGCGTGTCGGCAATCTTGTACAGATCAATAATCAACGCCGAGGTACTGATATCCGCGGAGGTAAAGGCGTAGAGGCCGATCGCCGCGATAATTGTGAAGAGGGGAGCCCCGAAAAACGCCAACAGAAGAATGATGAAGACAAAAAGCCAGACATTCATACGTGCCCCCCTTCCGCCACTTGCCCGCGGCTGCGGAGGATAGCACGAATGATGAAATGCACTGCGAGGAGCCCGAACCCGACGGGGATGATGATCTGCGCGTACCAGGAGGGAATATCTTCGAGCACCGTTCTTCTGTCGGCAATCTCACCCTGAACGAACTCCCACGCCGCGCTCGCCAGCAACAGACAGATCCCGGCAGCGAACAGATCGGTCACGACCTCCATGATGGTCCGGATACGGGGGGAGAGAAACCGGCGAAGGGCGTCGATGTTGATGTGGCGGTTCTCGCTCGTTGCAATCGCTGCGCCGAGAAAGCCGAGCCAGAGAAGAATATGCCGCAGCAGGATGTCGGCCCAGAGTATTCCAGAGGAAAAGACGTTCCTCAGGACCACCTGAAGAAACGACATCACGACCATGATGGAGAGAAGAGTGATAAGGACGATCTCTTCCGCCCGCGTAAGTGCTCTATCAAGGGACTTGAGGAAGTTCATTGGGAGCCGCGGCGCGCCTTCCGGAAATCGGTCACCGATTTCTCGATTCTGTTGAGAAATTCTTCCGTGTAGAGTTTCCCGACGAGCGCACGCCGCGAGCGGCTGCCCACTTCAATGTATTCCACCAGATCCTTCTCGTTTGCTGTCAGCACGGAAATGCCACGTTTCTTCAGCTCCTTGATTGCATCGGCGTTCTCTTTCCGGCTGAGCTGCGTCAATTTTGAAATGTAGAGCCGGCCGTTACGGAGAAGAATCTCCTGGAGGTCCTTGGGAAGCTGATCATACAGTTTCTTCGAGACGAGCACGGCGCCGGCAGCATCCGCAAGCGGAACGTCTACCATATATTTTACACGCGCATACCACTGGAGGGCAATGGCAGCATACGGCGTCGTGTAGAACGCGTCGATGAGCCCGGTTTGAAGCGACGTCATCACGTCGATGACCGAAAGCGGAATGGGATTGATGCCCAGCGTCCTGAATGCAGTCTCCGCGATCGGGTCCCCCTCCCACGTCCACATCTTTATCCCTTTCAAATCCTCCGTCTTCCTGATGGGCGTCGAGGTGAATACATGGACGAAACCGACTTCGGCCCACCCCAGCAGGACGTAACCGCCGTCCTCGAACGATTTCTCGAATTCCTTCCCGAAATCCCTGTAAAGCATGTCGATCTCTTCCTCGCTTCGGACGAGGAACGGAGAGTCGAGAATGCGGACTTTGGGGGCAATCTCCCCCATCCCGACACCGGTGAATCCGCCGCTGTGGAGCTGCCCGACGCGTATTTTACGGAGTATGGACTTCTCATCTCCCTGGACACCGCCGGCGTAGATCTTGAATCCCAATCGTCCGCCGCTCTCCTTGCGAATCGCCGCGTCATACTCCTTCATGACGTTCATCCACGTCGTCCCCTCAGGGGCGATCGTTGCGAATTTGATCGTGAATTCCTGTGCGGCGGTGGTTACAACACCGATGACGAACAACGACACTATTGTGAGAATTCTCTTCACTGGCACTCCTTGATTGAGGAACACTGCTTGTCAGAACAACTCATTGATACGGCCGCGGAGGAGCTTTGCCTTCTTCTTCGCGACCGCGTTTGGCAGCCGGGCTGCCGGAAGGATATCAAGCGGCGCCTCGTCAACCTTCGTCAGAAGGGATTCGAATAACTCCTGGTTCTGCTCCTGCACGGCATACGTCTTCGCGTAGTAGACATACGTCAGAAGGAATTTCCCGCCATTAACAGCCAACGCCCGTTCAAAGTGCTCCTTCGCTTTCTCGGGCTTCCCGCCCAGCACCCTTGGAACACTTCCTTCGATGCTTCCGAGGATCAGATACGGTCCGCCGTAATAGTACTGCGGATCCTTCTCCCGGACGAACTCCATCATGGCGAGGACCTTGGGGAGGTCTGCCATTGCGCCGATGTCCGATCGGGTGATGTTGATGTAGCTCCCCCAGCCGAAGGCAGTCCAAAAAACCGCCGGCACATCTTCTTTGGAAAGCGTGTTGAGCGCGGCCTGAAGTGACGCTGGATCCTTCTCCAGGGCCTCCTTCATTCGCTGGTTGCGGGTCAACACCCGCAGGGCGTAATCCCTCCCGCGCACATAGAAGAGGCGGGCGCGCTCGACGCTGTCGTCCTCGGCGAACGCCAGCGCGTACGCATTGAATCCCTGGGCCGCCATCAGCAACAGTTTCTCATTGTCCGGATCGCCTTTGATCAGCGCCTCGACCAGCTTCAGGTTCGAGCCGAGGGCACTCTCTGCAAGCTGCAGATCACCCTCCTCATTAAACGCTTCCAGCCCGTAGTCCATAATCCCCCCCATCGTCCGGATGGCCATGGTCTGGACACATCCCGCGACAAGGACTGCGGAAAGGAGCAAGCCGAAAAGTTTTGTCATGGAATAGATCCCCCGATGGAGGGTCCGGATTTCTCGAAGGGAAGCACAGGAAGATCTTGTCCTTGTGCCCTGACTCACACCTTGCTAACTGCGCAAGTGCGATACTTCTGCGCAAAAATATACGTAAAAAAGGCGGAGTTTCAAACGCTGAACTTTGGCGCTGTTGACACCATTGCAGATGACAGCGCGTCGATGCGATTTGTAACTATTCGGAATATGAACTACCTTGTTTCCGGTTTGCCATTCGAGTGTTGCGTGTTCAAACCCCTTCCACAACGCGTAGCCACCAGAGAACCTATCTTCCATGCAAATACTCCTTGTCGAGGATGAGGCAAAAGTTGCGCGCTTCATCAAGGAAGGATTGACTGCCGAAGGGTACGACGTCGAAATCGCTGCCGACGGCAAGGCCGGTGAAAAGAAAGCGCTCTCCGGAGAATTCGATCTAATCCTGCTTGATGTCCTTCTTCCAAAGAAAAACGGCTTCGAGGTTCTCCGGACACTCCGCACCGAAGGCATGCGTACGCCGGTGCTCATGCTGACAGCCCGCAGCGCCACGGAAGACATAGTCCAGGGGCTCGACCATGGCGCCGATGACTACCTGACAAAGCCTTTCGCTTTCAACGAACTTCTGGCGCGCATACGTTCGCTGCTCCGCCGCCAGCGTAACAGTCACACCACGATCCGTCTTGCCGACCTGCTGCTCGATACCTTGACGAGAAAAGCAACCCGTTCCGGCACCACCATTGAGCTCACCGCGCGGGAATACTCGCTGCTCGAGTACCTCATGCGCAACCAGAACAAACTCATCACCCGTCAGCAGCTGGCAAAGGAAATCTGGGGATTCAATTTCGATCCCGGGACGAACATCATTGATGTGTACATCAATCACCTGAGAAAGAAAATCGACCAGGGATTCGAAACCAAACTGCTTCACACGGAACGGGGCAAGGGGTACTACATCTCCGAGAAGGACATTCGCAAGGGCCCCGCGAAATGAAGCTGTTTCACTCCATTCGGGGCAAATTGACGCTCTGGTACACCACGCTGCTCGCCGCGACCCTCATCGTGTTCGGTGGTTTCTCCTACTTCTTCACCCGATCCACACTCTCTGACAGCCTCGATCGCTCCCTCCACAGCGAAGTGAAGTGGGTCAACGAGTTCATCGAACCGAAGGCGAAGAAGATCCGTCTCAAACGTTCGGCACTCCTCGAGCTCCAGCAGCTCAAGCGCTCGGCAGTTGCACCGGCGGACCAGGAAGACATCGCAGTCGACTCGGCCGAAACCGACCAGATCTGGAACCAGATCTACCAGCATACCATTCTGAGTCCCCGCCGTCAGTACATCCAGATTCTCGACCGGAACGGCGACCTCCTGTACCGGTCGCCGAGCCTTGGAAAGCAATCCTTGAAATATGACGAGATCCCCTACGGCTGGGTGAACATTGTCACAATCCGCAACGAGGAAGGGCGCGAGCTTCGCCTTGCAAGCACCCAGAATGACTACGTCAAGATTTTCGTCGCCTACCCGCTCGAGGAACTGAACGAAGCGCTCGACGGCATCTTCCTGATCATCAGAATTCTCGTTCCGATCGCGATTCTCATTTCTCTCGTGGGCGGCTGGTTTCTGGCACATACCTCCCTGAGACCGGTGGATGCCATCACCAGAACAGCCCGAAAGATCGGCGCACAGAACCTCAATCAGCGCCTCCCGCCGCATGATGTGGATGATGAACTCGGACGTCTGACGGCGACATTCAACGACATGATCGGCAGACTCCAGGAATCGTTCATGCAGATCCAGCGGTTCTCGGCCGACGCTTCCCACGAGCTCCGCACACCCCTGACAATCATGAGGGGAGAAATCGAAATTGCGCTACGGCGCAAACGCCTGCCGGCGCCCACCCGCGAGCTTCTGACAAGCGTGCACGACGAACTCATCCGACTCTCTTCCATCGTGGAGAGCCTGATGATCCTCATTAAATCCGAATCAGGACGACTTGCCTTCCAGTTTGATAACGTTGCACTCGAAGACATGCTCCGCGGAATTGCCGAAGATGCCCGCGTCCTCGCCGCACGCAGAAAAATCAAAGTCGAGATCGGCACGTTGGAACCGGCGATCGTCCGCGGCGACGCGACGCGCCTCCATCAACTCTTCCTGAACCTGATCGACAACGCAGTCAAGTACTCCGAGCCGCACAGCACAGTCACGCTCTCGCTGCGTCGCGTGGAGGGGAGCGTTGAAGTGAGCGTGCAGGATACCGGCATCGGTATTCCCAAGAAGGAACTCTCGAAGATATTCAACCGGTTCTACCGCGTGAACTCCGACGGCAGCGGCAGCGGTCTGGGACTTGCCATCGCCAAGTGGATTGCCGAGGCTCACCATGGCACCATCCGCGTCAACAGTCGTGAGAAAAAAGGAAGCACGTTCATCGTCACTCTGCCGCTCGCGCAAGCTTCAGCGTAACAATCCGTCGACCCGCCTGCCTCCCACAGCCTCACCTTGATTTTCGCACGTTTTTTCGCTATCTAATTTGCAGTAGAGTCGTTGATCGACACCACCAGCCCTTCTGCGCGGCGGGCAAACGCCGGAGCATTCTTACCAGGACGATCCACCCAGCCTATGCGGAATTCATACTTCTTCTCGGATGTCCATCTTGGCATCGGCTCGAGAGAGAACGATCGTCGGAAGGAACGCGCACTGGTCCAGTTTCTCGATCTCGTTCGAAGCGACGGCGAACAGTTGTTTATCGTTGGAGATTTGTTCGACTATTGGTTCGAGTACGCGTCGGTTGTTCCTAAAGGATATGTTCGGCTGTTCTCAAAATTCGCCGAGCTTTCGGACGCCGGCATAGCGGTGACGTATCTGGCCGGAAACCACGATTTCTGGGTGAAAACCTACTTCCGCGATGAGCTGGGGATGAAGGTCGAGCGTGATCCCATCGAGCGGATGATCCATGGAAAGAGGTTCTATCTCCATCACGGAGACGGGCTTCTGAAGAACGACACAGGATACCGGATTCTGAAGCGCGTTCTGCGCAATAAAATCAACATCGCCCTGTTCTCGCTGGTCCACCCCGACCTGGCTTCAAGGGTCGCCCGATGGTCTTCAAACCAGAGCCGACAGTACACCGCAAAACGCCAGTACGAAGGGGACGACATGGCTGACTTCGCGGCCTCCAAGATCAGGGAAGGTTTCGATTTCGTCGTCATGGGACACAACCACATTCCCTGCAAACGGAACATCGCCAACGGCGTCTACGTCAATCTGGGAGATTGGATTAATGCACAAAACTATGCAGTATATGATGGAAAGTCGTTGGAACTAAGAACCTGGCAAAATCCGAAAACCTAATATCGAAATCCGAAACAAGCCCGAAATTCGAACTGAAACCTGCCGCCGCTCGACTATGGTTCAGCTCGTCAAGAGCGTTTAGGATTTAGTATTTGGATTTTTGGATTTGTATGAGATTTCGTGTTTCGGATTTCGGACTTGTCCCACCAGAACGTTCATGGCAAAAAGAACCTACAGCTCAGAAGAAATGGACCGGTACTTCAACGACCCGTCGTACCGACGTTCGTTTCTCCACCGGGGCAAGGGATTTCTGAAACGGAATCTCCGCCTCGTCGGTGCTCTTTCTGTCGTGCTTCTGGCACTTGTCATTTGGTACGGCTATTACGTCGCCGGCGGACTCCCCTCGCTCGAGAAACTCGAGAACCCCCGCCCCGCGCTTGCTTCCAAGGTGTATGCCGAGGACGGCGCAGTCCTCGATCAATTCGCCGAGCAGAACCGCACCCGCATCGCCCTCTCTACCGTCCCTCAGGGATTGATCGACGCCCTCATCGCCACGGAGGACAAGGACTTCTACCGTCATTGGGGCGTTAATCTTCCGCGCTTCATGCGCCAGATGGTCATCAACGTCTTTACGTTCCGCCAGGCCGGCGCGAGCACGATCACACAGCAGCTCGCCCGCAATCTGTACCAGCTCCAGGGACGCGAAGAGACGATGTTCGACAAAATCACGCGAAAAATCCGGGAGTTCATTTCGTCCGTCCAGATCGAACGGAATTTCACGAAGAACGAGATTCTCGAACTCTATCTGAATGTCTCATTTTTCGGACGGAACGCATACGGCATCGAATCCGCCGCCCAACGCTACTTCAACAAGCCCACCGCCGAGCTGACACCACCGGAGTATACGCTCCTCGTTGGCATGCTTCAGGGCCCGAATTACTTCGATCCCATCCGGAATCTCGACCGCTCTCTCCGCCGAAGAAACATCGTCCTCGGCCAGATGCTTAAAGACGACAAGATCACCGAACAACAGGCGGAACAGATCAGGGCGGACAGCCTCACGTTCAGAATCCTCGATGCCGACTATCGCGTCGGCATTGCACCGCACTTTGTGGAGTGGGTCCGGCAGCAACTTCAACAGAAAGCAGAATCGTACGGTTTCAACATCGAACGCGACGGACTCAGGATCTACACGACGCTCGACAGCCGGATGCAGCGCTATGCCAACCGGGCGGTCGACGAGCATCTGACCGGATTCCAGGAAGGGTTCGACAAATACTGGGATTGGAGCAAGCACACGGACATTCTCGAGGGGAACGTCGAGAAGATGATCCGCGACCTTGATGTCTACAAGAAGGCCAAGACTCCCGCCATCAGGGACAGTATCGTCGCGGCGCTCAAGACGAATGTCGCGTTCAGTGATTCTGTGAAGAAGGCAGCGCGCACGATCGAGGTGGGGATGGTGGCAATCGACCCGCATACCGGACATATCAAGGCAATGGTCGGAGGGCGAAGCTTCAGAGTGTTCCGCTACGGACTCAACCACGTCACGCAGATCCACCGGCAGCCGGGATCGGCCTTCAAGCCGTTTGTGTACACCGTTGCGCTGGACAACGGCACACCGGTCTGCGAAGAACTTCCCAACCAGCCCGTCACCGTCGAGATGACTGACGGCACACGTTGGACCCCGCAAAACTTCGAGGGCGGCTTCGGCGGAATGGTGACCTTGCGCGAAGCACTCAAGCGGTCGATCAATCTCATTGCAGTTCATCTGATCATGCGGATGCCGCCGAGTCAGGTCGTGGAGTATGCACACCGGATGGGCATCAAATCTGCAATCCCTCCGTACTACTCAATCGCCCTCGGTTCATGCGAAGTCACTCCGCTCGAACTGACCTCGGCATATGGTGTTTTCGCCAACGAGGGTGTTCTCGTCGACCCGATCGGGATACTCCGGATCGAAGACCGCGACGGCAATGTCATCGAGGAAAACGTACCTGAGCGAAAAGAAGTGCTGAGCAAAGAGACCGCGTACCTGATGACCAATCTGCTCGAGGGAGGTGTCAACGACGAAGGCGGCACGGGCCGGGTCATCCGGCGGGACTTCACCAATCCTGCAGCCGGCAAGACGGGAACGACAAATGACTACGGCGACGCCTGGTTTGTCGGCTTCACGCCGCACCTGGCGGCAGGAGTCTGGGTCG
>Ga0233425_10008607_pt1 | contig 13416 bp, 13 predicted proteins | sample Watercolumn_Towu_2_FD_181712 | JGI IMG/M metagenome (GOLD analysis project Ga0233425, IMG submission 181712) | Freshwater microbial communities from Lake Towuti, South Sulawesi, Indonesia - Watercolumn_Towuti2014_140_MG | ecosystem: Environmental > Aquatic > Freshwater > Lake | place...
GCCGCCTTTACCACGGCAAGATCATCGTCGGCTTTGCGGGCGCGTCCGCAGACGCCCTGCACCTCTTCGACCGCCTGGAAACCAAGCTGGAGGCCCACAATGGGAACCTCACCCGGGCGGTGGTGGAACTGGCCAAGGACTGGCGCACCGACAAGATTCTCCGTAGGCTGGAGGCCCTGCTCCTGGCGGTGGATACCCAGAACTCCTTTCTCGTCTCCGGCACCGGCGACGTCATCGAGCCGGACGAAGGAGTGATGGCCATCGGCTCCGGCTCGCCTTACGCCCTGGCCGCAGCCAGGGCCTTGATGACCCATACGCAGTTAAGCCCCAAGGAGATTTGCCAGGAGGCCATGGAGATTGCCGGGTCGTTGTGCGTTTATACTAATAGAGAAATTGTTATCGAAGAAATTTAGAAAACTAAAGGTGCACCAAGACAATGAGCAGAAGCAAAAATAAAATTAAACCAAGATTGCAAAGAATATATTCTACCACCAAGAAGGGGATTACCGAAATTTCCTTATCATTTGATCCACAGAATGGTGCTATACTTTTTGATACTGAAATGACAAATATTTATAGTGAAACTACATTTGATCGACCCAAAGGTCAAAAAGTCGTTTCTCGTGTTCCCATTTTAGGAGGAGCCCATTTTAAGATAGATGATGCAATTGAAAAGAATTTCGATATTGTTTTTGCTATCGATACAAATACTAGAAATATAAGAGGGTATTCCATTTCTATTTCAGGAGTGATCCAATGCCAAAAAGTTTTTGCCGTTGATTCTATGGGCATGGCAAAGAAATACTGGCAATGGTTTACACCATTTTGCATGGAGTTTTTAGAAGTTAAATCTAAGCCTGAAAACCTTGGTTGGATGATGCTCATAGATTATATAACTTCTCCATTGAGAGACTTTTTTAAAAAAAGGATTGGCATAATAGTTGATTCTGATTTGGGAAAGTTAAATCAGTATAATTTACGAAAATCTCCGATATATGAAGAGGTTTTACTGCCAAAAAACATTCAATTAATTTACGCAAGCTCGGACGTAGGCCGGGATCTTTTCCCAAATCAAATGTTAAAGTTAGCTGATAGGGCATCCGCGAGATGCCTAAACGCACTTGAATCAGGACACATTCCTTTTAATAGTGAAAGAATAGAGGGGGCACCATACCTTGGATATCGACGTCTTCTATCGAAAAATGCAATGCTTAGTTAATACTGTTGCAACAATAGTGGGAATGCCTACCCTACATTTGTAACTATGAAGATTATATACGATACTACAACCGACTCCCTGACCATCACCCTGCGGCCGGAGCGTATCAAGGAAAGCGATGAAGTGCGTCCGGGCATCATCGCCGACTTCGGTTACGACGGCGGTTTGGTCAGGTTGGAAATTCTACAGGCGTCCAAAGTAGTCCAGAACACCCGGAAAATTCAGTTTGCGATCAATTCTTGAGCTGACCGGTGCATAAGTGTTTAAGATATCGGCGCCTTAACTTTGAACTTTGAACCTTGAACTTTGAACTTTTTCGAATAACAAATATCTTTGGCTGAAGGCTGATCGCTGACAGCTGAAAGCTTCCCAAGGACAGATAAACATGGAATGGCTCATCAAACCCCTCCGCGATGACACCAACGGCGGCCAACTCACCCCCCGGGAGATCGTGGCGGAACTGGATAAATATATCGTCGGGCAAGAGGAGGCCAAGCGCTCCGTGGCCGTGGCCTTGCGCAACCGCTGGCGGCGGCAGCAGATCCCCGAGGAATTGCGGGATGAAATCGCGCCCAAGAACATCATCATGATCGGCCCCACCGGCGTGGGCAAGACCGAAATCGCCCGGCGGCTGGCCAAGCTGGCCCAATCGCCTTTCCTGAAGATCGAGGCCACCAAGTTCACGGAAGTGGGCTACGTGGGCCGGGACGTGGAGTCCATGGTCCGGGACCTGATGGAGCTGGCGGTGAGCATGGTGAAGGCCGAAGAGCGGGACAAGGTCAAGGCCAAGGCCCAGGACGCGGTGGAGGAGCGTCTGCTGGACCTGCTGCTCCCCCCCCGGGAGGGCGCGGCGGAAGGCGAGGGCGACGCCACCCGGGAAAAGCTCCGGGACATGCTCCGGGCCGGAAAAATGGAAGACCGCTTCGTGGACCTGGAGGTGGCCCAACGCGCCACTCCGGTGGTGGAGATCTTCTCCAGCGCCGGGCTGGAAGAATTAGATTTCAATTTTAAGGAGATGCTGGGCAATCTCCTGCCGGGACGCACCAAGCAGCGCCGGGTCAAGGTGGCGGAGGCCCGGGAGATTCTTTACCAGGAAGAATCCCAGCGCCTCATCGACATGGACCGGGTGCTGGAAGAAGCCCGGCGCAAGGTGGAGCAAAACGGCATCATCTTTCTGGATGAAATCGACAAGATCGCGGGCCGGGACCATTCCCGGGGACCGGACGTCTCCCGGGAGGGGGTGCAGCGGGACCTGCTGCCCATTGTGGAAGGCACCACGGTGACCACCAAGTACGGCATGGTGCGCACCGACCACGTGCTCTTTATCGCCTCGGGAGCGTTTCACATGTCCAAGCCCTCGGATTTGATCCCGGAGATGCAGGGCCGCTTCCCCATCCGGGTGGAGCTCCAGTCCCTGGGCGCGGCGGAGTTCGAGCGCATCCTCACCGAGCCGGAAAACGCCCTGATTAAACAGTACCGGGCTTTGATGGCCACGGAGGGCATCACCCTGAATTTCACCCCGGACGCGGTGAAAGAAATCGCGGCCCTGGCCACCAGCGTCAACGAACGCACGGAAAACATCGGCGCGAGGCGGCTCCACACCATCATGGAAAAACTCCTGGAGGAGATTTCCTTCCAGGCTCCGGATATGCAGGAACAGGAAATCGCCATCAACTCCGCGTACGTGCGGGAGCGGTTGGCGAATCTGATCGAAGATGAGGATTTGAGTAGATATATCTTATAGTTGGTTCAAAGTTCAAGGTTCAAAGTTCAAAGTTAAAGATCGCCCTTTGGACCTAACCTTGAACCTTGAACTTTGAACTTTGAACAAAAGCCATGACTCAAGAACTAATAAAGAAGGCCGAAATCCTCCTGGAAGCCCTGCCCTACCTCCGCCGCTTCCAGGGCCAGACCCTGGTGGTCAAGTACGGCGGCGCGGCCCAGCAGGACGCGGAGTTGAAGGCCGGGTTCGCCCAGGACATCGCCCTCTTGCAGCACTTAGGCATTCACGTGGTGGTAGTCCACGGCGGCGGCCCCCAGATCGGGCAGTATTTGAAAGAGCTGAACATCCCCACCCGCTTCGTGGAGGGCCTCCGGGTCACGGACGCGCCCACCATGGACGTGGTGGAGATGGTCCTGGCCGGCAAGATCAACAAGGAGATCGTCAACCTGATCAACACCGCGGGGGGCCGGGCCGTGGGGCTCTCGGGAAAGGACGGCAATCTCCTCCGGGCCCAGAAGATGGATTTTTACAAGCCCCGGGCGGACGAACCCCCGGAGATCATCGACATCGGGTTGGTGGGGGAGGTGACCGCGGTCAACACGGACCTGATCCGCACCCTCCAGGCCCAGCATTTCATCCCGGTGATCGCGCCGGTGGGGGTGGGGGACCGGGGGGAGACCTACAACATCAACGCCGACACCGTGGCCGGCGCGGTGGCCGGAGCCCTGAATGCTGCCAAACTGATCCTGCTCACCGACGTGGCCGGAGTCCTGGACGGGGAAGGCCAACTCGTCTCCAGCCTCAGCCGCCGCCAGGCGGTGACCATGATGGAGGAAGGGGCCGTCTCCGGGGGCATGATCCCCAAGCTCATGTGCTGCTTGGAGGCCCTGGAGGAGGGCGTCGCCAAGGCCCATATTTTGGATGGGCGGCTGCCGCATGCGGTGCTGTTGGAGATATTTACCGACACTGGAATAGGAACCGAAATTGTTGGTTAGTTCAAGGTTCAAAGTTCAAAGTTCAAGGTTAAGAACCCGGAGTCTTTCAACTTTGAACCTTGAACCTTGAACTTTGAACTCATGCGGAGGACGCGTGGCAAGTCAAAACTGGATGGACCGAGCCGACAAAGTCGTCATGCAAACCTACGGCCGCCAGCCCCTGGTGCTGGTGAAGGGCGAGGGCTGCCGGGTCTGGGACGATGAAGGCCGGGAATATCTGGATTTCGTGGCCGGGCTGGCGGTCTGCAACCTGGGGCACGCCCACCCCGAGGTGGCGGCTGCAGCCGCGGCCCAGCTCCAGCAACTGGTGCACACCTCCAACCTCTATTACACCACGCCCATGGTGGAGCTGGCCGAGGAGCTGGTGCGCCACTCTTTTGCGGACCAGGTCTTTTTCGCCAACAGCGGCGCGGAGGTGAACGAAGGGGCCATCAAGCTCTGCCGGAAATACGCCCGGGAGCGGCACGGCGACGGGCGGCACCATATCATCTCCATGCGCAACTCCTTCCATGGTCGCACTTACGGGGGCCTGTCCGCCACCGGCCAGGATAAATTCTGGAAGGGCTTTGAACCTCTGCTTCCCGGCTTCATCTTTGTGCCCTTCAATGATTTGGCCGCGCTGGAGAAAGCCACGGAAGTGGGGGCCTGCGCGGTGCTGCTGGAACCCATCCAGGGGGAAGGCGGCGTCTGCCTGCCGGGCCCGGGATTCCTCACCGGGGTGCGGCAGCTCTGCGATAAAAAAGGCCTGCTCCTGGTCCTGGACGAGGTGCAGACGGGCCTGGGCCGCACCGGGCGGCTCTTTGCCCACGAGCATTACGGGGTGCAGCCGGACATCATGACCCTGGCCAAGGCCCTGGCCAACGGTCTCCCCATGGGCGCGCTGTTGGCCACCGCGGATGTGGCCCAGGCCTTTGTCCCGGGGACCCACGCCAGCACCTTCGGCGGCGGGCCGGTGATCGCGGCCGCGGCCAAGACCGCGTTCGGCCTGCTGAGCAATCCGGATTTCCTGTTCCAGGTGCGGCAGAAAGGGGATTACCTGGGAGAGAAAGCCGCGCTGCTCCAACAACGCTTTCCGGTCATCCAAGAAGTGCGAGGCCTGGGGCTGATCTGGGGGCTGGAGTTGGATCAGGACGGCACTCCGGTGGTTACCGCCTGCCGGGAGCGGGGCCTGCTGATCAACTGCACCCAGGGGAATATCCTGCGGTTCCTGCCGCCCTTGATCGTCAGCAAAGAAGAAATCGACCGAGGTCTGGAGATTTTGACCCAGGCCCTGGAGGCGGTTTTTCCATGAAGCGTGATCTATTGACCATCCTGGACCTCACCCGGGCGGAGATCGAGAAGCTGCTGGCCCGGGCCCGGGAGCTGAAGGCCTGGCAGCGGGAAGGGAAAAGCCACACTCCTTTACTGGGGAAGACCCTGGCCCTGATCTTCGACAAGCCCTCCACCCGCACCCGGGTCTCCTTCGAGGCGGGCATGGCCCAACTGGGCGGGACCTCCATCTACCTGGCCCCGGGCCAGACCCAGATGGCCCGGAACGAGCCCATTCCCGACACCGCCCGGGTGCTCTCCCGGTACGTGGACGGGGTGGTGATCCGCACCTTCGCCCAGGAGATCGCGGAGGAACTGGCCCGTTACTCCACCATCCCGGTGATCAACGGCCTCACGGACACCCACCACCCCTGCCAGGTGCTGAGCGATTTGCTGACCGTGCAGGAGCATTTTCCGCACCAGTGTTTATCGCATTTAAAAGTGGCCTGGGTGGGGGACGGCAACAACATGGCCAACTCCTGGATCACCGCGGCCCTGCACCTGGATTTTACCCTGTACCTGGCCTGTCCCCAGGGCTATGAACCCGATACCGCCCTGTTGCAGGCGGCGCAAAAAAAAGGCCGGCGGGTCTATCTGACCCGGGACCCTAAAGCCGCGGTGGCCGACGTCCAGGTGATCAACACCGACGTCTGGGCCTCCATGGGCCAGGAGGAGGAGGCCGCGGCCCGGAGGCAGGTCTTTCAGCCTTATCAGGTGAACGCCGAGTTGCTGCAACTGGCCCGGCCCGAAGCCATCGTGCTCCATTGCCTCCCGGCCCACCGGGGGGAGGAGATCACCGCGGAAGTGCTGGACGGGCCGCAGTCCGCGGCCTGGGACCAGGCCGAGAACCGGCTGCATTTCCAGAAGGCGCTGCTGGAATGGCTGTTGGGGGCAGTAGCCAGTAGCCAGTGGCCAGTAGCCAGTAATCAGTAATCAGTGATCCAGAAGGGGAAATAATCCTGGTGGCACAGGCTTTCCAGCCTGTGCAAAGGGTGCGTCTTACGCACCATTTTTGGCTGGCCGACTGTGAGGTTGTGGGATGGAAACCCGGAGCAGGATTATTATTTTCTTCGTCTTTTTTGCCGCCCTTCTTTGGGCTGCATCGGCCCTGGCCGGGGAATCGGGCACGGTCTCCTGCGCCCATCCCGGCTGCGGTTATCAAACCAACCTGAGCATCGGCGGGGGGAGGAAATCGCCCTCGGTCACCGGCTACTGCGCCCAGGAAAAGAAATTTGTGCGGGTCAAGCTCCAAAGCTGGGAGGACTACCGCAAACCCCAAACCTGCCCCGGCGGCAAGGAACCGCTCCAACCCATTTACGGCGGCGACCAGGTGGCCAAGATTCCTTGCCCCAAATGCGGCAATTTGAGCCTGAGTTACAAGAGAAGGCTGATGTTTGATTGAAATTATCTAAAACCAGACACACCTTTTTCAGGAAGGAAAATATGGGAGCTATCAAAAAAATCGTTCTCGCTTACTCCGGCGGGCTGGACACCTCGGTGATACTCAAATGGCTCAAGGAGACTCATAAGTGCCAGATCGTGGCCTTCTGCGCGGATATCGGCCAGGGCGATGAAGTGGCCGAAGTGGCGGAAAAGGCCAAGCGCACCGGCGCGGACCAGGTCTTCATCGAGGACCTGAAGGAGGTCTTTGTCCGGGATTTCGTGTTCCCCATGTTCCGGGCCAACGCCCTTTACGAGGGAAACTATCTGCTGGGCACCTCCATCGCCCGGCCCCTGATCGCCCAGGCCCAGGTGGAGGTGACCCGGAAAACTGGGGCCGACGCGGTGAGCCACGGAGCCACCGGCAAGGGCAACGACCAGGTGCGCTTCGAGCTCACCTACCAGGCCCTGGCCCCGGACCTGTTCATCATCGTGCCCTGGCGGGAGTGGAACATGCAGTCCCGCACGGATCTCGTGGCCTACGCCCGGACCCACGGCATCCCGGTGCCGGTGACCAAGGAGAAGCCTTATTCCACGGACCGCAACCTGCTACACATCAGCTACGAAGGGGGCATCCTGGAAGACCCCTGGGCCGAACCCCCCGCGGACATGTTTGTCTTCACCCGGCCCCCGGAGGCCGCGGCCACCCACCCCCGCTACGTGGAGATCGACTTCGAGGCCGGGGACCCGGTGGCGGTGAATGGCGAGCGTTTAAGCCCGGCCAAGCTCCTGGCTAAGCTGAACGAGTTGGGGGGCGAACACGGCATCGGCCGGGTGGACCTGGTGGAAAACCGCTACGTGGGCCTGAAATCCAGGGGGGTCTATGAAACTCCCGGGGGCACGATACTAAGGGCCGCGCATATGGCGGTGGAGTCCATCACCCTGGACCGGGAGGTGGTGCACTTGAGGGACAGCCTCATCCCCCGCTACGCGGAGATGGTTTATTACGGCTACTGGTTCGCGCCGGAGCGCTACGCCCTCCAGAGCTTGATCGACGAGGCCCAGAAGCCGGTGACCGGCACCGCCCGGCTCAAGCTCTACCGGGGCAGCGTCACGGTGGTGGGCCGCAAGGCCCCCAAATCCCTGTACCGCCCGGACCTGGCCACCTTCGAGGCCGGGGGGGACTACGTCCAGGCGGACGCCACGGGGTTTATCCGGCTGAATGCCTTAAGGTTGAAGATCAGGGCGAAGCTGGAAGGGAAGTAGGGGGGAGTGGTCAGGGGTCAGGGGTCAGAAAAGGATAAGCGGTAGCACAGGCTTTCCAGCCTGTGCGGAATATCCGGGCAGGCGAGACGCCCGCCCCACGGTGCCTTGGCTGTAATTAACTCATACAAGGTTGCCGTCAAAGAGGTAATTTTGAATTGTCATTCTGAACGGAGCGCAGCGGAGTGAAGAATCTCGCTTTTCTCGTATCCCTCTGAGATTCTTCGCTGCGCTCAGAATGACAATCTTACTTGTTTGACCGCAACTTGGTATCAATCGTCGCATTTGCTTATTTAACCGAAAACTTAAAACCGAAAACCGTTTTCATAACTTGGCAGGCGAGCAGAGCCGGGGCGGAAGCACAGGCCTTAAGGGCTTTCGCCCCCGGTTCCCTTGAGCGAACCTGACTTTGAACTTTGAACCTTGAACTTTGAACTCAACCAATGAATGAACTGATGCCCCGCTCCGCCGCCTACTTTACCGCCGCAGTCTGCGGCGGGCTGGGGGTGCTGATGTTCTTCTGGCGGGCCGCGCCCAATATGTGGATCGGGGTGAGGCTGCCCTGGACCTTTGCCGACCGGCAGATTTGGGATAAATCCTGGCGCCTGGCGACCATGTTCCTCACGGGTATGGCGGTGGGGGCCCTGTTTTCCTGGAAGATTTTTATCATTTCGGTCATCCATTTGGTGGTCCTGGGGATTCTTTATCCCATATTTTTGTATTGGCGGAAATACCACACCCTGCGTTTCTGGAAAGATCTGGGCTGGAAGGATTACCGCCCCGTAGCCCGCTGCCGGGCCTGCGGCCACTGGCAGAAGCTGCCGGACGCCGAAGCCCTGGCGGCGGCCCGGTGTGAGGCCTGCGGACGGCCGTTTCAGGAGAGGTAGAGAGTAACTATACTGAGCGACTTAATTAACCGCGCTTAGCATTCTCTGCGTCCTCTGCGTCTCTGCGAGAAACCTTTTTATCTCGCAGAGACGCAGAGAGCGCAGAGATGAATAATGCGCAATTATTTATGACGCTAGGTAAAAAACCCTAAAAGAGTTCAGTCATGAAAAAGACGCTGATCGTTGCCGCAACTCTGGTATTCTTCTTACTCCCCGGGGCTTCCTGCTTCGGAGAGCCGGCGGAGAGCTATTATCCCTTGAAGGAAGGGACGGTCTGGGTTTACGGGGTTACCTCCAACAAGCCCGGCGCGCAGAAAATCACGGTCACCAACCAGGCCCCCCGGGAGCTCCAGGGGAAGACCGTGTTCCCCCGGAAGTGGGAAGTGGGCGGCGGGGTGAAGTATTATTTAATCGCCAAGGACGATAAGGGCGTCTATCGGTACGGGGAGCAAAGGGAACCGGCGGAGGAGCCCAAAATCATCACCCCCCCGGTATATTATCTGAAGAATCCCGTGGACGTGGGCACCAACTGGGATATCGCCGCCAAGATGGGGGAGGATGATTTAAAGGTCAACATCACCGTGGAAAGCATCCGGGAGAAGTTGCAGGTGCCCGCGGGGACTTATAAGGAATGCGTCAAATTGAAACATGAAGGCCAGGTCCAGGCGAAGGAAGGCGGCGGCCTTTCCCTCACCGCCTATGAATGGTATGCTCCCGGGGTGGGCCTGGTCAAGAGCATGTTCACCATCAAGAAGAAGGCCAAAGGCGAGGCCGACTCCACGGAAAGCACCACTTATCAGTTGGAATCGTTTAAACCCTGAAAAGATGGTTTTCGGTTTTCTGTTTTCGGTTTTCGGTTAAAAGAATGTCTTCGAGGTGATGGTTAATGGCCAAGAAGCCCTGGGGCGGAAGGTTTGAAGGGGGCACGGAAGCAGAGGTGGAGGCCTTCACCTCCTCCCTGGATTTTGACCGGCGGCTCTACCGCCAAGACATCGCCGGGTCCCAGGCCCACGCCCGGATGCTGGCCAAACAGGGGATTATTGCGCCGGAGGAGGCCGAGAGCATCGTCCGGGGTCTGGAAGAGATTCGCTGGGAAATCGAGGCCGTGGAGTTCGACTTCGACCCGGCCCTGGAAGACGTGCACATGGCCGTGGAGGCCCGCCTTACCCAAAAGATCGGGGAAGTGGGCCGCAAGCTGCACACGGCCAGGAGCCGCAACGACCAGGTGGCCCTGGACGTGCGCCTTTTTCTGGCTGAAGAAGTGGAAGGATTGCTCTCGGACCTGACAGAACTGCGCCGGGCCGGAGCGAGGCTCGCCCGCCGCCACCTGGGGGTGCTGCTGCCGGGTTACACCCATCTGCAGCGGGCCCAGCCCGTGCTCTTCTCCCACCACCTGCTGGCCTATGACGAGATGTGGCGCCGGGACCAGGCGCGCTTGAGCGAATCCCTGGGCCGCATCCGGGTCTCGCCCCTGGGGGCCGCGGCCCTGGCAGGGACCACCTTTCCCATCGACCCTAAATTCACCGCGGACCAGGTGGGGTTCCCGGAGGTCTTCCGGAACAGTATGGACGCGGTGAGCGACCGGGATTTTCTTCTGGAATTTTTCAGCCACGCCGGTATCATCATGGTCCATCTGAGCCGGATGTCTGAGGAACTCATTCTCTGGTCCGGCTCCGAGTTCGCGTTTGTGGAGCTTCCCGACGCCTACGCCACCGGCTCCTCCATCATGCCCCAGAAAAAGAACCCGGACGTGCCGGAGCTGATCAGGGGGAAATGCGGCCGGGTGGCAGGCCACCTCATGGGGCTGCTGATGACTTTGAAGGGCCTGCCGCTCGCCTATAACCGGGACTTGCAGGAGGACAAGGAACCCTTGTTCGACACCCTGGACACGGTCAAAGGCGCGGTGCGGCTGATGGCGGGATTGCTCGGCAGCCTCAAAATCCGGCCCGAACGCATGGCCGCGGCCCTCTACGGCGGCTTTCTCACGGCCACGGACCTGGCCGATTACCTGGCCGCCAGGGGTGTCCCTTTCCGCACCGCCCACGAGCAGGTAGGGCTCACCGTGCGTTATGCCGAGGAACAGAAAAACGAGCTTTGGGAATTGTCCCTTGAGGAAATTCGCCGCTTTGCTCCCCAGGCAGAGGAGGACCTGTTCCACTGGCTGAAGATTGAAAACTCCGTGGCCCGGCGCACCTCCCCCGGTGGCACCGCGGCGTCCCGGGTGGCCGAGGCTTTGGCCCGGGTGGAGGAGGAATTGGGGCTGAACGCAGCAAGTGAAGAGGTTTAATCTCCTTTTTTGCACAGGCGGGACGCCTGTGCCACCGGACGCCTGTGCCGCCGGATCTGAGATTTCATGAATAGGACACCGAAAACCGAAAACCGAAAACCGAAAACGAGGACTAAGTTTCTTCTCTTATTCGCCCTCATCATCTTGGTGGGCGCTTGCGGCAAGAAACTGGCCCCGCTGTCTCCGGATGCCGTGTTGCCCGCGCAGGTCCGGGACTTCCGCCTCGTCCAGGAGGGGGACGCCCTGGTGCTGAGCTGGCTGCTGCCCACGGAAAATCTCCTGGGGCAGCCTTTGACCCAGATGCAGGGCTGCCGGGTGCTGCGCGCCGATTTTCGGGGGACCGAGGGAGTCATTCCCACCGCCGATGATTTTGTGGTGCTCGCGGAGATCGACCTGGCCTACCCTAAGGTGGGGGAGGTGCAGGGCGAGGCGGTGCTCTACCGGGACCGGAACCTGGCGCCTTCGCGGCGCTATTATTACCGGGTTGCGGCCTATGACCAGAAAAGGTATGAAGGCGCCTGGTCCCGGACCCTGAGCCACGCCTGGGGGGTGCCGCCCCGGATGCCCCAGGGGTTACAGGCCGCGGCGGGGGACCGCATCGTCCGCCTCTCCTGGCCGCCGGTGACGCAGCTCCAGGACGGCCGCCCGGTCAAGGACCGGGCCGGTTACCGGGTGTACCGGCGCTCGGGTGGGGGAGCCTGGATCAAGGTGACCCCGGAGCCGGTCACCGCAGCTTCCTTCCAGGATGTGGCGGTCTTGAACGACGTGGAATATAGTTATAAGGTCAGGGCCGTGCGCCGGGTGGGGCCGGATTTTATCGAGAGCCTGGATTCGCCGGTGCGCACCGCCATGCCGGAGAAGCGCACCCCGCCGCCCCCGGTCCTCAACCTGGTGGCCGTGGCCGGGGACCGGGGGGTGGAACTCCGCTGGGACCCCAGCCCCGCGGCGGACGTGGCCGGTTATAAAATCTACCGGCGCCAGGAAGGGGAGGTCAATTTCATCCTCATCACTCCCGCCCTGATGACCCGGCCCGCATACCTGGACGAGAAGGCGTCCCGGGGCCGGAGTTATCATTATTACGTCACCGCGGTGGACAACTCCCGCCGGGCGAATGAGAGCATCCCGTCTGAAGAAGCGGCAATTAGTTTTTAATATTGGTAATTCCAATGCGAAAAAACCTAGCCAATCAACTTCGTCTTCCCATTTCTCCGGAATTGACTGCCAAGTTTCCATCAACTAGATACCAAGGGAGCAAGGCAAAGCTGGCCAATTGGATCTGGGAACAAATCGCAGGATTAAAGTTCAATACATGTCTCGATGCATTTGGTGGCACAGGCGCAGTTGCTTATCGGCTTAAGCAGGAGAGGAAGGAAGTCACTTATAATGATATTCTCAAGTTTAATTATTATATTGGATTAGCTTTAATAGAAAATAATAGAACAAAACTAAATTTAGATGAGGTTAATTGGATATTAACAAAGCATAAAAGTATTTCATATCCTATATTCATTCAAGATAATTTCCACGATATCTATTTCACGGACGATGAAAATACCTGGATTGATCAAACCATTACAAATATAAATCAGATTGACGACCGATATAAATATGCCCTTGCATTTTATGCGTTATGTCAGGCTTGCATCATTAAACGCCCATATAACTTATTTCATAGAAAAAATCTATACATAAGGTTTGCTGAAGTTCAGCGATCTTTTGGGAATAAGGCTACATGGGATAGGCCATTTCCTGAATGGTTCCGGATATTCGTAGACGAAGCAAACCAAGCGGTCTTTGACAACGGAAAGAAAAATAAATCTATGAACTTAGATTATTCAGAGATTGCAGGTGAGTATGACTTAGTCTATATTGATACGCCCTACATATCCAAAAAAGGGGTCCCGGTGGATTACTTTTGGTATTACCATTTTTTAGAAGGTTTGACTATCTACTCCGAGTGGGGGAAATATATAGATAGAAGATCAAAGCATCTGCGGTTAAAACCGCGATCAAATGAGTGGATCGATAAGAACCTGATTTTTGAGGCATTTAATAATCTATTTGATAAATTCAAGGATAGTATCCTAGTAGTTTCATATCGTAGTGATGGGATACCTTCTGAAAGTGAACTTATATCTATACTTAAAAAATACAAAAGTAAGGTCGATGTTGTTCATTATGGACAGTATAAGTATGTCTTATCAACAAATTCTGAATCCAAGGAAATATTATTGATTGGGACTTGAGCTATGAATAGTGATGATTTTAGAGAGAAATTATTAAGTTATGTTGATGAATTTAAACGCACGCTTGCTACAGATGATGGCGATTGGGTAGTTAAAGGTTTCATAGAT
>Ga0233425_10008609_pt1 | contig 13413 bp, 6 predicted proteins | sample Watercolumn_Towu_2_FD_181712 | JGI IMG/M metagenome (GOLD analysis project Ga0233425, IMG submission 181712) | Freshwater microbial communities from Lake Towuti, South Sulawesi, Indonesia - Watercolumn_Towuti2014_140_MG | ecosystem: Environmental > Aquatic > Freshwater > Lake | place: Indonesia...
CCGGTTGCAAGCACTACATGTAGTGGGTAGAGCAGACTTGGCAGAAAGCAGCACATACTACATATAGTACCTCGGTTCGCCAAGACCACTACAGGTAGCGGTGGGCCTAACTTAGCGGAAAGTAGAGCCTTATCAAGAGAGACAAATGGGTGGTGATCCCGCAACGCCTGGCCGTCCCATGATGGCCCACGTAGTTTTAGATAATAAGCCATAAGTCACCTAAATCCAATTTGGCCAGTTTCAAATATTTCTAAAGCTTGACTTTTAAGTTTGACTGCATCTATTATAGCTTAGAAGATGATAAAAAGACTTTGTGGATTTAGGTTTGTATTTATTGTATTAATATATCTATTATTTTTTCCAAAATCAGCCTTGGCCGAGGTGTATTCAAGCTGTTGTGATGATGCATCAGTCTGTTCTTCGTCATCACAAATCTGTGATCGTAACACTTGCGGCTGTGTTAATCTCCCAGACCCATCAGTAGTATTGCCAGAGTGCGGCAATGAAAAATGTGAGAGATATGAGGGTTTTATAACTTGCCCTGAAGATTGTGAGATACCGCCAGGTTCAGCTAAAAAGTGCGGCAGGGCTTCCTGCCCTAACGGCTTTCTTTTGTGTTTGCCAGGCTGCAGCAGCGTGCCCCGGGCTTGCTGGGAGGAGTGCCCGCCGGTACTGCCTTCACCTTCAGCCCCGGGTGTTTTACCGTCAATCCCGCCGGCCATAAACTACTCCTGCACTTCGGTGGCAGACTGCGTCGCCGGCGGATTTCAGGTGAACTGCGGCAGTGATAATGCCTGCGGCGAAATAAGATGCGGCCCCACCGGATGCTACTCCGACTGCACCCGATGTTCAAATCCTGCGCCGGGTTCACCCTGCACTGCGCTTGCGCCCGGCCGGCCAACCAATCCTTTGCCCGGCTCCGGCGCCAGCACCGGCACGAGCGTGGAATACAAATGGGCGTTAAACACCTGGGGCAACGACTGCATTCCGCCAGACAACCCCAATTCCACCAATAACAACCGGTTCACGGTTTATTTGGGCTCTGATCGGAGCAATCTGGGCGTTATCTGCAACTGCGATGGTCTTTCCGAAAGCGACCTTACCTCGGACAGTTGTTTTTGCAATTCCACCAGTCTGGCGTCCGGCCACACCTATTACTGGTCGGTTGAGGCCGATAACGGCGCCCTAAACAGTTTTTCCGATATCTGGAATTTTCATGTTTGCAGCCAAAGTTCGGCGCCGTCGGCGCCCCGGCTGTCTTCGCCAAGCGATGGCGCCATAATCCACACGCCGTTTGCCCTTTTAACCTGGGACAACAGCCCGGCTAATCAGAGCTGGGGGAGCACCTGCTGCGCTAACGGCACAATTTGCGACGCCAGCGGCTGGTCGGCCTGCTGCCCTCAAAGGCGTTATTGGGTTCATTATGACACCAGCGGGGCTAACACGCCGGCCATCGCCGGCCTTGATGCCAGCCAGAATACTTACAACGCCTTAATTTCCGGCCCCGATATTCCACACGCCTGGAAAGTTTGCGCCGACAATGGCTCCGGCCAGCTCTGTACCCCTTCTTCGGTGTGGTATTTCACGCCGGAAAACAAAGCGCCAGACGCTGCAAATCTTACTGTGCCAGCACCAGGCGGCTACGTTAACAGCACCACCACATCTTTTCGATGGACTCACGGCGATGATGATATTAATTGGGGAGCTAATCTTAACCCAGGCAGCAACTTGCTTAGCAATGGCAGTTTTGAAAATATCGACGCCAGCGGCTGGCCGTTGGGTTGGATAAGAAGCGGCGACATCAACCCCAATTCTTCATCGATAAACTGCCAAGCCGACCCGCCCTCTTGCGCCGAGGGCCAGCGCTATTTTGCCGCCTCTCGGTTAGACGACGGCATAGATCCTTTAGATGCAATACCGCAAAAGTCACTATTGTCACCCTGAGCGGGTTGATCCCGTGAGGTTAGTAGCGACGAAAATCTAGCGAAGGGTCTCGTCCCCGCCAGAAGATTCTTCGCTGGTGTCACGCCGCAGCCGTAGTTCAGGGGCAGACCCGCTCAGAATGACGGCCCGTGGATAGTGAGTTTTGCTCCATTGCCTTTAGATCCTTCCACGCTCTCAGGAGGTCTGTGACCTCCGTTTTGCCGCCCACAGCGACCGATTTAGGGCGAGGACGCCGGTCGCAGACCGGCTGGAAACGTCCACTGCATAAGCCATGTCAATTAGACGGTAGTACCTTCGGCGACAAATGAAAGCGGGCTTCGTCAAGAAGCCCGCTTTGTCTTTACGCCAACTGCCCAGGCGCCGACTCGATTCAGTACGCCTCAACCCGGCGGCGACTCGAGCGTCGAAGCAACCGACAGGTGATAGCCGGCGCGAGTCTCCTGCAGCGTGAAGTCAACGATCGCCCGCCGATTGGCCGCGAAGTGGGTCAGCTTCCGAATGATCAACTCGTCAACGAACGCGCGCAGATCTTTCCGCAGGCTCTTCGGAAAGCCAGGCAGCCCTTTGCCCAGAACTTCCTCCAGCATCTGCGACCGTTCCGCTTCGGGCAGGAGGGCCGCATTCCAGGCCGTGATCGCCAGGGTCAACAGCGTCTCGAATTCCTCTTTCGTCGCGGCGGAATCCGCATAAGGCGAAACGAAATCGTCCAGGACATCGGACATTCTCTCCTGACCCGGCGGATTGACGACGAGTTTGCTGGGGCCAAGCGGCCCCAGCGCGACCTTTTCGGCCAGTTTACTCAACCGGCTGTCCGGCCTCGGTGACGGCCGACTTCCCGATCTCTTCTGCTTCGGCTTCTTGCTGCGCATGATTCCCTCCATCCGCCCGCGCCGGCGTCAGCGCCGCCTCGACCACCTCATCCACCCGCTCGGCGAAGATGAATCGCATGGTCGAGCGCACGCTCTCCGGCACATCTTCCAGGTCGAATTCGTTGCGCTTGGGCAGGATGACCGTGCACAGGCCGTTACGATTGGCGGCCAGCACCTTCTCCTTGATCCCGCCGACCGGCAACACCTGGCCGCGCAGGGTGATCTCCCCGGTCATCGCCAAATCCTTGCGCACGGGCCGGCCGGTCAGCAGACTCATCAGCGCGGTCGCCATCGTGACACCCGCGCTTGGGCCATCCTTGGGCGTGGCCCCGGCCGGGATGTGCAGATGGAGGTCGGCTTTGGAGAAGAACTCCCCATCCACACCATAGTCCTTCGCCCGACTGCGCACCCAGCTCAGCGCGGCCTGGGCTGACTCCTTCATCACGTCGCCCAGTTGCCCGGTGAGGGTGAAGCCCTTGCTGCCCGGCATCCGCGTCGCCTCGAAGAACATGATGTCGCCGCCGGTCGGGGTCCAGGCCAGCCCGGTCGCGACGCCCGCCATTTCCACCCGCTCGGCCACCTCGGAGAGGAATTTGGGCCGGCCCAGGTAACCGTTCAGATCAGGAGCATCCACCACCACCGGGCCGAGCGCCGGCCCCTTCTCCGCCACTTTGGTCGCCACCTTACGGCAGACGGCGCCGATCTCGCGCTCCAGGTTGCGCACGCCGGCTTCACGCGTGTATTCGCGCGCCAAACGGTGCAGCGCCGCCTCGGTAAAGCTGATCTCCTTGCCCTTCAGCCCGTTCTCTTTGATCTGCCGCGGCGTCAGGTAGCCTTGCGCGATCTTGATCTTTTCTTCCTCGGTGTAAGAGTGCAGCTCGATCACCTCCATACGATCGAGGAGCGGCTGCGGGATCGGATCGAGCCAGTTGGCCGTGGTGATGAAGAAGACCTGGCTCAGGTCGAACGGCACGTCCAGGTAGTGATCGCGGAACTCAGCGTTCTGCTCCGGGTCGAGCACCTCCAGCAGCGCCGAGGAGGGGTCGCCGCGGAAATCGTGCCCCAGCTTGTCCACTTCATCCAGCATGAAGACCGGATTGCGGCTTTCGGAGCGGCGCAGGCTCTGAATGACGCGGCCCGGCATCGAGCCGATGTAGGTGCGGCGGAAACCGCGGATTTCAGCCTCGTCGCGGATACCGCCCAGAGCCAGCCGGACGAACTTGCGCCCCAACGCGCGCGCGATGGAGCGGCCCAGCGAAGTTTTGCCGGTGCCAGGCGGCCCGACGAAACAGAGGATGACGCCTTCGCGCTCGCGGCGGATTTGGTCCTGCGGCACCGGCGCAGACGCCGCCCCATCCCCTTCGGCCCGGCGCTCCAATCGCAGCTTGCGGACCGCTAAAAATTCCAGGATGCGCTCCTTGATCTTCTCCAGGCCGAAGTGGTCTTCGTCCAATACCTGGCGGGCGTGCGCGATGTCGAGATTGTCCGCGGTGATGACGCCCCACGGCAGCGTGACCATCCAGTCGAGATAGGTCTTGATGACGGAGTACTCGGCGGCCTGGTTGGGCATCTTGCGCATCCGATCCAGTTCGCGCCGCGCCTCTTTTTCGGCCTCCTCCGGCATCCCGGCCGCCGCGATGCGGCGCTCGAACTCCTGGATCTCCGCCTCCTGCTCGTCGCTTTCCCCCAACTCCTTCTGGATCGCCTTGAGCTGTTCGCGCAAGAAATACTCGCGCTGCATCTTGGTCATCTCGTCCTGCGCCTGGGTCTGGATCTTCTTGCCCAGTTCCAGGACTTCCAACTCTTTGGTCAGCAGCGAGTTGAGCTTGATGAGCTTGTCCGTGACCCGGTTGATCTCCAGGATCTCCTGCGCCTGCGCCGGCTCCATCCGCACGCTGGCCGCCACCAGGTAGGCCAGTTGGCGCGCGCTGGTGGCGTTGATCGCAGCCGTCTCCAGCTCTTCGGGCATGTGGGGGACCAGCCCGACCAACCGGCGGAAAAGCTCCTGCGTGGTGCGCATGAGCGCCTCTTGCTCCAGAGAGGGTTCCTCATCGTCGGGGATCACCTCGATTTGGGCGCGCAAATAGGGGTCTTGCTGGATGAAACGCTCCATGTGGATGCGCTCCAGGCCTTGCACAATCAACCGGATCGTGCCATCTGGCGCGCGCAACATGCGATGCACCATTGCCGCGGTGCCGATCTCGAAAACCTGATCGGGGGTCGGCTCCTCCACCTCGGCATCCCGCGAGGTGACCAGCCCGATGATCCGATGCCCGTGTGTATCGGCGAGCGCGTCGTCCACCAGGCGGATGGAGCGCTCCTGGCCGATCGTCAGAGGCAGCCACATCATCGGGTAGACCACGACCCCGCGCAGGGGCAAGACGGCCAACTCGTGCGGGACCATCAGTTCTTGCTGTTCGCTATCTGCCATCGTTCATATGTCCTTTATGCAGCCTCGTTCAAGGGGTTTCAGCCTGCATGACGCGTACCGGAACCCGTCGCGCTTGCGCCTTCCGCAGGGTGATCTTCAGCAGGCCATCCTGATAGACGGCTTCTTGAGCCGAAGGTTCCAGCGCCCACGGCAACTGTACCTGGGTGCGGAACTTGCCATAACGGATCTCCATCTGCTGATAGCCCAACTTGGCGGCCGGGTCGCGTCGCTCGCCGTTCACTTCCAACGTGCGGCCGGTCAGGGAAATGCGGTAGTCCCCCTCGCGCAGGCCAGCAATCTCGACGATCACGACGGCGCTGTCATCTGTTTCATAGACATCCGTAGGCGGCTGCCAAACTGCTTCGCTCGGCAAGCCCCACCGTTTGCTGGAAAAAGTCTCTCCGTACACGACGATCACCTCCAGCTTGCATTGTCGCAAACGTATCAAATGCATTCTAGCATATGCGCCCTTCTATCCCAAGTCCAAACCAGTAAAATAGTATTCTGGGGGCGCCTTTGCGTCATTACGGGTGTCGCATGTTATAATCCGACCATGACTTCACAAAACGCTCTTACATCGTCTCTATCGGATTTGTCGGTCAGCGCGCTGTTGGATGCGCTGGCGGCCGCGACGCCGGCGCCGGGCGGCGGATCGGCCGCGGCCCTGGCGGGCGCGCTGAGCGCGGCCTTGATCGCGATGGTCGCCGGCCTGACCGTCGGCCGGCCGCGCTATGCTGATGCCCAGGCGGAGATGGCGACCGTGCTGGCGCGGGCCGAGGCGCTCCGCCGCGCGCTGGCCGCGGGCGCCGATGCCGACATGAACGCCTATCTGGATGTGATGGCGGCGTATCGCCTGCCGAAGGAGACCGATGCGCAGAAGGCCGAGCGGACGGCCGCGCTCCAGGCGGCGATGCGTCGGGCGGTCGAGGCCCCGCTGTCGGTCGCGCAGGCGTGCGCCGAGGCGCTCGATCTGGCCGGTCGGACGGCGGCGCGCGGCAACCCGAACGCCAGCAGCGACGCAGTTGTGGCGGCCTTATTGGCGCACGCCGGCTTGCAAGGCGCCGTCCGCAATGTGCGCATCAACTTGCCCAACCTGAACGATGCTGACTTCTGCCAGGCGGTCGAACAACAGGCGGCGCAACTGCTGGAGGATGGCGCGCTGGCATTCGCCGCGGCGCTCGCGGCCGCCGATGCCAGGAGGTAAAGTTGTGATGCGGTCGGGACGGGGCCGCCGCGCCACGGCGGTCGCCTTGATCAGCTATCTGTTGCTGACGCTGGCGTTGACCTATCCGCTGGCGACCCATTTCACCCGCGCGATCCCCGGCGATGGGTTCGACGGCTGGCAGAATTACTGGAACCTCTGGTGGATGAAGGTCGCCCTGCTGGAGCAGCACACCTCGCCCTTTTTCACCAATCTACTCTACCACCCGACCGGCGTCGGCCTGCTCTTCCACACCCTCAATCCCTTCAACGGGCTGGCGACGCTGCCGATCCAGACGGCGTTCGGCCTCTTCCCGGCCTACAACACCGCCGTGCTGTGCGGATTCATCCTGGCCGGGCTGGGCGCGTATCTGCAGGCGCGCCAGACGCTCGGCCCTCGTAGCAGCCGCCTGGCCGCCTTCCTGGCCGGCGTCATCTTCACCTTTGCGCCGGTGCACATCGCCCATCTCTTGGGACATATGCAGGTCATCAGCCTGGAGTGGATCCCGTTTTTTGCGCTGTATTTGTTGCGAGCGACAGGGGGCAGGGGGCAGGAGGCAGGGGGCAGCGGACGCAATGCGCTCCTGGCGTTGACGAAGCACGCTTCGCGTGAGCGGAGCGGCGGTGCAGTTTCCGCCGCGCGAGGGCATCCTGAGCGGAGCGGCGGTGCAGTTTCCGCCGCGCAGTCGAAGGACGCGGCCGCTCCGCATCCTTCGACTGCGGCCAACACACGACGCTGGCCTCCGCTCAGGACGCTCCGGCTCGTAGTGACGACTTCAGTCGTCCGGCGCGATATCCTCCTGGCAGCCTTCTTTCTGATCCTGGTGGCGCTGTGCGATTGGTATTTCGTCCTGTATTGCCTGATTTTCAGCGTGATCGTCGCCGCGTGGATCATTCTCACGGCGCGTCCGGCGCGGCGTGCGGTGGGCGGTCTGCGCGCCATCGTCGCGATCTGGCTGATCTGGGGCGCGGCGCTCAGCCCGCTGCTGTGGCCGATGATGCGCGAGGCGAGCCAGTTCCGCTTCATGGTCCCCGACCCGGCCCAAAGCCGCGCGCTCTCCGCCGACCTGCTGGCCTTCGTCACGCCGCAGAGCTTCCACCCGCTGTGGGGCGCGTGGGCGCGGGAGCAGAGCAAGGTCTTCACGTCGAGTATCGCGGAGTTTACCGTGTTCGCGGGCTACACCGTGCTGGCGCTCGCCGCGCTGGGGGTGATCGTGCGACCGGGCATGGGGTCACGGCCGATGGTAACGTCATTGCGAGGGGTGGGGTTTGCCCCGAAGCCGCGTACGCGTCCCCCCATGCAAGGGATTGCTTCGGCCCAAACGACGGGCCTCGCAATGACGTGGCGACGGCCATTCCCTGGCCGGCCCGGCTTCTGGCTGCTCGCCCTCGCCATCTTCTTCATCCTCTCGCTCGGCCCTGTGCTGCACATCGGCGGGCGCACCGCGCTGCTGCCCGGCGGCGGGGAGGTCCCCCTGCCCTACGGCTGGCTGGCACGCACGATCCCGTTCATGGAGATCACCCGCTCGGTCAGCCGCTACGACATCATGGTGATGCTCGCCCTGGCGGTGCTGGCTGGCCGGGGCGTAGACTGGCTATGGAACCGCGGCGGCGCGGCCTGGCGGCGCGGCGTTGCACTGGCGGCCTGCGTCGGAGTCATCTTCGAGTTCCTGCCCGCGCCCTATCCGCTGAGCCTGCCCGACACGCCGGCCTGGTATCACACCCTGGCGGCCGATGCCCGCGACGGCGCGCTGCTCAACCTGCCGATGAACTGGGATCGGCCCGGCTACCTCCTGTACCAGACCGTGCATGGCAAGCCGCTGACCGCCGCCTACATCAGCCGGGAAGACCCGCGCACGCTGGTCGAACGCGCGCCGGTGCTGCAATACTTCCGCCGCCTGGGGCCAGACATCATCGCTTTCGACCTGGCGGCGCAGGGCCAGCAGGCGCTCGACGAATTAGGAGTGCGGTGGGTGACGCTCGACCGCTACAAGATGCCGAGCGGCAAAGAGCGCGCGGTGACCGAAGCGGTCGCGGCCCAGATCTTCGGGGGGCAGCCGCCCACCTACCACGATGACCGGCTGACAGTCTACGAAGTGACGCCGCCGGCGCGGCGTGCGGCGTATTTGATCCTGGGGGATGGCTGGGGGCCGCTCGATGTCGAAGCCCGCACGCGCGCTTTCACGGACGAGGCCGAGGTCATCGTGCAAGCCCCGGCCGCCGGCGCGGCCACGCTGCGCGTCACGCTGGCGGCCGGCAGCCCGCCGCTAGACGCGCCGCGGGTGGGCGATGCCTTCGCCGTGCCGGTGGCGCTCCAGCCCGGCGACAACCCGATCAGCCTGCGCAGCCAACCGGCCGGCCAGCGCGTGATAGTCCAGGAGTTGGCGTTGATGCCATGAGGTCCTGGGCGTAACCGCGACCACTTTCCGGTACAACGAAGATACCGTATCTTCTCAATCTGTTGAGGCGATCCCCTTCGACTCCGCTCAGGGCAGGCTCTTGCGGTCGCCCGCATAGGCAGGCTGTCGGCAATTATCATCGGAAGCTATGACGATGTTGACAAGCGGCGGGGCTTGCGGTATAGTAAGCGCTGTCATTATGGTCTATTCGACGATGTTTAGGTGGTGTCTGACGGCTTCTTTCCTCCCCCAAGATCGGCAGCACATCCGCAGCCGACACCGCGCGCCATGCGTTATTACGCGCGGCGTCGGTCTCATCTTTTGGAGGGAGATCTCATGTTCCATCAGCCATTGTCCACTTTGCCGCGCCTGCTGTTGACGCTGGCGCTGCTCCTGCCGACTATCCTGCCGGCCCTGGCGGACGGTGTAAACCGTCCGCCCGCCGCCTCAACCTCAGCCTCGACCTTCACCTCGCCGCTGCCGCCGCCGACCCCGGCCCCGCTACCGGCGGCCCGCCTGGCGCTGACCCTGGACGTTGACCCGGCCTGGGCCGCGCCGGGCGACGTCGTGACCTTCACGGTGACGGCCGCCAATCCTGGTGACGCGCCGTTGGCGAACCTGGTCTTGACCGACACGCTGCCGGATGGGCTGGTCTATGTCGCGCAAAGTGGGGTCGGCTTCGCGTATGTCGCCCGCAAGAAGCAGTTGACCTGGCAGACGCCGGCGCTGGCCGCGGGGACGGCGATCACCGGCAGCTTCCAGGCGCGTATGCAGGGGCTGGCGTTGGGCGACACGGTGACGAATACCGTGACGGCAAGCGCGGCCGGGCTGGCGGTGCCGATCCACGCGAACGCAACGGTGGATGTGGTGTCCCCACGCAATGACGAAGCCTGGGCCACGCCGGGGTACGGCGGGCTGCTGCGCTCGACGGATGACCGGGTGTTGCTGCGCGTGCCGGCAGGCGCGGTGGCGGGCCGGACGCGGTTCCGCTATGCGGCCATTAGCGATGCGCCGAACCCGCCGGAGAATCTTCAGGCCGCGTTTCGGCTTGAAGCGCAGGATGCTGCGGGGCAGGGGGTACCGCAGACACGGCTGGGTTTGTCGCTGATATTCCGGTCGCCGACCGCGCAGCCGCCAGCCACGATCCTCTACGAATATGATCCGACTGCGCAGCAGTGGCTGCAGGTACCGGCGAGCGTCGATCGCCCGCAACGCCAGTTGAAAGCCACGGTTCACCATCTGGCGCTGATGGCAGTTGCCACAGCAAGCGAAGAAAGCCATCTCAAGGGGTTCTGGGCGCCGGCTGTTGTCGGCCTACAGGCGAGCCTGTTCACAGGCGATAGCACCTTCAGCTATCCGCTGGAACTGCCCGCGGCGCCCGGTGGGGCCACGCCCGCGCTGGCGCTGAGCTACAGCAGCGCCGCTGCCAATGCGGAGTTGCAGCGCAGCCTCAATGATCGCACGGGCCAAGCCAGCCCCTATGGCCTGGGCTGGAGTCTGACTGGCGCGGGCGCGGTCACGCGCGATCAGGATGGACATCACTTTCTGGAATTTCCCGGCGGCAGCTATCGCCTGGAGCAGAACGCTGGTCAGTGGTATACCATACCCCGGAGCTTTCTGCAGATCAGCCACGATGATAGCGAACGCCAGATCGCCGCCGAACCGATTTACCTGACACAGGCTTGTGGGAATGGGCCACAGGTCGGCTATGCGGATATCCGGGCGGCCGGCACCGCGCCGTGGGCGATACGCACTCCCGATGGCACGCGTTACCTCTTCGGCGCGGCCATTGATGCGCGCGGTGTGCCGTCCAACTTTGGCGCTACGGCTTATCATTGGGTCGGCCCTGGCGCAACGTCCTGCAATTGTAGCACATCTGCCGGGACGCTATGTGGCGCGGTACGCATGCGACCCTATCGCTGGAACCTCACACGTGTGGAGCCGGCTTCCGGTCCGGCCTGGACCTTGACCTATGATTACAGCCTGGCACGGCTCCGCAACTTCAGCGATGGCTACAACGTGCAGACCAAAGTTCTCTGCGAGACCATCAACAATAATGCGCCTGAGGATTGGCGCAAAGGACATGTAACGGACAGCCGGCTCACGGCCATCGAATACGGGAACGGTCATTACCGCGTGCGCTTCGGCTATGTGAATCTGGCGCCGTACGGTCATCGCTCCGACGTCCCGACATGGTTCGACTGGCGCAAGACCGACCCCAACTGGGGTGATTGGGATGATTTCGGATATGGCTGTGAAGATCAATGGATCGTTTCTGACTATCTGGCTGTCACGGATGGTACTGCCGGCGCCGGCGATATGATCGTCGAGAGCCGGGCCGACCCCAATCAAGCCTGGAATCCGCCCGCCGATGTCATCCGCCGCTACGACCTGGGGCAGGCCTACTTCCACCACCTGGCGCTAACGAGCATTGCGCTCAAAGATGACCAGGGCAACGAACTCCCGACAGCACGCCTGACCGTCACGAATCAACGCAAAGTCGACAATTCATCGAATAACGCCGAGGCGATCGTGCAGGTCGAGAACGGCTTGGGTGGCCAGGTTGCGTTGACATACGAGCGGAAGACGTGTGGCTCGGCTGCTTTGTCCTGCGATAACGGCGCGCCGCAGAACGGTCGCCTGGCGGTGACCAGACGTACTGTCAAGACGGCGCCCGCGGCGGCGCAATCCGTGCAAGACTACCAGTATCTCGGCGGCGCCTATGCACAGCCGGCGGGTAGCTGGCAGTTCTGGGGTTTTGCGACGGTAACCGATACCCTCTCGACGCCCGGGACCGCACCACAGCAGTTGCGCCGCACCGAGACCCGCTTCAACGTCACCGACGAGCAGCTCAAGGGCAAGCGCATTCAGGAGACGACCTGGGATCAGCCAACCGGCGCGGAGTTAGCGCGCGTCACCGAGACCTGGAGCAGCAGCGAAGGGTTCCCGCGGCTCGATGAGACGGCCGAATACCAAAATGGCGTGCCCCTAGCGAAGCGCAAGTATTACTACGATCCCTACTATCAGGATCGCTGCGGCGCAGCCGCGCAATACGGCAACGCCACGCGCATCGAAGAATACGATGCCACGAACGCGACACCGACGCGCACCACGCTCACTGGCTATTGCCCGAACACGACCGTCTGGATCGTCAACAAACCGGCCTTCAGTAATGTCTACACCGGAAGCGTGTCGGCGCCGCCAACCCTGCCAGATATCAGCCAACTCGCAGCATCCACCTGGTTCATCTACAGCGATGACCAGCAGAATCCCTCACCCGCCTGGAATCAAGTCGTCGGCAGCAAGGGTCAGTTGCGCGGGGTACGTCGCGTGTTGAGCGCCGATGCGAGCGGCGCCCAACAACTGGGCGACACGCGCTATCGTCACGACGCCTTCGGCAACCTGACGGAAGAACAGGCTTTCACCAGCTACGGTACCGCCACGGCCTGGGCCAGCGCCGCCGGCCCCAAGGTAACGACCAGCTATGATACGACATTCGGTGTCTTTGCCTTGACGAAGACGGCGACTCCGGGGCCGGGCGGCGGCGCGGCGCTGACCACGAGCTACCAGTACTACGGCCTCAACGGCGAAGCCAGCGGCCAGGGTCTCTTTGGCCAACTGCAAAGCGTCACCGATCCCAACGGCGCAGTCACCCGCTACCGCTATGATGACTGGGGCCGCGTTACCGAGGTGCGCCGGCCGGTCGTGGATCCGGCCAGCTACACCCCGCCGTGCAGCGGCTTCACTTGCGCCGCGACGGAGGTCTACGGCTATGTGGACATGCCGCCGTTCACGATCTATCATGCGGTGCGCAAAGACGCCCAGCCGGACAGCGTCGCCACGGCCAGCTACCGCCAGGATTGGACCTTCTACGACGGCCAGGGCCAGGTGATCCAGACCCAGGCGGAGGGCGCGACGCCGGCCCAGGGCGTGCTGGTCAGTCAGAGCTATAATGCGTTGGGCCTGGTTGTCAGCCAGACCGTGCCTTACTTCGGGACGGCCACTGGCGTTTACCAGCCGCTCAGCGCGTGGGCGGGCAAAACCACTGCGACGCTTTACGATGCGTTGGGCCGCGTGACCAAAGTGCTGGCGCCGGACAACGCCGCGACGAATACCTACTACGACGGCCGCCAGACCGCCGTGGTGGATGCCCTGAACCACCAGACGCTCCGGGAGGTAGACGCCTTCGGCCGGCTGATCAGCGTCAAGCAGTACACCAACGTGGCGACCCCGCCGAGTTGGACGGCCCCCGTGGCGTTCCAAGCCAGTTACGCATACAACGTGCGCGACCAGTTGGAGCAAGTCACCGGCAGCGACGGCGCGGTCAGCGACCCGGCCTACGACCTGCTGGGCCGCAAGACTGGCCTGACGGATGCCGATATGGGCGCCTGGCAGTATCGCTACGATGCGGCCGGCAACCTGGTCAAGCAGCGCGATGCGCGCAACCAGGCGATCTGCTTCTATTACGACGGCCACAACCGGCTGGTCGGCAAGACCTACCACGCCAATACCCCTGACCTGGATAGCTTGACCTGTCCGAACACCGGATTTGTGGTCAGTTACGGCTACG
>Ga0233425_10008610_pt1 | contig 13412 bp, 12 predicted proteins | sample Watercolumn_Towu_2_FD_181712 | JGI IMG/M metagenome (GOLD analysis project Ga0233425, IMG submission 181712) | Freshwater microbial communities from Lake Towuti, South Sulawesi, Indonesia - Watercolumn_Towuti2014_140_MG | ecosystem: Environmental > Aquatic > Freshwater > Lake | place...
GTGATAACATCTTCTTTAACAGAAGCAGAGTTTTGGAGATGCAGGTAGTATATAAAGGTTTCTGTCGAGGGTTATGGTTATTGTTGTTACTTTTTGATAGTAAAGTTTATAAATCTGTTTATTTTTATATGAAATATGGTCACGTTATTCAACTTGGTCGATGATGTTAATCCTTTTTTTTATGATGATTTAGAGGGATTTCTGCATGAGAGAGGACAGGCTAAAGTTGAAGATATGTTCAAATCTGCCCGTCTTACAGCATATAGGGAAGGGGTTTATTTTGTTCATGGATTAGATAATCATAACAGTCCGTGGGCAACACCAGTTAGGGCTTTCGGTGATGTTGATAAAAATCCAGAAGACAGGCTTGCTTACTTATTAACAATACAACCTGCTATTTGTGTCTCTCATGTCAGAGGAGATATTAAAATATGGAGCAGTGCGGGAGTAATAATAAAAGATGGAGATATAGTTGCAGCTGGTTGTTTTGGTACTAATAGAGAACAAAGAAATAGAATGAAAAAAAATAATGTTCGCTTACGAGAGATAGCTGAAGTTTGTTCTCGAGCTTCTGGTGATTTGAGTGAACTTGTGATAAAAAAACCAACACCTGCAGGATTATACTTAAGGATTATAGAAACAACAGAAGACCTACAAGTAAATCAAAGAGATGGGCATTATCAACAATACAAAGCATTTGCTGAAAAATGGAACCTTCCTCTTTATGCTCTATTCCATGGTGAATTATACGAATTTACTGGACAAAAAAATGAGAGAGTTGAGTTAGGAAAAAGATTAACACGAGAAGAAGTTCTTGAAAGAAAAATTGAACTCAATCAAGACAGGGTTAGAAAAGAACAAGAAAGAGTTCTTACAACTCCTGGTTTTGTAAATGGAGAATATACTGATGTTCAGATGTTTGATTCCTGGAAAAAAGGAGTAGATTTATTTTTACAAGTACAAGAAGTCCAAGCATGGAATGCATTAGGCCTTGCAGAACAAAGGATTCATGGAAAACCGTATAGATATGATTATTTTTTTCCAAGAAGCAGTTATAATGAATTTACAGGAATTATAGATGACCAAAGAACTGAATTAATGCCTTATGGATTTGTTGAGTTGAATGTTGGTTTAACTTCATTTGGTTTTTACAGATCTTTTTCATCACCTCAAGATATAGTTGTGGCAATGGAACAAGTTGCAGCAAGATTAGATTTTATACTACAAGTTGCTGAGAAAAGAGATAAAGAATTAACCTGGAGAGAAGGGTTAGTGTTTAGTTTACAAACAGACCCTACTTCTCTTTCTGATTATGTTGTTATCCCATTTCATCAATTTGTAGATCATACAAGACATATAGGAGCATCTCTATATGGATTTGCAGAAGAAGCAATAAAAAATGGAGAAGTAAGATTAGGTGAAAGAATGAAATCATTAGCGCAGAAATACTTATCAAGAGATGCTATGCAAGCATTATTAGACAAGCGTCTTGCACCTAATGGTAATTTTAGAACGTATTTACATGAAGTTCAATTTGCATGATTAAAAAGAGAACATGTATCTGAGAAGAAGCTGCGTAAAATCCCAACTCTTATATATGATGACTCTTTAATCATACTATGACACAATACAAACTCAAAGACCTTAAGAAAGGCATGAAAGATGTTGATGTTGAAGTCACTGTTGATTTTCTCGGAGAAAAAAGAAAGACTGGCGGATTTAACAATGATGCATTCATTGCAGGTTTTGTCAAAGATACTGATGGCGGAGAAATTAAGATGACATTCTGGAACGAGGATGTCAAGAAAGCAAAACCTGGAAAGAACCTAAAGATTACTGGAGGATATGTTACTGAATTCAAAGGTTCTCTGCAATTGCACGCAGACAAGAAAAAAGGCATTGAATGGATGTGAATATTTTCCAATAAGATTGTAAATTATTCTATTTTGTTGTTGAGACATTACAATTTGTCATGCTGATTTTTAGAATATTTATAAGATATTTTTTTCTAGACTGAAAATATGAATTATTACTTTGATACTTGCATTTGGAGAGATTATTATGAAAATAGGAACGACAATTACAGGCCATTAGGAGAGTGGGCACTTGCGTTGATAAAAAAGATTCAGAAAGAAGAAGGGATTATTTTTTATTCAGAACTTGTCATTGATGAATTAAAAAAAGAATATACCCCTGAAACAATTAAAAAAATAATTAATATCCCCTACATTAAACTTATTGATTTAAATTTTACTCAATCTCAAATCCAAGAAGCAACAATTTTAGGAAAAATAAGAAGGGTTGGGTTTTCAGATGCATTTCATGCAATTCTTGCACGAGATAATAATGCAATGTTGATTACACGAGATGTCCATTTTTATGAATTGAGAGATATTGTAAAAATAAAGAAACCAGAAGAATTAATCTGAAAATCCATGTTTTTTCAAAAATTCATTTCCAACGTTTTCCCGTATCCTGCGTTCTTCTTCATACGTTGTCTGCTTTGTTCCCCACGGAGGATGCGTCTTTCTATATTCCACCAAATCTTTTTCTATGTGCATTTTTTTTATTTTATTCTGGATGATTTTGTCTCTTATTGCTTCTCTGATAAATTCTGTTTTTGTGCTGTATAACGGGTGCATTGCCCTATCAATTTCTTTTGCCAATGCTGGTTCAACTTTTATTGTAATACTCTCCATAAGACTAAGTAAGACATAGTAATATTTAAATTTATTGATAAAATTCGACATTTCCCTCAAAATATGTTCCGTGATGCAATTCTACTGGTCGCCATTCATCTTGCACTAATTCTGCATTGAGCCATGCTGCTAGCTCTTCTGGATTGCCGATTGTTGCACTTAATCCAATAAGCTGAATGTCTTTCAGCATATGCCTGAGCAATGTAATGACGACTTCTAACGTTGGACCTCTATCTGGCTCATTCAATAAATGAATCTCGTCGATAACTACAATTTTAATCTGCGTCAGCCATGGTGCATTGTGGCGCATCAATGAATCAAGTTTTTCTGATGTTGTAAAAATGAGGTCATATGTTTCAAGATACGAATCACTGCTGTCTGTGTCGCCGATAGACAATGCAATTCTTTTGTCAGGATACTTTTGTTTGAATACCTCATACTTTTCTGTTGCCAAAGATTTTAACGGAACAACATAGACTGCTTTTCCTTTTTTGTTGTAAACAGTGTTCATTGCAGCTAATTCTGCAACCAATGTTTTGCCTGAACCTGTCGGCGTGCAGACAAGAATATTCTTTTTTTCAAACAATCCTGCTTGAATTGATTTTATCTGTGCTGGACGGAGTTCTGTGAATTTTTCACTCTTGAGAATTCTGAACAGATTTGGATGCAACAATAACTGCAAATCGCTGATTGTTTTCATGATTATGTTATTTTCTGTATGTTTATAAGGGTTATGAGTTTTAATAATTATTTTCAATACCTGCATTTTGCCAGAGCATTGCTGGGCAACCATGCTCCTTAACATAGATTGAGAAGAAGTATGTTTGTGCAGGCCTTTTTTAATTGATACAATCAACTGAAGACCGACTACCACCAGTCACAGACCGGATGGTATGCTCGCTCCCTTTAGTCGCTCGGGTCGGTCTTCCAGTTTCCTCTGGATTTTCCAATCGACAGGTTTCATTCTGCAAAACCCCTGGTGAAACACCAGTGGAAAATCCAGCTTTTACAAGAAGGTTTACAAAAAAACAATTACATAAGAACAATAAGAAAGAAAAATAATAAAAGAATCAAAAGCATAATTGCTTTAATGCTTCTGCCATGTCTGTTCGTTCCCATGTAAAGTCAGCGTCATGCCTGCCGAAATGGCCGTATGCTGCTGTCTTCTGATAAATAGGCCTGCGCAACTGCAGTGTGTCAATAATCCATTTTGGTGTTAATGGAAACAATTTTTTGACAGCTGCAGCAATTTTCTCTTCTGGAACTTTTGCTGTTCCAAACGTGTCAACGTTAATGGATGTTGGCTGTGCAACACCAATAGCGTAACTTAACTGGACTTCACACCTGTCTGCAAGACCTGCTGCAACAATATTTTTTGCAACATATCGTGCTGCATACGCCCCAGAACGATCAACTTTTGAAGGATCTTTGCCTGAAAATGCTCCTCCGCCGTGTCTGCCGACTCCGCCATAGGTATCAACAATAATCTTTCGTCCTGTAACGCCGGTGTCTCCTTCTGGTCCGCCAATGACAAATTTACCTGTTGAGTTAATGTGCACTTTTGTATTTGCATCCATAAAATGTCCGCACACTGGCTTGATGACTTTCTCAAGAATTTCCTGACGCAAAACATCTTCATTCATCTGCTCTGTGTGCTGGCATGCAATAACTATTGCACTCACTCGTTTTGGTTCTCCATCCTGATATTCTACACTCACTTGTGATTTACCGTCTGGACCAATGTTTTTTACAAAACCTCTTTTTCGCACATCAGCTAACTTTTCTGTCAATCTGTGTGAAAGAATAATCGGCAATGGCATAAGTTCAGGGGTTTCTCTGCACGCAAATCCATACATCATTCCCTGATCTCCTGCTCCCTGTTCTTTGCCTGATTTTTCATCAACACCCTGCGCAATATCTGGACTCTGGCCGTGAATAGAAACAAGAACTCCTGCATCATCGCAGTCAATACCATACTCTGGATCTGTGTAGCCGATTTCTTTTAATTTTCTTCTCACAATTCGCTGGATATCTGCAAATCCTGTTGTTGTTACTTCTCCTGCAACAACAACAAGGCCTGTTGTGGTCATACATTCAACTGCAACTCGTGAATATGGGTCCTGCGCAATCAAACTGTCAAGGATTGCATCGCTAATCTGGTCGCAGATTTTATCTGGGTGACCTTCTGTCACTGATTCTGATGTTACATATGTTATTTTTGTCATTGGAAATACCTCCTATTTTGAGACGTTGAAATTCCCAGACATTATAAATGTGATTGTTAAGAATATTATGATTGGAATATTATTTTGCTTGTACAAGCAAGTTGAGGTTTTTGAGGTTGTGCAATTGATTGCAGTGTTGCAATGACTAAATTATATAGGGACTCTTTGCGTTTATACCTCAAATAATTTCTTATAACAATATCTTGTTCTGGATTGTAATGTTGTCTGATAAATCTTTGAGTTGCTGGGTCTATTGCAAACTGTAAATACTCTGCATGCAATACGACACGCGTCATTAAAATTGGAAGAGGTTCTGACCTTTCATAATGTATTCCTGTTGTTCTTTCCTGAATTGCCTGCACTGCACCATCTGAATACACAGCAGGGTGTCTTAAGTTATATGCCAATGCGCTTGTTCTTAAATCACATCCTGTTACTGCATGTTCTAATGTTGGAGCAACACCTTCATAGCGAACTCTGTTTCCATTCAGAAAGCAGCTAATGTCTATCTCTAACTCTGGCTCAGGAAGCCATTTGACTGTGTGAAACCTATTGGTAGTTTTCGGAGAAAGTGTTGCAGTAATTGCTTCTGCTTCTTCAAGAGAAATGTCGAGAACCATATCAACATCTCCTTTTTCTTTTTCCAAACCAATCAATAGTTTAAGAAGCGGATCTCTCACAGCACCGCCCCACAGATATGCGGGTTTATCTGTTCTTTCAAGAACCTGCTGCACGTATGTGTACCACGCTGAAGACTCTACATAGGCACGCACTGCATTAACTATTCTCGGATCTGTAATTATGTCCATTTTTTGAAGAAAATTGAAAATGATTTATAAAACTAATGCAGAAAATAATAGAACATTTTTTAAGATAATACTTTCCTCTGTTAAGTATGCCAATTGCACTCATTATTATTGATATGCAAAACGCATTTTTCATAGGTTCTTTTGTCAAAAGAGGGTTTGAACTGCTGAATAAAGAACAAATCATTGAGAATACAAAGAATATACTTGCATATGCGCGAGAAAGAAAATGGCTAATTGTTTTTACAAAGATGCAGTTTGCTTCAGACTATTCTGATGCAGGACTGCTGGTGAAAAAATTTCCTGAAATTATTCAGCTTCATGCATATCAAGGCAAAGATGCAGAAATTATTAATGAATTAAAACCAAAATTAAATGAGATTGTGATTGCAAAAAAACAGTATGATTCTTTTTATAACACAAAACTAGAACATGTATTACAAGAGAAAAAAATTGATAAAATTGTTATTGCAGGAGTATTAACAAATGTCTGCGTCGAATCAACTGTCAGAAGTGCATTTGAAAAAGGATTTGAAATAGAGGTAATCTCTGATGCAACAACAACATATGATAAAGAATTAAAGAACGCTTCATTAAAAACAATAGAAAAACATTTTGGAAGCATCATAACGATAGATAAATTACTCACACCTGCCCGTACACAATAACGTTCTTTCCTTTAATATCTTCTTCTGCTTTATGTTTTAATGGCAAGTCTTCCTGAGAAACAACTAAATCAGTAATGCCGCACTTTGTTTTTATTTCATCTTCCCATTTTTCCAAAGCTTTTTCCAATTCAGCATCAACAACAAGATGAATCTGCACTTTATCTTTACGCACCAAACCCATTGTTTTTCTTAATTCTTGTATTCGGCGCATAATTTCTCGTGCATATCCTTCATTATCTAATTCAGGAGTTCGTGTTGCATTGAGATACAATTGACCATATCTGTACTCTCCTGCAATCATGTGCTCAGGCGCATGCATCTTAACTGCTATATGCTCTTTTGTCAATACTGCTTGCTGATTATTTACTGTGATTCGTACAACCCCTTCTTTCTCAAGTGCAAACATAAAGAGTTTTGGATCTGCTTTCTGGATATACTCAACAACATGCGGACTTAATTGCTTAAACTGCTGGCCGATTGTTCTGTTGTTCGGTTCAAGAGTAATTGTTGCATCTGTAAATGACTGCTCAATCACAATATCCTTGACATTTGCCTGTGTTTTCATCAAATCCATGTGCTCTGCTATTGCTGCAGCAACATCTTTCTCTGAAGTTATTATTTTTACCTGCATGACAGGCCAGCGAACACCAAGTTTGATTTTTTCCCGAGCATTGAGTATTGCCTGTATCGTATCTTGACAGATTGCCATAGAATCTTCTAATTTTTTGTCAACACATGAATCATCCTGCTTTGGCCAGTCAAATAAATGAATGCTTTCTTCTGGCAATGAAAATGCATATTTAAAATTCTGATACATCTGCTCTGCAATAAATGGCGCAACAGGCGCAAACAATTTAAGAATTTTCATGAATACATCATAACAAACATTAAGCACTTGCTGTTTTTCTTCAATACTGCCTGATGCAGCTTTGTCTCGAATTGCCTGAATATATGTTCTGGACAATTCTAAAAATAATTTCTCAACACATAATGGGACTTCATTCAGCGCATAGCGTTCAAACAATGCTGTCACTTCTTTTACTGTACTATTTGCCAGCGAGAGAATATATCTCTCTTCAAGCTCTAATGACTTTTTTGCAATAGGCTTTGGCTGAAGATTGTTGTTTGTACTGTGGTCAATAATAAATTTGTGAACATTCCAGAGAACACCAAGGTTTCTGTACTTAATATTCATCTCTTCAAAATTATAATTAATATCAACGCCTGGATTAGCACCAGAAATCATGTAATACCGCAAAGTATCTGCACCATATTTGCTGATAACTTCTTCTGGCAAAATATAATTTCCTAAGCTTTTTGACATTTTTCTGCCTAATGCATCTTGAACAAACCCATGCATGTAGACTGCCTTAAAGCTTGGTTTGTTCATAGTCAATGTTGAAGCAATCATAAGCAGATTAAACCATCCTCTGATTTGATCCTTGCCTTCAAGAATGAAATCTGCAGGGAATAATGCATCAAAATGGTCTGTGGTATTCGGATAATCAAGACAATTCCAGCTTGCACAGCCTGCATCAACCCAAACATCAAGAATATCAGGCACTCTGTGTTTTTTTCCACCACAACTGCACGGCACTGTGATTTTGTCAATCCATGGCTTGTGGAGATTCTCAACTTTCTGTCCTGATTTTTCTTCTATTTCTGCAACTGTACTCAATACAACATAATTGTCACATGTATTGCAACGCCAGATTGGCAACGGCGTCCCCCAGAATCGCTGCTTGCTGATAGAATTATCCCGCAGATTATTGAGCCAGGAATCAAATGCGTTGAATGCTGCTTCAGGAACCCACGTGATTTTTTTATTGTCTGCAATCATCTGCTCTTTAAGATCTTCAACTCTAAAGAACCATTGCTTTGTTGCTTTGAAAACAATTGGTTTGTGGCATCGCCAGCAATGCGGATATTCATGCTGTGTTTTTTGTTTTGTAACAAGAACATCTTCATCTGCTAATGCTTTAACAAACTCAAGATCATCTGTTTTTGCAGTTAATCCTGCAAACTTTCCCATTGATTTTGGGAACACTCCTCGCTCATCTATTGGATTAAATGCAGGAAGATGATTTCTGACACCAACTTCATAATCCTGCGGACCACAGCCAGGAGCGCAATGAACTAGTCCAGTGCCTGAAGAGAGTTCGACAAATTCATTGCTCAAAACAACAGTATGAATATTTTTTGCGTTTATTTCTTTGAAATGCGGGATGTCCTTATGCAAAGGATGAATGTATTTCATGCCTTCTAATTTCTTTCCTGGGAATTCTTCTGCAATGCTGAATGTCTTTTTACAGATTGATTCTATAAATAGCTGCGCTAAATCCTTTGCAAGAATCCACGTCTCATCTTCAACTCGTGCTTTGATGTATTGAAAATCTGGATGCGCCATTATTGCCAGGTTAAGCGGGATTGTCCAAGGAGTTGTTGTCCATATAATTAAGAAAGTTTTTTCTTCTCCTTCAACAGGAAATTTTACATAAATAGAAAGATCTTTGACATTTTCATACTCGAGTTCGTGTTTTGCAACTGCTGTTTCACAGCTTGCGCACCACGTCATTGGCCTGGCTCCTTCGTAAAGCCTGTTTTTTTCATGGGCTTTTTTGATAAGCCACCATTCTCCTTCAATAAAATCCTGCGTAATGGGCATGTATGCATTGTCAAAGTCCATCCAAACACCAAGGCGCTTAAACTCTTCATTCATGAGTTTCATGTGATGTATGGAGAATTCCTCGCACTGCTTGACAAATTTGTCAACCCCGTATTCTTCAATTCCTTCTTTTGATTTAATGTTCAAGCTTGCCTGCACTTTGTTTTCTGTCGGCAAACCGTGCATGTCATATCCTGCGCGATCCCAGACATTAAAGCCAGACATGCGCTTGTATCTCAGCATCATGTCTTTCAAGGATTTGTTCCATGCTGTGCCAATATGAATCTTACCAGAGGTATACGGAGGACCGTCTAAGAAATACCACTTCTTTGCGTTCTTGGTTTTTGCTCTTGCTTTTTGGTACAGAGAGTTTCTTTTCCAAAACTCCTGCATACTTTCCTCTACTGTCTGAAAAGAATATGGATTTATCTGCGTCATCTTCAAATCAAAGAAGGAGTTTATTTATATAGTTTAAGGTTTGCATTTCCAAAAGTTTAAATATACAGACACTACAGAAAAAATAATACTATTTACTGAGGTGGAACTATGGGATTAAGACGAGTAGGAACTGCATTTTACGCAGTAGGAATTGTATTAGCTGTTCTTTTAGGAGCATCTGCTGACTTATTCATCAATGCAGCAGTGATTGCATTTTATTGGATACTGGTTGCATTTGGGTTAATTGCAGGATTCCTGAACTTTGCAAAAGAAGACACTGAAGATATCTTGTACACTACAGCTGTTGTGTTGCTTGCAGCACTCGCAGCAGGAGAACTCAGCAGAATTGCAACACCTGCATTCGGCGTATTTGTCACAAATGCAGCAAAAGGAATCATTGCATTTGCATTCCCTGTTGCACTTGTTGTTGGTGCAAAGAGAGTCTTTGATTTAGGAACAGGGTTTTGAAGATTATTTTGTTTTTATTTATGTTTTTTATTATTGTTTGTTGTTATCTTTTCTTGTTAAACTAATTTATAACACACATCTCGTGTTTGCTAAGCTGGGCTTCGTGTTGGTCAGCTAATGCAACAGTTTTCAGTTTGCCAACAAATGGACTAGAAAAGAAAAATAGCTAGTGCATGTATTGAAATAATAAGAAAAATTAAAATGAAAAATCTCAATGTAACTGACAAAATTCATTAAAAAAATCTAAAGAATGAAAATGACTTTTTAGGCATACTTCTTCCGATATATCTTGATATTTCTTTATCTAATTCTTCTGCTCTGGGAAATCGTGCTTCATCATTTCTAAACGCTGTTGAATGATGCAACGAACGGCCATTTTTATGGGAAAATTTATGCTTTTTGTGCAGCATTTCGTGATACAGCACATATTCCAGCATTTCTTCAGGTGCATTTTCTAAATATTTGGATAACACAATAGTATCACTGCCGTACTCATAGTGGCCAAGTTTTCGTGTAGAAAATGTCCCCCACCTTAGGCTGGGTTGTTCTAACAAACTGTCAAAAAATTGTGCATTAATTTTGTTGAACGTGTCAACAAGCAATTCTGACTCAGATTCTTTCGGCAATGCAATATGCACATTTTTCAAGAATTTGGTGTACAAGTCAATGTTTGTCGTCATGATTTTTTTTCTGAATATCTTTGCCAGCAATGATTGAATCAGCCCTATTTTGATTTCATCAGAAATTGTTTCCCATTGTCTGCTCATATTAATCTCAATATGATTCCAGCGCATTTTGATATTTGCATTAAAACCATTAAACCTGCCAGAATAATTCAAAGAATGCGTGTACGTGAATTCTTTGTCTGGAAAAAGGTCTTTGAACGCCTGCTGAATAAGATGCTCATGCATATATTTACAGAAGATGTTTTGTTTTAAATACATTATTGTTTTGCTATAATTTTAGGAAAAATATTACGCTTCATACCGCAATAATGCAGCCACTCTCCCCATTTCTTTGAGTTGCTGGCCTTCACGAGTATCAACAGAAATAATTTTGACAGTTGAACCATACTTTTTTGCCTCTTCTTCAAATTCTTCAATAGTGTTGTCTTCCAATGATTCTGAAAGAAGCACTGTATCAACTGCAGCCATCGCAAGCAGCCTCTTGACTTCTGCTTCACCATAACTTACCATGCCTGCTTTAGTTTTCAGCAACTCAAAAAAAGTGTTCATGACTTTTTTTTCATCTGCAAGCTCTTCCTGCGCAAGAAGATCCTGGCTTTTGTCAACTAATTCCTGCAAGCCAAACTCTTCTGTATAACTCAAATCTTTAATCCCCAAAATTTTTTTCTTCAAATCATTGTTCATATAATCGTAATTAAGAAAGTCATATTTTGTCGGACCAGGACCGCCAACAAGAATGCCTTTGAGATTAGTGAGCATTGGCAAAAACTGGTCTTTTGCATAGTCTGCAACTTTTTTAAAATGATCTTTTGCAGCAAGCTCTCTGTTGCGCTCAAATCGTGCAGCGCTCTGTCCTCCTGCCTTAAACTTTCCTGGCACTTCTGAGTGTGTTTTGACAAGAGGAATTATTTTTTTGCCTCTCAGCAACGCAAGGTTTGCATCTCTTCTGTCAAGAACAATTAATCCATACACTTCCTTGATATCACACATTTCTATTAATGGTTCAAGAACAAACTGCTTGTCGCATCTGTAAATGCGGATGTTCAACGGCTCTGGGGGTTCAAAACTCCAGACTTTGACATCACTCTGGCCTTCACGTTCAGCAACATTGCCTGAAAAAGCTGCAAGGCCATGCGGCGGTGTTGCTTTGAACAATTTAAGATGCTGGACCATTCGCTCTAACGCATCCTGCACATTTTTTCTTGTTGATGTTGACTTAATGTTTGATGCAGTGCCTTGTTCCTGCGCAAGATGCTGGATTATTTTAACAATCTCATACCCTGCAGGAACATAAACTGTCACTAATTCAGTATGCCTTCCCCTGTAGGTTTCTAATTCTTTGATTAATTTTTTAATGTGAAATCTTTCTGTTGCTGTAATAGCCATGCGCAGAAAAAGTTAAGGGAGGTTTATAAAGTTTTACGGAAAAAACAAAATTATATATACTTATTTTGTAAAAATAAAGTCATGGAAAAGAGCGTGGCATGGATTTTTGTATTATTATTGCTTGCACCTTCTTGTTTTGCAGAGGAAATATTCAGTGATTATATTGCAGAAGAAGAGAGTGCAACTATTGACAATGACGTGTACACTGCACATGAATATAATGATTACACTGGTGTGCGGTTAAGTTCAAACAAATATGGCAGCATTATTCTTGAAGAACAGGGAAGCAGCACTGTCAAAGGGCCGTATACCTTTACACTCGACGAAATTCTTGAAGAAGACAATGAAGCTTCTTTCAAAATCACTGTTGACAAAGAAGAGGCAAGTGTTACAATCAGCAGAGAAGCAAGCGCAACATCCACAACTATCAGCAGCGAGATTACAGTCACTGTCACCATTACTAATAACGGAGATGATGCAACCTCTGTAACCTATTCTGAAGACCTTCCCACTACTGTTATCAGACAAGGCACTCCTGAAATTACCAAAGGAACTGCAACCACATCACAAAAATCAACTATTGCTGATGTATATTGGAACGGAGTTCTCTATGAAGGAGAAAGCGCAACAATTGTATACACCTTTAAAGTAAGAAGCTATCCTACAACAGGAACAAGCATTGCACTTGATGAAGCAACATTCACCTATTCTGATGATTATGGCAGTTACAGCGATGCTGTTGACAGTCTCAGCATTTCTCTTGAAGATCCTGTTTCTGTTTCTTTCACCAGCGATGCTGATGAGATTTCTTTAGACCAAGAAGTGATGTACACACTGACTATTGATAATAGTTTGGATACCACTGTAGATATTTCATCTCTCCTTCTTGAACTTCCAGATATTCCAATTACTGCAATGGATACTTCGTTAGAGGAAACAACAGAAGGCTATGCATGGTCAGGAAATCTTGCACCATATGAAGACCTGTCATTTACATTCTACGTTCAGCCAGATTCTCCTGGCACATACAGTTTTACTGCAACAGCAGCATATGAATATAATGATGCAGAGATGAGCTCTTCAGAAACCACTGCTTTTAGCATTGAAGCAGCAGACGTTGTGCCAGAGATTGTACTCAGCAGCACCACATTTGACGGCGGAGAGCCAATTATTATTTATTACTACGTCAACAATTCTGATACTGAATTGTCATATTCTTCTGTTGACATCACCATAGAGTCGCCTCTGTTTGACACTGTGCATTATGCCACAGCACTTCCTGCAAACCAGAAGATACTGATAAAAAAACAGAATTTTACAACGCCATATACAGATTCTGCATTGGAATATGAAATAATTATGACAGGAGAT
>Ga0233425_10008611_pt1 | contig 13411 bp, 12 predicted proteins | sample Watercolumn_Towu_2_FD_181712 | JGI IMG/M metagenome (GOLD analysis project Ga0233425, IMG submission 181712) | Freshwater microbial communities from Lake Towuti, South Sulawesi, Indonesia - Watercolumn_Towuti2014_140_MG | ecosystem: Environmental > Aquatic > Freshwater > Lake | place...
CGACCATCACCATCACGGCGGTAAGCCGACTAAGGCCAGGGAGAAAGCTATCCCGGTCATTGGAATCGGTGGGCCTGTGGGGTCCGGGAAGACCGCGTTGGTCGAGGCACTGTGCAAGGCACTTCGGGATCGCTACAGCTTGGCGGTGGTGACCAACGATATCTTCACGAAAGAAGATGCCGAGTTTCTCACGCGACGCGGGGTGCTGAAGCCGGAGCGCATCGTCGGAGTTGAGACCGGCGGCTGTCCGCACACGGCGATCCGCGAGGACGCGTCCCACAACCAGGAAGCGGTGGATGAGATGGTGCACCGCTTCCCCGACGTGAACCTGATTTTTGTCGAGAGCGGCGGGGACAACTTGGCGGCCACCTTCAGCCCGGAGCTGGCCGACCATGTGATCTATGTGATCGACGTGGCGGCGGGCGACAAGATTCCGCGCAAGGGCGGGCCCGGCATCACGCGCTCGGACCTGCTGGTCATCAACAAGATCGACTTGGCTCCCCACGTGGGCGCGGACCTCTCGGTGATGGATCGCGACAGCCGCCGCATGAGGGGGGACCTTCCGTTCGTCTTCACCAACTTGCTCACCGGGCGGGGGCTTGAGCGGGTGATCGAGTGGGTGGAGCAGCGCCTCGCCCAACATTCCAGGACGCCGCAGCGCGTCTAATCGACCCAGGTCATGATGGCTCACGCGATGACTGTCCCCGACGAGACGGAATCAGTCGGACGGGTCGGTGAGCTCCTGCTCGACTATGTCCGGTTGGGTGACCACACCGTCCTTGCCCGCTCATACAGCTCGAGCCCCTGGCACCTTACTCCGCCGATTGTGCTGGATCAGACCGGCTCCGTCTATCAACCTCTGCTCAACCCTTCCGGCGGTCTTGTGGGCGGCGACCGACTCTCGATCCGCGCAAAGGTCGGAGATGGAGCGCACGTGGTTCTCTCCACTCCATCTGCGAATCGTGTCTATCGGTCCCTCGCCGAGCCCTCGGTCCAGTCGGTGGACCTGGCTGTTGGAGTGGGGGCGATCGTGGAATGGGTGCCGGAAGTGACGATCCCCTTTGCCGGTTCAAGATTCCGCCAAACGATCCGTGTGACACTGGGGCCGGGCGCGACGATCCTGCTCTGGGACGCGATCGCGTCCGGGCGGGTTGCCCGCGGCGAGCGGTGGGTCTTCACCGACCTCTCCAACGAGATTCATATCACGACCGCGTCGGGCCGGTCTCTGTTGGAGCGATATCACCTAGCGCCGGGAGCTGAGGGAGAGGGAGTCGGGTTGGCGAGCGACTGGGACTATGTCGCCTCCTTCTACCTCGTCAATGATGCAATCGACGTTGAGACCTGGAAGGAACTGGAACAGGCTATGACGGAGGTTCTCGAGGAACAGCCTGGCCGGGTCTTGGGAGGAATGTCCCAGCTGTCTGCTCCGGGCTTGGCCGTCAAACTGGTCGCCAGGACCGCGCCGGATCTCGCCCGTCTGTTAGGAGCTCTGTGGCTGGCAGTCAGGCAAGCTTTCTGGAAGCTACCGGTCCTTGATTTGCGGAGGTACTGATTCGGCCAATTTTTACTTTCGCAGCACCTCTTGATACTATGCGCCGTCACTCTCTGTGAGGAAACATGCCGAACGGCCGGTTCGACGAGCTGTCCTCGGTCGATAGACTGGTGATGCAGGTGGCCGGCTTTATTCAGAAGCCCTATACGCCGAAGGAACTGACAGCGAAAGTTCGTTCGGTTCTGGATGCTCGCGCATGAGAAGGGGATCGGGCTTACCAGATGTCCAGGCCCATCAGGACGAGGCCGAGCACGAGCCAGCCGGCCACAGCGAGGGAGATGATCTTTTCCAGGCTCATCGAGTCACTCCAGCCAGAGGTGTCAAGTCCCTGTTAAGCAAAGGGGATGCCGCTGAACCGGTTACGGCTTGCCGGTGGGGACAATCGAAAATAGACAGGAATATTAATTGGTTAGCTGTTTCCGTGCGAGGCGAGCCCGGCTGTGTCAGGAGAAGCGGTTGGCCAAAGCTGAACGGTCACGGACGGATTTTGTCCCGGCCTACGACGGAGCGGTACAGGACAACGGCGACAGCCGAGCCGATCGCGTAGTACAGGAAGTCCCACGGGTCAAAGACGGCACCGATGAAGACGCGGCCCAGGTAGAAGGAGCGGAGCCACTCCAGCCAGGGATGGCCGCTGAGTTGCAGGAACTCCATTGCGCTTGTCGCAAGGAACACCGCCACAGCCAGCGTCATGACCGAGGCGCGTGGCAGGCAGGCTTTCAGCGCCAGAACCCAAAAGACCTCGTAGCAGAGGGCGCCTCCGTAACCTTCCACCCAGTCTGCCCCCGGTCCCTTATACAACAAGGTACCGAATCCCACGGGGATGACGATAGCCAGGATAGTCAGCAGGCGAGCAGGGGGAGGCACTGGAAGGGGCTAGCAGGGGGAAAGAGGAGTGCCGAACAGGGTGGTCGCCGAGGCGCGCGACACCCGGATCGAGACGAGATCGCCGGGCCTGACCCGCGTTTGATCCTTTTCCCAGACCACGGTCAGGTTGCCGTCGGACTTTCCCATCCACTGGGCTGAGGATTTCTTCGCGTCTCCCTCCACCAGGACTTCGATGGTCCGGCCGACCAGGGTCTCGTTTTTCTTGAGCGAGACGGATTTCTGGAAATCCACGAGTCTGGTGACCCGGTCTGATTTCACTGTGTCCGGCACGTCGTCCGGGTACTTGCGCGCGGCGATCGTGTTCTTGCGCTCCGAGTATTTGAAGATGAAGGCTGCATGGTAGCCTACCTCCTGCACGGTCCGGTAGGTGTCCTGGAATTCCTCCTCGGTCTCGCCTGAAAACCCGCAGATGATGTCGGTGGTCAGGGCGATGTCGCCGGGGCGTCGGCGGATTTCCTCCACCAGGTCCAGATATTCCTTGCGGGTATAGGTCCGGTTCATCATCGCCAGAATCCGGTCGTTGCCGGATTGCAGCGGCAGATGGATGTGCTTGCAAATCTTGGGATGGCCGGCCACTGCGTCCAGCAGGGCTGGGGGGAAGTCCTTGGGATGGGGGGACGTGAACCGCACCCGTTCGATGCCGGATAGATCGGCCACGGCGGTGATCAGCCGTGCAAAATCCCATTTACACCCACCCGCCCCAGGCGCGCCAAGACGCGCCCCTTCCCGTGCTTCGAACTTGTAGGAGTTCACATTCTGGCCCAGCAGCGTGATCTGCTTGTGGCCGTTGGCGACGAGTTGCTCGGCTTCCCGGAGGATGCCGAACGGGTCCCGCGACCGCTCGCGGCCGCGCGTGTAGGGTACGACGCAGAAGCTGCAGAAGTTGTCGCAGCCGCGCATGACGGCGATCCAGGCGTTGACCCCCTCGGTTTGTTCCGGCAGGATGTCCTGGTAGGTCTCGTACTCGGAGAGGTCCACTGCCATTCCCTTGTGCTCCAGCCCTTCCTCCTGAGCCAGGATGGCCTGTGTGAGCAGGTCGGGCAGGCGGCGGTAGGAATCCGGTCCCACCAGCACATCCACGACCGACTCGCTCTCGATTAAATCCTGCTTGAGGTTTTGGGCCATGCAGCCCAGGACGCCGACCACGAGGTTGCGCTGTCGCTTGATCGCCTTGAGGTCCGCTAGGTGGCCATAGACCCGGTTGTGGGCATGCTCCCGGATCGCGCAGGTGTTCATCAGGACCACGTCGGCCCGCTCCCGGTCCTCGGTGAAGGCGAAGCCTTCGGCCTTGAGCAGCGAACGGACCAGCTCCGTGTCGTATTCGTTCATCTGGCAACCGAAAGTCTCGATGTGCACCAGACGTGAGGAGTGAGGCGTGAGGGGTGAAGGGTGAAGAGCGCCCCTGGACTCGAAGTCCGAGTTTGCTGTCTGCACGAGTGGGAGCCCTTTTCCCATCTTCAATTCAGCGTTCAGCGTTCAGCGTTCCGATGGCCAGCCCGTCCATCACGCCTGTGATCAGGACGTTCTCAAACCGGTTTGTCAGGTCACGATCCGTGACAAGCCCCGTGCGGATATAGTTTCCAGTCAAGCCGGTCCAGCGTCCGTCCGAGTCTCTGGTTTCGAAGAGGACCTGGACGGTTCGGCCGACCCGCTGTTGATAAAAGGCCAGACGTTTGGCGCGCGCGAGTTCAACCAGCGTGCGGCTGCGTTCCTTCGCGGTTGCCGAGCGTACCCGGTTGGTCATGCGGGCTGCGGCCGTGCCGGGCCTCTTGGAAAAGCTGAAGACGTGGCAGTAGGTGAAGGGGAGGTCCGCCAGGAGAGATTTCGTGTTGGCAAATTCCCTCTCGCCTTCGCCCGGAAACCCTACCATGAGATCCGTACCGAGCCCCAAGTCCGGTATGAGACGGACCGCCTTTTCGATCAGGTTGATAGAGTCTCTCGCCCGGTACCGTCGGTTCATCGCGCTCAGGATACCGTCGTCTCCGCTCTGGAGCGGAACGTGCAGGTGCCGGCAGAGCTTCCGGGAGCCGGCCATATAGTCCAGCAACTCGTCCGGGACGGTGGTCGGCTCGATGGAGGAGATACGGATGCGCGCCAGACCCTGAACCTGCTCCAATTTCTTGATGAGGTCCAGCAAGCTATGCCCGCCGCAGGCATATTGGCCGAGGTTCACGCCGGTGAGGACCAGCTCCCGATGGCCGCGCTCGACCAGGGACTCGGCTTCGCGGAGCACGTCTTCCAGTCGGCGACTGCGCTCATGTCCTCTGGCGAAGGGGATGTTGCAGAAGGAGCACATGAAGTTGCAACCGTCCTGGATCTTGAGGTTGGCCCGCTGGGTCTCATAGTCGCCGGCTCCGGCCAGGACGAAATCATCTCGGTCGATCTTTCTCGTGTGCAGCAGTTGAGGTGCCGGCTGCTTGCGCAATGAGGTCGGCTGGGGCAGGTAGTCCGGCAACTGCATCTTGAACTGAGTTCCCACGATCAGGTCGATACCCGGCACTTGCCGCAGCGCCTCGGCTCCGGTCTGGGCGTAACAGCCGGTCACGGCCACGAAGGCCTGGGGCGAATGCTGGAGCGTTCGCCTCACGAGGTGGCGGCAGTCCGCTTCCGCGCTCTCCGTCACGGAGCAGGTGTTGAGCACCAGAAGGTCGGTCGGCTGTCCAGGCCCGACCAGCTCATAGCCGTCCTGCTTTAGCCGGTCTGCCAGAAGGGCGGTCTCGGCTTGGTTCAGTCTGCACCCGATCGTGTGAAGGGCGGCTCTCGGACGATCGTGAGTCTGGTCGAGTCTCATGGCGCGTTATTATAGGAGAGGCGAGGAGTGGCAGCAAGGGAGGGGAGAGGAAAGTCAGTTGACAGGTCGAGCCGCGTTGATTAAGATTTCCTCACCTGCTCAGCCGGGAGCTCTCTGAGTTGTCATGGGGGCGCGGATGCAAGGGTTGAGGGCATGGTTGCCGCTTGCAGCGGTCTGGTGCGTACTGCTCCTTCCCCAGGCCGGCTGGGCCAAAGGAAACCTTCCTGTTGAACCGGATGAAAATCTCCGGGTCGATGAACTCTACGACCATGAAGCCCGGATGTTCCTGTTTCTCTATTCCCTCAAAGGCAACGGCGAGGTAGACTACGTGACGGGTCGTATGGTGGAGGAGAGCGCCAGGAGCCACTACGGAAACCCGGTCTACTATACGGAACCCTATCCTCTCTTCTACTGGTGGAACCACACCATGTGGAATGATCCGGAGCGGGACGGTGTGAACGGCAACGAGCAGGTCTACCAGGAAGACATCGACTTCGACCGGACCCGGTACAAGCCCTGCGTCTTCAACGGGCAACCTTGCTGAGCCGGGTCCGTCCACCGATCAGCCGATCGTTTCTCCACCTTTATTCTTCCTCCGTTGCTCCAGGCTCTTTATCCCCGGTGACCGCGGTCTGGTTTCACCGGGTACCCCTTGTTGCCAGTGAGACCTGGTGAAGTTCCCGTCTCTTTTCGAGAGCCTCAGCAGCCGCCGCATCGGGGTCATGCTGCCCCTGGGATTTGCCTCAGGACTGCCGCTGGCTCTAACCTCCGGCACCCTCCAGGCCTGGTTGACCGTGGCCGGCGTGGATCTGCGGACGATCGGGTTCTTCACCCTCGCCGGGCTTCCCTATACGGTGAAGTTCGTCTGGTCGCCTCTCATGGACCGTTTCGTGCCGCCTTGGTTGGGGCGCCGCCGAGGCTGGATGATCGCCACCCAGGTCGGACTGATGGCAGGCCTCGCCGCCATGGCCGCGACCGGGCCGGGGGGCGGGACCGGGACCATGCTGTGGGTACTTGGTTTGCTGGCTCTGGCGGTGGCCTTTGTCTCCGCCTCTCAGGACATCGTGTTCGACGCCTACCGCACGGATGTGCTGCATCCGAAAGAACGCGGGTTCGGAGCGGCGGTCTCCGTGACCGGCTACCGGGTCGCCATGCTGGTGTCTGGTGCCGCAGCCCTCATCCTCTCGGAATACCTCGGGTGGCAGACGACCTATGGGCTCATGGCTTGTTTGATGTTGGTCGGCGTCGGGACGACCCTGCTCAGCCCGGAGCCGACGGAGCAGGTGGCAGTCCCTCGGAGCCTGAGCGAGGCGGTGTGGGGTCCCATCCGGGAATTCTTCTCCCGCCAGCCGGCGGTAGGCCTCCTGTTGCTCATCGTCCTCTACAAGCTGGGCGATGCCTTCGCCGGCACCCTGACTACGGCTTTTCTAATCAGGGGCATGGGATTTTCTCCCGGCGAAGTAGGGGTGGTGAACAAGGGGATGGGGCTCGTCGCCACGATCGTCGGCGCCCTGGCCGGCGGCGCCTGGATGGTCAGGCTGGGGCTCTTTCGTTCCCTGCTCCTCTTCGGGCTGTTGCAGGCCTTCTCCAACCTGTCCTTTATGCTGTTGGCTTGGACGGGGAAGAGCTACCCGCTGATGGTCTCAGCCGTGGCGGTAGAAAACCTGGCCGGGGGCATGGGCACGGCCGCCTTCGTGGCGCTCATGATGTCTCTCTGCGATCACCGCTATACCGCCACCCAGTTCGCCCTGCTCTCCGCCTTGGCTTCCCTGGGACGGGTTTTCGTAGGACCTCCATCCGGCTTTCTCGTGGAAATGGTCGGTTGGGTCCTGTTCTTTTTCATCACCTTCCTCACCGCGCTGCCCGGCCTCTGGCTTCTGTGGCGCCTGCGGGATGAGCTCGGCAGGCAAAGGGCGCCGGGATGATCGGCTGACCGGCCTCAGGCCTTGATTTTTCGCTGGAGGAAGAGCACGAAGGCCATCAGGGTCGGCAAGGGGGCGAACAGGAACGGGAGCAGCCAGAGCCAGACGTTTTTGCCGCGCACCCGCGCCTGATCGATCATCCAGACGAAGACCCAGATCACCAGCCCGGAAAAGTTGAGGAGGATCCAGAACGTGGTATGGGCCTTCAAGCTGCTGGACGCGGCCACGGGGGCTTGAGCCAGGAAGAGCATCAGCAGGATGACGAACGCAGCCAGCAGGCCGATGACGATTTTCTTGCTCCAGACATACATATGAGCCCCTTTCGTCTCTTTCCTTGAACGGTGGAAGTACGTGGTGTCTTGCTGCCCGGATCGGTCGTGGAAAGATAGGCGACGCCCGATGAATTGTCAAACGAGACCCCTTGATGAGCGCTCACCCAGGCACCATGATGCGTGAGATCGTCATGCAAACGATGTTTGGAGAGGTCGCGGGATGAGCAATCGGGGCCTCGTCGTCATCATACTGGTCTTGGCTGTTTCGGTAGGGCTGGCTGCCACAAACCCAACGCTCAACGACTACCAAGCCTTCATCGAGGGCCTCATGGCCCAGGCGGTCGAACGGACTGACGGATCAACGCAGGCGGGGAGTCTGGTCCGGGAGCTCTTCAGGTCGCAAGGCAAGAAGGTCGTGGAGGTGATGATCAGGCCCAACACGCTTCGCCACAACTTCGGACTCTGCAGTTTGTTTGAGACCAGGGTCCTGGGAACGAAGGTTTTAGTCGTGGGGGTCGTGAATCAATTCATTCCAATCGAGGGCGTAGACGAGTTGAAAGAAAAAATGGAGAGGCTTCTGCCTTCTGCCAGCTTGTCCGTTCCTTAAATATTCCTTCCTTGGCCTGTGAATAACTTCCGCCCAACGGTGGTTTTCGCCTCTCTCTAAGCCTCGATTTTCTATCCCCAGCTTGTTTTTTCGTTATCCACAGGGTACCACAACATATTGTGTACTTTTCTATTGACAAGAGGATTTATTCGCCATATATTGCGGCTCCACCGGCTATTGGCTCTCTGAATTTATTGGTTTTTTGGGCCAATCGGGTAACGAGCGAGGTGCCAGGTGGATCGATCTGAACCTCACAACCTGACCGAGAGCGAGCCGGGCTTCCAATTCATATCAGGCCTGATCCAAGTATAAGCGGCGCCGCGGCTTAGCAAGAGCGGCGCCTTTTTGTTTTCAGTCTCCGTCGCGAGTGGGCCGACAGGCCCGGCCGCCAGCCTTTGCTAACAGGAGGGATGGATTGTGAGGATTGAACGTCGTTTCACGCAGAAGGGGCACAGTCCGTACGAAAGCCTGAAGTTCGCGAAACGCTCCTCTGAAATCAGGAACCCCGACGGCTCGATCGTCTTCAAGCTTGACAACGTCGATGCCCCGGAACGGTGGACCCAACTGGCCGTCGACATCCTCGCTCAGAAGTATTTCCGCAAGGCGGGCGTTCCGCAGGTCGGGCCGGACGGGGAACCCCTGGTCGGGCCGGATGGAAAACCGGTGCTGGGCGGCGAGCGCGACGCGCGCCAGGTCTTCCACCGGCTGGCCGGCTGCTGGACTGCATGGGGCAAGGCCCACGGTTACTTCAACAAGGAAGAGGATGCCGCGGCCTTCTACGACGAGCTGTGTTACATGCTGGCCAGCCAGATGGCGGCTCCCAACTCGCCCCAGTGGTTCAACACCGGGCTGCACCATGCCTACGGCCTGTCCGGCCCCTCTCAGGGGCACTACTACGTCGATCCCAAGACCCACAAGATGGTCAAGGCAGCCAACGCCTTCGAGCACCCGCAACCCCACGCGTGCTTCATCCAGTCGGTGGACGACGACCTGGTGAACGAGAGCGGGATCATGGACCTCTGGACCAGGGAGGCGCGGCTCTTCAAGTACGGCTCCGGTACCGGCACGAACTTTTCCAAGTTGCGCGGCGACGGCGAGCCCCTCTCCGGCGGCGGCAGGTCCTCCGGTCTGATGTCCTTCCTGAAGATCGGCGATCGGGCCGCGGGCGCCATCAAGTCCGGCGGGACCACCAGACGAGCGGCCAAGATGGTCTGTCTGGACCTGGACCATCCGGACGTGGAGGAGTTCATCGAGTGGAAGGTGGTCGAGGAGCAGAAGGTGGCCGCGATGGTGACCGGCTCCAAGACCTGCGCGCAACGGCTCAACGCGGTCCTGAAGGCCTGCCACGTGTCGGCCGCCGACGGCCAGAGCAGGGTGGAAACGGACCAGGAGAAAAACCCGGCTCTCAAGAAGGCGATCCGGGAAGCCCGCCTGGCCTCTGTGCCGGAAGCCTTTATCCAGCGGATGTTCACCTATGCCCAGGAGGGCTTCACCCATTTCGTCTTCCACGAGTACGACACCAACTGGGACGGCAAGGCCTACCAGACCGTCTCGGGGCAGAATTCCAACAACAGCGTGCGGGTCCCCAACGAGTTCTTCGAGACCCTGGAGAAGGACGGGGACTGGCCGCTCAGGCGCCGGACGGACGGCAAGGTCGTCAAGACGGTCAAGGCCTGCGAGCTGTGGGATCGGATCGCCTGGGCCGCCTGGATCTGCGCCGATCCCGGCACGCAGTACGACACGACGATCAACGAATGGCACACCTGTCCGGAGGACGGCCGGATCAACGCCTCGAACCCCTGCTCGGAATACATGTTCCTGGACGACACGGCTTGCAACCTGGCCAGCGTGAACCTGGGCAAGTTCTACGACGAGGACGGGCGGTTCGCCCTGGACGACTTCCGCCACGCGGTTCGGCTCTGGACAATCGTGCTGGAGATCAGCGTCCTGATGGCCTCCTTTCCGAGCAAGGCCATTGCGCAGAAGAGCTTCGTCTTCCGAACCCTGGGCCTGGGCTATGCCAACCTGGGGACGGTCCTCATGAGGATGGGCATCCCCTATGACTCGCCGAGGGCCTTGGCCATTTGCGGCGCGCTGACGGCGATCCTGACCGGGGAGTCCTACGCCGCCTCGGCGGAGATGGCGGCCGAGCTGGGGCCCTTCGAGGGCTATGCGCGGAACCGCGAGCCCATGCTCCGCGTCATCCGCAACCACCGCCGCGCCGCCTACAACGTGCCGGCGGACGAGTACGAAGGGTTGGGCGTCAAGCCGGTGGGCATTCAGGCGGAGCACTGCCCGCCGGACCTCCTGCTGGCAGCCAGACGGTCCTGGGACCTGGCGCTCGAACTGGGCACCGCCTACGGGTTCCGCAACGCCCAGACCACCTGCATCGCGCCGACGGGCACGATCGGTCTGGTCATGGATTGCGACACGACCGGGATCGAGCCGGACTTCGCCCTCGTCAAGTTCAAGAAGCTGGCGGGCGGCGGCTACTTCAAGATCATCAACCAGAGCATCCCGCCGTCTCTGGCGACGCTCGGCTACACGGAGGCGCAGATCCAGGACATCGTGACCTACTGCTCCGGCCGGCGCACGCTCAAAGGCGCGCCCTTCATCAACCACGAGGCGCTGCAGGCCAAGGGCTTCGACGGAGCGGCGCTGGACCGGCTGGAGGCGGGGCTGGGGCAGGCCTTCGAGATCCAGTTCGCGTTCAACAAGTGGACCCTCGGCGAGGACTTCTGCCGGGAGAAGCTGGGGTTCACCGACGCTCAGTTGAGCGACCCCTCCTTCAACATGCTCAAGGCGCTGGGCTTCGCCCAGGAGCAGATCGTCGTGGCGAACGACTACTGCTGCGGCACCATGACGATCGAGGGCGCGCCGCATCTGCAGACCGAGCACCTGCCGGTCTTCGACTGTGCCAACCGCTGCGGCCGGACCGGGCAGCGGTTCATTCCGGTGGAGGCCCACATCCGGATGATGGCGGCGGCCCAGCCCTTCATCAGCGGCGCGATCAGCAAGACCATCAACATGCCGGCCGACGCGACGGTCGAGGACGTGAAGGCCTCCTACCTGCTGGCCTGGCATTCCATGCTCAAAGCGGTGGCCCTCTACCGGGACGGATCGAAGCTCAGCCAGCCCCTCAATGCCTCGACCGACTCGGGCGAAGTGGTCGAGAGCAGGGACGTGCTGGCGATGGCCGAGCGGATCACGGAGCGGGTGCTGGTGCGGTACCTGGCCAAGCGGCGGCGGATGCCGGAGCGGCGCGCCGGCTACACGCAGAAGGCGATCGTGGGCGGCCACAAGATTTACCTCCGGACCGGCGAGTATTCGGATGGGACGCTGGGGGAGATCTTCCTGGACATGCACAAGGAGGGGGCGGCCTTCCGGAGCCTGATGAACTGCTTCGCGATCGCCATCTCCCTGGGACTCCAGCACGGCGTGCCGCTGGAAGAATTCGTCGAGGCCTTCGTCTTCACGCGGTTCGAGCCGAACGGGCCGGTGAAGCTCAACGATCGCATCAAGATGTCCACCTCGATCATCGACTACATCTTCCGGGAACTGGCCATCACGTACCTGGGCCGCCACGACCTGGCGCAGGTGGTGGACGATGACCTGCGGATGGACTCGGTGAAAAAGGACGATCAGGACCCGGAGTGCGTGGGCGGGGAGCCGGCCGATCCGCAATCGCTGGCCTCTCAGGCAATCAGCACGGATCTGTTCCCGGCGCGGCGCGGGAGCGGGATCGGCGGGGGAAACGGGCACGGCCAGGGCGGCAACGGCGGCAGTGGAACCGTCGCGCACAAGGTGGAGCTCAAGCGGGAGACGCTCACCTACACGACGGTCGAGCTGGCGCGGCTCAAGGGGTACGAAGGGGACCCCTGCCAGAACTGCAAGGAGTTCATGCTGGTGCGCAACGGCACCTGTCTCAAGTGCATGAACTGCGGTGCGACCAGCGGCTGTTCGTAAGAAATCGGATAACGATCGCAACGAAAGATACGAAGGTGCATCCATGCAGGAGAACATGTCCAACACGATTGGACAGGATGAGAAGACAGTTAAGCTGTGTGCGGACTCCCATACCGAGGCATCGGTGACAGTCCTGCTGGTGGAGGACGAGCACAAGGTACGGGAGGTGGTACGGGAGATTCTCGCGCTGAAGGGCTACCACGTCTTGGAAGCGGCCGATGCTCCCGAAGCTTTGCACCAGTGCGAGCGGCACCAGGGGTCGATTCACCTGTTGCTCACGGATGTGCAGATGCCGGGCATGAACGGCTGTCGGCTCGCCGAGTTAGTGGGCGCTGCGCGCAATGAGACAAGGGTGCTCCTCATGTCCGGCTATGCGGACGATGCGCTGCTTCGGTACGGCATCGAGACCCTGGGAGCCGCGTTTATCCAGAAGCCGTTTTTGCCCAACAGCCTGTTGAACGCGGTCCAGGCCGCGCTGGAGGCGGGCGCCGCGGCGTCGGCCTCGGGGGGCGCGCCGGCGGGGCAGGCGGCGTGAGGGGTTTCATCGAAGGAGTGAACAGGGGATGAGCATGATCGCGCGTGAAGCCAAGCACGAGGCCGGGCGTGAGGCCGGGTACGAGGCGAGAACAGGAGTCGTATCGCTGCACGACCACGTCGTCAGCCTCGTGGCGCAACGTTGGGCCCGGTCCTTTCAGTGCAAGGTGACGATCAAGCCGGACGCGGAGAAGCCCGGCTGGGCGGCCGGGCAGCATGATCCGGATATCATCGGCTGGCAGTACAGCCCGGCCGGCAACCGGGTCGAGTGGGTCGCAGAAGTGGAAACCGAAGAGTCGCTGTCGCACCCGCAGACCCGCGAGCGGCTGCAGGACCATGCGGCTCTGGGCGTGCCGTTCTACCTGTTTGTCCCCAAGGGCTACCGGACGGTCGCGCAACGCGTGGCGATGAGGGCCGGGATTCGCCTCAACGGCATCTATGAGTATACCTTCGTGAATGAGACGTTCCAGCTTTCCTAGCAGGATGGTGAAAAAGGCCGCCAGCTTTGTTCTCGCCTCGTTCGGAGGCTCAACGTACCGCAAAGAGTACGCCTCACCCCCTCGCTCGCTGCGGCCTCGCTGGACGACCTTTTTGACCATCCTTGAGAGGCTTTGTATGTCGTGGCTGACGGGCTGTGTTTCCACCTTCACGGGGTGCCAAATTGGTTTCCCGACAGCCCGGTAGGGGGAGTAGGGGAAGAAAGAGCTGGTGCGGCGGGGCTCGACGGTTCGACGGAGCATGGTGTGGTCCCTTCGGGCTCCATTTGGCCGGGTTATTTCGCCGCCATTCAGAGCAAGCACGCCCGCGCCCTCATTGTCCCGGTTGCCCGACCAGAAAACGCGAAGCCCCGCGGCGCGGGTTCCGGCGCGGCATGAAATA